>Ga0194120_10002110_pt1 | contig 34848 bp, 32 predicted proteins | sample TA2MahCa65mmetaG_FD_148642 | JGI IMG/M metagenome (GOLD analysis project Ga0194120, IMG submission 148642) | Freshwater microbial communities from Lake Tanganyika, Tanzania - TA2015019 Mahale Deep Cast 65m | ecosystem: Environmental > Aquatic > Freshwater > Lake | place: Tanzania: Lake... | reverse complement strand
CGCCCCGACGATGCACTGCTCGCCGTCGGCAAGACCAAGTGGACCGCGCTGGGTTGCGCGAACTGCCACGAGCCCGCGATCGCAACACTCAAGACCAAGCCGCTGGCCGAGCTCGACCCTTCGGCAGGCTGCCTGGCCGACCGTGTTCCCGCCGCCGCTCCGCAGTACGGCTTCGACGAGGCGCAGCGTTCGATCTTGCGGCAGCTCGTCGTGAACCACGCCGCGCTGGAGCGACCGCTCTCGCCAAAGGAGACGATCGTGCACGCGATGGACCGGATGAACTGCGTCGCCTGCCACAATCGGGATGGCTTTGGCGGCGTGGGACCCGATCGCGATGCGCTCTTCACGTGCGATGTGGATCTTGGCGACGAGGGTCGCCTTCCGCCATCGCTCACTGGCGCGGGCGCGAAACTTCAGACCGCGGCGATCGAGCGCATGCTCTCGGGCACTGAACGCGTTCGGCCCTCCATGAACACTCGGATGCCCGAGTTCGGAAGCGCGAATGTCGCACACCTTGCGCAGCACTTCACCGCCGCCGATCCAGCGGTCGGCTCCGACGCGCAGTCTGCCTACAGCGAAGAGGCGGTCGAAGTCGGTCGAGCCATCGTGGGCACTGGCGGATCGAGTTGCGTGAATTGCCACACGCTCGGCGAACAGAAGTCCCTCGGCGTTCCGGCGGTGAACCTAGCGAGCATGCACGGTCGCGTTCGGCCGAGTTGGTTCCGCGCCTACCTCGCGGATCCGCAGCGATTTCGACCAGGCACTCGCATGCCCGCGTTCTGGCCACCTGACCAACGCGTGTATCCCGAGATCGCGGGCGGTGACAGAGTGAAGCAGATCGACGGCGTCTGGAACTACCTCTCGCTCGGCGGCAGCATGCCGCTTCCGAAGGGGTTGATCGTGGCGCCTGGCGAGTACGACCTTGAGCCCGGTGCGCGCACGATGGTCTTCGGCACATTCATGGATGGCATCGGTGCGCGTTGTCACGCGATCGGTTTCCCTGGGCGCGTGTCGGCGGTGTACGACGCCGGTGGCTTGCGGCTGGCTCGCGCGTGGAAGGGCAAGTTCATGAATGCGCAGGGCACCTGGCGTGGCCGAGCGGGACAACTGAGCATGCCCGCAGGATCATCGGTCATCAGCGTGGCGACCGGCCCCGTCGTCGCCGTCCTTCCCTCGTCCGATGCGGCGTGGCCGAGCGCATCGCAAAGTGGCCTGCGGTTCTTGGGCATGCAGCGCGACGCACAAGGAAACCCGACCTTCTCGATTGGGCGCCCTGGACTGCGCGTGGACGAGGCGGTCGGCACCGTGCTGTTCACTGGCGGTGCGCGACTCACGCGCACCTTCACCGTCAAGGCGAGGACTGCGGACGATGCGATCTCGCTGCGACTCGCCGAGGGCTCCTCGATCGTCGCCGACGGCGAGGGATGGCGCATCGATGGCGGACCTGTGCTCTTCGTCAGCGGCGCGCGACCGTTCGTCCGCACGGTGGATGGTCGCGTGGAGTTGGTGGCGGGCGTGCCGCTGCAGCCGTCGAAGGATCCCTCGTTCCCCTTCAGCGCCACCGTGCGCACGGAGCTCGCATGGTGATGAACTCTCCACTCGTTGTCGTCGCCACTGCCTTCATCGTCACCGCCAGTGCGCATGCTCAGGGGGACGAAGTTTCGCGCGCCACGCAGACATCGCTCAACCGCTCGCGCGCCGCGAGCGAGGCTCTGTACAGCACGATCGCGACCATCGAGTGGCCCTCGGAGGTCGTGCCGGAAGTCAGCGGCATTCTGCCTTTGGGCGGTGGCCGCACACTCGTCTGCACGCGTCGCGGCGAGTTGTGGATGGTCAACGAGCAAGTTGGTTCGCCGCCCGCGTGGACGCTCTACGCCGACGGATTGCTCGAGCCGATGGGACTTGCCCGCAAGCCCGGCGATGACCAGTGGATCTACATGACGCAGCGTGGGGAACTCACGCGCTTTCGCGATGTCGACGGTGATGGTCGTGGTGACGACTTCGAGACCGTGCAAGATGACTGGGACATCAGCGGCAACTATCACGAGTATGCGTTCGGCCCTGCCTTCACGCCCGATGGGTCGGCGTGGGTCACGCTGAACCGTGGGTTCGGCGAGGAGCCCTTCGGTCGACCGCGTTGGCGCGGTTGGGCGGTGCGCATCGCGCCCGATGGATCCATCACCTACGAGTGCGCGGGGCTTCGCAGCCCGTGCGGTGTCGGCGTCGCGCCGTGGGGCGATGTCTTCTACACCGACAACCAAGGCGAGTGGTGTGCCACGAGCAAGCTCAGCCAACTCGTGCGCGGCGACTATCACGGTCATCCCTTCGGTGTCGATGACACTGCGCGGCCCGAGTCCTTGGTGAAGTGGCCCGCACCGAACGCTGATGGCAGCAAGGGCGAACATCCCAATCGCATCACGCAGTCCCAAGCGGCTGATCGCATGCCCAACTACCGACTGCCCGCCGTGTGGTTCCCGTACGACAAGGCAGGTCGCAGTCCGGGGAATCCGATGTGGCTTCCGGCGGGTGCCTTCGGTCCGTTCGCGGAACAGTGCTTGGTGCCGGATCAGTACGCGGCGACGATCAATCGCGTCGATCTTGAGCAGGTCGATGGGCAGTGGCAGGGCGCGGTCTTCCCCTTCCGACATGGATTCGATTGCGGCATCATTCGCATCGCGCTCGAGTCGCCCAACACGATCCTGTGCGGCGAAACCAATCGTGGATGGGCCAGCGCGGGTTCGCGTAGCGAGGGGCTGCAACGGCTTTCGTGGAAGGGCGAGATCCCCTTCGAACTCCTGACCATGCGCGCGATGCCCACGGGATTCCGCATCACGACCACTCAACCGGTCGATCGCGCCAGCGCACTCGACCCGAAGTCGTGGACGATGTCGAGCTACACCTACTGGTACTTCGAGCCCTACGGCAGTCCTGAGATCGAAACCAAGCAGCTCGCTGTGACGCCCATCAGCGTGAGTGACGATGGACTCGTGATCGACCTCTCAGTCGATGGCCTACGACCCACTTTCGTGCACGAACTCCGCGCAGCCGGGCTCAAGCGAGCCGCCGACGGCGAGCCGCTTCTGCACGACCTGGCGATGTACACGCTGAATCGGATCCCGAAGCCCTGACGCAGTGCGCCCGCGTGATCATCGGTCCTTGGAGCCCTGACGCGCGCGACCTAGCATGGCCCCATGCGCGCCTTCGGCCTGACCGCGTCGCTGCTGGTGGCTGCGCCGGCCCTCACGGACGGCGGCCACGCTCCGCCGGCCGACTTGATCAAGGTGCCCGAGGGATTCACGATCGAACTCTTGGCGAGCGCGGGTGTTGGCCACGGCTCGTGGATCTCGATGTGCTTCGATGACCAAGGCCGCGCGATCGTCGGATCCCAGTACGCCGGCCTGCATCGGATCGACCTGTCGACCACGCCGCCCACGATCACGCCGCTCGATGTCCCAGTGCGGGATGTGCACGGACTTCTTGTGGACGGGCACGTGCTGTGGGCCAACAGCTCGCGTGAACCCACGGATGGTGGTGGGCTCTGGAAACTGACCGATGCCGATGGCGATGGGAACTATGAACAACACGAGCGGCTCTACGCCTGGGGCGGCGGTGGCGAACATGGTGCGCATGGGATTCGCAAGGGACCTGATGGACGGATTTGGGCCATCCTGGGCAATCATGTTCCGGTTCCGGAGTGCGCGGCGAAGGACTCTCCGGTGCGGCACTGGGCCGAAGACCTGATCACGGAACGCGAATGGGATCCGCGCGGCCATGCGCACGGGATCATGGCGCCAGGCGGACTGCTGCTGCGATGCGCCACCGATGGATCGCGCTGCGAGATCGTGGCGTGCGGCATGCGCAACGCTTGCGACATCGACTTCACGGTCGATGGCGAAGCGATGACCTACGACAGCGACATGGAGTGGGACATCGGTGCGCCGTGGTACCGCGCACCGCGCGTGCTGCACTTGGTCGAGGGCGGCGACTTCGGTTGGCGTTCTGGCAGTGCAAAGTTGCATCCGACGGCCATCGACACGCTTCCCGCGGTCGTCGACACGGATCCTGCGAGCCCCGTCGGTGTGACGTTCGCGCGGAACAGCTCGTTCCCCGCTCCGTGGCGGGATCGGCTCTTCATCGCGGATTGGTCCTATGGGCGAATCCTGACGGTGGAACTGTTCCGGGATGGGACAACCTGGCGCGGTCGCTGGGAACCATTCGCCACCGGGCGACCGATGCCGGTCACCGACATCGAGTTTGGCCCCTTCGGTGCGCTGTATGTCCTCACGGGCGGCCGCGGCACGCAGAGCGGTCTCTATCGAATCGCTTGGAATCACCGCACGGAAACCGTCGCCCAGACGGATCCCCCGTTGGCGACGCCCGCGCATGTGGTCGAACGACTCGCCCTTGCACCGATGCTCTCGGGGCCAGTGCCCGACGCGACCGTCACGAGTTCGCGGCTCGCCACGCTCCTGCCGCTGCTCGGCTCGCCCGACCGGTTCACGCGTTTCACCGCGCGCGTCGCCATCGAAGCCTTGCCGATCGAGTCATGGCGCGCTCGCGTGAACGATGACACGCTCACATTCCGCGCTCGACTCCAGTTGATGGCGGCCTTGGCACGCGTTGGTACGAACGAGGATCGTTGTGCTCTGCTGACCTCGCTCCCGGCGATCATGAAGGGCTTCCCGATGTGCCATCAGGTTGAGTGCCGCTTGGGGCTTGTGCGCGTGGCAACGATCGCGCTCGCTCGACTCGGCGGTGCAGGATGGTGCGGCGAGCACGCGAGCTCGTGGACGACTTCGCAACCCGCACCCGATGCCGCAACTTCGGTCATCGCGGCGCTGGGCCAGCTCTACCCATCAGGCGATGTGGCGCTTGACCGAACACTCGCCGAACTCCTCGTGAGCCTTGGATCGCCCGAGGCGATTGCCACGACCGTGGAACTGCTTGAGTCGACCGATGGCACCGACGCAATGGCCTTCGCGATGCCACTACGACTTCGCGACGACCTGACGGCCGACCAGCGGCGCACGCTCGTCCTCTGGATCGAGCGGGCCCGCGCCTTTCGCGGCGGTTTCAGTTTGCAAGGATTCGTGGACGCGATCGAACGCCAGGTGCAAACCCGCACGCCGCCGGGCGAACGCGAGGCCTACGACCGCATGCGTGAAGCGATGCGCGAGGAGCGTGCGCCGGTGGCCGTTGGTGGTGGCAAGCCGCTCACCGAGTGGACGCTCGACGCCCTTCATGCGCACCTCGCAGAAGCCACCACGCCACGCCAGCTCGCCAATGGCCGTCGCGTCCTCGAAGCGGGTTTGTGCCTGCAGTGTCACCGCTTCGCCGACGCAGGCGAATCGATCGGGCCGGACATCACCGCAGCCGGGAGCCGCTTCTCTCGCGCAGACTTCATCACGGCCATCCTCGAGCCGAGCAAGGCCGTCAGTGACCAGTACGCCTTCACCACGCTCATGCTCGATGACGGCTCGACCGTGACGGGACGAATCGTGGACGAGCGCAATGGTGCGGTGACCTTGACCATCGACGGCTACGGCAAGGTGCGCCAGGTCGTGCCGGCAACGCGGATTCGTGAACGCACACTCTCGCCCACAAGCCCGATGCCGGCGCATCTGCTCGATTCGTTCTCAAAGGACGACATCATCGATCTGATCGCCTATGTTGAGCAGGCTGGTGCGGAGTGGGCCAATCGCCAGCGCGCACAGCCGGGGCAGTGAGCAGGGTTCACGACTGACCGATCATCGCCGAACATCGCGAGAACGGGGCCGACGACAGCTCAAGTTCGTGAACCGACGCCCAAGATCTGTTGTTCATGGGTGCTTGTGCGCAGTGCCCGCTGCGTGCTCCTTCGCGTGTTGCAGGAACGGATCGCCGAAGTTGCGATGGAGGTCATGCCAGACCGAATGCACATGATCGACGCCGCTCGTGCAATCAAACTCGATCGCGAAGCCGTCGCCCACAATTCTGAAGTAGTGCCGCTGCGTGGGCTCATCACCGCCCATCCACGCGAAGACCATCGCGTCAACGCTCGCCGTTCGCCAACGCGCTACTTCGGACTTCTCAATGGCTGGCGCAAGCCGGGCCGCGAACGCGCGCACGAGCGCCCAGAGTGCATCACGCTGCTCGCGCGTCATGTGCATCGCTTCGAGCCCCGCGCGATCTTTCAGGCGACTCTCGCCGCCGGGCACACCGAAGACATCCATTGGAGCATCGGCCGCCAAGCGCGCCTTCGCGCGTTGCTCAGGTGTGAGCATGCCCCACAGGGCGAACGCCAGCTCACGCTCGCGGCCCAAGGGCGAAAACCCATCGAGTTCACCGCCACGGACCGTGAACGGCGCGACCCCCACGAACATCGGCGTGACCGTGACCTGCGCGCCGTCGCTCATGATGTGCAGCGAAAGATGATGCCCTTCGAGCCGCATGCCCCATGGCGGCGTCATCGGATCTCCGAAGACGAGCATGTCGTACCACAGCGGGTTGTATCGCTCGGGTTGCCCGACACCGAGCATGCCTTCGAGCGCGAAGACGCCTCGCACGACCTTCCAACCATGATCACTGAGTGCGCGTCGAGCCATCGACAGTGCGCGCTCGCGCTGCTCTGGTTGCAACGCGTCGAGCCTGATTCCTGGCCGTTCGCCCGGGACGAAGGACCAGGCGGTTCGCGCAGGGGCGTCGATGGATGCGCGTGCCATCTCGCGTTGCAGAGGATCGAGTGCATCGAGGAAGGCCTTCGCATCCTGCGCGAGAAGTTCGGCCGGCGTCGGCTCGAGCGATCTCGCAGCACCAAGGGCCAGCAGGATCGATGCGGCGAAGGCTGTGCGCATGGTGGCGTGATACCGCGCGCGCCTACCATCCGTCCATGCCCGTCATCGGAATCACTGCAGATCTCGTCGACGACAGCGGTCGACTCCGCCATCGCCTCAACGACACCTATGTGCAGGCCGTGTTGCGGTCAGGCGGTACGCCGCTCATTCTGCCGTGCATCGCCGCTGAACGCGCTCGCATGCTTGAAGCTGTGGATGGCGTGCTGATCACCGGCGGCGACGACATCGACACGCGCCCGATGGGCATCGCGCTCCATCCGAAGGCCGAGTGCATGCTGCCCGAGCGGCAAGAGGCTGAATTCGCCACGCTTCGCTGGCTCGATGAGCACGCCGAGATGCCGGTCTTGGGCATCTGTCTTGGCATGCAACTCATGGGTGTGCATCGAGGATGCCGGCTGATCCAGCACCTGCCTGATGAGATCGAGCATGGAGAGCGCCACCACAACGATCGGATCCACGGGGTCACGAGCGAACTCGGCAATGGTCCCGTCGCGAGCTGGCATCATCAGGCCCTGGGCGACGCGGGTCCGTACGCGATCATTGGCCACAGCGACGATGGTGTGATCGAGGCGATCCGCGATCCAGGTCGCGCGTTCTTCGTCGGTGTGCAGTGGCACCCCGAACGCACGCCCGATCGACTGATGGGTGATGGAATCGTGCAGCGACTCGTCGAGGCGAGTCGATGACCGCCACGCTTGGCTACTGCACGAATGTGCACGCTGGTGCAACACTTTCCCAAGCCAAGGAGCAGCTTGAGCGTCACGCCACGGCCGTGCGCCGCAAGCTGGACCTCGAGTGGTTGGACATCGGACTCTGGCTCAGTGCGCGATCCGTCTTCGAACTCAAGGAGCAGGACGCCGGCGCTGCGCGACTTCGCGAGTGGCTCGACGAGCGCGGCCTGCGCGTCTTCACGATCAATGGCTTTCCCTACGGCGACTTCCACGCCAAGCGCGTGAAGCAATCGGTCTACGAGCCCAATTGGGCGAACGCGCGGCGGCTGCTCTTCTCGATCGATCTTGCGGATCTGTTGGTCGAGCTCGTCCACGATGGCCGCCGCGAGGCAGGCATCAGCACGCTGCCGTTGGGCTGGCGCCTTTCGTTTTCGCTTGAGGGTTGCGGCAGCAGCGTCGGCCTGGCGAGCGCGCAGCTCGAGCAGTTCGCTCGTCACGCAGCCCGACTTGAGGAGCGCACAGGCAAGTGCATTCACCTGGACCTGGAGCCTGAGCCGGGCTGCATGCTCGACACCTCGCGCGATGTGACGGGGTTCTTCGACCAGGTCTTGCGCCAACGCGCGGGCGAGCCGGACCTGCGTCGCTACATCCGAGTCTGTCATGACACCTGTCACGCGTCCGTCATGTTCGAGGACCAAGCGTCCGTCCTTCAGGCGTACCGCGATGCGGGCGTCCGCGTCGGCAAGGTGCAGTTGTCCAGCGCGATCGAGTGCCCATCGAGCGATCGAGCCTTCCGCGCGCTCAGGCACTTCGACGAACCGGTCTACCTGCATCAGACCTGCGTGCTCGACGGCGCCGGCGAGCGTCATCTCTTCACCGATCTCGATCGCGCCTTCGATCACGCGCCCGATGGTCTGTGGCGCACGCACTTCCATGTGCCGCTCTTTGCAGAGCGACTGGGTCAGGGTGGCGTGCTCGGAACGACCCAGTCCGATGTCCTGTCGTGTCTTGCCGCGATCCGCCCCGAGGACGGCATCACTGATTTCGAGGCCGAGACCTACGCCTGGGGCGCCTTGCCGATGGACCACCGCATGGCCTCGTTGGCGGATGGGATCGCGCAGGAGCTCCGTTGGGCGCGCGAACGCATGACCGAAGTCGGCCTCATGGGCTGATTCGGTGCGCCGCGCGGACGGCGAGCGAACGGCAGGGATTCCCGGCATGCGCGGTACGCTCCCGGCATGGCGAACGGAGATCGCACTCGACGCAAGCAGGATGGTGAGCAGCCCGGCCTCTTCGACCACATCGTGGCGGCCGACCTCGAGGGCATCGATCCACCCTCGATGGACAGCGTGCCTGAGGTGCAGATGCACGAGCCCGCGGCGCCACCTGCGGGGCAAGCGCTCGCCGCGTGGGGTGATGAGGATGCCTCGCTGACCGCACCTCGTTCGATCGAGCCCATCGATGCGTGGGAGTCGGTCGAGCCCAAGCCTGAAGTGGTCGCACCGATCGATGATGCGCCGATCGAATGCACCGGCGAACCATCGGACGAGTCCGTTGTTGAGTCCGTCGTCGAGCCAGTCGTTGAGTCTGTTGTTGAGCCAGTCGTTGAGCCAGTCGTTGAGCCAGTCGTCGAGCCCGTCGTTGAATCCGTCGTCGAGTCCCCGAGCGCGACTGCAGCCGAACCGTTGGAGGTCGCTGAGTCCGCTGATGCCGCGGCGGTCGAGTCCATTGACGCAGCGGCCACAGCGGTTCCCGAGCCCTTGGGGTTCCGGCGCATCGAAGCGGACGAGGAACCCACCGTCACAGCAGTGCTCGCGATTCCCACATCCCATGTTGAACCAGCACCACGGTCGGCACCGCTTCCTCGCGATGGCGTCTGGGCATGGCTCGAACTCACGCGCATTTCCAATGTGCTGACCGTCGCGACGAACGCGATGGTTGGACTCTGGGTCGCGCATCTTCTCGCCGGGCAAGCGACGATCGATCGGTTCATCTTCTGGTTGCCACGACATGTCGGCACGATCGCGGGCATCTGCTTGCTCTACCTCTTCGGGATGGTGATCAACGATCTTCTGGATCGTGACATCGATGCCACCGAACGGCCAAGCCGTCCGCTGCCGAGCGGGCGCATCAGCCTTCGACCGGCGCTCTTGCTCGCTGCCGTGCTCGTTTCAACCGGTGTTTGGCTCGTGGGTGGCGGATCATTCCCGATTCCCGGACTCGCTGCGATCGCCGTCGGTCTCGCGTTCGGAAGTTTCGCGAAGGGTCAGCGCAATGCCATTCAATGGCTCGGCGAGGCATGGGCTGTCGTCGGCGTCGGCGCGATCCTCTGGAACTGGCTCGACCACTGGCGACATGTGGAACTCAGGACGCCCTGGGGATTCGAGGCCGTGCTGCTCCTCGTCGCCACGATCGCCGCGTACTCGTTCACGCATCGGTCCTGGCGAGGAAGCGTCGTGCTGCTGGGCCTGTGCCGAGCGTTGGCTTACTGGTGCGCCACGCTCTCCGTCATCAGCGTGTCGGGAATGGCGTACAACGGGTCCTCTGCCAGCGCATGGGGACTCATGCTCTTCCCAGGTCTCATCGCGTTCGCCTCGACGATCGCCGTCTCGCTCATGGCGCGCGACGAAGTGGTGCCGGTCGACGACACATCACCCGCGGGAACGCCGCGACCCACCCGCGCGTGGGTGCAGGTGCTGCTGGGCGCGGCCATCCTGGTTCCATGGGCCTTCAGCCCTGTCGTGTCTGGCGGCGCGCGCGGCATGCTTCAGGTCATGACGATCGTCGCATTGCCGATGGCGCTCTTCTGCGGCGGCATCTTCCTTGTGAAGACTCTGCATGCTGAACGCGCCATGCGAAGTCATCCCACGCGCATCGCTGGCGGCGTTGCAGCATGGATCGCCGCGTTCTGCCTGCTCGACGCGAGCACGCTCAGTGTGCTGGGTGCGCCGGGCCTGTCCATCGTCGCCCTGGGGTGCTGGTGGATCACGCGCACCGCGCAGCGACGCGTTGCGGGTTCCTGATGCATCGGGTCGCCGTTCTCAACGTCGTTGGACTGTCGCCGTCGCTGCTCGGATCTGGCGCACCGAAGTTGCGCGACTTTGCACGAAGCGTGGGCGGCGTGCGCACGATGGTCGCTCCACTGCCGGCCGTGACCTGCTCCGCGCAGGCAACCATGCTCACCGGCGTCGATCCCGCAACGCATGGAATCGTGGGCAATGGATGGTTCGACCGGTCCCTGAACGAAGTGCACTTCTGGAAACAGTCCGCCGCGCTCGTCCAAGCGCCACGCGTCTGGGATGAAGCTCGTTCGCGCGATGAAGCCTTCACGAGCGCCAACGCGTTCTGGTGGTACGCGATGCATGGCTCGACGGATGTGACGGTGACGCCGCGCCCGCAGTATCCGGCCGATGGTCGGAAGATCCCCGATGTCTGGACCGTGCCGGCCGGTCTGCGCGACACGCTGCAAGACGAACTTGGTTCCTTTCCGCTCTTCAACTTCTGGGGCCCCAAGGCGAGTATCGAGAGCACCGATTGGATCGCGCGCGCCGCGATGCAGATTGAGGAGCGATTCGCGCCGACCTTGCAGACGGTCTATCTGCCGCATTTGGACTATGTCCTGCAGAAGCATGGTCCCGGCACGCGCGAAGCGCAGCAGGAACTCCGTGAGATCGATCGTGTCGTCGATGTGCTCCACGCGTTCTTCGCGGCGCGCGGCGTTCGAGTGATGGTGGTCAGCGAGTATGGCATCGCATCAGTCAGCCGTGCCATCTGCCTGAATCGCGAGTTGCGCAAGGACGACCTGCTCTCTTTGCGTGAAGAGCGTGGCACCGAGTTGCTCGACGCTGGGCAAAGCGATGCGTTTGCGGTGTGCGACCACCAGATCGCTCACATTTATGTTCGCCGCGCAAAGGACATCGGTCGCGTTTCCCATCTGCTTGAGCGTGTGTCGGGCGTGGACTCCGTGCTCGATCGCGCAGCCCAGGATGCACTGGGGATCGGCCACGAACGCAGCGGCGACCTCGTTTGCATTGCGGAACCTGACGCCTGGTTCGCGTATCCATGGTGGCTGGATGATGCGCACGCGCCAGACTTCGCGCGGACCGTCGACATCCACAGGAAGCCGGGCTACGACCCGTGCGAGCTCTTCATGGATCCCACGCGGCCGCTGCTGGGCCTGCGCACGGCGGCCAAGCTCGCGCTGCGCACCTTGGGCATGCGCAACCTTCTGGATGTCGTTCCGTTGGATCCCTCGTTGGTGCGTGGTTCGCATGGCCGAAGCAGCGTCGCTCGCGGACTCGAACCGATCTTGCTGTGCGACGACGATCGCTTGGATGCGCAGGTCCCCATGCGCTGCGTGAAGGACGCGATCCTCCGCCAGGTCTTCGGTTCATGAGAGTCCTCTGGTCGGTGTTGGCGATTCTTGTGCTGGCGGCGGCGTGGGCGCTGCTTGGTCCTGTCGAGACGAACCAACTCGCCTGCGAGTTGCCGCCCTGGGAACTGCTCGATCAAGCGCGACAGGACTCGCCGGACGCCGCGGTCGCCCCTGCGCCCTCATCTCCTGGCGACATGCCGCCCGGAGCTGGAACCGAGCGACAACCGTTTCGCGTGTCGTGGGAGTTGCTTGGCCGCGCTGACGGTCATGTGCGCGGTGATGGAACACTGGATGCCATGCCGCGAACGATTGAGTTGCTTGGCGGCACATGGATCGAGCTCAGTGGCTACTACGCGCCGGCGGTCATCGCGCCTTCAACCGATGAACTCGTGTTGACGCTGAACCGCTGGGACGGCTGCTGCATCGGCCTGCCGCCGACACCGTTCGACTCGGCGCTTGTGAAGACACGCACGCCAATCGACTTCTCGCTGCAGCACCAGATTCGCTTCGGGACGCTGCGCGGACGACTGGTGCTTGAGCCATTCGCACTCGGTGGACTGGTCCTTGGGCTCTACCGCATCGAGGATGCGGAGCTGCTGCGATAAGCAGCACTCCAATCGCCGACCTTTTTCGGTTCGAAGTTCTCGCAACAACCTGCACCGAACTTCCTTCGGCTTTTTCGGAAGTCGCCGGGATGGGTCTTAGGTTGGCGCGCTGTGCCGCTTCTGTCGCTGCATGCATCGCACTTCGAACACTGGGGATCCACCATGTCCAACCTGCTTCCGTCGCTTCCGTCCCGCTCATCGCTCGCGTCACTCGCGTCACTCGCCGTGGTGACGCCACGCTCGTCGTTTGCTCCGACTCCGTCGGTTTCGTGGCTGTGTGCCAGAGCAGCTGCCTGCGCGCTCGCGTTGACTCCCGCCATGTGCATCCGCGTCGCGGTCGCCGCCGAGGGCAATGGCACGATTTGCCTGAACGAAATCCGGATCGATCAACCGGGGGCCGACAACGACGAGTATGTCGAGCTCAAGGGTCCGCCCGGCGCGTCGCTCGATGGTCTTTGGTTCGTGGTGATCGGCGATGGGACCGCCGCGCAGGGCAGCGGTGTCATCGAGTCGTTCATCAACCTTGCTGGCAAGACCATTCCATCTGATGGCTATCTCCTGATCGGCGAGTCCAGCATGACTGCTGCGACGCCTGACCTCATCACGAATCTGAACTTCGAGAATGGCGACAATGTCACGCACATGCTGCTGCGCGGGCTCTCGTCCACAAACGGGGCGGATCTCGATGCTGATGATGACTGTGTGCTCGATCATGGCACCTTCATCGAGATCGTCGATGCGGTCACGATCGGAACCGGCATCGCCCCACCCACTGCAGGAGCCGAGTGCGGCTATGCCACGGTCGTGGGCCCTGAGCAGGACACCCAACCCATGCACATCCTGCGCTGCCGAAGTGGTGGCTGGGTCCGAGGGACCGATGCTCTGATCGGCGGGAACGACACGCCAGGCACGGTGAACGGGTGCGACGCCACAGGCTCAGCCTGTCTTGGGGACCTCAATGGGGATCGAGTCGTGGACAATGTCGACCTGGGCATCCTCTTGGTGAAGTGGGAGTTTCCCGACCCCGTGGCCGACCTTGATGGGTCGGGGCTGGTCGATGGGCCGGATCTGGGCATGCTGCTGTCGGTTTGGGGCGCCTGTCCGGTCTGACGGTGCGTTCAGCGCATCTGTCTCTCAAGGCTGCTTGGTGCCCTGTTTGTGTTATCGCCTCTATCTATCATCCCAAGCATGCTCGGCCGCATCACCGATCGACGACGCTACCCCGTTCCGGCATGTCGGTTCGATCCGAACCTAGCCATTTGGTCGTTCCATCAAGTCGAGGCCGCCGCCCGCGAGTTCGTCGACGCGGCGTGCGCGCTCGGTCGATGCAGCGTGGCGCTCAGCTCCGCGCCGCTCGAAGATGCCTCTCGCCTCGAGCACGCTGCAGTGTGGTCCTTGGGGATCGGACCCACGGTCCCCTCGTCGGATCCGTTGTCGGAACTCTCGGCACGGTTGACCATCCTGCACCCTGCGACGCCGATCGGATCCGTGGGGCGGCCGAGCATGGGCGGACTGGTGCAGGCGCATCGCGCCTTGTGGGCCGGTCAACGGCAGGCCGGCAAGCCTCGATCGACGGAACTTCCGAGCGCTGCGCTGCCTCGTGATACCGACGGCACGCCGTGCCTTGCGCCATCCCCACGGGATGTCCTTCGGCTTGGTGCATCGATCGACCGAGCGACCGCCGAACTTCCCGCTTCGCTCGATCAGGCCCTGGTCGGCGCCGCGTGGTTCGTCTGGGCGATCGAGTCCACCGCTCCGCTTCCCGACAGCAACAGCGAACTCGCCTGGTCAGCAGTCGCTGCGTGGCTCTGCGGAAGCGTTGGTATGCGATCCTCGGTCTTGGACCTTCACGGTTCCCTTGATGCTGCGGTCCACCGACAGTGTCTTCACAAACTCGCAGCGAGCGGCTCCACGGCTCCATGGTCCGCTCATGTCTGGCGCACAATCACGCGGGCATGCGATCAAGCCATGCATCAGCTCGGGGCCATCGATCAAGCTCGAACCGAGTTGCTCGAGCGCGCCGCCGCGATGCGCGCACCACGCCATCCAAGCGAACTGGTTCGGCGCCTGATGGGTTCACCGATCACTGATGTCCGTCAGGTCGAGCGAACCTTGGGGATCACATTCGCTGCGGCGAACGATCTCGTCGAACGCTGCATCAGCGCGGGCATCCTGCGCGAAGTCACTGGTCGTCGCCGTGGGCGCATCTACTGTTGTGATGCCAGCGCCAACGCGCTCGGTCAGGTCACATCATCGCTCGACAGCGCGATCCAGGTCGGCGCCGCCTGATGGGCGCACTGGCGTGACTGCGATCGGCCGAGTCATCCAAGGCCAAAGAGCTTGCGGACCATGCCGACCACGCCGGCATCGCCCGACGCTCCGATCGATCCTTGCGTCCCATCCGCTGCCGACATCGTCGCACTCGCTGTGGTGTGCTGCTCGGCGCGCGACTCGCTCGGTACGGCTGGTACCCCATCCGCGTCCGTGGTGGCCAACCCGCTCTCGTTGCGCGTTTCCGTGGACTGATCCCCGCTTCCCGTCGTCACATCACGACGCTCGGGTCGTTCTTCCCACATCCAATCGGCCATGCACGCCGGCAGCCAATCCCTCATGCCACGCGTCCAGACCAAGGTGGTCCGAGTGCAGGCACCTTGGTCGATCAACTCGCGCATCTCTGGCGTGCTGAGCGGCCCAATCGCCTGGCCATCCTTCGCATAGAACCACTTGTTCATGATCCGTACCTCGTGTCCTTTCCTCAGCACAGCGCGTGGCGATCGTCGCCCAAGCTTGCGGGGTTCAAAGCCTAGCATCGGACCCTGACCACCGTGAAGATCGCTCTCCTTGACACCGAAACCACAGGCGCCGCGCGTCACGATGAAGTCATCGAACTCGCGTTCGCGGTCATCACGATCGATCCCGAGACTGGCCGCTTCACTGGGCTCGATGGCCACTATCTGGGGCTTCGCGAACCAAAGGTGCCCATCAGCGCCGGCGCACTGGCGGTGCACGGGATCAGCATGCAGTCGGTTCGCGGCAAGTCACTGGATGAGTTGGCCTGCCGCGAGCTCCTTGAGCCGTGCTCGGCAATCGTCGCTCACAACATCTCGTTCGACCGCTCCATGATGGGCCGACTCTGGTCTTGGACTCTGCCACTACCGTGGCGTTGCAGTTGTTGGGGCTTCGACTGGCGATCGATCGGCGCGCCCAACCGTCGGCTTCAATCGCTCTTGGCGCACTTTCGAATCGATCCTGGTAGTGCTCACCGAGCCGGCAGTGATGTCAAGGCCATGCACGCTCTGCTGCAACACAGTCACCCGACGACGGGGCGCACCTATCTGTGGCATGTGCTCAATCAGAAGAGCGAGCGTCAGGATCGCCCGCGGTCCCACCAGCCGGGACTGATGCCGGCTTCGGCGCGTCGCGCACCTGCTTGAACATGAACGCGATGGCGGCGTTGGGCTGATACGCCTCCACCCAAGCGTCATGGCCACCATTCCTGATCTCGCGATAGTCGACTGTCGCACCGGCATCCTTCAGAGCCTTGACCATGTCGCGACTGCGCGCGACAGGCACCGAACCATCCAGGCTGCCGTGCCACACCTGGATCGGCGTGTCCTTCAGGAGCGCTGCCTTCGTGGGATCGCCGCCACCACAAATGGGAACAACTGCGGCGAACATCTCCGGCCGGCGGATCGCGATATCCCAGGCGCCATAGCCGCCGAGCGAAAGCCCAGTCAAGTAGATGCGCTCACGATCCACGGCCCTGTCCTTGATGACTTGGTCCATCGCTGCCATGACGCCGCGGATGGTCATGCTCGGCTGTTCCGTCATCGTTGGATTCAAGGTTCGCGGATCGGGTTCGACCCATGTCTGATCGCGCGGACACTGCACGGCCAGCACATAGCAAGGGTGCTTCGTCCTCATCTCGCGTGTGGCCAACACCGGTCCGAGGTGTTTGAGCGCCGTGTCTCCATCGGTGCCACGCTCACCGGCGCCGTGCAGGAACACCACCAGTGGAAACTGCTCGCCGGGATCCGCTTCGGTCGGCTCCATCAGTCGGTATGGCATGGTGAGCGTCTGCTCGCCCACTCGCACGCTCACGCTGCCAATGGTGGCTCCTGGCACGGGCGCGGCACTCGGTGCCTGCGCGCTCGCTCCCCCGATCGTCGCGAGCGACGCAACCGCCAAGACGAACCCTGACTTGTTCATGCGGAAACGATACCGATGCGAACCGCGACGAGTGATGTCGTCGGCGGTCACAAGACGATCGCAGCAGGAACGCAATTCCGTTGCAGCGCGAACACAAGACGGTCGCAGCGGGAACACAAGATGGGCACACCGCACACACAAACCCGTCATCTGGCGGACGCCCGATGCACGCGCCTTACCATGCTCGCGTGCTTCGCATCGGCCCCGTCGAACTCCAGAGCAACCTGTTGCTCGCGCCGATCGCTGGCTACACCGACCTTCCGTTTCGAATCCTCTGCCGCGAACTTGGTGGTGTGGGCATTGCCTTCACCGATCTCCTGAATGCACATGCCGTGCTGCGCGGGTCGGAACGCTCGCTTGAACTTGCAGCCACGAACGAACTGGATCGACCGTGCGGCATGCAGCTCTACGGCAACGGCGATGATCCCTTGCCCGAGGCGGCGCTCTGGGCGATCGATCATGGCGCGCAGGTGATCGACATCAACATGGGTTGTCCGGTCGACAAAGTTGCCAAGAAAAATGGGGGCAGCCTCTTGCTGCGCGATTGCCCAGCGACCGCCATCCTGGCTGATCGCATTGTGAAGGCCGTCGAGCGTGCAAGCGGCGGTCGAGTCCCGGTGACCGCCAAGATGCGACTGGGCTGGGATCCCGAACACATGGTGGCGCCAGATCTGGCCGGGCGACTGGCCGATGTTGGCATTGCCGCCGTCACGGTGCACGGCCGGTACACCGTGCAGTTCTTCAGCGGGCAGGCTGACTGGGACGCGATCGGTCGGGTAGTCGAAGCCGTTCCGTCGATTCCCATCATCGGCAATGGCGATGTGGTCGAGCCTGAGCACGCGAAGGCGCTCATCGATCGATCCGGGTGCGCCGGTGTCATGATCGCTCGGGCTGCGCTGCGGACCCCGTGGATGTTCCGGCGAGCAGCCGAACACCTAGCCACCGGAACGCTCGGACCCGACCTGTCCTTCAACGACAAGTGCCGGGCCATCCTTCGCCACATCGACCTGATGGAGCAGTTCGCCAAGCCGTGGTACGGCGTGAAGCGGCTCAACCAGGGCATCGCGTGGTATGGCCGGACGATGGGGCACATCAAGCCTCTGAAGGAAGCAGTCCGGACCGCCACCACCTTCGAGGCGATGCGAGGCGCCATCCGGGATTGGATGACGCCCGACCGCGAGCACACGCCCGCCGTCCTGAGAGGCCGGGAGACGGTCGACGGCCTGGACTAGCGGGCGAACGACGCAGGGCCGTCGGTCGACAGCATTGACCCAGGGGCGAACGACGCCGGACCGTCGGTCGACGGCATTGACCCAGGGGCGAACGACGCAGAACCGTCGGTCGACGGCATGGGTGGGGCGACCGTTGACGGCTAGAGCCAGAAAGTGATCGACGGCGAGGGGGCGACCGGCGCGGGGATGGCGACCCATGAAGCTCCGTGGCGGTTCATATTGGACGAGCCGTGAGAGGTTGAAAAACTTCCGACTTCGTGTTTCTCGCAGCCCGCCCGAATCGTATGGATGGGGTGCCGGAGATTCTCCGGCCGCATCTGGAGGGATGCGTCACGGAGGGACTCGCGTTATCGCGACGACCATCAGTTCCGGTTGTGAAAGTCCGTCGCCATTGGGCGCGGAGGGGAGAGGGTTGTCATGCAGTTCAAGACCTGCCTTGGTGGTGCTTTCGGCGCGGTGCTCCTGAGCACGGCCGCACACGCCGGCCTGAATTTCGGGCCGGGATTCGAAGTGAGTTTCTCGGGCGGCGGCGAGACGGTGGGCGGCCAGGCGGCCTCACTGGGCTCGATGACCTACCTCGGCGACAACATCTATCACACAAATGGCTTCGCTGCCGTCTCAACGGGCTTTCTTGAGTGGGACGCCCTGATTGACCCGGATCCGTTCATCAGCGGCACCTTCTCGATCACCAACATCGCCTCGAGCGTCCAGACGTTCGAAGTGACGTTCACGTTGGATAGCTCGGTTCAGTTTTCACAGTCCATGATGAACGGAGCATTTTCTGGCACGCTGACCGACGCCAATGGCGATGGCTCAGCTTCGATCGGACGCGTAGGTGGCTCCTCTGGCTTCTACTCGGCCCTCATCGATGGCAACCTCGTCCGGTCGCTCGGTAGTTCTCCGTACAGCTACAGCGGCGCGGCATTCGGATCCTCGCAGGTTGGCCCGGAGTCGTTCGACCCGACAACAGGTCCTGGGCTCTCCTCGACCATCGGCCTGAAGTTCCGATTCACACTCAGTGCGGGAGACAGCGTCTCGTTCTCCAGCCTCTTCAATGTCGTGGATGTTCCAGCGCCTGGTGCGCTGGCACTGCTCGGCTGTGCAGGCTGCATTGGTTCGCGACGTCGTCGGTCAAGCAGATGAATCAACAAGTCCTTCTTGATTGCGCCGCTGAAACGGTGAATCGCGGAAGGCAGGATGGCGGATGTGTTCCATCTGGAAGTGTCCGGACAGGGAATCCAAGGGAGCCCGGCATGTCAAGGCATGCTGGGAAAAACAGGAGGGTTGGGAAAACATGATTCGACACCACATCCATGCAGTCATGGCCGCCACGCTGTTGGCTTCGTCCACAGCCTCGGCGGCGATCTCTGCCAGTACGGCCACGATTAGCCTCTCGGCAAATGGTTCGGTCCAGGCAGTCAACAACAACACCCAGGATCTGGGCGGTGGTCGCTTCGCGCACACTGGTTTCTGGGCAAACAATGGCATGCTCGTCCAGTGGTCGAACCTCATCACCAGCTACACGATGGTGAATGGTGTTGAGACCGCCTATGTTTCGGGCGGGTTCACCGTCAAGAACAACCACGCCACGAGCCCCCTGCTGCTCGATCTCAGCGTGTTCATGGCGGGTTCCATGGGACCCGGCGCGACCTTCTCCGGTTCCGCTGGCGGACAGGGCGTCAACTTCTCACTCAACCCAGGTTCGCTCGGTGCGATCAACGGCGATCCTGTGTGGGGCGGGATGATCAATGGAAGTGTCGTCGGCGGTGCGATCACCTCGACTCAGACCATCAACCCCTTCTCGCTCGCGACCTTCGCGCCGCAGTCGTTCAACGGATCGGCTGGCTCGGTCACGGATGGCGTGGGCATGCGCCTGCGCCTTTCGATCTCGGCGGGGATGGAATCCAGCTTCACTGGAGCCTTCTCAGTCGGCTCCGTTCCGGCTCCTGGCGCGGTTGCGCTGGCCGGAGCAGCAGGACTCTTCGGCGGCCGTCGTCGCCGCTAACGATCTCTTTCTTTCTGTCACCGCGGAGGGAGCGGTGACATCTACCCACGCGACCCGCGGCGCTCCCCACGAGTGCCGCGGGTTCGTTATTGTCGAGCATGTGACGCCACAGTCCCCCGCGCTCCTGCCATACGGAGCCTTCAGACCCTGGCTTGCCCAGCGGGCCTCTTATTCCCGCCTTGCTCAAGGAGCAGTCAGACCTTGGATGCTCGGGAACCTCAGATTCCGAGCTTGCCCCGCGGCCCGTCAGACCTTGGCTTGCTCAGGGAGCCTTCAGGTCCTTGGCTTGGGGCAGGTCGCTGATCGATGCGATGCCGAAGGTGCGCAGGAACTCGCCCGTCGTGCCATACAGCATGGGGCGCCCGATCTCTTCGCTGCGCCCCACGATGCGAACCATGCGACGCTCCATCAGGCTGCGCAACACTTCGCCGCACGCCACGCCACGGATCGCCTCGATGTCGGCACGCAGAATCGGCTGTCGATACGCGACCACGGCGAGCGTTTCCAAAGCGGCCTGCGTCAATCGCGCTTGAGCACGCTCGCCACGAAGTCTGGCAACGACCGGCCCGAGTGCGGATGTCGTCATGACCTGACGGCCGCCTGCGACCTGTTCGATGCGAAAGGTCCGGTCCGTCGACGCGTAGACCGCATTGAGCTCCTCGATCGCGGCGCGGACCTGTGAAGCGCCGAGCTCAAGTCCCAGCACATCCGCGATGCGACCGTCGGCGATCGGTCGATCAGCCGCAAGGAGCACGGCCTCGACACGCTGAGCAAGAGGGAGGTCAGCGCACGGCACCTCGCGTGCCGTCGTCGACTCGGCGTCGTGCTCGCTCACGAGCCTCGACCGGCAAGCGCAACACGCACCGCCGCGCGACGCTGCGCGCGTTCGATCTGTTCACGCTGTTCAAGGGTGAGCGGGGTTGCGTTGATGGCGCTCGCGCGCGCGTTGGCGTCGACGAGGTCGGTCTGCGCCTTGCCAGCGTCGATCGACCCTGCATCTTCTGCGCCATCGACGAGCAGCGACAGAGCATCGCCCTGCATCTGCGCGAAGCCGCCATCGATCACGAACCACCGCGACTGACCACTCGCAAGATCAAGACGCGCCGCGCCGGTGCCGAGCTTGGCCAAGAACGCGCTCGCCCCGGGCGCCACGCCCTTCTGACCATCCCACGCCTGGAACGACGCGTAGGTGACTTGCTCATCGAGCAGCGAATCGGACGGGGTGACGATGGTGCAGCGGAAGGTGGCCATGGGTGCTCCGTGGGTCGGGAATGGTAGTGGCTGGCCCGCGTCGAGTGGATCACCGATTGCCCGATCGCGGATAACCCGATCGATGCCTACTGCGGCAGCCCACGCAAGGCCAGTGCGCTGTTGCGGTAGCGAGGATCCTCGGTCACTTCTCGCAGGATCCACGGCGCTAGCCAGGGCGGCGGTTCGACCACGGTGTCCACGCTCGGCAACTCGACTTCGGCCAGCCACAGGTCGAGCCCAATGAACCCATCGATCTCCCACTTCAGGGATCCATGCGGCACGACATGCCGGACCTTGCGCAGCCGTCGGCCGCTCGTGTGTGGCCAGAGTTCCTCGAAGGACCCAGCGTCCAGCGTGCGCTCGTGTTCCTGTCGCACCAGACCCTTGCCTGACTTGCGCGTCATCGTGCAGTGCACCGCGCCAGCAGGATCAACCGCGCGGCGCAACCGCGCGCCACGAAGCAGGCCGCCATCGCCGAGCAGATAGCCCTGCTCGATCTGAATCGACCATCGCGACGCAGGCATCGCAGGCTCGCCGCGCAAGAGCCACGCGCGCTCAATCTCCAGATGCCCGCAGGTGTGATCGGTGGCGTGACCGTCGCGGTGTTCGTTCAGACTGTCGTTCGCATGACCGCTCATGGGACCCGTCATCCACCGCGAAGTGAGAGGAGCGGCGCGCTCTGAGCGATGAGGTTCGCCAACACCAACTTTTGGTTCACATTGCTGGCGACTGATCGTTCGGCATCGACGAGTGCATCGACGCACGCAGTGAGGGCACTGACTCGATCGGTCGAGCCGGCATTCGATGCGTCGAGCAGTCGCTGCTGCACGATGCGCCCGAGCACGGACAGGAGCAAGCCGAGCGCCTTGCGGTTGGCCGCATCCTTGCTCGCGTCAGGGTTGGACTTCACCACGCGCTCGGCGAACGCCGACACGAGTTCAGCCATCGCCTCGGCCATGGCTGGGTCGACCGTGCCGCGCTCAAGGTCAGAGACGATTGCGTGGAGCCGCTCGTTCCAAGCGTGGAGATCATGCTCGATCGCCTCGAGCGCCAAGCCGGGGCTGCCGCCTGCGAAGCCGATGATCCACTCGCGTGCAGGCGTGGACGGATCGATCCGGCGATCAACCCAGGCACGCATGGATGCAGGATCCAGCGGTCCGCACGACACGCGCTGACAGCGGCTGCGAATCGTGGGCAACAGCCGGTCCTCGTGCGACGCCACCAAGATGATGGTGGTGTGCGGCGGCGGTTCCTCGAGGGTCTTGAGCAAGGCATTCTGGCCATCGGCATCGAGCAGTTCGGCTTCATCAATGATGAAGACCTTGCCTGCACCAAGGACCGAGGAGTGCGACACACGCGACTCATGCACATGACCATCGCCTGATGAGCCGCCGATCATCTGCTCGCGTAAGAGTCCGATGGGGATGTTGAGTTGCTTGCGATCCCGCAGTTCCCGATCGGCACTGGTCGCTGCGAGTTCTTTGCGGATCAAATGCACATCAGGGTGCGTGCCTTGACGCAGAAGTTCCGCGCTGCGGGAGTCGGTGCGCGGGGCGAAGTCACGAAGAGACGCTGGCGTCGATTCAGGATCAACGAGAAGCGCAGCGAATCGCACCGCGAGCGTGCACTTGCCCACGCCCATCGGGCCTGACACGATCCACGCATGATGCGGCCTGCCGGAGCCGAGCGCTTGACCCAGTCGATGCTGCGCGGTGTCCTGACCGAGCACGCCATCGTCGATCGCCACGCGCGCGCGAGCAGAAAGCACGGCATCGCCGCCAGGCGGCGGCGGCTCGGGAGTCGACTCGGCCTTGCGGCGTGATGGCGACTTGCCCGACCGTGGCGCCGGACTCACTTGGGCACCTCGACGAGCGTGGGTGGTTGTGCGCGAAGCTTGCTCGGATCGCTCTTGTCGAAGGGCAGCATCAGCGGCTCGCCGTTCACCAAATGCTTGGGAAAGCGCCGGAACACAGCCTCCACCTCGGCGGAGTAGAGCGTGCTGCGAGGGTCATAGGCATCCTTGCCGAAGACGCCGACGCACACACTGCTGGTCTTCGTGCCACCGTCGTGGAACACATAGGCCTCGATGCCACGCGTGCGCAACTGCTTGCAGTAGCTCTCTGCGCGCTGCTTGACATCCGCGAGCGAGAGTTCGCCCGAACCAAGATCGCTCCACACAGCAACCTGCACCGAGTACAGCGGATTCTGGTTGGGGAAGCGCTCGCGCGCGCGGCGAAGGTCGAACTGCCCCAGAGCGCCAGGATTGGTTTCGAAGCGCGTGAGCATGGCGAGTGCGAAAGGGCGAGTACGGCCATCGACGATCTGCTTGACGTGGTCCAGCTGCTGCTTGGCGCGTGGGTCTGTCGGGCCGGAGAAGGTTCCAATCAGCACTGCGCTGCCACCACCGACCTGTCGCACATAGGCGCCTTCCAATCCAGGCCAGCGTGAACGGATCGACTTCAACGACGCCTGCGCGCGCACTGCGTGATCATCCTGCGAGAACGTCTGCAGCACGATGCCCCACGATTCCCCGTCTCCATCTGGATCAGAATTCGATGTTGTTCCTGAACGCGTGGTTCGTGGGGCGTCATCCACAACGGGTTCTGGAGCGAGCCCTTCGTCGGCCGGCTGCCTGGATGGTGTCGCGGCTGGCTGTGTGGGCTGAGCGGCCGAAGGCGCGGCTGGCGCCTCGCGGGAGTCAGCCGAGGCGGTTGCATCGGCGCCGGTCGGTGGTGCAAATCGCTTGGGCGGAAGGCGTGTTGTGGCACTGGCCCCCTGTCTGCCCTTGGGGGCGGCGGGCTCTGGAAGGTCCTCGTCCCACTGCAAGCTGGCGGAATCGGCTGTCCGCACAGCCTTTGAGTCCTTCGGCCCCGGACCCGCACAGGCCGGAACCACACCAGCCGAAAGGAGGAGGGCCAACCAAAGTGATGAGGAAGTGGTTTTATTGGCCATAACGCTCTTCAGGATCGTCGGCGGCACAAGCGTGCGTGCGGCGGGGGATCATAAGCGGATTTCATCGGGAAATCGCGCGAAATTCGTCCATGCGAGCGTCGAATCCCTCAAGATCGTCGCGGCGGTGTGTCGATACCCTTTCTTGCGGCTCACACATCCTGTTGTGTGTGACCTAGCCGCAGCCACCATGGATGTCCCTGACAACCTTGGGCGGTGCCGAGGAAGGACTCGAGGCCCGTCTACTTGGAGTTTGCCATGTCGATTGACTTGCGAAACGACGGCACCTCGGCCTTGAGCGCGGCCCCCACTTTCACTGATCGGTCCTCGTGCTGCGGTTCCGCGTCTGCGATCCCCGGACTGCGATTGACCACCGCATGCTGCAGTGATGGTGAGCCAGCGGGTCAAGATCCTGCCCCCGCTTCTGACCACGATCGGCGCCTTGAACAACTCCGCGCCATGCCTGATGTACGGCAATCCAAGATCGCCAAGATCAAGGAACAGTTGCAGCAGGGCTCATACGACCCTGATGTGGTCCTGAACAAAGCCATCGAGCGCATGCTCGACGAGATGGACTGAGCGCCGCCAACGCGGCCTCCACAAACTTCTGACCGTCACGGAACGATGGTCAGCCAGAACAGTGCCGCCCGTGAGCGGGCGCTGTTCATCGACCTATGCTGCGGTCCATGATCACGGTGAGCTGCGGCGTCCTTGGACTGATCGCGTCGTCCACGCTGGCGCAAGTGGCGCCGCCCAACGGCATCCGCGCAAGCGATGTTCGCCACGATGCCCTGGTGCATTGCACCGTCGTGACGCAGCCGGGCTCGATGATTGCCGACGCCACCATCATCATGAAGGATGGTTGGATCGTGTCGGTCGGTCCCGCCGCGTCGACGCCGATCCCTGCTGGTGCAACGCACCATGATTGCACGGGCCTGACGGCGTATGCAGGATTCATCGAGCCCTACCTGACGATTGACACTTCTGCCCAGGCGCGTGACGCAGCGGCGCAGGCCGACGCACACTGGAATCCGCGCGTCACGCCGCAGGTCAGTGTCCGTGCAGCGCGTCTGCCGGCTGCGTCGACGCGAGAGAGTTTGCGTGATGCGGGCTTCTGTGTCGCCGCTGCGTGGCCTTCGACGGGTGCGTTGCGAGGCACCGGCGCGGCGCTCACGCTCGCCAGCGAGGATGCGATGGTGATGTGGCTCGGCCAGGAACTTGGACAAGCAGCGACCTTCGATCGATTCACACCACCCGAAGGACAGGAACCACCCTACGACGCGCCCCGCGCCGTGGCGTACCCAGCGTCCCGCATGGGCGCGATCGCGCTGGTGCGTCAAGTCATGCGCGATGCCGCGTGGTCCGTGCAAGCTTCGCGCGCGTGGTCGGCGCAGCCCACAGGCCAGGATCCGCCACGCGCAAACGCCGCACTGTCAGCGCTCGCATCGTGCGTGCCTGCATCCAGTGCTCGGCCGATGCCCTTCGTCGTTGAGTGCAGCGATGAACACGCTGTCCTTCACACCAAGGCACTCCTCGACGAATCGGGTTGGTCGGGTTGGTGCGTCGCAAGCGGCCTTGAGTTCCGCGAACTCGATGCGGTCGTCGCGACGCGACTGCCGCTCGTGGTGCCGTTGGACTTCGCCAAGGCACCAGACCTGACCAATCCAAGGCGTGCTGACCAGATTTCGCTGCGCGAACTCGGAACATGGGCGTGCTCGCCGATGAATCCAGCTCTCCTTGCGGAGCGTGGTGTGACGATGGCGCTCACCACCCACCGACTGAAGGAACGCAGTGATCTGCACGCGCGGTTGCACGCCGCCGTCGAACACGGACTGTCGACCGACGCGGCACTTGCGGCGCTCACGACCACCCCTGCATCCCTGCTCGGGCTCGGCTCAACGCACGGACGCATCGCACCTGGTTCGATGGCCAACATCGTGCTCATGGAGGGCACCTTGGCGTCGAAGGGCGCGAAGGTGCGCCGGGTGTGGGTCGCCGGCCGACAGTCGATCGTCAAGCCGCGACCCGTGCTTCCGATCGATGGAGGATTCGTGATGACGGCGGGTAATCGATCCATGCGCGGCTCGATCGATCTCTCGAAGGGCACGGTCAACCTGATGAAGCCGCCTCCTGAGCGTGCCGAGGCTGGATCGAAGCCCACCTTCGCCAGGGCCGAGCGGGTCGACCTTGGTGAGCGCACGATTTCGTTCGTCGCGCCAGCGGGAACGATCGATCCCGCGTCAAGGATTCGTGTGGTCGGCGAGACTGATGGACACGCCATCCGCATCGAGTGCGTGACGCCGCAGGGTGTTCGCACGGTGTGGACGATGGTCGCTGATGCGAGCGTGCCAGCCCCAGATCAAGGCGAGGCCGCAGCGCAGGGAGATTCTCAAGCCAGCGACTTGGTGACCGCCGACAACGCCAACACACCAAACTCTGCTGACCAAGAGGCCGAACCATCGGCCTCGACGGACCAGCGACATCCCGCTGCATTGGCCCTGCTCAAGACGGCGCCGTTCGGCGACTCGGGTGTTCGATTCGAGCGGACGACCAACGGCGACCGGATGGTCGGTGCGTTGGAACGAACAGTCTTCCGGCATGCCACCGTCTGGACGAGCGCTGCTGCGGGCACGCTGGACGATTGCGATGTGTTTGTTGACGCTGGCAAGGTCGCTGCGATCGGTCGCGCGCTCGTCGTACCTGCCGGCACAACGGAAGTCGACTGTTCCGGGCGCCACATCTCGCCTGGCGTGATCGACTGTCACAGCCACACTGGCGTGCTGGGTGAAGTCAACGAGTGGACGCAGGCTTGCACGGCCGAAGTGGGCATCGGTGATGTCATCGATCCCGCGGACATCAATTGGTATCGACAACTCGCTGGCGGCGTGACGGCGGCAAACCAACTCCATGGGAGCGCCAATCCGATCGGCGGTCGCAACAGTGTGGTCAAACTCAAGTGGGGCGAGCCAGCTGCGGCGTTCCCGATCCCTGACGCGAAGCCCGGCATCAAGTTCGCCCTTGGCGAGAATGTCGTGCGGGCGCGCGATCGCTACCCCGATACGCGCATGGGCGTCGAGGCCTTCATGCGTGATCGCTTCCGCGCAGCAGCAGAACAACGCGCAGCGCTGGCTCGGTGGAACGCCCTTCCTTCGGCCACACGCGCACGCACCGTGCCCCCGCATGTGGATGACGAACTCACGGTGCTCGGCGAGATCCTTGCGGGCGAGCGCGTGGTGCACTGTCACTCGTACCGTCAGGACGAGATCGTGATGCTGCTCGATCTGGCAGACGAACTGGGATTCAAGGTCGCCACGCTGCAGCACATCCTTGAGGGCTACAAAGTTGCCGATCGCATCGCGCGCCACGGCGCGGGCGCGAGCAGCTTCAGTGACTGGTGGGCCTACAAGATGGAAGTCATGGACGCGGTTCCGCACAATGGCGCGGTCATGACAGGCCAGGGCGTGCTCACGAGTTTCAACTCTGACAGCAGCGAACTCGCCCGACGACTCAACACTGAAGCCGCGAAGGCCTGCCGTTACGGCGGGCTCGAGCCTGCTGAAGCGTTGAAGTTCGTGACGATCAATCCAGCGATCCAACTGGGCATCGGTCACCGAACTGGAAGTCTGGAGATCGGCAAGGATGCGGACTTGGTCGTGTGGACCACCGATCCGCTCTCGAGCTACGCGCTCTGTGATCAGACCTGGATCGAGGGCGTGAAGCGATTCGATCGCCGTGCGGACCTGGAGCGTCGCGCGCTCGATGCTGACCTTCGCGCCCAGTTGCTCGAGGCTGCGTTCGAGCGTGGTGCGGCCGATCGACCACCAGCGAAGCCTGATCCTGATTCAGGCGGCCGACGCCGAGGACCGACCCTCTTGGCTCGCATGCTCGACACGCGAGAGGATGCGTCTTGGGAGATGTATCGACGCGGCCAGGACCCTGCAGCTGTGCGTTCAGGCGAGTGTGGTTGCGGCGCAGCGATGACCATCTTCGGTGGAGGCGACCGATGAGAACTCACCTCATCTGCTTGCTGCTCTGCACCACGGCGGCGGCCCAGAATTCGACCGCACCCACCGCTGCTCCCCGACAGGTGAGTTGCATCCGCAATGTCGTCGTTCACACCATGGATCCCGCCTTCACGGTCATCCCTGATGCAGCGGTCGTGATCGGAACCGATGGCCGCATCGCCGCCATCGTGCCGGCTGCCCAAGCGCCGATGGATGATGTGCTCGTCCTCGACGGAGGGGGTCGCCATGTGTGGCCAGGCTTCATTTCGAGCGCCACCACCATGGGACTGATCGAGGTGCAGCAAGTGCGCGCGACGGATGACCGCACGGAATTCGGTCTGTTCCATCCAGAAGTCGAGGCGTGGGTCGCTGTGAATCCCGACAGCGATCTTCTGGCCGTCGCGCGCGCCAATGGGATCCTGGGCGCGCTCGTCTTCCCTCAGGGCGGCCGAGTGAGCGGCACCGCGAGCATGATCCGTCTGAACGGCTGGGACACGCACGACTTGGTCGTGCGCAAGGACAGCGGCGTCATCGTGCGTTGGCCAGCGACCGAGCCCACGGTGCAGTGGTGGACGCGCACGACGCCCGATGATCAGCAGAAGCGCATCGATCGCGAACTGCGAGAGTTGCGGGAGTTCTTTGCGCGCGCGAAGGCCTACATCGCGGCGCGTGACGCGGGCTCAACACAGGTCGAAGACTTGCGGTTCGAGCGGCTCCGCCCTGTGCTCTCTGGCGCGGCTCCGCTCTATCTCGATGCCAACAGCGCCGGTCAGGTCGCCAGCGCCGTGACCTGGGCGCTGGCCGAAGGATTCAAGCCCGTCGTCGTCGGTGGCTCAGGAGCGCTGGAGCAGGCGGACCTGCTGCGCGCCCACGATGTGCCTGTGATCGTCGTCGGTGTGCATCGCCTGCCGCAGTGGGCGCACGAAGCCTGGGATGCGCCGTTCACGCTACCCGCGCGCCTCGCTGAGGCTGGCATTCGATTTTCGATCGCGACTGGTGACGAACCGAGCAATGATCGCAATCTTCCTCATCACGCCGCGACGGCGGTCGCGCACGGCCTGTCGCACGACCGCGCTGTGGCGGCGATCACGCGGGATGCAGCCATGATCGCCGGTGTGGGCGACCAGCTCGGTTCGATTGCGCCCGGCATGCGCGCAACCATGATCCTGAGCGGCGCAGACCCGCTTGATGTGCGCACGCCTGTTGAGGCCGCGTGGATCGATGGGCGTCGGCTTGATTTGTCCAACCACCAGACAAGGATGCTCGAGAAGTACCGAAAGAAGTACGAGGCGCCCAAGCCGTGATGCGTCGTGATGATGACCTAGGGCAGGTTCGGACAGACCTAGGCCGTGATGGGTCCTTGAGGACGGTTTGGGGCAGGTTCGGGCAGCCCAAACCCAAATGCCGGCATCCCGAGTTCAGGCTGCGTCGACGACCGAGTAGCGGTCGAGGTTCAGGGTGACGAGTTCCCCGTCATCCTTGCGCAATTCAAGGCGATCGAGCCAGAGTCGATCCTGATGGGAGTGCGCGAACCACGAGCCGGTCTTGGACTGGCGCCAGCGAACCACAACGCCCTCAACCGCGGTGGTCCACACCTGGGCGACTTGGGGCATCTGTTGCATCACGCGCACGCGCGTGCCGGGCTGGAGCGCAAGTCCTTCAAACATGGTCAGGGAGTATAGCCATGCCGTTCGCCAAGTCCGCCGGCGCGACGATCGCGCGCAGTGGACTACACCAGATTTGCTGGAGCGACGATCGCGCGGCACAGACCATCGCGCCATGATGCGCCGCATCGACGCGCGAGCAGTCCGTTGACCGCGTCAAGGCTCACGCTGCGAAGATCTGCAGTCAGTTCATCGAGCGTGCGCAGGCGACCGTAGGTGAACCAGTCACTGGCGAGGGCCATTGCGCGAGCGGAGGTGCTCTCTTCACTCATGACCAGACGGCTGAGGATTCCGATGCGCGCGCGTTCGAGTTCGCCGGCATCGATCCCGCGCTCGAGGCGCTCGAGCTCGCGCAGAATGCAATCGATCGTCTCTTGGGCCCGCTCAGGTCGCGATCCCGCGTAGATCGTGACCCGGCCAAGGTCGCGGCCAGCGGAGTACGAACCGCCCACGCTGTAGCAGAGGCTTCGGCGCTCTCGAACCTCATCGAAGAGCCGGCTGCTCGATCCACCCCCGAGCACGCGCGCCGCGAGTCGCATCGCGTGACGGTCAGGATCGCGGGCGCTTGGCGCGTCGAGCGAGAATGCCATGTGGGACTGGGATGTCGGCATGACCTCGATGTGGCGCACGGCGCGTGGTGACGCGCCTGGGACCATGGTCGTCGAGGATCCGGTCCACCCTGCGAGCGATTGGTCGATCACGGCGCACGCGGCATCGTGATCGACATCGCCAGCGATTCCGATCAGCGTGCCGCCGGGTGTGCATCGGCGGTGCCAAGCAGCCCTGAGTCCATCGGCTGTCAGCGCCTGGATGCCCTCGGGCGTGCCGAGGCCCGATCGATTGAACGGCTCCGGCATGCTGATCCGCTGCAGATGCTGCATGCACAGTTGCTGTGGTTCGTCGCGGACCGCAGCGATGGCCTGCAAACCAAGGGCTTTCGCCTGTTCGACCCCCTCGGGATCCATGCGAGGCGAGCGAATCATCTCGGCGAGGCACGCCAGCATCCCACCAACATTGGGACCCGTCGTGACAGCCGACAGGTTCACATGGTGCACGGCAGCCGACGCGTTGCGTTGTACGCCGAGCACATCGAGCCGACGGGCCAGCTCCTCGCTCGTGCTTCGTGCTGTCCCACGAAGGAGCAGTTCCGCACACATCGCGCTCTCGCCTTCGCCAGCGACACCTGCGGGATCACCTGCTGTCCCCACAGGCGAGAGCCACGCCACGCTGACACTGGACATGGATGGCATGCGCTCCGAGAGCAACCATGCACCACATGTCAACTGCGTGGATCGGGCGGCCGTGGTCATGATGCTGCTCCTGGGTGGTGGGCAAGGCGATCGTCGAGCCAGTCATCGATGGTCACCAGGCCCGCTGGACGACCGTGGAGCCAGCGTGCCAGACGCAACGCGCCGATCGCGAAGAGTTGGCGGCTGACGGCATCGTGCTCGATGCGAATCGACTCGAACGGGCCGGTGAACTGCACGGAGTGCGCGCCGATCGTGTCGCCCGCACGGATGCTGTGGATGCGCGAGAGCGGAACGGGGATCCCTGAACCAGCGCGGACTGCCTCGGCGAGCGCCAGCGCAGTGCCTGAAGGCGCGTCGAGTTTGCGATGGTGATGATGCTCGATGAGGTCGACCGCGTACTCGGAACCGAGCAACCGAGCGGCATCGCGGCACAGGCGTCGAGCCACCGCAACGCCCAAGGAGGTGTTTGGAGCGACCATCACGCAGATTTTTTTTGCGGCCGCCAGCACCGCGCTTCGAGCCTGGTCATCGAGCCCCGTCGTGCAGGAGAGCAGCGCCGCGCCACGCTCCGTCGCCAACTGCGCCGCACGGATCGCCCCGCGCGCGCTGCTGAAGTCAATCACGCAGTCGATCACTCCAACTGCTTGTGAATCAGGTGTTTTTGCATCAAGCTCAAGCGCTGTTCGGCAACACAACGACGGATCAAGCGCTGCATCGATGACCGCACGACCCATGCGACCCGATGCTCCGACGACAGCGATGGTGGTGGTGGTGTGCATCGTGAGCGGCGTCATGAGCAAGTCGTGTCAAGGCCCGTGGTGACCCAAAATCGGCAATTTTGGATCAAGCCCCTTTCCAACTCCCGTCGATAACGGTACAACATGTGTGGTCACCGAGGTAACGCTACGCGCCTCGACTGACTCTCCGACCCGAAGCGTAGCCAACCTGGAGCCCATCACCATGGCAAAGAAGAAGGCTTGTAAGAAGGCTTGTAAGAAGGCCGCGAAGAAGACCGCCAAGAAGTCGAAGTAATTCGGCGGTTGGTCAAGCAATACACCAAGGGCCGGCCTCGAGCCGGCTCTCGGTGTTTTTGCAGCACACTACACTTCGCCCCGCTCAAACCGCCCCGCGACAACTCCCATGCCACACGTCATCGCTGAACCGTGCATTGCGACCAAGGACGCCAGTTGCGTCGAGGTCTGCCCTGTCGACTGCATCCACCCCACCAAGGCGTCGGGCTCATTCGCCCAAGCCACGCAACTCTTCATCGATCCGGCCACATGCATCGACTGCGGCTTGTGCGTGGACGAGTGCCCCGTTCGGGCGATCTTCCCCCAAGACGACCTGCCGGAAGAGTGGAAGAAGTACATCCAGATCAACGCGGATCACTTCACCAAGTGAGCCGACGCGGGGGATGAGGTGTTGCGCAGTCTGGGCGCAGTCTGGGCGCACAGGGCGCACAGGGCGAGCGTCGCCTGAACAGTGCACCGCCGGGGCCTGTTGGCCCAATTCTGCTTGAAATCTAGGCCGAACCAAGGGCCCGACGCTCACTCGTCCTCGGGCGCTTCCTTGTTCACGCCACTCTGGGAGTCGGGGCGCTCGGTCCAGTCTTCGCAGCGACTGCCGAGGTTGAGTTCGCTCGCCATGGTCTTTCTGTAGCCGAGCTTGCGGGCCACTTCGAGCACATCGGTCCAGCTTGGGAACGGCTTGCCGTTGACCCGCTTGAAGGCATCGATCGCCATGAGCCACATGTACTGCTCGCGGCTCATTTCGCCTTCCTCCGCGCTGCGGATGAAGTCGGTGAGTCGGCGGCCTGGACCGCGGCGGCGTTCGAGGTTGGTCGGTGACGCCGGCGTGACATCGCGGCGATCCTCACCAGTTCGCCGTTCCTGCATGCCGTAGCTGGGCTCGGGCTTGGCTGGGTCGTACGAGTCGCTCATGGTGTGGTCCTCCGCGCCGGACGGATCCGCGCGCTTCCCTACACTCTACAGTGCGCCACCCCCATGAGCACCCAGCCTGATGACGACGGTCTGAACTGGTTCGAGGCAGCCTTGGGCTGGCTCGTTCCGGGCTATGGGCTCATCAGGCTCGGCCACCGTCGTCGTGGTGCGTGGGCGATGACGGCGGTGCTTGGACTGTTCGCCTCTGGTCTGGTGATCGGTGGACTGGACTCGGTCGACCGGAGTGAGGATCGATTGTGGTTCTTCATGCAGGCCGGCGCGGGTCCTGTCGCGTTTGCTGCCGACTGGGGCAACACGCGACTCATCAAGACTGGCCAGTACGGCAGGCTCGTCGAGACTCCGCCATCCCGGACGATTGACCGCGGCGCGCAGTCCCGGGTGAGCACGCTCAAGTCCATCACCTATTCCAACGAAATCGGCACGCTCTTCAGCGCACTGGCTGGCCTGCTGAATGTGTCGCTCGTGCTCGACACGCTTCAACGCCGGCGGACCGACGAGGCAGGATCATGATGCTCTTTGCGTGGATTCCGCTCCTGGAACCCGTCCACTTGGGCCGTGCGTGGTGGTTGCTCATTGCGCCCTTGTGCTTGGGCATCGCGATCGTCTACCGCGCCGTGAAGGCACCCACCATGGACCACTTCCTGGCCGGCGTGATCAAACTCACCGCCAACATCCTTGGTGTGATGGCGCTGTTGGGCGCGCTGGTCTTCGTGGTGGTCTACGGCGCGTTGCCGCTCTTGCCCTCGGACTGACCCTTCGCCAACACAGCGATGGCCATCGGTGTGATGATGGTCAGCCAGCACACAAGCATGCCCTTCACGCTCAGCCAAGTCTGGACGGTCGCGCCATCCGCCGAGTGGCCCCAGTCACGCACGGCGCGACAGAGCGACTGACACGGCTCCTCGTTCTCGGCGATCGGCGGGAAGAAGTGTTCCGTGTCAGTAGCGACCCACTGACAGAAGGACCATCGGACGGGCCAGCCAAGTGCACTCGTTCCGACACGGCGTTCGAGCGATGACTCAGCCATCGTCGGCAGGACGAGCCACTCGGGAACATCGGGCTCTGCGCCGTCGCTGGTCCCAGACTCCTCGGCTTCGAGATTGATCCAGTCGATGCCAGGGCTTGATGCACCGTTGGCCACCCAGAGGATGCCCTGCATGGCGAAGACATCCGTGAAGGTTGGCTCGCACCGATCGACTTGGGAACCAAGGATCATGGGCTGCGCGGCAACTCCCGCCGCAGCAACCAGCGAGATCACGATCAGTTTCGTCCGGCGCTTCATCGCCATGGCGCTGGTTCCTTAGGCCTTGGGCTTGCGCACGCCGCCGCCAGGCTTCTGGTCGGGCGTCAGTGGCTGCTTGCGCATCAAGCCGCGCAACTTCTTGCTGCTGGCCAACCGCGACAGGCGATCGGCCTTGCCTGCGCGACGAGGTTTCTGTGGGCCACGCGGACCCTTGTTGCCCCACGAGGGTCGGTCTGCTCGCGCGCTGGTCACGCTCGGTTCTGTCGCGGATCGATCCGACCCGTCCCGTGTGCGCGGCGGCGCCGGTCGACGCTGATCGCGCGATGCCTTGGTGGGACGGCCTGAACGCTCAGTCGACGCGGCCGTCCGCGGGGCGCGATGACCCTTGCTCCCGACACCAAGCTCTGAGAGATCCGCTGCGCGACGACCCTTGTTCACGACGCCAAACTCCGAGAGATCCGGTGCCCCCCGCGCCGGAATGTCGACCCCGGCGAAGTCGCCGATGCGCTTCCAGCGGTCAGCATCGAGCCCTGCGACGAAGGTCACGCTCTGGGCCTTGCCGCCACCATGGCCGGCGCGACCCACGCGATGCACGA
>Ga0194120_10002105_pt1 | contig 34880 bp, 30 predicted proteins | sample TA2MahCa65mmetaG_FD_148642 | JGI IMG/M metagenome (GOLD analysis project Ga0194120, IMG submission 148642) | Freshwater microbial communities from Lake Tanganyika, Tanzania - TA2015019 Mahale Deep Cast 65m | ecosystem: Environmental > Aquatic > Freshwater > Lake | place: Tanzania: Lake... | reverse complement strand
AGCAAAGAGCCGAATCAATGCCCGGAGTTGTCGGGTCGACAAATGAGTCCTGGGCAACAAGGAAGAGGCCATGCTTCAGCATAAAAAGACTTCCAAAACTAGACAAGCTCCAAAATATATAATACGCACACTCGCGCCCCACTTAAGGCGCGCCATTTCTAGCACAGGCCCTGGGCTTTGTCAATAATGTGAATCTAGCCTCTAGACGCGGTCTGTAACACGTATTGAGGGGCAGAGAGAAGACGCAGAGTCGTTCACTGCTGGCGGGAGTTTATGCTGAAAAGTCTCACGGGCTGTGGAGGAAAAACTCTTCACTTACCAGAAGACTGCTAGAGGTGTCCCCGGGCCTTCGCTTCGGCTGTAGCCTGCTCAGCCTCTATACGCCGTTGCGACTCTTTTTTCTCGACCCAGGACTCCCAGGATTTCCCCGAAGCCGTATCTTTGCCGCTGAAAGAGATCGAGACGATATCGGCATACTCGATCATACGTTCATCCGACTGTCCTTTGGGGAAAATCTGCAAAAACGGACGGGACCCGGTCGGGGTGCGATTGAAGAGATACCCCTCGATCGTGGAACCGGTGGCCAACACCAGCGTGATATCACCTCGATAATCAAAGGCCTGCTCCACTGCTTCGGCTAGCTCTTTGGGGTTGGCCGGCCGGAAGAGCCTTCCCTCGAGACTTTGCTCCTCGGGCCCATGCTGCTTGGAATCAGTCATGCTCGGCGAAGATTGCGCAGGAATATTCGCGCGGGTTCCTTGAACTATCGGGCATTCGGAAGCAATGTGGCCTTGACGGTCCTGCCGAATCCGGACCAAGACCCAAACGTATCTTCGACGGCGGACGGCTCATACCCGCAGTGGACCATGCAGTCGGCACATTTCTCGTTCCGGCCTGTGCCATACTGGTCCCATTCCGTCAGTTCCAGCAGTTCCTGAAACGTCTTGACATACCCGTCCTGTAGCAGATAACAAGGCTTTTGCCAGCCGAAGATATTATAGGTCGGATTCCCCCAGGGAGTACATTGGTAGTCGCGCTTGCCCATCAAGAATTCCAGGAACAATGGGGACTGGTTGAAGCGCCACCCGCGCTTCCGCTCGGTGAGGAGTCGGGCAAACAGGTCACGCGTCCGGTTTCGCTTGAGGAAGTTTTTCTGGTCAGGCGCCTTCTGGTAACTATACCCGGGGGAAATCATCATCCCCTCGACCCCCACCGCCATCATCTCATCGAAGAATCGGCGCACGCGATCAACATTGGCGTCATCAAACAAGGTCGTATTAGTCGTCACCCGGAACCCCCGTTTCAAGGCCTCACGGATCGCCTTGACGGCTACGTCATACACGCCATCGCGACAGACTGCCAGATCATGCTCTTCCTGCAGCCCGTCCATGTGAACGCTGAACGTCAAGTACTTGGACGGCTGATATTCGTCCAGCTTGCGCTCCAACAGGATAGCATTCGTGCAAAGGTAGACGTATTTCTTACGCTCGACAAGCCCACGCACTATCTCGGCCATTTCGGGATGAATCAGAGGCTCCCCGCCTGGAATGCTTACCATGGGCGCGGCGCACTCCTCGACCGCCGCCCAACACTGTTCCGGCGTCAATCGCTTGTCCAATACATGGTCGGGATACTGGATTTTCCCACAGCCGGCGCAGGATAAATTGCAACGAAAGAGCGGCTCGAGCATGAGCACGAGAGGATATCGCTTGACGCCCTTGAGTTTTTGGGCCAGCACGTATGTGGCAACTGTATACATTTGGGACACAGGAACAGCCATGCGTTCTCCCTCCGTCCTCTATCCATCCGATACGGCGCAAACCCAGCCGAATCGTACTTGGGCTCGACGTGCGCTTACCCTAGCATTGCCTAGACAAGATCGTCAAACCACCACCAGCCTGAACCGGCCTCTCCATTCATGAGATACGCAGGACAGACCCAGCCACAAACTGATGGAGGCGCCGGGCGGGTTCGAACCGCCGCATCGCAGTTTTGCAGACTGCTCCCTTAGCCACTTGGGTACGGCGCCCCGCCACTCATCATACCGATCGGTTCTCTGCGCCGCAACGAGGGAATCGGATGGTGTTGCAGCCGCTGGGCCCTTGGCGCCTATAGCAAAACGAATGATCTATCGCTTGTTCGACAACACAGGAATCTCACGATCCCGGCCTGAAGCCAGCGCAGGCATGGGAGTGGGCGGTTGACTCAAGAGGTCCCATTTCGGCCCACCATCCGCCTGATGAGGAGACAGCGACGCCGATGCGCCGTTCCCGGATTCAGCCGCCCTCTCCCTCGCCATAACTTCCACTTCCTGGATCAACGTCTCCATGAGTTCTTCCATGGGCACCTTGCGCACCAGTTTGCCTTGTTTGAACAGAATGCCTACGCCTTCGCCACCCGCAATGCCGATGTCGGCTTCCTTTCCTTCTCCAATTCCGTTCACCACGCAACCCAGCACCGACACGTTCAACGGCACCGTGATATGTCCGAGCCGCTTTTCCAGTTCGTTGGCCATCCGCACCACATCGATTTCCACCCGCCCGCAGGTTGGGCATGCGATCACGTTGATTCCGCGATGACGCAGCTCCAGTGATTTCAAAATCTCGAACCCGACCCGCACCTCTTCAACAGGATCTGCGGCCAGCGATACCCGCAAGGTATCCCCAATCCCTTGAGACAACAGCCACCCCAATCCGATCGCGGACTTTACGGCCCCGGTTTGCGCGGTCCCCGCCTCCGTGATGCCAATGTGCAGCGGGTAGTTGGACTGCTGGGCAAACAGCCAGTAGGCATCGATAGCCATATGGACATCGGAGGCTTTGAGCGACACCTTCATATTGGTAAAGCCGACATCTTCGAGCGCATGCACGGCATTCAACGCCGATTCGGCCAGCGCTTCGGCTGTCGGGTAGCCATATTTCTCAAGAAGATGCCGCTCCAGGGACCCGCCATTCACCCCTACCCGAATAGGAATGCCTTGGTCATTGACAGCCTTGATCACTTCGGCTGTCTTCCACCAAGCTCCGATGTTTCCCGGATTGATACGCACACAATCCACCACCTCCGCGGCTTTCAACGCTAAGCGGTGATCGAAGTGAATGTCAGCGATGAGCGGGATCGTGATCTGGCCCTTGATCTTGGGCAAGGCCTCGGCAGACTCCATATCGGGGACCGCGACGCGAACCAGTTCACAGCCAGCTTGTTCCAGTAGGTGAATCTGCTCGACCGTGGCTTTCACGTCCCTGGTACTGGGAATCGTCATCGATTGGACGGAGATTGGCGCATCTCCCCCAATCTTGACGTTGCCGACTCTGATCTGCCTGGTTTTGCGTCGCGTAATGTGCATCAGTAAGGACTGAACGTTAGCGAGAAATCATCCTCTCAGAAACCTTGGCCATCAAGGCCATGGTGCTTTGATAGATCCCCTCAGCGGTCAGCCCGTACTTGTCCCGCAGGAGGTCTTGAGGGCCCTGCTCGATGTACCAATCAGGAAGCCCCAGCACCTTCGTGGGCAACAGAATACCTTGATCGGACAGGGACTCAAGCACTGCCGCCCCGAACCCACCCATCCGGCACCCCTCCTCAACCGTCACTAAGCAGCGGACACGCTTCGCGACATCCCCAAGAAGAGCATCATCCAAGGGCTTGACAAAACGGCCATTGACGACAGCGGCCGAGATACCTTCCTGCTCCAACATCCGAGCTGCTTCCATAGCCTGCCAGACGGTGACTCCGATGGCTACGATAGCTACATCGGTCCCATCCCGGAGCAATTCTGCTTTCCCGATAGGCAGTTCGACCGGCTCCGGATCCATCTTGACCCCCAAACTGGTCCCGCGCGGATACCGGACTGCCGCAGGGCCATCGTACTGAAGACAGGTCTTGACCATGTGTTGCAGTTCGTTCTCGTCCTTCGGCGCCATAATCACCATGTTCGGCATATGACGCAGGTAGGCATAGTCGAACGCGCCATGGTGAGTGGTGCCGTCCTCCGCAACGAGCCCGCCACGGTCGAGACAGAAGGTGACCGGTAGATTCTGGGTAGCCACATCATGGACGATCTGGTCATAGGCCCGCTGCAAGAATGTCGAATACATGACCACGACAGGCCGCAAGCCGTCCGCCGCCAACCCGCCGGCAAAGGTCACGGCATGTTGCTCCGCGATACCGACATCGTAGATCCGATCTGGAAATTCCCTTTCAAACGCCGTCAACCCGGTTCCTTCGCACATGGCCGCCGTGATCGCCACGATACGGGAATCTTGCCGTGCCAACCCGGTAAGAGCTTGCATCGCGAACGACGTATAGGAGGGCCGAGGCGCTTTTACAGCCGGCTTGCCGGTTTCACGCACAAAGGAGGGACAGGCATGGAACCACACGGGATTCTTCATGGCCGGCTCGTAACCAAGCCCTTTCTTTGTGATCACGTGCAGTAAGGTAGGCCCCTTCAACCGCCCGACATTTTCCAACGTCGCAAATAGATGCTCAAAATTGTGCCCATCAATTGGACCCACGTAGCGGAAGCCTAATTCTTCGAATAGCAGTCCCGGCAAAATAATCCCTTTTGCCAATTCCTCCGCTCGATGGGCTATCCTCTGCATAGGCTGCCCAATTTGCGGAATCGCCTGAAGCAAATGCTTGGTTTCTTCTTTGAACTTTGTATAGAACTCACCCGTAAAGGTTCGATTGAGGTACGCTGAGATGGCGCCGACATTCTTGGAGATGGACATCTGATTGTCGTTTAGTATGACAAGAAAGTCCTTCCCCAATCCGCCGGCATGGTGAAGCCCTTCCAAGGTCATGCCAGCGGTCATCGCACCATCACCCACCACACAAACCACTTTATTCGACTGCCCCAGATGCTCTCGGGCTGCTACCATCCCAAGCGCGGCAGAAACACCGGTTCCCGCATGGCCGGCATTGAACGTGTCGTATTCGCTTTCTTCTCGTTTGCAGAACCCGCTCAAGCCCCCATACTGCCGCAGCGTGTGGAAACGATCTCTCCGGCCCGTCAGCAGTTTGTGGGTATAGGCCTGGTTGCTGGTATCCCAAACGATCCTGTCCGTAGGCGTGTCCAGCAAGTAATGTAGCGCGACCGTGAGCTCGACCACCCCCAGGTTGGAAGCCAGGTGGCCACCCGCATTTGCGACGGCCGAGATGATCTCCTCTCGGATTTCCTCGCATAGCATCGGAAGCTGCTCCGGGGGCAGCTGCTTTAAATCCGATGGGCTGTTGATCTGGTGTAACAGAGACATATGCGATTATGCCCTCCTTAGGGTTAGACCACAAGAACCCGTGTTTGGAGACTATGGCCAGAGGATGGAGAGGCCCTTTTTCTTGGCCCTAGACCGCTCATGTTTTATCGCGCAGTATTTCATGGACTTCCCCATAAAGTCAAGTATTTAAGAGAATCCGGCGAGGAAAATGATGGATTCATTTAAGAGCCGAACTTATATGTCATAACCGTGGACAAGGTAAAATCAGCAGCGGAGCCTCGGATAAAATCGAGGTTCTCGACTCCATAGACCTGCCAAAGTAAATTCTCGCGCAGACGATAGTTGAATCCAAATGTCAGCTCGGTCACCCCGTCATCAAGTACTGGAGTGCCCGTACCATGAAACGGGCTGGAATAGTAGTCAAAGTGCCCCACAAACGAGAGATTTTGAGACCAAAGATATTCCGCCGCAACGATGGCGGACATGGAAGGCTGCACCGTCAACCCTGCGACTGACCCGGTCGGGAAAATCCCGTTCAGATTGCCATACAAAATCCAGTGGGCCGCCACTCTTTTCTCAAGTGCCAAGCCGACCCCTACATCCGGGTGACCGCTCCCGAATACCCGGGACGCATCCCCGGTAGGCACTTTTAAGGCCAGTCGCAAAGACACCGCCGGCTTGCTCTCGCTTTCCTGCTGGAACTGATACTTCCCGAAAAAAGTCGTGTCACCGAAACCCAAATCCCCATCTCCGCTATTGAAGAGGGTCCGCCCATCCCGTCTCACATTAAAAGCGAAACCGGTCGCCTGCAGAGATTTGCGAGCCGGTGCTAGGCCGGTGGTCATCCGCTCGACAGAAGTGATCGCGCCTTCGAGAATGCCCCGATACCGATAGTAGGAGGGCACTTCCACCGCAACCTCCAATCGGTCGGTGAGCCCATAGCGGAAAAAGAGTCCCGAACGGACGGTTTCCAACTTCATCTGCACGTTGGTCCGCGGAGTGCGATCGTCAAACACGGTGGCCGTGTCGGCCAGTTCGATGCGGAGGTCCAGCGCACCTTTCTTGATAACGGCGGCACGATCGCCCGGCATGCCGAGAAACAGCAGCTGAATCGGCTGGAAATTACGGACCGGGAATGGACCGGATCCCTCCCACTCCCCCTCTGCGCCCCAAGCCACCACCGGGCCAGCCATGCATACAACTAGGACCAGCCATGCAGCGCCCTTGAGCCTCCACCGTATCACAGCCCGCAGCCGTCGCGAATAGTCCACCGCAGCACATTCCACCTAAGTCTTGTTGCTGTCCCACGCCGCATACTCGTGTCGTCGTTCGCTCGCGCTAATCCAGTCGGAATATGTCTGAACCTGGTTGGGATCAGCAGAGCAGAGGACTAGGCCAAATTGAAACTACAAAGAGAACAGGCCCGAATCTGGCGCAAGGATATCAGGGCAGCCCTCGAGGGGAAGTTATCCCTAAGGCGAAGACAGCTTCTCTGACTTCTTTCGCAAGGTTTCAACCAGCTCGGGGTAGCCACCGGGCGAACTGATAATTTTCGTGAACTGCCCCCGGTAATTGTTCACCAGGCTGATTCCGTCCACGACCACGTCATAGACCCGCCAATCCCCGGATTTGGTCATGAGCCGATAGTCCAATGGGATCTCGGCCTTGCCTGAAATGACTTTGGTCCGCACCTCTGAATAACCCTCTTGATTCCGCTCGTTAATATACTGCACCGGCTCGCTGGAATAGTTTTCGATCTTATCTGAGTAAGTGCGGGAGAGGAGCGCTTGGAACAGGCCTACAAACTCCTGCTTCTGGCCGTCATTCAACTTAGGCCACTGGGCCGCCAACGACCGCTTGGCCATCTCCTCGTAACTGAAGCGTTCGCCAATGACTTTTTCAAGCAGCTTCCGACGCTCCTCGCGCCGGTCCGGCTTTTTCAAATCCTTGTCTTCCAGCAGGCGGATGACTTCGTTGATCGTCCCCTTAATCGCTTCGGTGGCCGCCCCTCCAGCCCATGCCGACGCACTCCCGGCGAAGAGACTGATGGCCAGGGCCACCAAGCCCATGCCGCCCCGCAGCAAAATCGTTCTTGTCCATGGCTTTATTAGACTGCGCATTCCGGACTGGCCTCCATTCCAATGCGTCATATCCCTACCCTCTTCGTTCTGCTTGCCTACTAGGAGGTTATTTCACCTTGCCATGAATGTATTGGCTGACCAGCTCCTCCAGATCCAGCCCGGCCTCCGTGTCCCTGATTCTCCCGCCTGCACGAAGCGGGTCTCCCCCACCACCCGGCGACAGCGTGATGAATTTCTCTCCAATGATCCCGCGGGTCTTGATCGAAGCGAAGGTGTCGCTGTAAAGTTTTACATCATCCTGGATCGCCATGGTTACCACGGCCTGATCGTCCTTCAGAGCGATCGCCTTGATCCGCCCGACTTCCACGCCGGCAATCTCCACCGTCGCGCCCGGCTTCAAGCCCGTTGTGGATGTGAACCCCGCCTCCACTTCGTAGAGATGGCCCCCGATCACCTCCAGCTTGCCGAGCTTGATCGAAAGATAGCCCAGGCAGGCAATGCCCGCCAGCACGAAAACCCCGACGACGAGTTCCAGCTTGGTGTTCTCCATCTTACCCCTCTCGAACGGCGTGGACCAAGGCCACGGTCCCGCCTACTGAAATAAACTCGAGAATGCCCGGATCCGTGGTCTGCTGGAACTCTTGTGAGGGAGCCATTGCCGCAATCTTCCCCTCCTTCAAAATAGCCACCCAATCGGAAATGGCAAAGATCTCAGGGATCTCGTGGCTGACCATTACCGCGGTGAACCCAAACGTCTTGTGCATCGCCACGATGAGATCGTGGATCGTCTTGGCCATGAGCGGATCCAGCCCCGTCGTCGGCTCGTCGATCAGGAGAATTTCCGGTTCCATCACCAGCGCCCGAGCCAAACCCGCACGCTTTTTCATGCCCCCGCTCAACTCGGCAGGAAACTTATGCCCCATGCCGGTCAAGCCGACCTGATCAAGCTTTTCTCCGACCCGGCGCTTCACGTCCGACTCCGACAACCCCAGCTTCTCGCGCAAAGGAAACGCGACATTATCAAACACGGTCAACGAGTCGAACAACGCCGCCCCCTGGAACAACATGGCGAATCGCTTGCGCGCGTCGTTGAGCGCCGTCCCCTTGAGTCTGGAAATTTCAACATCATCGACCCAGACTTCCCCTCGGTCCGGCTTAAAGAGCCCGATCATGTGCTTGAGCAGCACGCTTTTCCCTTCCCCGCTGCGTCCGATGATGGTGGTGAGCTTGCCTGGGGGGATTTCCAGGTCCACACCACGAAGGACCGGCTGTCCGCCCAGCGTCTTCTCAACCCCGACAAGCTTAATCATGGTGAATCGCTTTCGGTTATCGTTTGTCAGCAGTCAGCGCAGAGGGTTCCATAAACTGACGACCACCCGTTGACATCATTACAGCAAAACGGACGTCAGGAAATAATCCCAGACGAGAATCAGAACGGAGGTCAAGACCACCGCCTCCGTGGTCGCCGTGCCCAAACCCTCCGCGCTCATCCTCGTGTAGTAGCCCTTGTAGCAACAGACCCAGCTCACGATCAACCCGAAACTGATGGATTTCAGGATGCCCCCGTACACGTCCTTCCACTCCACGGCCGATTCGATGGAGCTCCAGTAGGACCCGGCATTGACCCCCAGCAGTTCGACCCCGACCAGATAGCCCCCATAAATCCCGACCACATCGAAAATCGCGACGAGCAGGGGCACCCCGATCAGACCGGCCACTAATTTTGGCGACACCAGATATTGCAAGGGGTTGATGGCCATCGTGTCCAGCGCGTCGATCTGCTCCGTGATCCGCATGATGCCGATCTCGGCGGTCATGGCCGACCCGGCACGAGCGGTCACCATCAGTGCCGCCAGCACCGGTCCCAGTTCTCGGATCATGCTCAAGGCCACGGCGGAGCCGAGCGCCGCTTCCGCTCCGAACTTCCGCAGCGAGTAATAGCCCTGTAAACCCAGCACCATGCCGGTGAATGCGGCCGTCAAGACAACCACGAATGACGACTTGAAGCCGATGAAGTGCAGTTGTTTGAGAATTTGGAAGGGCCGCAAAGGCGGTCTTGTGAACCATGCGATAGTCGCGGCAAGAAACAGGAGCATGCGGCCCATTTCTCCGAGCAGAAAGAGGGTGGTGCGGCCAAGATGGGCAACCATCACGGTCACCATGACTGCTCCTGGGGAGATTCCATCCTCTTCTCCTCGGCCTCGCTACCGCGTGTCATTCAGAAAGACTTCTATGAACCGGGTTAACCGAACCGCAGCCGCCTGGCTCTGCCTGCGCAGACGCAGAATCCCCGCGAGGCATGATGGTCGGCGTGCCACCCGCCACAGGCCCTGCGGCCAGGTCTTCGGCGTCAAAAAGAGATTGAAGTCAAGCGGGAGATCCTCGTCCAGCAAATCCGACACCGTACGCGCCACGAGGAAGGGAACCCGCTGCTCCTTCGCGATGGCCCCGAGTGCCGCGCTCTCCATGTCGAGACCCACCGCTCCGGTGCCGGCCGCCACGCGCTGTTTCTCCTCAGCCCGCCAGAGAACTTGCGATACGGACACAAACCGCCCAGTCCGAACCGTCAAGCCGACCCTACGCGCAGACATCAGAGCCGCAGCCTGCAATTCGACCGCGCATGGAACGCTCTCGCTCACATCGATGGAACAGATTTCTGCCTGCCAAGAACTTACGTCCGTGCCGATGAGGAGATCGCCGATCTGGGAGGAAGTCAGAGCGCAGGCAAAGCCGGAGGAAACCGCAAGGTCCAGGGAGCAACTGGCAAGCGCTTCACGAGAGACTGCACCGGCTTTCACGGGCCCCATGCCTGTCCGGAACACCGAGACCCGGCAAGCCCCGCGACGCCCAATCACGCAAGGAACGCCGCCGACGCGTGCCCTCTCCTCAATCAGAATCGCCTGGCTGACTGCCTCTTGCTCCCATCGCGTGGCCGTAAAAATGCCGACCCGCTTCAAGAGCCCCGCTGCCTCACGAGCAACAACCGGCAGCGCAGCACATCCCGACGCTCACCCCTCTGCACGGAAACATCCCGTCTCGCGAGCGATCCGACGCATCTCGTCCGCCTTCGTCTGGCCATGGGCCCGCAGATTCCGATACATGGCCAGGGCCCAGAGAGGAAAGTACTGACAGTACCAATGATAGCGGAGGTAGAAGACCCGCGGGAATCCCGTTCCGGTGTGGCGAACCTCCTCCCACGATCCATCCTCGCGCTGATGGCGCAGCAAGTAATGCACTCCTCGAACGACCGTGATGGAATTCGTGACGCCGGCGGAGAGCAGGGCGAGCAGCGCCCAAGCCGTCTGCGAGGGGGTGCTGACACCACGGCCGGCCATATCACGATCCGCATAAGACAGGCAGGACTCGCCCCACCCTCCGTCCGGATTCTGCTTGGACTCCAGCCATGCCACAGCACGTTCGACATAAGGCGCCGACATATCTTCACCGATCGCTCGCAATCCCGCCAAGACCGACCATGTGCCGTAAATGTAATTGACGCCCCATCGCCCAAACCAGCTTCCGTCCGGTTCTTGTTCGTGCCGCAGATAATTCAGCGCGCGAACGGCCGCCGGATGGGTCCGGTCATAACCCAGGATGCCCAGCATTTCCAAGCAACGACCGGCCAAATCCGCCGTGCTGGGATCCAGCAACGCCTTGTGATCGGCAAAGGGAATTAAATTGAACACCATTCGATTGTTATCTTTGTCGTATGCGCCCCAGCCGCCATCGGACCCCTGCATCGCCATGACCCAGCGATACCCGCGGGCAATGGCCTGCCGCTGGGCTTCGCGATCGGCCAAGCGCACTTTGGCCAATCCCATCAACACCACCGCCGTGTCGTCCACGTCGGGATACAGCTCGTTCTCGAACTGGAAATACCAACCCCCTGGTTCCGCGTCCGGCGCCGAGACTTTCCAATCCCCGACAGTCGTCGTCTGGCGGGACAACAGCCATGTCGCCGCCTTGCTCAGGGCCTGGTGGTCCTGGGGCAATCCCGCTTCGACCAAGGCGTTGAGCAGAAGCGCCGTGTCCCAAATCGGGGAATGGCAGGGCTGCAGATGCAGCGTCTCCGCCTGGCCCTTTCCCTCCGGCACGACATCGTAGATTTCGAGCGCTTCGATTTCTCCGAGCGCCTTGGCAACCAGGGGATGCTCAACCCCGTACCCCAAGCACCGCAACGCAACCACCGAGTTGGCCATGGCCGGATAAATGGCTCCCAGCCCCCCGGGGCCTTTCATATGATCGAGCATCCATTCGGCCGCCTTCGCCACGGCCTTCTCGCGCAGCGGCCGGATAGGCATGCGATCGTAGACCTTCAGCACACGATCGACGGCAATGAAGAAGTTGCGCCAGGTAATCCAGGCAACGTCCCTCTTGAGCGGCGGTTCATGGCGAAAACGGACCTGCTCACGCGGCTGCAGGAACAATTCATCAATACCCTGCTCCTTCGGGATCCGGCAAACAGGCCGATGCGAAAAAATGAGCAGGAGCGGAATGAGGACGGCCCGGGACCAGTAGGACACGGCGTAGAGGCTGAAGTAGAACCGCTTCGGCAACAGCATGATCTCGGGCGGCATACTGGGAATGCCGCGCCAGTCATACTGATCGAACAGCGCCAGTGTGATCTTTGTAAAGACATTGGCCGCGACGACTCCGCCCATCCCAAGGATGGCTTCGCGACCGCGGACCATACAGGGTTCGTCGGCCGACACGCCGGAGAGCTTCAGCGCGAAGTAGGCCTTGACGGACGCGCTGATCTCGGGCGGACCTCCGTAGTATATCGGCCAGCCTCCCTCCGGCAGCTGCATCATGCGCAAATATTGGACGGCTTTCCGCTCACGATCAGGATCGACCAAGTCCAGGAAACGACGGAGCATCAGGTACTCGGACGTCAGTGTCGTATCCGCCTCGAGCTCCGCCACCCAATATCCCTCCCGGGGATGTTGCCGACCAAGAAGCCAGGCTTGGCTCCGTCGCATGGCTTCATCAATGGCTTCGGACTGGCCATGGGCCGGCCCGGCGGCCCGGCGGATCTGCTCCGGCGCAGCAGAAGGGTACAGATTGTGTGACACCAGACGAAGGACCGGACCCAGTCTGGTCCTGGCTCCGGCCTTAATGCGGTCAGGAACGGACGCAAACAGACTATCGGACAGACGTGTGATTAAACTCCGAATGAGTTTCATACTTGTACGTCGTTCACCAAATGATGGAGAAAGTATACGAGGAAAGAGGCTCCTGCTCGGCAGCGGCACAGCGATATCGGCTCGTAGCTCTATAATTCATAGGGGTGATTTATAACAAACCTCAAGGGTTGCTGTCAAGCAACCCTTGGCTTTTCAATGACTTGAAACGAAGGCTTGCAGCTAGGCCGGTTGGAGATCCGCCAATCGCACCGAGACCAGCTTGGACACCCCTGCCTCCTCCATGGTGACTCCGAAGAGAGAATCGGCCACGGCCATGGTGCGTTTATTATGGGTGATCACCAGGAACTGGGCTGCCTCGGACAGCTCGCGCAGCACACCCGTGAAGCGCCCGATGTTTTCCTCGTCCAGCGGGGCGTCGATCTCGTCCAGAATGCAGAAGGGAGTCGGACGGATCAGAAAGCTGGCGAAGATCAACGCCATAGCGGTCAAGGTCTTCTCCCCCCCGGAAAGCATGGTGATGCTCTTGAGCCGTTTCCCCGGCGGCTGCGCCGCAATGTCCACCCCCGGCTCCGCGCGCGTCCCCGCCTCTCCCTCTTCGCCGGCTTCCGGCTCAACCAACACCAATTCGGCGCGCCCACCCGGGAAAAAACGCGCGAAGACCTCGCCGAACTTCAGCTGAAGTTCGGCAAACGTTTCGAGGAACATCTGTTTCGTCGTGCGGTTGATCCGGTTGATGATCTCCTTTAACGCCCCGATCGATTGGGCCAAGTCTTCTTCTTGCGCAGTGAGGAATTTGTGCCGCTCCTCCAATTCGCGATGCTCTTCGATGGCCGCCAAGTTGATCGGCCCCATCCGGTCGAGCCGGTCGCGAATCTTCTGCAGTTTGTCGCGCAGCTCCTGGGCGGCTGCCGCGTCGGTATCCTGAATCGGCTCTTGCCCTTCCAACGCCAACACCGGTTCCGGAGGCGGCTCCTGCGTCAAAGCCGTTTCGACCGAGAGTTGGTAGGTCCCGGTCAAGGTCCCCTCTAAAGCCGACAACTGAGTTTTAAGCTCAGCCCGCCGGACCTCGAGACCAGTTCGGGCTTCGCGGCTTGCCGTCAAGGCGGCGCGCACCGCGTCGAGCCCCGCCTCCAAGCTTCGAGCCCGTTCGGCATCCTGGGCTTGCAGCTCCTGCGCCTGCATCAGCTCCTGGCGAACGTGAGCAGCCTGCCCCTCAAGCTCCTGACACAGAGCCTCCTGCTGCTGGCACAGATCCTGGCTCCGTTGCCTGGCCTCCGACAAGGCCGCCATCTGTTGCTCTAGACCGGCAATCCACGCTCCCCGCTCTCGGTCCTCCCCGGCAAGCCGATTCAAGTCCGCCTCACAATGGCCATGCTGCGAACGGCTTGCCGCAACCCCCAGACGAACCTCCAGCATCCGTTGCTGAAAACCCTGGCTTTCCTCATCCAGACGTCGGCGGGCGTTGCTCCGCTCCTCAAGACCGGCCTCCTGTGCGGATTTTTGCCCGCACAATTGCGCCAGTCGCGCCTGAATCGCTTGCCGCTCCGCCTCAACGGTGACCCGCTCCTGTTCTTCCGTTTGGCGCTCGGACGCGAGGGTGTCTAAGCGCCGAGTGAGTTCCGCCATGGTGCGCGTAAGAATTGCTTCGTCTTTATGCGCCGCCAGGACCACCATCTCCGCCTCGCGGATCGCAGCCTGCAACCGCTCCCCCGTCGCATGGCACGCCTGTCGATCGGCTTCGAACCGCTCCCGCGCGATCCTCGACTCATCCAGCTGGCCGGACAGGTTGCGCCCCTTCGCCTCAAGTTCCTCGAGTTCCCGTCGCCATTGGAGCAACCCGCCAGCCTCCCCAGCCAATCCGCCGGTGAGGATCCCAGCCGGATCGAGCACGTCCCCATCCAGGGTCACCAGGGTTGGCCCATCAGGCGCTGACCAGAGCCCCTGCTCCCAGAGGCCCACCGCCACATCAAGCGACTCGACGATCACAACGGAATCAAACAGACAGGACAAGACTGCTCCGGATTCCCCTGTTGTGCGCAGAAGATCTTTCGCCAGGCCCTTGACTCCAGGTTTGGCCTGCAGATTCGCCCACCAGGCAGAGGCAGCCACGTCCGACTGGGTATGCCACCGGGGAGCCGACGGCACAAAAGCTCCACGTCCCATCCCCTTCTGTTTCAGCAGAGCCACAGCCTCACGCGCCGAGGCAGGGCCTTCAACCAACCACCCCCGCACCCGCTCGCCCAACACCGCTTCAACCGCCCGTTCAAGCCCGGACGGCACGACCAGCCATTCAGCCACGGCCTCGCGCAAGCCCTGGCAGGCCACCCGGAGCGACGTCGCCTCTTCCCCGTCGCGCCCATAGCCCATGCCCTCGCGCACCACAGCTTGCAGCGCACGGAGTCGTGAGCGGACCGAGGCCGCCTCTTCTTGATGCAGGCCGATGCGCTGCTCCGTCTCACGGAGCGCCTGTTCACTCCGCGCCTCCGCTTCCGCCGATGCCTTGCGCTCGCCCTGCCGAGCCTGCAATGCTTCTTCGCTCTGTTCGCGGCGGCGGGCCGTGGCCTCGAACTGTTCCTTCGCGCTCCGCCACTGCTCGTCGACGGCCGTCTGTTCCTTGGCCAGGCGTTCGGCCCGACGCAGAGCATCCTCGAGCCGACGTTGCATATCCGCCAACCCATTTTCCTCACGGGTCATTTGCACCATTAGGTCGAGGCTGGCCGCCCGGGCGCGCTCTTCTTCGTCCACCGCAGCAGCCCGGCGAGTTGCGAGTGAGGCACCGGCTCCTTCGAGCTGCACCAGGGCTAAGGTTCCGGCAGCAAGTTCCTGGTCGAGTACGGCCAGCTTGGCCCGGAGCCCATCCATTACAAGCCCGGCCTGCTCCCGTTCACGGCTTAAGCGGGCTAGGTCGGCCTCCGCCTGAATCCGCTGCTGTTCAAATTGTCCGAGCTTGGCTCGCTCCACTTCGGCCGTGGTCAGGGCCTGGGACTTGAGTCGCTCCAGGCGATCAAGGTTTTCACGGGTGCGCGCTATGGACTGATCCATCTCCGTGATCCTCAGCCTGAGCGATTCCAGCTCCGCCTGAAGCCTGGATTGCTCGGCCGCGTGACCGGACTCATTGGCCTCCATCGCAGCCAGTTCCCCTTCGCAGGCCGCCTGGGCTGCCAGGCGGGACCGGTAATCCCAGACCAGCAGCCGCACCTCCAGAACTTTCGCTTCCTGCTGCAAACTCTGAAAGGCACGAGCCTGTCGCGCTTGGCGCTCCAAGGAACCCAGTTGCCGATGCACCTCGGCGATAATATCGCGCACCCGCAACAAGCTCTGGTGCGTCGAGTCCAGTTTGCGGAGCGCCTCGGCCTTCTGCTTCTTGTACCGGACGATCCCGGCGGTTTCTTCGATCAGCTCGCGACGGTCTTGCGGAGAGGCGTTGAGGATCTGTTCGATGCGGCCCTGCTCGATGACCGTGTGGCCCTTGCTTCCGGCCCGCGTGTCCAGGAACAAACTGCGGACATCTTTGAGCCGGCAGAGGATTTTATTGATCAGGTATTCGCTGTCCCCGTTGCGGTACAGCCGGCGCGTGACCATGACTTCATGCAACTCGCCCATCTGGGCCGGCAAACCGGGAATCCCTTGCAGTTGCTGCTCCGAAAGGCCGCTCATCACCAGCGAGACCTCGACCATCCCCAGCGGTTTGCGCGCCTCGGTCCCGTTGAAGATGACGTCTTCCATCCGCTCGCTTCGAAGCGTCTTGGTGCTCTGCTCTCCCAGAACCCAGAGGATCGCATCCACCACATTGCTTTTCCCTGACCCATTGGGACCGACCACCGCCGTCATGCCTGGGGGAAACTCGATCTTGGCTTCGGAAAACGACTTAAACCCGGTGAGCTCCAAGGATTTAAGATGCATGCTCTTCCCTCACCAATAGGTCCGGTAGGAAATTACCGCCACCACTACGGATAGTGGTCGATTTTCTAGCACAGAGAGATTGAAAAAGCAAAGAAAATACAGGATGAAGGGGGGGAGAATCGACGCCCCCCCAAAATGTTGGGGGGGCAGGGACACCATGGAAACAGCGCAAGGGGAAGTTTAGAAAGAGGCCTGCGAAACGGATTTAATCGTCACCAGTTCTTTCGGCAAGGAAAACTCCACGTCTTCCTCAATCACCGTCAATTCCTCAACTTCAGAAGCCCCAAAGCGTTTGAGGTATTCCACCACATCGGCCACCAAGACCTCCGGAGCCGAGGCCCCGGCGGAAATGCCCACGGCACGGGCGTTCTTGACCCAGTCGGGATTGATATCGGCAGAGGAGTCGATGAGGTAGGACGGGATTCCGCACCGCTCGGCCAGTTCCCGGAGCCGATTCGAGTTGGAGCTGTTCGGCGAGCCGATCACCAAGATCACGTCCACTAGGCCTGACAGCTCCTTTACGGCATTTTGCCGGTTCTGAGTGGCATAGCAAATGTCTTCCTGATGCGGCCCCTTGATCCCGGGGAACCGCCGGTTCAAGGCCTCAACAATGTCGCGGCATTCATCCACGCTGAGGGTCGTTTGCGTCACATAGGAAAGATGGCGGTGATTCTCCACCTGCAACGATTCGACGTCCTTGACGGAGGACACCAGATGAAACTTGTCTGGAATTTGCCCTAAGGTCCCGATGACTTCCGGGTGCCCGGCATGGCCGATCAGGATCAATTCATACCCTTGCGTGTAATCCCGGTTCACTTCGTTGTGGACCTTGATGACCAGCGGACAGGTCGCATCGATCACTTTCAGATTGCGCCGCGTGGCTTCGGACCAGACATCCTTCGCCACCCCATGGGCGCTGAAAATCACGATGGCCCCGTCCGGCACCTCGTTGAGCTCCTCCACGAACACCGCGCCCTTCTCGCGCAGGGAATTGACCACATGGCGGCTATGAACGATTTCGTGCCGGACGTAGATCGGCGCCCCATAGGTCTTGAGCGATAGTTCCACGATATCGATCGCCCTGTCCACCCCGGCACAGAAGCCTCGGGGATTCGCCAGATATATCTTCATCGCCTTATGTGCTCCTCGCTATCAGCCATTGGCTGTCAACTCGTCTCTAAATGCAGGCCCCACCTTACGGCAGAAGAGGCTTCGGCGTCAATAGATTTGCCCCCGGCGCCCCCCGCTCACGCCGCGTCCTTGGCTCGTCACCACTGCTTTCTCTGTACCAAACGCTTCGGCTGGAACGGATGCGCGCCAAGGTGACGGCATCACCAACCCTGCTCTCTCCTGCTTTCCTCTTCTCCTGTGTCAGAGGCATCGGAGGGACTATCCCCTCCCAAGCCGAGGTCTTGCTCCTACACCGCTCACCTTACCCCCTCCCCGCCCTTGACACCTTCCCCCCGTCCCTTTAGGCTGTTTTCTCGATGACCTCGTCGGCCGGCAAGAAAATCCTCATCGTCGAAGACGAGAAAGACATCCGCGATCTCGTCAAGCTCTACTTAGACAAGGAGGGCTATCGCATCTCCGCCGCCGTGACGGGGCTCGACGGCCTCAAGCTCGTCAAGTCCGAACATCCCGACCTGGTCATCCTGGACCTAATGCTGGCCGAGATGGACGGGCTGGAGGTCTGCAAACGCATCCGGGCCGACCCGGACACGGCCCTGCTGCCGGTCATCATGCTCACCGCCAAAGCCGATGAATCGGATGTAGTCGTCGGGCTCGAGCTCGGCGCGGACGATTACATCACCAAACCTTTCAGCCCCAAAGCGCTGGTGGCCCGCGTGAAGGCCCTGTTCCGCAGGCTGGAACGCAAGCCGGACGACTCGCCGCGGCTTCAGTACGAAGCCTTGACCATGGATCTTTCGCGCCACGAAGTGACGGTCGCCGGCCAAGCCGTGCCGCTGACGGCAAAGGAGTTCGGGCTGCTCGAACACCTGCTCCGTCACCCGGGGCGGGTCCTGACCCGCGATGTGCTCCTGAACGCCGTGTGGGGCTACGACTATTATGGGACCACGCGCACAGTGGACGTGCATATCCGCCGGCTCAAGCAGAAGATCCCCTTGCTCGACGAAGCGATCGTATCGGTCAAGTCGCTGGGGTACAAACTCAAAGAACTGTGATGAAGCAGAGGGACGAGTGATGCGCGTTGAACGCTAGATATCGGGGTCAACCGCCTCATACCCGCGCCGATTGCTCATCGCCGATCACGCATCACTAAACGTATGGCGTTTTCGATCCGGTGGAAAGTCACTCTCGGCACACTGCTCGCCGTCATGTTGGGGCTGGTGGTGGCGGGAAGCTTGGCGTTTCGCTCCATCGAACAACTAGAGCTGGCCCGGGCGGAAGAGGCCCTGGCCGCCCGCACAGGCCTCGCCGCGCTTGCCCTGCAACCCCTCCTGGCCCCTTCTCCACCTCCGTCGGATCGCCTGCAAATCCAGGCGCGTGAACTCGGGATCCACGCCAACGCCAGAGTAACGGTGATCGACCAGGACGGCCGGGTCCTCGCGGACAGCGCCCTGTCGGATGATGCGATCCCGACGCTCGCCAACCACCGGATGCGCCCGGAAGTCGCCAGCGCGCTGGCCGCAGGGCGCGGCACGGACATCCGGCAAAGCGACACCACCGGTCAGCGATTGTTTTACCTGGCCATGCGGGTCTCCCCCCCCGGCGCCCACGCCATCAGCATTGTGCGGCTTGCCATGCCCTTAACGACCCTGGAAAGTCGGATTCGTGACTTGCAGCAGGCCCTGGGCATTGCATTCGGTGTGGCGTTCGCCGTCTCCATGCTCCTGAGCTTCTTCATCGCCAGGGGATTGACGAAACCTCTGTCGGAGATCGCGGTGGTCGCCCGACAGCTGGCCGGAGGCTCCTTCGAGCGACGCATCCCGGCCGCATCGAACGACGAGGTGGGCGTCCTCGCGACGACGCTCAACCAGATGGCGGACCAACTCGATCACGACATCACCGCCCTACGGCGGCTGGAAACGGTTCGCAAGGACTTCGTCGCGAACGTCTCGCATGAACTGCGCACGCCGCTCACCTCCATCAAGGGCTACGTCGAAGCCCTGTTGGACGGGGCGAAAGACCATCCGGAAGAAGCGACGCGATTCCTGCAGATCATTCTCAAGCAAAGCGACCGGCTGAATCTGATCCTGGAAGACCTGCTGCAACTCTCTCAGATCGAGTCCGGCCGCGTCCAATTCAGGCAAGAGCCCGTCGGGTTGCGCAATGTGGTCGAGCGGACCCTGGCTTCCGTCAAGCCACTGGCCGAGAAAAAGAGGCACACGTTATCCGTGGCCATCCCACCGGACCTGCCTCCAGTCTCAGGCGACGAAGACCGGCTGGTCCAAGTCCTCACCAACCTGCTCGACAACGCCGTGAAGTACACGCCGGAGGGCGGCGCGATTCACGTAACGGCACGGCCCGTCCGCGAGGACGCGACGATCGAACTGACCGTGAGCGACACGGGGTTCGGCATCCCCGCTGCGGATCGCCCGCGCGTGTTCGAGCGGTTTTATCGGGTGGACAAGGCCCGATCCCGCGAAATGGGCGGGACCGGCTTAGGTTTGGCAATCGTCAAGCACATCGTCGAAGGGCACGGCGGCCAGGTGTGGGTGGAGGGGAACGACCCGATCGGCAGCCGGTTCGTCATCCGCTTGCCGGCGCTGAAAGATCTGGGAAGACCCGCTCAATCAAGCCGCGAGACGACGGCATAGATCGTTGCCGCCATCAGGGCGGCCCCCGGGAGCGTAAAGACCCAGGCGTAGAGAATGCGCGCGGTCACCCCCCACCGGACAGCGGAGAGTCGCTTGACCACCCCGACCCCCATCACGGAAGACGTGATCGTGTGCGTCGTGCTGACCGGCAGACCGATGTGCGCGGTTACCAGCAGGACCGTGGCCGCCGACGTTTCCGCGGCAAATCCGTGGACCGGTTCCAGCGTCAGAATACGCATGCCGAGCGTCCGGACGATTTTCCATCCCCCGACGGCAGTACCCAACCCCATTGCCAGCGCACAGGCCACGATGACCCAGGTCGGCACCTCGGCGGTCGGTATGTGCCCGGCCGACAGGAGTGCGAGCGTGATGATGCCCATGGCCTTCTGCGCATCATTCGCGCCGTGGCTAAACGCCATGAAGCCGGCCGACACCAATTGCAGACGACTGAACAGCCGGGTGGCGAAATTGCGCGGGGTCCGGAAGAACAGCCGGCTGATCACCACCATGAGGACCAGTCCGGTCAGGAACCCGAAGAACGGGGATAGGACCATCGCCTCCATGACCGACCGCAAGCCGGCCAGCTTGACCACCGACCAACCCCCGTGCACCAGCGCGGCCCCGACCAGCCCGCCGATTAAGGCATGGGAGGAGCTGGTCGGCAATCCCAGCAGCAGCGTGAAGAGATTCCACACGATCGCGCCCCCCAGCGCGGAGGCCACCATCGCTTGCGTGACGGCGGCCGGATCCACGATCCCGGACCCGACCATCTTGGCTACGGCCGTAGACATAAAGGCGCCGGCCACGTTCAGTACGCCCGCCATCAACACCGCGGTGAGCGGGCTCAATACCCGGGTAGACACCACGGTCGCAATCGCGTTGGCGCTGTCGTGCCAGCCGTTCGAGAAGTCGAACAATAGCGCCAGCACCACCACCAGCAACAACATCCCGCTCAGATCAAACATGCCCTACTCGTGCAATGTGAATGGCAACCTGTGAACAGTGGCAGATGTAATCGGTCCTGTTGAGGGTTTTTATGAATGGCGCACGTGAAAGCTTGGCGGTCTTCCTACTGTCCACTGCTTACTGTTCACGTTTCACGAGTCTTAGACGTGCTTGAGCGCGATGCGTTCAAGGATATTGGCCACATCTTCGCAGCGATCCGTCCCTTCCTCGAAATTCTCATAGATCTCTTTCCACTTGATCACCGCAATCGGATCTCGTTCCTGATCGAACAACGAGGAAATCGCATCCCGGGTAATCCGATCCGCCTCGTTTTCCAAACTGTTCACCTCTACGCAGCATTCGTTCAGATCCGCATGGGATTGCCCCAGGCGATCGATACCCGCTCCCACCGCCACCGCCGCCTGATGGAGGATACCGGCGAGCTTGACTGCTGTCTCGGTGGGTTTGGCCACCTTGAACACCACGAAACGATCCGCGATCGCTTCGACCAAGTCCAGGATGTCGTCCATCGCGCTGGCCAGTCCGTGGATGTCCTCCCGGTCGATCGGCGTGATAAACGTCTGGTTCAGCTTCCGCACAATGTCGTGGGTAATCCCGTCGCCGATGTGTTCGATGTCCTTGATTCGACGAGCTTGTTCGATTGGGTTCTGGAACTGCTCCATCATGTCCTTGAGTAGGCGACTGCCCTCGATCATATTGTGCGCCGCCTTTCGAAACAAGTCGAAGAACGCCACCTCGCGCGGAATTAAGCTGAACATCGCGTCACCCTCACGAATGCTTGGACGGTTTCGACCCATCTTTGGCGGGCGGCGCGGCGATTAGTTCCCGCTTCGCCCGCATGATCGTGTATTCGATCGCCTCTTTCATGTTCTGTTTGACCTTCGGCAGGATGACCTCGTTGAAGATTTCGTCATCCAAGAGCACCGCGGACGTATGCAGCAACGCAGACCGGACGCCGTACTCGATGCCTTCTTTGACTTCCTGTTTGATGATGCCCATGCAGATGACCGTGACGAGGATCAACGCGGCTCCATAAACCAGCGCACGGGCCGCCGCCTGAATTACCCCCTCTTTGAACAATTGCCCGGCAGATTTCTCGCTCACGGTCACCTCCTTGGTGGTTTTTCCAACCGGATACGACCCCGTCCAATAAATGGCCTACCAGCGGAACAAGGCGGTCGCCCAGGTGAGACCGCCCCCGACCGCACCCAACAACACCGGAGCCTGTTCCGACAGCCGCCCTTCCCGGACCGCCCGGTCCAGAGCGATGGGCAAGGACGCGGACGACGTGTTGCCAATGTGTTCGATGACCGAGTACATTTTCTCCGGCGGAATGCCCAACCGTTTCCGCAGCATGGCCAGCAGCCGGCCGTTCGCTTGATGGAAGATGACCGGTCCGACCTCCTCCATCGTCACGCCGAATTCCTTGAGAATCTCAGCCACCGCGTCCGCCAGCCGCTTGACGGCCAGCCGAAAGAGCGGCCCCCCTTGCATCGTGAGCACGTGCTGACGGTCCCGAACCGTCTGCGCCGTAGTCGGCTGCCGGGACCCACCGGCAGCCATACGGATCAGCCCATGGCGGGCGCCGTCCGCATAGAGCCGCACGCCTAGCAGCCCGCGCCCCTGAGGGCCGCCGCTCGAATCCCCGATCACCAACGCCGCACCGGCGCCGTCCCCGAACAACATCGCGGTCGCCACGTCCTGTGTGTCGAGGAAGCGGGACTTGACCTCCGCCGCCACGACGAGACAGCGTTGCGCCTGACCGCTGCGGACCAAACGGTCGGCCATGGACAAGGCATAAAGAAATCCGGAACAAGACGCCGCCACATCGAACGCTGCGGCACGGGTCGCCCCGAGCCTTCGTTGCAACAGGCAGGCGCTCGAGGGAAACACCATGTCCGGCGACGTCGTGGAGAGTATGATCGCATCCACCGACGACGCCGGCGTGCCCGCCGCCTCGCAGGCCGCCCGCGCCGCCTGCTCCGCCAAATCCGACGTGGCCTGCCCTTCGTCGGCCCAGTGACGGAGACGGATGCCGGTTCGCCGATAGACCGCCTCGTCGTCCAGACCCAAGGCCTGGCCCACTTCCGCATTCGTCACGGCCCTGGCAGGGACGTAGGAACCCGTTCCAACAATACGGCTACGCAACACGGCTCGACTCCCCGCAGAATACCCTTCGGCCAGACGCGATCCCGGTTCCGCTCAGTTCCCGAATTTCACTCACCCAATACCGGCGCGATTATAGGGTGCCGAAGAGAACCCGTCAATTGAACTTCGCCAGATCGATTGCATTTTCACACGCTTTTTGTTACGGTGGCGCGACGTTAGCTTCTTTCGACTGGCGTGTGAAAGCAGATCGAACCATGGCGATGCGTGTGACAATACCATTCCTAGTCTTGGCCCTCGCCATCAGCTTGTCGTTCGGCTGCTCCAGCACTCCCAAGCAGACCGCGGCCGGTGGGAAATCCGCCAGCGGCACCGACGAACAGATCTTCATCGGGGATACGGTCGAAAAGAACTACGACCCCAACGTCATCATGAAACGGGCGGAAGCCTTCTTCGACAAAGAGGAGTATGCGGAAGCCCTGGTCGAATACCAGCACTTCCTCGACCTGCACCGAGTCCACGTGCTCTCGGCCTACGCCCAATTTAAGATCGGCATGAGCTTCTTCAAGATGTCCAAGTCCATCGATCGCGACCCGGCCCCGATCACCAAGGCCCAGGAGGCCTTCGAGAAGCTGATGAAAGAGTACCCGGGCAGCAAGTACCACGCCGAAGCGGTTGAAAAAATCAAGGCCTGCAACGATCTGATGGCCCAAACCTATTATTTCGTCGGTCAATTCTACTATCGGCGCGAGTCCTATCTGGCGGCCGCCTATCGCTTCGAATCCATCGTGAAGAAATTCCCGGAGATGGAGGTGGCCCCCGACGCGCTCTATTATCTAGCGCGCTCCTACAACGAGCTGGGCGCAAACGACTGGGCGCACGACAAGCTGATCCAGTTGGCGCAACAGTACCCAGCCAACAAATACCAGCAGGAAAGTAAGACTCTGTTGGCCAAGGTGGATGCGAAACTGCCCCCCGGCACGGCACTGGCCAAAGCCCTGCCCGCTCCCGCCGCCTCCACCGCGCCGAGCGCCGCAGACCTGAAGCCTGCGGCAGTCGTAGCCCAGGCTCAGACGCCGATACCCCCGACGGTTGGCGCACTTTCCACGCTCCCGCCTCTCGCTCAAGCCTTGACCGCCGTCAGTACCAAGGCTACGACGCTCACACCGCAAGTCACGCTCTGCCGTATCGGCTCCTGGTGCTGAGTCCCGGCTCGACCAGCGGCAGTGGCCTTCCGTCGACAGACGCTCGCTGACCCTTATTACATGCCTGCGAAGCTCCAGCCCGAACAAGGGTGAAGCCCATCCATCTCTCAATTGGGGGAACACTGTCAGAAAGTAAAGGTCTCTTTGAGGATTTCGCGGAAGGAGGCTTTGACGAGGCCCTTGGCTTTGCGGAAGAAAGACTGGTAGCTTTCCCGCCCCTGCAGGACTTCGTAGTAGAGGTTGATGACTTCCTGGTAACGATGCATGAGCTGGTGGCACAGGCGCGGAAAGGTGTAGACGATCCGCGCCACCCGCGAGGCCACGCGAAACTCGGCGTAGATTTCCCGTATCACGTCCGTTTCATAGTCCAGCAAACTCCGCCGGGAATCATGAAACGTGCCCAGTACGCTGGCCGCCGCAAGCTGGCCTGAGCGGACCGCGTAGTAGATGCCCTCCCCGAATAGGGGGTCCACCAGGTGCCCCGCGTCCCCCACCAACAAAGCCCGATGCCGGACGAGCCCGTCCGGCGCCGACGCGCCGCTGACGCTGAACAGAGGCAGGGGATGCCCGTGGGGCCTGGGCACGGCCATATGGGACAAGGCTTTTTCGTCGCGGATGAACCGGTCGAACACGCCCCTGGGGCTCGCGGGCCGGCCCTTGAATTCGGCCACACCGATGGACAGCCGCTCCTTCTTCGGGAAAATCCAGGCATAGCCTTGCGCCGTGGCCCCCAGATCGATGAGCACCTTGCCTTCCCCCGGATAGACCGGCTGCCGCCCGATGCCCATCTCGCTCTCGAGCGTCGGCATCCGGCTCAAGCGGCGGTCCGGAAAGAGCCGCTGCGCCACGATGCTGTTGGCGCCGTCCGCGCCGATCAGCACCTTGGTCTTGTACCGCCCCCGGTCCGTGATGACCTCCACCCCGTCGGGCAGCTGGAGGAATTGCAGCGCCTGCTCCCCCTCATGGACTTCCGTTCCGGCGCGCCGCGCCTTCTCGAGCAGCAAATGATCGAACCGGTCGCGCATGACCATGAACGCGATGGGCGTGGGAGACTGGATCAGGAAGGGTTCTTCGCCCCGGTAGGTGAACTGGACCCCGTAGACCGTGTGCTCGACGACCGACTTGTACTCCTCATCCAGAATCTTGTCGATCCGGGAGGAGAGCCCGCCGCCGCAGACTTTGTAACGCGGGTGGGACTGTTTGTCCAACCCGAGCACCGCCATCCCCGCGCGGCTGAGTTCGTAGGCGGCCGTGGCGCCGGCCGGGCCCATGCCGACGATGAGCACGTCGTAAGATTTGGTATCAGGTAAAGTGGACATAGTTCTTAGTTCCCAACAGGGCGCTCAAAATGGCCAGCCAACGAGGCCGCAGGGAGCGAGGACCCCGAGGCGTACTGAAGAAGTACGTTGAGGGGTCCGAGTCGACCGAGAACAAAGTTGGGGGCCATTTTCAGCGCCCTGCTATTGGCCCAGGTACCAGCCGATTCCATACCGCTCCAAAAAACTCGTGATCAGCGTCAGCGAGTTCGCATAGATCATGACGCCCACCACGACCAGAAACGCCCCGCTGACGAGGGAGACGCCCCAGAGATAGGCCCGGACCTGCTTGAAGTAGCCCAGGAACCGGTCCACTCCCAGGGCGGTCGCAAACAGCGGCAGCCCCAGGCCGAGCGAATAGGCCGTGAGCAACGTCACGCCGTCGGTCAAGGCATCGGTCGTGCTGGCATAGAGCAGGATCGTTCCCAGCACCGGCCCCACGCAAGGCGTCCAGCCGGCGGCAAAGGCCACCCCGATCAGGAACGAACCCAGGTACCCGGCCGGGCGGCTCTTGAAATGGATCCGCTTCTCGGTCTGCAGGAAGCTCAGATTCAGCACGCCCAGCAGGTAGAGGCCGAAGATCACGATCAGGATCCCGCCGAGTTTCCGGATGTGCTCCTGGTACGTGATGAGCGCCTGGCCGATCAGCGTCGCCGAGGCCCCGAACGCAATGAACACGCCCGAGAAGCCGGCGATGAAGAGCAGCGAGTTGACCACGATCGCCTTCCGGAACCGCTGCCGCTCGGCCGCATCCGAGAGCTGGTCGAGGGACAGGCCGGTGATGTAGGAGATGTACGAGGGGACGAGCGGCAACACGCAAGGAGAGACAAACGACAGGAGCCCGGCCGAAAAGGCCGCGAGGAGGGAGATGTGTTGAATGGACTCGCCCATACGTCACACCCGAGCGGCCTAGGGCGCCGCCACCAACTTGTTGATCAACTGCCGCCCTTCGGGGCTTTGCCAGTCCCGAGCACCGAAAATCCGATGCGTGATGACCCCCCGACGGTCCACGAGAAATGTCATCGGCAAGGTCCGCGCCCCGTACGCGACCCCGACGCGGAAATCCGAATCGTGCAGGATCGGGAACGTGAGGCCCATCTCCTCGCTGAACGGTCTGGTCACCGCCGCACCTTGCTGGTCGGTGGACACGGCCAGGATCTCGAAATCCCGCCGGTTGAATTCCCGGTAGAGATCCTCCATCGCCGGCATCTCGACCCGGCAGGGACCGCACCAGGTCGCCCAGAAGTTGAGCAACACCACGCGTCCGCGATAGTCCGACAGGGTCACGAGACGGCCGCGCAGGTCGTAGAGCTGGAAATTGGGCGCCGCCGCCCCCACCCGCACCCCCCGCTCCTGAACCGGCGTCGCGACCGCCGCCTGGCCGGCAGCGGCCTCGCTCCATCCGGCTCCGGCCAACGCCACGACGAGCCCGAGGAGCGCCCCTGCCATAGAGTTGAGCCTGGAACTCCGCATGACGTCAGGTCGCCGGAGCACCGGCCGCGGCGGTTTTGGCCCCGGCCTTCAGCAGGCCGGTGAGGACCTTGAGATTGTCGAGCACCGTCCAGTCCCTGGGGCCGATGACTTTCTCCCTGAGCACCCCCTCCTGGTCGATGATATAGGTTTCCGGCACCCCCATGAGCTTGTAGCGCTTGTCGGTCTGCCCCCAGGAGTCCACCAGCACCGGGAATGTCAGGTTCATGCCCTTGACGAACGGCGGGATGTCCTTCTTCGTCGTGACCCGGTCGATGCTCACCGCCAGGATGACCAGGCCGTCCTTCTCGAAGTTCTTGTAGAGGACTTCCATGGAGGGCATCTCTTCGCGGCAGGGTTTGCACCAGGTGGCCCAGAAATTCAGGAAGACCACCTTCCCGCGGAAGTCCGACAAACGGACCGGCTTCTCGTCCAGGCCGGGCAGTTCGAAGTCCGGCGCCACCTTCCCCACGGTCAGCGGCTCGTACTTGGCGCTCTGCATCCAGACGACGCCGAAGGCCAGCGCCAGGATGGCGATGGCCGCCACGCCGATGAGCAGGCGCGAGGCGCCCTTGGGTTGCGCCTGCGTCGCCGTCTGATTGGTCAGTGATTCTTCAGCCATGATCTCACTACAAACGCTGAACGATGAACGCGGAATGATGAACAGTGAATTTCAACCATTCAGCGTTCAGCACTCATCATTCATCATTGGCTTGCTCTCATCTTCATGCGTAGGCATGAAGACCTGAGAGCAAGAAATTCACGCCCCAGAAACAAAAGATCACCATCAGGAACCCGAACACGGCATAGACGGCGGCGCGATGCCCCTCCCACCCGTGCGTCATCCGCGCATGGATGTAGGCGCCATAGATCAGCCAGACGATCAGCGACCAGGTTTCCTTCGGGTCCCAGCTCCAGTACCCGCCCCAGGCGTAGTTCGCCCACATGGCGCCGAGGATGATGCCGAACGCCAGCAGGGGGAACCCGACCATGATGGCCTTGTAGCCCAGCTCGTCGATGGTCTCCAGATCCGGCAGCGCCGCCACGAAGTTCGACCGGCTGCCGCGCCGTTCGGCCCGCTCCTTCACCAGGTACATGAGCCCCAAGCCGCCCGCCATGGCGAAGGCGGCGTAGCTGGTGAGCGTGACCGACACGTGGATATAGATCCAGTAGCTGTTCAGCGCCGGCACCAGCGGCTCGGCCGTCTGGTAGCGATAGGGCAGCAGCGAGGCGGCGCCCATCGCGATGAACCCGATCCCCACGACGAAGGCCCCGATCGCCTTGATGCGGTACCGGAACTCCAGCAGCACGTAGCCCAGGATGATGGCCCAGGACACGTAGGCCATGGCCTCGAACTGGTTGGACCAGGGGGCGAAAGTGCCGGACAATTGCATCCGTTCGAAGGCGCGGGTGCCAAGCGCCAGCGTGTTCACCACCCAGCCGAAGATCGTTACGATCGTGGCCACCTGGCCGATCTGCGCGGCCCAGGGACTGTCCTCCTCCCCGAAGCCGGGATGGCCGGCCGGGGCCAGTTGCATCCCGGGACGCTTCGCGAGCACGTAGCCCACGTAGAGCCCCAGGGCCGCCAGGTAAAGCCAAAAGGTCATATCGAACAAAAATAACGAGCGAAGCATATCTCCTCCCTCGCTTTCAGCTCTCAGCCTTCAGCTATCAGCCCCGTCCGGAAGCTGACCGCTGAAAGCTGACGGCTGACCGCTCATGTGCTCATCGTCTTGATCCGCTCCGTCAGCTTCCGAAATTCCTTCTGAAAATCGATCTGGCTCTTGTGGGTGCTGCCGCCGATGTGGACCGTCACCCCTCCCTCGCGGGGAATCACCTTCGCCCAGAGCCGCCGGTGGTAGATGAAGGAGGAGAGGGTGATGCCGACGACGATCATCGTCGAGCCGATCCAGACGATGTTCACGCCCGGGTCCTTGGTGATCTGCAGGCCCGTGAACTTCTTCGGCTGGTAGCCCACCAGCTCGAACCGGTACTTGCTGTCCTTGATGTCGAACAGGTCCGGGTAGTTGTAGAAGATCCAGGGCGTGGCCTGCACCGTGGCGGCCTTCGGGCCCGGCTGTTCGGTGATGGTCAGCTTGATCGCCGGGTTCGCATGTTCCACCGTCTTGGAGAAGACCTTCTTCTCGGATGAATTGAACCCGAAGTCCGCCACGAAATCCGTCACCGCCAGCTTCAAGCCCAGATTGTCCAGGCTTTTTTCCTTATTCCATTCCAGGTCCACGGTGCCCACGACCTTGTCCGCGTCCTTGTCCTTGATGTTCAGGCGCGCCACCTCCACCCGGTCCCAGGCGTCGCCGTAGCTGGACTGGTAGAACCAGATGCCCTTGTAGACCAGGGGATCGTTGACCGAAATGGTCTTGGTGAGCTGCTCCTTGCCACCCTCCAAGACCGTCAGCGTGCTGTTGTAGGACTTCACCGAGCCGTTCGGGTGATAGTCGATCCAGAACTTGTCCACCTTCAGGTCGAAGTTCCCTTTGGGAATGTGATAGGTCTGCCCTTCCAGGCAAACGCCGAACTCCTGGAACCCCCAATAGCTGCCGATCAGGCCGCCCAGCACGATCACGGTCGCGCTCAGGTGCGCCATGTGCGCGCCCACGCGCCCCATGACCCCCTTCGTGCCGTAGAGCGTCGCCTCCTTCGCGTCGTTTTTCGCCAGGACGCGGTAGCCCTTCTCCGCCAACATCTGCACAATCCCCTCGGCGACCCCTTCCTTGGAGCCAGCAACGGGAATCTCGGCCTGGTGCTTCATCCCCTTGATGAACGGGAGGGCCACGTTGACCTTGTCCTGCTGCATGGACCGCCAGACGGCGGGAAAGCGCTTGTGGAAACAGGTCAGGGAATTGATGCAGAGGAGGCCCAGGAGACCGGTGAACCACCAGGTATGATAGACGTCCGTGAAACCCAGGCGCAGAAACCAGCGGTAGGCCTCTTCCCCATATTCCTTGATGTAGACCTCGGGACGCTCGTTCTGCTGGATGACCGTGCCGATGGTGGCCATCATGGCGAGCACCAGGAACAGGAACATTGCCAGCTTGATCGAGGCGAACAACTCGACCAGCTCGGCCGACAGCTCGTTCCATCCCAAACCGGGGCTGGACTTGCGCGCGGCCCCCTGCTCAACGACGGCGGGTTGCTCCCCGTTCATGAATCCCCTCGATGGCTATCGCGTCTGCGTCACGGGCGTGGAGATGATTGTACCATCTCTCGGGCTGCGGGCGCATGCTAAATCAGCACGAAACCTCGCGGATTTCGAGACGACGGATGGATGTTGGCGGGACGTCCCCTGCCTCCCGAAGACTCAGAAAACTCCCGAACTTTGCGCCCAGCCTGCGAAAGGCAGGCTATCTTACAAGCCGTTTTCGAAGCCTGTCAAGCAAGCCGCAGCCGCCCTCCGTCCCGCCGGCGATTCCAGCCTCAACGCCTTTCTCATTGACAATACTGGGCTTCTGGGTTACAAGTTGAGGCTTCGAATCGAGGGATTCTTGATCAGTGCGCCTGCCCGCAGCCTGCTGCGCGTGGCCCCGAGCCCGCCACAGTAGTTCGCGAGCATATCCATCATCACCACAGCACGAGGGAGCTCATGAGCCGAAACAACTATCTGTTCACGTCCGAATCGGTCACGGAAGGCCATCCGGACAAGATCGCCGATCAGATTTCCGACGGCATCCTGGATGCCATCATCGCGAAAGACAAGCATTGCCGGGTCGCCTGCGAGACGATCCTGACCACCGGTATCGCCTTCGTGGCCGGCGAAATCTCCACCAAGGCCTACGTCGAGATTCCGGACATCATCCGGGACGTCATCAAGGACGTCGGCTACACGGACGCGACCTGGGGCTTCGACTATCACACCTGCTCGGTGCTCACCTCGATCCACCAGCAGTCCGGCGACATCGCCATGGGCGTGGACACGGGCGGCGCCGGCGACCAGGGGCTCATGTTCGGCTACGCCTCCAACGAGACAACAGAGCTCATGCCCATGCCGATCGTCCTGGCCCACCGCCTCACCAAGCGCCTGGCGGAAGTGCGGAAGAAGAACATCCTCCCCTGGGTCCGGCCGGACGGCAAGTCGCAGGTCACCATCGAGTACCGGGACGGGAAGCCGGTCCGGATCGACACGATCGTCGTCTCCACCCAGCACAGCCCGAACGTCACCAGCAAGCAGATCGAGCGGGACATCATCGAAAAAGTCATCAAGCCGGTCATGCCCAAGAAGATCTTCGATCCGGTCAGCGTGAAGTTCTACATCAACCCGACCGGCCGCTTCGTGACCGGCGGCCCCATGGGCGACACGGGGCTCACCGGCCGCAAGATCATCGTGGACACCTACGGCGGCGTGGGCAGCCACGGCGGCGGGGCCTTTTCCGGCAAGGACCCGAGCAAGGTGGACCGGTCGGCCTCCTACATGGCCCGGTACATCGCCAAGAACATCGTGGCGGCGGGGCTGGCCGACAAGTGCGAAGTGCAGCTCGCCTACGCGATCGGCGTGGCCGATCCCGTCTCCATCCTGATCCACGGCAAGGACACGGAAAAGGTGGACCTGGACCTCATCGACAAGCTGGTGCGCCGGCACTTCCCGATGACGCCTCGCGGCATCATCGAGCACCTGAAGCTGCGGCGGCCCATCTACCGGCAGACGGCGACCTACGGCCACTTCGGCCGGAACGAACCGGGCTTCACCTGGGAAAAGACCGACAAGGCCGCGATCCTGAAACGGGAGGCGGGCCTGTAAGCAGACCGGCGAGCGCCGGCCTTTCGCGCAAACGTATGAGGGGGGACGGGTTCTCCAATCCGTCCCCCTTTTGTTGAGACCAGCTCGAAGTCATCGACTTCGGCTCTTGCTATCAGCCATTAGCCATCAGCTCTTCGCAACAGGAGGAACCGTGGACTACGACGTGAAAGACATCCACTTGGCGGACCAAGGCAAACTCAAAATCGAATGGGCCGAGGCCACCATGCCCGTGCTCCGGCTGATCAGGAAGCGGTTCCAGAAAGAAAAGCCGCTCAAGGGCATGCGGGTCACCGCCTGCCTGCACGTGACCACGGAAACGGCCAACCTGGCCATCACGCTCAAGGCCGGCGGCGCGGACGTCCGGCTCTGCGCCTCCAACCCGCTCAGCACGCAGGACGACGTGGCCGCGGCGCTGGTCAAGCACGAAGACATCCCGACCTTCGCCATCAAGGGCGAGGACAACAAGACCTACTACAAGCACATCGAGTCCGCCGTCGAGCACCGGCCGCAGGTCACCATGGACGACGGGGCCGACGTGGTCTCGCTCATCCACAGCAAGCGCAAGGACCTGCTTAAGTACGTCATCGGCGGCACGGAGGAGACCACCACCGGCGTCATCCGCCTCCGCTCCATGGCGAACCGGAAGGTCCTCAAGTTCCCGGTCATCTCGGTGAACGACGCCGAGACCAAGCACCTCTTCGACAACCGCTACGGCACGGGCCAGTCCACCATCGACGGCATCATCCGCGGCACGAACCGCCTGGTCTGCGGCTCGGTCTTCGTTGTGGCCGGCTACGGCTGGTGCGGGCGTGGCGTGGCGATGCGGGCCAAGGGGTTGGGCGCCGACGTGGTCGTGACGGAAATCGATCCGGTCAAGGCCTTGGAAGCGGTCATGGACGGGTTCCGGGTCATGCCGATGAGCGAAGCGGCCAAGATCGGCGACTTCTTCGTCACCGTCACCGGCAACCTGAAGGTCATCCGCGGGGAGCATTTCGCCGCCATGAAGGACGGGGCCATCGTGAGCAACTCGGGCCACTTCAACGTGGAGCTGGACATCCCGGCGCTGGAGCGGCTAAGCAAGAAGAGGCTGATGGTCCGGACCGGCGTCGAGCAGTTCACGCTCAAGAATGGCCGGCGCGTGAGCCTGCTGGGCGAAGGGCGGCTGGTGAATCTGGCGCTGGCGGAGGGGCACCCGTCGAGCGTGATGGACATGAGCTTCGCGAATCAGGCCCTGGGCGCGGAGTACATCGTGAAGAACCACAAGATGCTGGAGAGGCAGGTGTATCCGGTGCCGCCGGTCATCGATAAAGAGATCGCGCGGCTGAAGCTGGTAGGCATGGGCATCAACGTGGATAAGCTGACGAAGGAACAAGAGAAGTATTTGGCGTCGTGGGAGATGGGCACGTAAGAGCAGCCGCCAGACCGCAGAATCAACAGGCCGCTGAGTCGTCGCTCAGCGGCCTGTTTAATTTCCGGTCCGAGAAAGCTGGGCTGGCGGAGGGCGGGTCGCTCAGGGGACGCGATGATGCGCTGACACTCTCCCAGCCAATGCAGTCTTCCTATTGGCCGGTCGCCTCATCGGAATAGAAGAGTCCGGCGACCGGCGCCCTCTCGCACCTCAAGCCTCATCCCCGCCATCGCGCCCCCTCGCGCCCCGCCCCTCCCATCCCAGCGTCAGAAAGAAAAAAGAGAGTGGGCGTTCGCTCCTGAGCTTCGCTCGAACCGAACGCACATACCGCTTCGCTCCACGCGGATAGTCACTCACCTCCACTTGCAAGCAACCTTGCACTTTCTGACTACCTACGATTGACACAATACTCCATAAAAAGTAGCCTGTCCCCATTGCTTCTCCGAGTTGCCCTACAAACCCTCGCCAAAGCAATAGCTATGCAATGGCAGGCCAATCATCCTGGCAGTTTCGATCCAACAAGCTGGGGAGAAGTGATAGCATATCTGAAGAGTTCAGGGTTTATTACAAGCCAGGAGGAAGAGGAGCTGGCCGGCGTATTTACTTTTGTAAGTCCTGGGGCCCATTCCTCTGTGGGTCTTAACGAAATGAAGATGACTAGACTTGGCCGTTCTTTGGCAGCTTCAATGTGCTACTTCCTGATCAAAAGCTACAATGCAGGCCGTCCATAAGGAATCCCTTAAGGCTGGCTATGATCTCACCGATAATTTGGGCAAAGTCAGGCCTTGATGAACCATCGAGTCCCTTCATCCGTGGAAAGACCGAACGCCCTTTAAGAATTACTTTTCACACCTCAAGCTTCACTGATGCATCTCCTGAAGACACACGTACAATTGAAATTTTACGGCAGTTCTGCTCCTTGCCTGAAATAGAAGCTCTTGGTACCGCGGCAGGATCATTGCCTCACATAAAGATCGGCACTCTAAATCAAGCTGATAATTTTATTCCCTATGCCATTTCCGGCCAGAATATGATTGCCGGAATACCCGGCTCCCCTTCCGATTGGCAGAAAACCGCTACTCAGCTATTAGGCCAGCCTGCTCCAACGCATCCTGAATCTCAGGCGAGATTAACCGACTTACTGCTTGCTCAGGCTCATAGCTCACTCCATCGTGATATTTTTATCACTCTCTCTCCTCGTCTTCTGGGCAATCGGACGAAGGCTTCTATTTGTGATGCAAACCCTCGCAGTCCGGCGGAAGCAGCCAAAATTCTAGGCTTATTTTTACGTTCACGTAATCTTTACACGACAGGAGCTGTAACGTTTGATCGAGGGATGTTTTACTGGGCCTTAGTTCGTCAAAGACTTCCCCATATGTGGCGATATTTCAGTGGCTGTATGAGTGTGGCCTGCTGCCGGTTTGATTGACACCCCCTTACGCTCATTCTGCCTGCTTTTCGAATTCCATCGGGCTGAGATACCCCAGCGTGGAGTGCCGCCGCCGGGGATTGTAAAAGCGCTCGATGTAATCA
>Ga0194120_10002102_pt1 | contig 34890 bp, 34 predicted proteins | sample TA2MahCa65mmetaG_FD_148642 | JGI IMG/M metagenome (GOLD analysis project Ga0194120, IMG submission 148642) | Freshwater microbial communities from Lake Tanganyika, Tanzania - TA2015019 Mahale Deep Cast 65m | ecosystem: Environmental > Aquatic > Freshwater > Lake | place: Tanzania: Lake... | reverse complement strand
GGTAATTCGCTAACAGGCTATCTATCAGCTCGGGGGGTACATCGTGCTTCAGTACGGTCATCATCGCTCCTGGCAATGCGGCAGTTTCCTGCCGGGGGACCGTTTACACAAAAATTCTTACACCCTCCAGGTGGTCACTTGTGACTATGCTCAGAATTGGTCGCTACCAGACCGTTTCTGGGAACGGGTAAGTTATGCGAGTCTCCATCAGAGTCTGTATTTCCTTCGCCGTTGCGGTGTTCGCTGTCCAGGCCCAAGCCAAGACGGCCAGCGAGATATTCGAGCAAGCATCCCCAAGCGTGGTCGTTGTGTATGGCGCTGATGCCAAGGGCAAGAAGCAGAGCCAGGGCAGCGGCGTCGTCCTGCCGGGTGGCGAAGTGGCGACCAACTGCCATGTTCTGAAAGGCGCCCTCGACTACTCGATCCACTACAGCAACAAGACCTACCCAGCCACAATCAGGCACAGCGACTGGGACCGGGATGTGTGCAGCCTGACCGTGCCGGGGCTGAACGCCATGCCCGCTACCTTGGGCGCAACCCGCAATCTGAAGGTCGGTCAGCGGGTATACGTCATCGGCGCGCCACGGGGACTCGAACTCACCCTGTCTGAAGGCATCGTCTCCAGCCTGCGCGAGATGGACGGCGGACGCTACATCCAGACCACCGCGCCAATCTCCCCAGGTTCCAGCGGCGGCGGCCTGTTCGACGACGAGGGCCGCTTGATCGGTCTGCCGACCTTCTATCTGGACAAAGGGCAGCAACTCAATTTCGCCGTGCCAGTGGAGTGGGTGAAGGCTTTGCCAGAGCGGCATGCCTCACAAGCCCAAACCGAACAGGATGGAGCCGCATGGTTGAACAAGGCAGGCGCTCTGGTGGAAAAAAAGGATTGGCCCGCCTTGCTTCGGCACGCCCAACGCTGGACGGAAGCACAACCAAGGAGTGCTGAAGCGTGGAACTACCTCGGCCGCGCCTATGAAGAGACCGGTCAAGACGCGAAGATGTTCGAGGCCAAGGAACAGGCCCTGCGCATCAAGCCGGATGACGCTCTTGGCTGGTTCCTCCTCGGCTTGACCTACGAGTTAGCCGGTCAACTCACGAAGGCGATCGAGGCCTATCAACAAGACCTACGCATCGACCCTAATGCCGATAAGTGGGCCGTCCTCGGCCACGCCTATAAAGACGCCGGTCAACTCACGAATGCGATTGATGCCTATCAACAGGCCGTGCGCATCAAACCGGAAAGGGCTGATTGGTGGCAACTGCTCGGCAAAGCCTATATAGACTCGGGTCAACTCACTAAGGCGATCGAGGCCTATCGACAGGCATTGCGTATAGACCAAAATGATGCAGGTTCTTGGTTTTATCTGGGCTTAGCCTATTCCAAGTCCAGTCAAACATCGAAGGCGATCGAGGCTTACCAGCAAGCTGTGCGCATCGACCCGAAGGAATCATCAGCTTGGCACAACCTGGGAATTGCCTATGTGGAGACCGGTCAATTCTCCAAGGCGATCGAGGCCTTTCAGCAGGCTTTGCGTATCGACCAGAAAGATGCTGACGCTTGGTACGGCTTGGGCATCACCTACAAGAAAAATGGCCAGACCAGCAAGGTGATGGAAATCTATCGCAAATTATCAAAATTGGATCCCGACAAGGCCGAACAGTTTTTCAACGAAGCCATACTCCCCTGACAGGCTGAGGCAATCGTTGCTGGCTAGGCATCACGTTGCGCCTTCAACACCTTCGCCAGCGACCTCAACACTAGACGCTCCCCTCCCTTCCAGGCATTCCGCGCCACCTTAGCCTTTCCCTCTGCCGACCTTGGCCCCGTGGATTTCTCCCACGGCCGATGCAGTCGGCACCGTGCCGCACTCGCTGCCCGATGCTCGGGCGTCCGGTAGTAGCTCATGGCCCACCTCTGACAGTTCGCTTTGCTCGATTCCGTTTTCCCGCGCACACGCAGGAACGCCGTTGTTCACTTGCTGCGGGCCTGTCGTTACGTTCGCCTGCCGCGCATAGACCACCGGCGGGTTCTTGATGTTCGCCAGGGTTTCCAACGTCGCCCGGCATTGACTCTGCGCCTTCAAGGCCAAACGCAAGTATTTCTCTCCAGCATCGGGGTACTCGTTGAAGTTCAACATAGCTCGCTGGGCGAGTCCGTTGTAGATGGCGTTCAGCGAATGTGCCTGGGCCACGAGTAAACCTTCCGCATGCGACAGATTCCCCGCCTTGGTGGCCTTTACCTGGGCTTCGAGTGCCTCAGCCAATTCGGCGAGGTACAAGTTGTCCGCGCCCCATTCGCGCGCGGCATAGGCTTTCATCGAAAGGACGTTGCTGAACGCCGGATTCATCACATGTCTGGCAATGGCGGCCTCGTTGCTCTCGCCGGGCTTGGTCAAAATGTTCAGGGCAGCCGGGCCTTTCACCGGTCCAGGAGGGAGCTTAGGTCCATCGGACTTCTTCTTCGCCGCCATTACGTGCCCTCCCAAGGGGGGCCATCATCCAGGCCCGCAGGCCCAGGGTCCTGTCGCGGTTTCGGCTCACCCTTCACAGCCTGCCGCTTGCGGTTGACGTGGTAGGCGGTCAATGCGGCATGGGCCACCATGTCCAGGGCGGCGCGGGCCTCGCCGTTGTGGCTCCAGACCTTCGGCGTCAGCACCCCGGACAGGCTCACGCTGTCCCCTTCCTGGAGCGCCAGAAGGACAGCGCACACCCCCTTGTCGAAGGCAATCACGTTCACGAACAGCGCGTCGCCGTCAGCGGTCGGAGTGCGCACCTTGGCCGTGACAAAGGGCTTGCCGCTCTGCCCTACCCGTTGCGCGGGCTTGCCGTAGAGCTTCCCGCCTATCTGTCCGTCAATCATCGTTCCACCTCTCAGAAGTAAGCGCCAAGGCTGGCAAACACCAGCACCAGGCGATGCAGCCATGCCCGGAATTTCCCTTCCCGCCGTTTCCCGCCCCTTATAGGGGCGGCGGGAATCGCGGGAAAACCCGGCAGTTCCCGAATCTTCCCGTGGCGGGAATCGCGGGAAGGTTTCAGCGCACCCATACGAACCCCCGGTCCACGGCAATCAGCCCCTTTCCCTGGAGCCCCGTCAAAGCCTGCTTGGCGCGTTCGGTCTTGCGCTTGGGTTCCACCTCCGCAAGTTGTTCGCGGATGCGGTCTATGGCGGCGTCCAGTGTCACGGCGGGCCGGTTCAATGGCAGGGTTTCGGGGGCGTCCTTGGGGCGTGCATCCCCGGCCTGGCGCAACATCTCGCCCAGGGCGTCCCAGGCCACCCGCTGATTGCCGGACTTGGGCGGCAGCACCCGGCGAAACTCGGCGGGGCCTGTGTCGGGTTCCACCACGCAGGATGTGACAGGTTCGCCGTCGTCATCCAGGCCGATGTCCACCACCGCCAGCCGGAAGGGGTAGGCCTCGCCGTCGTTGCCGTCCTTGGCCTTGGCGATGCGCCAGTCGCGGCGGTCATCAACGCGGGTCACCTCGATGGCGGCATCCAGGGCGGCGTGCAGGCTGGAATGCCCGCGCAGTCCCTTGGCCTGGTCCTTCCCGGAGTGGTGAATTAACAGCACCACCCCGCCCAGCTTCGCTTGCAAGGCCTTGGCGGCGGCAACCAGCAGTCCCATGTCCACGCTGGAGTTCTCGTCCATGCCCGGCGCGGCCCGGTTCAGGGTGTCGATAACCAGCAGGCCACCGGCACCTCCCGAAGCCACCACGGCCTCGGCCATCTCGTCCACGTCCTCCAGACTGCGCAGGTCGAAGGGCTGCATGACAAAGTGCAAACCGATAGGCAGGTCATGCCCCTGGTGCAGTTGCCATGCCTGCACACGTTGCGCGAATCCGGCCTCGCCCTCCAGTGCCACATAGGCCACGGTGGCACGGCTTACCCGGCAGTCGAACCATTCTTTTCCGGCGGCCACGGCTGCGCACAGGTCCAGGGCCAGGAAGCTCTTGCCGCTGCCACTCGCCCCATACAGCGCGGCGAGACCTTGCGCGGGTAGCACGCCACGCACCAGCCAGCGCAGGGGCGGCAGGTTCATCAACTCCGATGCGCCCAGCAGGCGGTAACGCATGGGCAGCGTCTTGGCCTGGCACAGCAGTTCGGCCAGTTCCTCCGCGCCATGCTCCAAGGCGTAGTCGTTGGCGTCGTAGTTGGTGGGCTTGTCCTGGGGTAGTTCCACCCACTCACCGCGTACTGCTCGGGCAATGCTTGCGGCCTGGGCTTCCTTGCCCCGGTCGGGCACCAGAATCATGCGGCGGTCTGGATAGGCGCGGCGCAGGATGTCCGCCACCGTCGCCGTGCGTCCAGCCCCGAAGCACAACACGGCAGCGCAACCCGTGGCGCTCCAGCAAGCCCAGGCCTGGCCGATGCCCTCCACGATGGAGATGCGGCCGGACTCTGCCAGGTCCCCCACCACGAACAAGCCGTCCTCGAAGGACGCACCGGGTAGGTTCAGCTTCTTGCCCTGGCCCGGCGGCGGTATGAATTGCAGGGTGCGCAGTTCACCGGACAGAGACCAAGCCGGCACCACCAGCCAGCCCGCCACTCGCTGCCCGGCGATGCTCAGGGCTTCGTCCGCAGGCACCACGCGCAGGCCATCCGGGCGGCCACGCTTGGCGCGGATGTACCCGTGGGCCTCGGTGGCGGGCTCGAACCGTTCCCATAGGCCCAGGGCCGTCATAGTGGCCCGTGGCGGGGTTTTGTCGCGGTGGATAGGGTTCGGTATGGGCCGGGCGATTTGCGGCGCTCTATGGCCGTTTCTGCGCGTCGTTTTCGTCGGGTCTTTCCAACCTGCAGCGAAAGCCATGCTGAACAGTGTCCCAGCCTTCACTGGACCATCGGAAAACGAACGCCAGACCGTTGCGCAATCCCGCTCACCGCCGAAGTTCGCGGCCTGACTGCTCCAGGCCGTGAAGTCGTCCAGGCTCAGACCGGCGGCCTTGGCGGCCATTCCGGCCCTGACCCATTCCTCGCGGCTGCAACCAGGGTCAAGGCATCGCAGGGCGTCCCGGGCGCGGGCGAGGCTATCCATGGTGCGCTCCCGCCTCGCGTAGCGCCCAGCGCGGCAGGCAGTACTCGGCAACAGGCCGCTTCCTGCCGGGTATCTGTACGGGCACTGAGATTACAGGCCAGCCCAGGTACTTCAGTTCCTGGATGCTGGCGGACAGTCGCCACGAGTTTTCCAACCACTCCAGCTGCCTGAGGCGTCGGCCTTTCAGCAGAACAGCCAGGACACGCCCCGCCAGGCTGTCCGGGCTAGGGTATGATGCGTTCAGAACCCTCTCGAACAGTTCACCCTGTTCCGGTTCCACCCCGCGCCCGCCACCTCGTCCAAGGTTGTCTGCGGGCGCAGTCATTTCCGGCTTCCATTCAGAAGCTCGGCAGTCTCGGCCACCGGCGCCAGTAGGCGGCCTCCTACTTTAGAAAGCCTGATGCCGTAGACCTCGCCCCGTGTGCAATGGAGCTTCCGCAAAGTCTGTTCGGCCTTGCACAAGACCTGGGCGAGTTCGCGGAGGGTGATGTAGTCCCGATTACCTGCCAGCCTGGCAAGACCAGGGGGGGTGGTGATTTGTGATGCTGTCATGGTTAACACCTTCCAAGTCGTTGAGGGTGTTACCAATTAAGTGCCGGGAAAATTCCCCGGCAAACGCAGACAAGAAAGCCAGAAAACCCGCGTGGTTACTGGCTTTCAGGCTGTTTAATGAATACGGGGAAACTCACCGGAATGACATTTCCCGGATTTCCCGGTCGCCTATTCTGTTGGCTTGCTGCGCTTCCTCGTCCATCGCCCACCCTGTAGGGCCTCTCGCAAAATATTTGCGGCGGTCAATTGCCCATTCGGACCGGTGATACACCGCTTAATTGCCTCCCGTGCCACCCGCCCAGACATGTCGACATTGCTTGACCATGCCCCGGCTTTCGCGTCCTGCGCATCCAACTCATCCGCAATCTTGCGGCATTCTTCCTTCCAATCGTTCCCGGGCTTGCTGCTGGTTGGCTTGTTGACCACTTGTGCAGACTTTGCGCTTGGGTCTGGAAACTTGTATTTGATGTAGGGCTCTTCCTTGCCCAGCCAGTCGTTAAGCTGGTTCCAGCGGGCTTCCTCGTAGTCCTCCCTTGCGTGTGAAGCATGGCCTGGGCCGTACAGATAGCGGGCATTCTCCCCTGGCCCATAGACCGGCAGGTCACCACGCTTTGCGGCAGCCATCAGCTTCTTCAGCATCGCGTCGGCACGTTCGCCCGCCTCCGCTTCCAGTCGTTGCGCGGCTTCTTCCAGGGTGTAACGGCCAGCCTTCCGCTTTTCCTCGGACTGCTGGACATAGATGGCGGCCAGCATTGGGCCTGTTGCCTGGTTCATCGTGTGGGGTGCGAAAGAATCGCCCAGCGCAACAACAAGCCCGTCAAGTGTCCATGATGGCCTACGCTCGGCCAGCCATTCAGTCAGCGCACAAACCTTGACGCGCAGGTCATCGGACCATGCGCCCTGTGCATGTTGTTCGTCGGGCCAGCGGATAGGGTCGATGCAATACGCCAGCCTTGCCGCTTGGTCTGGGCTGATATTGTGGCGGCCTGCCCAGTAGTCCCAATTGATAGGCTCCCCGGTATAGACAAGTTCCGCCACCCCGGCGACATCGGGGTCATTGGCGACGGTTTGCGGGCCTTGGCGTGCGGCGCTATTTATCCGTTTCGACATGCGCACTCCTTCCAGTGCCTCCTTCGATAAGGGGCACCAGACAGGCAGGCGAAGGTATCCCGCTTTTCGGCCCGTCGGCCTAGTCTGGCGCTTACTCTGTCAGGCCACCACCCGCAAACCGGGCTTCGCCTGCTCCGGCTGGAACTCAATGCCCGCCTGCTCCAGCATCCACGCTTCAATCTTGTCATGCCACATGCGCAACAGGTCCAGGGGGCGCTCCCGATAGTGCTTCTCTGCCAGGGCGCTAGGCTTGTGACCCATGATTTGTGCCACGATGCCAACGGGGCATTCCACCCACTCGGTCAGACTGCCGAAGCTCCGGCGCAGGCCATGCAGGGACACATGCGGCAGGCCGGCGGCGGCAAGGGCTTTCACATGCTGGATGCGCGGCTCCTGGATGCGGCCATTCGCGGCGGTGGGGCTGCTGAATACCCAGGGCAGGGGCTTACCGCTCTTGTCCTTGCGACGCGGCAGGGTGGCCAACAAGGATGCCAGATAGGGGGTCAGCGGAATGGTGCGCTCCCCTTCCACCTTGTCATGGATGGTCAAGCTACGCCATTGGAAGTCCAGTCCGTCCCAGGTAAGGCTTGCCAACTCCTCCCGGCGCGCCCCTGTCAACAAGAGCCCTTGCAAATAGGCGGAAATCACGGGGTTGTTGATGCGCTTCACGGCCTCGAACCAGGAGCGCAACTGCTCGCGTTGCAGGCTGTCATTCTTCTTCGCGCCGATGGTGGGGGCTTTCTCCCGTACTTCCTTGGTGGTGCAGGCATTGGCATGAGTGGCCGGCCCGTATTCCTTGTGCTCGGCACACCAGCCAATGAAGGCCTTGAGCGCGCGATAGGCCTGGTCGGCTTGACCCGGTCCACGCTTGATTTCCTTGTCGAGCCACTTCCCCACGGCGTCGGCGTCCAGTTCGGGCAGCCTCAGGGCCAGGAGGGGGTAGAGTGGGCCAGACCTGGTGGTCATGGGGTCGGTGGGCTTGCGGCCACGGCTGCGAGGCTGGCCGCCCTCCTTCGCCAGGGTCTCAAGGTTCCATAGGTGGCGGGGGCTCCATTTCACCTTACGGGCGTCAAGGTAGATGGCCCAGGCTTCCCCCACGGTCACATCCTGGCGACGCTGCTCTGCCCGCTTGGCCTCGATTGCGGCGGCCTGTTCCTTGAGTATCTGTCGCGGGTCGATGCCCTGGTCGGTCAGGGCCTTCAGCCTGGTGGCCTCGGCCTGTGCCTTGCCGATAGCCCAGGTTCGAACGTCGCCTACGGTCATGCGCAGGGTCTTGCCGTGCAGGCGGGTCTCGAAGATGTAGGACTTCGCGCCCTTGGCGGTCACTCTCAGCCCCAAGCCGGGCGTCTTGCCGTCCCAGTAGATGCTTTGCTGCCTGCCCGCTTCGCACCGGAAACTTGCCACCCTGTCAGCCGTGAAATTGTCCCGCTTGCCCATCGTCCCACCTCGTCATGTAGGCACTGTGTAGGCAAATTATAGCAACACTCGGGAATGTAGCGGAAAACTACAAAGCTACAGAATCACCACATAAGCCAGTATTTATGGGCATCTTCGGTTCTTATCGGGTCATCAATCAACGCCGAGAAATCCTGATTTATGCCTACTCCTAAGGGGAGGGTCGCAGGTTCGATTCCTGCCGTGGGCGCCAGCTTCTCCGCTACTCGACCTTGTAGGCCGCCAGTTCCGCCAGCTTGGCCAGGGCGGAGCCGGAAGCCAGCACGGTGCGCGCCCGTTCCACCCCGTTCGTAAGACTGTCCGCCACGCCCGCCGCGTAGATGGCGGCACCGGCGTTGAGGGCGACGATGTCGCGTTCCGGTCCCGGCGTGTCGTCCAGGGCACGCAGCACGCGCTCCTTCGATTCCTCCACGGTGTCCACCCGCAGGCTGGCGATGTCGTGGGTTTGCAGGCCGAATTGCGCCGGGTGCAGCACGTATTCGCGGATTTCGCCGTCGCGCAGCTCGCCCACCAGGGTCTCGCCGGAAATCGAGATCTCGTCGAGGCCCTCGCGGCCGTGCACGATCAGCACCCGCTCGCTGCCCAGGCGCTGCAGCACGCGCACCTGGATGCCCACCAGGTCGGGGTGGAACACCCCCATCACCTGGTTGGGCGCGCCGGCCGGGTTGGTGAGCGGCCCGAGAATGTTGAACAGGGTGCGCACGCCGAGTTCGCGGCGCACCGGCGCGGCATGCTTCATGGCGCCGTGGAAGTTGGGGGCGAACATGAAGCCCACGCCGACGTCCTCGATGCAGCGGGCCACCTGCTCCGGCGTCATGTTGATGTTGACGCCGAGGGCCTCCAGCACGTCGGCGCTGCCCGACTTCGACGACACCGAACGCCCGCCGTGCTTGGCCACGCGCGCGCCGGCCGCGGCCGCCACGAAGGCGGCGGCGGTGGAAATGTTGAAGGTGTGGGCGGCGTCGCCGCCGGTGCCGCAGGTATCGACCAGATGGAAGGTATCGCGCACCGGCACCTTGGTGGCGAATTCGCGCATCACCGTGGCGGCAGCGCTGATCTCGCCGATGGTCTCCTTCTTCACGCGCAGGCCGGTGATGAGCGCGGCGATCAGCACCGGGCTCATCTCCCCGGTCATGATCTGGCGCATCAGGCCGAGCATCTCGTCGTGGAAGATCTCGCGATGCTCGATGATACGGTTCAGGGCGTCCTGGGGTTTCAGGGTGGCGCTCATCTGCGGGACTCCTCCAGAAAATTCTTCAGTAATTGATGGCCGTGTTCGGTCAGGATGGATTCGGGGTGGAACTGCACGCCTTCCACCGCCAGCGACTTGTGGCGCACCCCCATGATCTCGCCATCCTCGGTCCAGGCGGTGATCTCCAGGCAGTCGGGCAGGGTGTCGCGCTCGATCACCAGGGAGTGGTAGCGGGTCGCCGTGAACGGATTGGGCAGGCCGCGGAACACCCCCTTGTCGGCGTGATGGATCGGCGAAGTCTTGCCGTGCATGAGTTCCCTGGCGTGGACGATGCGGCCGCCGAAGGCCTGGCCGATGCTCTGGTGGCCCAGGCAGACGCCCAGGATCGGCACGCGGCCGGCAAAGGCATGAATCACCGGCACCGACACGCCTGCCTCGTTCGGCGTGCACGGCCCGGGCGAGACGACGATGCGCGCCGGTTGCAAGGCCTCGATCTGCTCCACGGTGATTTCGTCATTGCGGTGCACCCGCACGTCCTCGCCCAGTTCCCCGAAGTACTGCACCAGGTTGTAGGTGAAGGAATCGTAGTTGTCGATCATCAAAAGCATGCCGACGGTTTCCTGTCATGGGTCAAGGTCATGAATTGTCCATGAGGCCGCGCTCATGAGGAACCCCATGCGATGAAGTGACGCCTCGTGAGGTGCGGGTGGCGGCGCACGACGGCCCGTTCAGGCCGGACAAAACAGGGGCGGCCTCGATGTGGCCGGAGTCACCCACCCTCGCCGACCGTGAACAGCCGGTCGCGTCCCGCCTGTTTCGCGGCGTAGAGGGCCAGGTCGGCGGCGCGCATGAGGGTTTCGGCGTCGTCGCCGTGCAGGGGGGCGAGGGCGATGCCGGCGGAGAAGGTGACGGCGGGCAGGGGGCGGTCGTGGATGTGGATCTCCGCGTCGCGCACCAGGTTGGCGATGCGCGACAGGCGCTCGCGGGCTTCGTGCAGTTCGGCGCGCGGCATGACGGCGACCAGTTCCTCGCCACCGTAGCGGCAGGCGATGTCGGAGGCGCGCAGGTGTTCGCGCAGGATGCGGGAGACCTCGATGAGCACCTGGTCGCCGGCCTCGTGGCCCCAGGTGTCGTTGTAGCGCTTGAAGTGATCGATATCGAGGATTGCGATGGCCAATGGCTGGTCCTCGCGTAGGCAGGCATGCAGTTCGCGCGGCAGGGTTTCGTCGAGGTAGCGGCGGTTGAACAGGCCGGTGAGGGGGTCGCGCGTGGCCTGCTCGCGCAAGGCTTCGCGCAGGCGGATGTTGGACAGGGCGAGCTTGAGGGCTTCGGCGAGCGTGACGCTGAGTTGGCGGATGCGCAGCCACTCGGGTTCGTCGCAGTCGGCGGGGGAGAGGATGCTGAGCAGGCCCAGGGTTTCGCCCTGGATGTTGAGGGGTTGGCATAGGCTGCGCAGATCCGCCTTGGCCTGGTAATGGGTGCACTGAACGCCGCCGGCGAGGGCGGGTTCGTAGGCATGCCCGCGGCGGATGCCCCAGCAGTCGTCCTGGGTGAACAGGGGGTCCATGCCGTCGGCGTCGCCCCAGGTGGCGACGCTCTGCAGGCCGCGGCCGGGTGGGCGCGAGAGGGCGAGCATGCCACCACTGCCGAGGGCCAGGGTTTGCGCCATCTGCCCGAAGACGCGGTGGATTTCCTCTTCCCGCAGGCAGCTTTGCAGGAGCTCGTTCATTTCGTTGATGCGGGTGAGGTCGCGCGTGTGCAGGCGCAGGGCATCGAGGGATTGCGTGAGCCTGTCGTTGCTCTGGCGCAGGGCTTCCTCGGCTTGCCGGCGGTCGGTGACGTCCTGGACGATGCCGACCATGCGCACCGCGCGGTTGTGTTCGTCACGCACCACATCGCCCACCTCGGCCAGCCAGCGCACGCCGCCGTCGGGCAGCAGGATGCGGTGCTCGATGGCGTAGATGCGCTCTTGCCGCACGGCGGCCTGCATGGCGTGCTGCACGGCGGCCCGGTCTTCGGGATGGACGCGGTCGAGGAAGGCTTCCAGGGTGCGCGGGAAACCGCCGGCGGGGTAGCCGAGCATGGCGTCGATTTCGTCGGACCACTGCGGCAGGTTGGTCTCCACGTTCCAGTCCAGGCTGGCGATGCGGGCGGCGCGCTGAGCCACGGCGTATCGTTCGCGGCCTTCCTCCAGGGCTTCCGTCAGGCGCTGCATTTCGGTGATGTCGAGGCAGTGTCCGAAGTAGCCGCGGAATTCCCCTTCCGGTCCGTAGCGCGGGGTGCCGGAGTCCACGATCCAGCGGTATTCCCCGCTGGCATGGCGCAGGCGGTATTTCATCTCGAAGGGCAGGCGGGCGTCGAAGGAGTCGGTGTAGGTTTGCAGGCAAGCCTGGAGATCGTCGGGATGCACGCCGATGGTCCAGCCGTCTCCCATCTCCTGCTCCAGGGTGCGGCCGGTGAAGGTCAGCCAGGCCCGGTTGAAGAAGGTGCAACGCTTGTCGGGGCCGGCGAGCCAGATCAGGCTTGGCAGGGTGTTGGCCATGTCCCTGAAGCGGCTGTCGCTTTCCTCAAGACTGTGTTCCGCCTCGATGCGGCGGCGGATCTCCCGCTTGAGCGACACGTTGACGCTGCTCACGTACCAGATCATCCCGGCGAGCAACAGGATGACGACGAGGACGATCGCGGCCAGCACACGCCCGTACAGCGCCAGCAGGTCGGTTGCGGTGATCGGCAATTGGGCATAGGGGCCGAGCCGGGCTTCGCGGAACAGGTCGTTGATACGCTGGTAGTTCTGCGGCAGCGTCCAGCCGTGAATGCCGGCCGCCTTCGCGGCGGGGTCGTCCGGTTGCATGGCCAACAGGGCGACGAGCACGTCCTTGGCGAGCCTATCGGGAACGCCGGTTACGCGTGCTAGCGGCCATTCGGGGTAGAGCCTGGTGCTGATCTGGTAGGGGAAACCGGGAGTGTGGCGTTGATTGATGATGTGCAGGCGTGCCGGATTGAGACGTCCCTCGCGTGCCATGGATTCGATCAGGTCGGTGCGCACCAGGCCCGCATCGGCTGCACCCGAGAGCACACCCTCGACCACTTTTTCATGGTTACCGGTGGTGATCAGGTTGACCCCCTTGGCAAGGTCCAAGCCTTGTTCCAGAGCTTCGCGCAGATGCACCTGCCAGCCACCCAGGCTGGATTTGTCGGGAATCATGACGCGCAGTCCGCGCAAATCGGTGTACCGATTGAGGCCGGCACGATCGATCCGGGCGATCGCTACGCCGCCAAACTGATCCAAAGGGCCGTCCGGCGAAGCCATCAGCCGGGTGGCTATACGGCTGATGTTGCCGGAGAGTTCGAGTTCGGTGTAATGGCCGCTGTTGGTGATGACCAAATCAACTTCCCGGCGCTGGACCGCGCCGGTCAGTTCGGAAAACGACAAGGGCACGATGCTGAAGCGGAGCGGGTGCAGGCGGGCGTTCAGGTAGGCGCCGTGCGCGGTCCACTCCTTCAGGGCATAGGCATGCCCGCGGTTCGCAAGGACGCCGATACGGATGTCCCGCGCCTGGGGTAGCTCCTCCGCCCACCCTGGTGCGCACGGCGTCACGGCCAGCAGCAGGCCGAGAACGACGGCCATGCGCTGGAACGCACTGCGAATCGACAACAACGGCATTAAACCTCCATGTGCCCGCCATCGTTTGGAAAGAAGCCCGATCGGCTGGGGCGTCAGAACCACCCTCGATTCCGCGTCGGGCCGGCGCGGGCTTGTTGCAGTGTATTACGGCGCGATGAATCCGGACTTGATAGGGGACGCAAAATAATTCGGAGCCCGTGAGGAAATACCCAACTTTAATGCTCAGATTTAATGCAGCTTATGTCTTGGTCATGACATCTATTACAAAATCCACCCCGCAGCGCACAATGCGCGTTCATGACAAACCGGAACCATCCGGAGGAGACGACCGATGAACTATGAAGCGTTTTACCGCCGTTCCATCGACGCGCCCGAAGCCTTCTGGGGCGAGCAGGCCGCCTTGATCGACTGGAACCGCCCGCCGGAAAAAATCCTGGATTACAGCAAGCCGCCGTTCCGCCAATGGTTCGTCGGGGGCGAGACCAACCTCTGCCACAACGCGGTGGACCGCCATTTGGCCGGCCGCGCCGGGCAGCCCGCACTGATCTATCTCTCCACGGAAACCGGCGAGGAGAAGCAATACACCTACGCCGAACTGCACCAGGAGGTAAACCGCTGCGCTGCCGTGCTGCAAAGCCTGGGGGTGAAGAAGGGCGAGCGGGTGGTGATCTACATGCCGATGATCGCCGAGTCCATCTTCTGCGTGCTGGCCTGCGCCCGCCTGGGGGCGATCCACTCGGTGGTGTTCGGTGGCTTCGCCGCCCACAATCTGGCCCTGCGCATCGACGACGCCAAGCCCTGCCTCTTGATCTGCGCCGACGCCGGCATGCGCGGCGGCAAGGCCGTGCCCTACAAGCACCTGGTGGACGAGGCCATCAAGGAAGCCAAATTCCCGCCCGCCAAGGTGCTCATCGTCGACCGCGGCCTGGACCCGGACATGCGTCGCGTTCCCGGCCGCGATGAAGACTACTGGGATCTGCGCGACGAGTTCCGGGATGCCGAGGTGCCGGTGACCTGGCTGGAAGCCAACGAGCCCAGCTACATCCTCTACACCAGCGGCACCACCGGCAAGCCGAAGGGCGTGCAGCGCGACGTGGGCGGTTACGCCGTGGCCCTGGCCGCGACCATGAAGTACGTCTACAACGCCAATCCCGGCGAGACCATGTTCACGACCTCGGACATCGGCTGGGTGGTGGGCCACAGCTACATCATCTACGGGCCGCTGATCCACGGCATGACCACCATCGTCTACGAGGGCCTGCCCATCCGTCCCGATGCCGGCGTGTGGTGGAAGATCGTGCAGGACCACAAGGTCACCACCATGTTCTCCTCGCCCACCGCCATCCGAGTGCTGAAGAAGCAGGACCCGGCCTGGCTGAAGAAGTACGACCTGTCGAGCCTGCGCTACCTTTTCCTGGCCGGCGAACCCCTCGACGAACCGACCTCGCGCTGGATCAGCGACGGCCTCGGCGTGCCGGTGCTGGACCACTACTGGCAGACGGAAACCGGATGGGCCATGCTCAGCTATCTGCCCGGCGTCGAACTCAAGCCCAACCGCTTCGGCTCCCCCGGCTTCCCCGCCTACGGCTTCAACATCAAGGTGGTGAACGAGATGACCGTTGCCGAGTGCGGCCCCGACGAGAAGGGCGTGCTCACCGTGGTGCCGCCCCTGCCGCCGGGCTGCCTGACCACCGTGTGGGGCGACGACCAGCGCTTCATCAACAGCTACTTCGGCCAGTTCGAGAAGGAACTGCTGTACTCCTCCTCCGACTGGGCCGTGCGCGACAAGGACGGCTATTTTTTCATCCTGGGGCGCACCGACGACGTCATCAACACCGCCGGCCACCGCCTCGGCACGCGGGAGATCGAGGAAGCCCTGCAAGCCCATCCGGCCATCGCCGAGGTGGCGGTGGTGGGCCTGGCCGATGAGCTCAAGGGCCAGGTGCCGGTGGGCTTCTGCACGGTGAAGGATCCGACCCTGATCGCCAGCGTGGAAGGCCGCGCCGAACTGGAAAAATCCTGCATCGCCAAGGTGGCGGAACTGCTCGGCGCGGTGGCCAAACCACACAAGCTGCACTTCGTCACCGCCCTGCCCAAGACCCGCTCCGGCAAGCTGCTGCGCCGTTCCATCCAGGCGCTGGCGGAAGGGCGCGAGACGGGTGATTTGTCGACCCTGGACGATCCCAACGCCCTGGAGGAAATCCGCAGGGCGGTGGGCAAGTGAGAGGTTTTCTTCCCCCTTTCATAAAGGGGGATCGAGGTGGATTTGGCAACGGTTGTCGTTCAGCTAGCCACAGCGAAATCCCCCCTAGCCCCCCTTTAAAAAAGGGGGGAATCAGGTTTGACCATTGAGGACATGACATGACCCAACCCGCCTCCGCCGGCGCAAAATTCCGCGCCGCCGTCGCCGCCGAACGCCCCCTCCAGGTGGTCGGCGCCATCAACGCCTATGCCGCTTTGCTGGCCGAGCATTCCGGCTTCCGGGCGATCTACCTGTCCGGCGGCGGCGTCGCCGCCAGTTCCTGCGGCATTCCCGACTTAGGGATCACCACCCTGGAAGACGTGCTGGTGGACGCCCGCCGCATCACCGACGTGACCGGCCTGCCCTTGCTGGTGGACATCGACACCGGCTGGGGCGGCGCCTTCAACATCGCCCGCGCCGTGCGGGCGCTGACCCGGGCCGGCGTGGCGGCGGTGCATATCGAGGACCAGGTCATGCAGAAGCGCTGCGGCCACCGGCCCGGCAAGGCCATCGTCTCGCAAGCGGAAATGGTGGACCGGGTGAAGGCGGCGGTGGACGCGAAGATCGACAGTGATTTCGTCATCATGGCCCGCACCGATGCCCTTCAAGCCGAAGGCCTGCAGGCCGCCATCGACCGGGCCTGCGCCTGCGTCGAAGCCGGTGCCGACATGATTTTCCCCGAGGCCATGACCCAGCTGGACCAGTACGCGGCCTTCTCGCAGGCGGTGAAGGTGCCCATCCTCGCCAACATCACCGAGTTCGGCGCCACGCCGCTGTTCAGCGTGGACGAGCTGCGCGAGGTGGGCGTGGGCCTGGTGCTCTATCCCCTGTCCGCCTTCCGCGCCATGGCGAAAGCGGCGTTGGGCGTGTACGGCGCCATCCGTCGCGACGGCCACCAGAAGAACGTGGTGGAGGCCATGCAGCCGCGCATGGAGCTGTACGAGCACCTGGGCTACCACGCCTTCGAGCAGAAGCTGGATGCATTGTTCAAAGAAGCGGGTAGCCAGTAGCGGGTAGCGCTTAGCCCTTTCCTGCGCGCCTTCGGCGCGGAAGTTCTAGCTACCCGCTACCAACTACCGACTACCCGCTGTTCACAAGGAGACGACATGAGCGAAACCACCCCAGCCGCCACCGGCCCCAAGCCGAAGAAATCCGTCGCACTGTCCGGCGTCATGGCCGGCAACACCGCCCTGTGCACCGTCGGCCGCACCGGCAACGATTTGCACTACCGGGGCTATGACATCCTGGACATCGCCGACGTGTGCGAATTCGAGGAGGTCGCCCACCTCTTGATCCACGGCCACTTCCCCAACCGGGAGGAACTGAAGGCCTACAAGACCAAGCTGCAATCCCTGCGCAGCCTGCCCACGGTGGTGAAGACCGTGCTCGAGCAACTGCCTGCCGCCACCCATCCCATGGACGTCATGCGCACCGCCGTCTCCACCCTGGGCTGCGTGCTGCCGGAGGAGGAGAAACAGCCCATCCTGGGCGCCCGTCACATCGCCGACCGGCTCATCGCCAGCCTGGGTTCCGCCCTGGTGTACTGGTTCCACTACAGCCAGAACGGCCGCCGTATCGAGGTGGAAACCGATGACGATTCCATCGGCGGCCACTTCCTGCATCTCCTGCATGGCAAGACGCCGCCGGAAATCTGGGTGCGGGCCATGCACACCTCACTGATTCTCTACGCCGAGCACGAGTTCAACGCCTCCACCTTCGCCGGGCGGGTCATTGCCGGCACCGGTTCGGACATGTATTCCGCCATCACCGGCGCCATCGGCGCCCTGCGCGGCCCCAAGCACGGCGGCGCCAACGAGGCGGCCTTCGGCATCCAGAGCCGCTACGACACGCCGGACGAAGCGGAGGCCGACATCCGCACCCGCGTGCTGGAGAAGAAGGAAGTCATCATCGGCTTCGGCCACCCGGTCTACACCATCGCCGACCCGCGCAACAAGGTGATCAAGGCGGTGGCCAAGCGCCTCGCCGACCACAACGGCAACCACAAGCTCTACAACGTGGCGGACCGGCTGGAGGCGGTGATGTGGGAGATCAAGAAGATGTTCCCCAACCTGGACTGGTTCAGCTCGGTGTCCTACGCCATGATGGGTGTGCCCACCGCCATGTTCACGCCGCTCTTCATCATCTCCCGCACCACCGGCTGGGCCGCCCACGTCATCGAGCAGCGCCTCGACGGCAAGATCATCCGGCCCTCGGCCAACTACACCGGGCCGGAGGATTTGAAGTTCGTGCCCATCGACCAAAGACCCTGACCTGATGTGTTCCCCCTTTCGTAAAGGGGGGCTAGGGGGGATTTCTCCGACTTTTCCGCTAGGCAACAGTTGCCAAATCCCCCTCGGTCCCCCTTTAAGAAAGGGGGAAGAAAAATCCCAAACCCCGCCACCTGAGGAACCCACCCATGTCCGCCCACGACATCCGCTCCGCCGAGCGCCCCCCCTTCGATACCATCCTGCAAGCCATGGCCGACTACGTCATGGACTACGACGCCAGCCAGTCCAAGCTGGCCATGGAAACCGCGCGCTACTGCCTGATGGACTCCCTGGCCTGCGCCCTGATGGCCCTGGACTACCCGGAGTGCTCCAAGCTGCTGGGCCCCGTGGTGCCCGGCGCGACCCTGCCCGGCGGTACGCGGGTGCCCGGCACCAGCTATGAACTCGACCCGGTCAAGGCGGCCTGGGACATCGGCTGCCTGGTGCGCTTCCTCGACTTCAACGACACCTGGCTGGCCGCCGAATGGGGTCATCCCTCCGATAACCTGGGTGCCATCCTCGGCATCGCCGACTGGATGTCGCGCAAGCGCGTGGCGGAAGGCCAGGCACCCCTGAAGATGAAGGACGTGCTGGAGGCCATGATCCTGGCCCACGAGATCCAGGGTGTCACCGCGCTGGAGAACGCCTTCAACCGCGTCGGCCTGGACCACGTCATGCTGGTGCGCATCGCCTCCACCGCCGTGGCTGCCAAGATGCTGGGCGGCTCGCGGGAAGAGGTGCTCAACGCCATCTCCCACTCCTGGATCGACGGCTGCAGCTTGCGCACCTACCGCCACGCTCCCAACACCGGCTCGCGCAAGTCCTGGGCCGCCGGTGACGCCAGTTCCCGGGGCGTGCGCCTGGCCATGATCTGCCTGACCGGCGAGATGGGTTACCCCTCCGCCCTGACCGCCAAGACCTGGGGCTTCCAGGACGCCCTGTTCCGCGGTAACTCGCTGAAATTCAGCCAGCCCTTCGGCAGCTATGTGATGGAGAACATCCTGTTCAAGATCAGCTTCCCCGCCGAGTTCCACGCCCAGACCGCCGTGGAATGCGCCCTGGCCCTGCACCCGCAGGTGAAGGATCGCATCGACCAGATCGAGCGCATCGAGATCGAGACCCAGGAAGCCGGTTGCCGCATCATCGACAAGACCGGCCCCATGAACAACTACGCGGACCGCGACCACTGCATCCAGTACATGGTGGCCGTGCCCCTGATCAAGGGCCGCCTCACCGCCGACGACTACACCGACGCCGGCGCCGCCGACCCGCGCATCGACCACCTGCGCGCCCTCACCACGGTCAAGGAAAACCCCCGCTTCTCGCAGGAATACCTGGAGGCCGACAAGCGCTACATCGGCAACAGCGTGCAGGTCTTCTTCAAGGACGGCAGCAGCACCGAGAAGGTCAGCGTCGACGCCCCCATCGGCCACCGCCGGCGCCGCGCCGAGGGCATCCCCGTCCTGGTGAAGAAGTGGGAAGCCGCCATCGCCGCCAAGCTCTCCGCCAAGAAGTGTGCCGCGCTGAACGCGATGTGCGCCGACCAGGCCGCCTTCGAGGTGGTGCCGGTGCAGGAGTTCATGGGCCTGATGGCGGTGTGAATCCACCGTCCGGGGTGGAAGTCGGCGAGGCAAACCGGGGCCGCGCATGGTGACGGTGACGTTCCGTTTCACGCGGAACTCGAAGACTTCCCCGGCCCGTGCAACCCCGTTCACCGCCGACGCTGACCTGGGTGGTCGCGCTCGACTGCTACCTCCGGCAGGCTACGCACGTCCCTTCAGACCCGGCCTCGCGCGCAACGCGCCATGGCTTCCCGTCGCCAAGGCCGAGGAGCCTGTCGGAACGGGCGCGGGAGATTCACAAATGCCATGGCGACATGAGGCGGCCGGCTCCGCCTCAGAGCACGCGCACCTCCAGCCCGCCTTTGGCCAGGCGTGTGCGCAACAGCTTGTAGATATCCGGATCGAACGGAGACGTCGCGGATTGCTCCAGCACGGCGCGCAGCCCGGCTTCATCACGGGCGCTGCCGAGATGGCGCCAGCCGTCGATTACATGCACTTCCTCACGTTGCAGCGGCGCATCTCGTTCCACCACCCCGATGCGGCCGGGATATGGCCATGCCGGCAGGCGGATGCGACCGAGGGCTGCCATCAGGCGGGCGCTGTGCAGGCCGATGGCCTCCTTGCCGACGCAGGCGCCCCGGCATTTGCCGATCTGCTGGGCGAAGCAGGCGCGACCCGGCTTCGCGGCCTGTTCCAGGCCCAGCACGAGGGGGCAGAGCGCGTGCGCCTCGGCGATCTTGCGCAAGGCGGCGATGGCTTCGCGTGGGCTGGAGAAGAGGCCGTACAGATCGCCGCAACGGCCGAAATCCTCCTCCTCGGCGCGGACGAGGCGGGGCCGATGATCGCCCTGCGCGACTTCCTCCAGGCGCCATGCGCAGACCTCGGTGGATGCCCGCAGGCGCCGGTTATGCAGGGGCTGTAGAGCCTTCACCAGACGCGATTCCAACAGCAGGGCGCCCAGTTCGCCGACGGTCTCGCGCCATTCGATGCGGCGGACTTCGCGGCTCAGGCGCGTGGCCTTGTATTCGCGGGTATCGGCGGAGAAATGGGCCAGCACGCGCTGGCGCAGATTGAGGCTCTTGCCTATGTAGAGGGGTATGTCTCCCTCGCCGTGGAACAGGTAGACGCCGGACGATTCGGGCAGGTCATCGAGCGTGTCCGCATCGAGGTGAGGCGGCAGGCTGGGCCGCCTGAGCTGGTGACGGACGGCTTCCAGCAAGGCGTCGTCGCCTTGCTCACGGCGCAGTAGCCGCCAGAATTGCCAGATCAGGTCGGCGTCGGTGAGGGCGCGATGGCGATCCGGGCCGGCGTCCAGGGCATGCCGCGCGACCAGGCTGTCCAGGTTGTGTTTGAAATGTTCAGGGTGCAGCCGTCGCGAGAGCCGCACGGTGCACAACACCTCGGCGCGGAACGCGCGCCCGAGGCGGCGGAATTCGTTGCGCACGAAGCCGTAATCGAAGCGCGCGTTGTGGGCGATGAACAGGCGTCCGCGCAGGCGCTCCGCGAGTTCCTCGGCAACCTGGGCGAAACGCGGGGCGCCGGCCACCATGGCGTCGTCGATGCCGGTGAGCTGCTGGACGAAGCGCGGGATGGGACGCTCCGGATTGACCAGGGTGCTCCAGGTGTTCACGCGATCGCCATCCACCTCGACCACGCCGATCTCGGTGATGCGGTCATGCAGGGGATTGGCGCCGGTGGTTTCCAGGTCGATGAAGGCGAGGCGTTCGGGAATCATCGCTGCATTCGCGTGTGGAAGGGTGTGCAAGGTAATTCGTGCGGACGCATCTGGAGGCTTTTCTTGAAGTGATTTCGCAGGAGAGAGGGAGAAGGGCTTCTCGTGAAACAAGCTTTGTGGATTGTCCACGGCTCATGTGGATAAGCTTGTGGACAAGTCCTCGGCTAGCGGTAAAAAAAGCTTAAGAATCGCAGGCTTATACCTTCGGCTCAATATTTATGCAGTCAATTTGCTACGTAAAAACAATAACTTGCGCAAGGCTCTCGGAAAGGATTGGCTAGTCCGGGGATGCCTCGTTGTCAAGGGCCGGGGTGTGCATAGTTGGGCATGCCTGGGTCGAGTTCAGACGCGCGCGAGGCCGAGCCAGAGCGGCAGGGTGAACATGGACAGCAGGGTGGTGACTGCCACCTGCGCGGCTGTGATGCGGCCGTCCCCGCCCATGCGCACCGCCAGCACGTAGGCCACGGTGGACATGGGCAGGGCGGCGAACAACAGCGCCACTTCGAACTGCATGGCTGGCAGCCGCAGCATGCCGCCCAGCCACCAGGCCAGCGCGGGCAACGCCAGCAGCTTGACCGCCACGCCATACCAGAGATGGCCGCGCGCGTGGGACAGGCTGTCGAGACGCAGGCCCGCGCCCACCACCACCAGGCCCATGGGCAGGGAGGCCTGGGCCAGCAGGCCGATGGTCTGCATCACCAGATCCGGCGGAGACCAGCCCAGCAGGGCGCAGGCGACGCCTCCGGCAGTGGCGTGGATGAGTGGGTTGCCGAGGATCTCCCGCAGCCAGCCGGCCTCGCCGTGGCGCGCCAGCATGGCGACTGAAGCAACGTTGGCGAGCGGCACGATGAAGCCCATCAACAAGCCAATGGCGGCGATGCCGGCCTGCCCGTACAGGGCGCCGGCGACGGCGAGGCCGACGTAGCTGTTGAAGCGGAAGGAGCATTGGAAGGCGGAGGCGAAAACGCGCGGCGGATCGTGGAACAGGTACTTGCCCAGGTATCCCATCGCCATGCCGAACAAAGTGACCGCCAGACCGACCAGCAGCATGGAGAGGGCGGAGGAAAAATCGATGTGGGCGCGCGCCAAAGAATGGAACAGCAGGGCGGGGAAAAACACGAAATAGACGAGACGTTCCAGGCCCCGCCAACCTTCCTCGGCGACTCCCGCGTAGCGTTTGAGCCCGGCGCCTAGGAGGATCAGGGCGAAGATCGGCAGGATGACCAGGACGATGCTCAAGCCAACACCGTCGTGCGCGGGGGACGCGCGGGCAAGGATGCGCGCGAGCCGTCAGGCCTCGTCGCGCGCCGATTCTCCATACACCTGGGCAAGCAGCCGGCGCAGCGCGTCATGACGATCGTGCAGGTCCTTGGCCAGCTGGTTGGCGATGACGAACTGGAAGCGGCAGCCGATTTCGGAATCGGGCTGGTAGAGCAGCAGGTAGGCGGAGAACGGCATGCTGGCGACGGTGACGGGACCGTCGGCCTGGCAGGTGGTGGTGGCCGGCCTGCCCTCGGACAGCGAGGGAATGCCGAACAGCTCGCCGGGCTGGATGGTCTTCAGCGTGTAGTAGCGGCCGGTCGAGCCGTAATGGCCGACCTTGATGTGGCCGTCCAGCAGCAGGAACAGCTCCTTGTTGAGCTTGTCCTGGTAGATGAAGATGTGATGGTTGGGATATTCCTCCACGCGCATGGCGGCGGCGACATGATCGATGTCGCTGTCGGAGAGGTACTGGAAACCGTCCAGGGACCGCAGGAAATTTCGCAGCAGCATCAGCGCGCTCCAAACAGTTTCTTGATGAACTCGACCACGCTGTGCTGCGGCTGCCCAAGTTCAGACCAGGGCACCGAGAGGTCGCCGACGAGGAGCATCTGGCCATGCGGATCGATGATGGGATTGTTCGCCGTCGCGTGCAGGCGGCGCATCATCATCTGGATGAAGGCGTGGGTGAGCCGGCATACGGCCACGGAATCCTCGGCCATCAACGCCTCGAAGTCGGCGAAGGTGAGGCGCGCCACCACCGTGTCCTCGAATGCTGTGACCGTGCTGGACGCGCGCCGCACGCCGCTGAAATAGGCCAGTTCGCCACACCAGTTGCCGGGCAGCAACTCGCCGAGGACGATGCTGTGGCCGGCCATCTCGACGGCGAGAGACAGGCGTCCGGAGAGCACCAGATGGAATGCATCGATGGGGCTCTGGTCGCGCACCAGCACCACGCCTTGCGGCACTTCGTGCGTGCTGACGCGGTCCAGCAGCGGCTTGATGTGCTCGACCCCGAGCTGGTCGGTGAGCTCCGGCAGATGCGAGAAGAGAGTCTGTTCGCTCATGATGATGGTCCCAGTCTAGAACGCTCCGGCGATTTTGCTCAGTTCCGGGTCAGGCGTGCCATGGCGCTGTGCAGTTCCTCGCCACCGCGGGTGTCGCGCCAGGCTTCGCCGTCCCAGCGGTAATGGAAGCCGCCGCTGCGCGCCGCCACCCAGATCTCGCGCACCGCGGAATGCTTGTTGACGACGACCTTGGCGCCATCCGCCAACTCGATCTCCAGGATGCCTCCGGCGACGATCTCGAAGTCGATGTCGGCGTCTTCAAGATCCGCCTCGATCCTGGCCAGGGCCGCGTCCGCCAGGCGTTCGTACTCGCGTTCATCCATGGGGGTCTCCGTGCTAGACTCAGCCGCGATTCTAAGGGTTTGTCATGCGATTTCTCGTACTCATATTTTCCCTCTCCCTGCTTGCCGGCTGCGGCAAGAAAGGGGCGCTGTATCTGCCCGACGCGCCCGGCCAGGAAAACATCAGCCAGCCCGCCCGCAAATGAACGCCCTCTCCCTTCGCGGCGGGGTGTTGCACGTCGAAGACGTGCCCCTCACGGCCATCGCCGAGGCCTTCGGCACACCCTGTTACGTCTATTCCCGCGCCGCCCTCGAAGCGGCCTATCGCGCCTATGACGTGGCCCTCGCCCGGCATCCGCACCTGATCTGCTACGCGGTCAAGGCCAATCCGAACATCGCCATCCTGCATCTCTTCGCGCGTCTTGGCGCGGGCTTCGATATCGTCTCCGGCGGTGAGCTGGCCCGAGTACTCGCCGCCGGCGGAGATCCCGGCAAGGTGGTGTTTTCCGGTGTCGGCAAGCGCGAGGACGAGATGCGCGCCGCCCTGCGCGCGGGCATACATTGCTTCAACGTCGAATCCGAAAGCGAACTGTCGCGGCTCGATCGCGTTGCGCGCGCGGAGGGTTTGCGCGCGCCGGTGAGCCTGCGCGTCAATCCGAATGTCGATGCGAAGACCCATCCCTACATCTCCACCGGTCTGCGCGAGAACAAATTCGGCATCGCCCACGACGAAGCGATTCGCGTCTATCGCGAGGCCGCGTCCATGTCCCATCTCGATGTGATCGGCATCGACTGCCACATCGGTTCCCAGCTTACCGACAGCGCGCCCTTCGCCGAGGCGCTGAGGCGCGTGCTGGAACTGGCGGACACGCTGGAGTCGCTGGGCATCGCCCTGCGCCACATCGACATCGGCGGTGGTGTCGGCATCCGCTATCGCGACGAGACGCCTCCGAGTCTTGACGAGTACGCGCGCGTACTGCTCGACGGCATGGCCGGACGCGCGGAAACCCTGGTCGTGGAACCGGGCCGCTCGCTGGTCGGCAACGCGGGCTGGCTGCTCACGCGCGTGGAATATCTGAAGCATGGCGAGGCGAAGGATTTCGCCATCGTCGACGCGGCCATGAACGATCTGATGCGGCCTGCGCTGTACGACGCATGGCATGACATCCGGCCGGTGGTCGAGCGACAGGGCGAGGCGCTCCGCTATGCCATCGTCGGTCCGGTCTGCGAGACCGGCGACTTTCTCGGACACGATCGGGATCTCGTGATTGCGGAGGGAGACCTGTTGGTGGTGTGTTCGAGCGGCGCCTATGGCATGAGCATGAGCTCCAACTACAACACGCGACCGCGCGCCGCGGAGATCATGGTGAATGGCGCGAAGCCCAGTGAAATCAGGGCAAGAGAACGAGTCGAAGCGCTTTTTGCCGACGAGAGAATCGTGCCCTGATCGCATGCGTGCAACATTTATTCAGGGAATTGCGCGTGCCCTCTTGCGGAGTGCGCTTTTTTTTGTTCTACAATCCGGGCACGCCTCTGAGCGCGTGGAGATGCTTGAGGCATAAGGCTTTCCGGCCGATTACCCTTCATCAATAGAGGAGTCAATAATGCCCGCTGCGAAGACTGCAACCAGCACTACCAAGACCACCGCCAAGAAGGCTGCCGCCCCGAAGGCTGCTGCTCCCGCGAAGAAAGCTGCGGCTCCCAAGGCCGCTCCCGCGAAGAAGGCTGCTGCTCCGAAGGCAGCCGCTCCCGCGAAGAAAGCTGCTGCTCCGAAGGCAGCCGCTCCCGCGAAGAAGGCCGCTGCTCCGAAGGCAGCCGCTCCCGCAAAGAAGGCCGCTGCTCCCAAGGCCGCTCCCGCGAAGAAAGCTGCTGCTCCGAAGGCCGCTCCCGCGAAGAAGGCCGCTGCTCCGAAGGCAGCCGCTCCCGCGAAGAAGGCCGCTGCTCCGAAGGCCGCTCCCGCGAAAAAGGCCGCTGCCAAGAAGCCTGCCTGACAAGCTTGTTGTGCAGTGAAAAAAGGCGGGGTATGCCCCGCCTTTTTTCTTGCCCACCCGTTTTTCATGTGGCAGCACCCCGGCCAGTCAGTCACTTTGGAAACGGCCGGGGAAGCAGGTCAGAGTGTGCTTGCCTGCTTGCGCCGTCGAGGTACGGGTTGCGATCGCGAACTTGTGCCGGTTGCGGAGCCGCTTGAGAGAGGCCAAGCGCGGAGCATGTGGGGTTAGAAAATTCCATCGTCATGCGAAAAGAAGCGTATCAAGATAAATCGAGTTTTCGGTGGCACGGCAATGCCCGCGTGTCGATATTCCGACAGCTCTGTCGAGCCACTGCCGGGCCGGAGCAGCGCGATCCATGCATGGCATCCCCATCTTCCTGATTTCACTGGGAACGGCATCCTCCCTCGACTGTCTCGCCTTTGGCATGCTTTCTGCGTGTGTCTCTGCCAGCGTAGAGACGGATGGCAAGGGAGCAAGAGATGACGTCGAACGAAATGGGTAAGGTGATGGTGATCCTGGCGGCGGGTGATGACGCAACCGACCGGGTGATCATCAAGATGGCCGAAGGGCCCGAGCACGGAATGGCGCTGAGCCCGTCGCAGGCGCGCGCGCTGGCGACGGATCTGATCACCGCGGTGAACCGCGCCGAAGTCAAAGCCAGCCTCAAGACCAGCCCCAACATGTGGCGCCGGACCGGCAACACTCCGGTGCGTCAAATGGAGGCCCCCTTTGCGGGGGAGCCGCAACCCCGCCTTGCGACGGCGGGGTGAGACGACAGATCAAGATCGCCTGACTGATCGCGAATAATCCCTCCTTGAGCGTGGTAACATGCCTCGGCCGACCTTGTGTCGGCCGTTTTTTTTAACCTGCGCACATCAGGGGAATCCCATGGCAGTCCTGGAACTCAATGAACAGAATTTCGAGGAAACCATCCTCAACAACGATTTCGTCGTCATCGATTTTTGGGCGCCCTGGTGTGGGCCCTGCCGGGGCTTCGCGCCGGTTTACGAGGCCGCGTCGGAGAAGCACGAGGGGGTGGTCTTCGCCAAGGTGAATACCGAGGAGCAACAGGCCCTGGCCGCGCATTTCCAGATCCGCTCCATTCCCACTCTGGTCATCTTTCGCGAGAAGGTCATCATCTACGCGCAGCCCGGCGCCATGCCCGCCAACGCGTTCGATGATCTGGTCGCCCGTGCCAAGGCCATCGACATGGCCCAGGTGCATGCCGAGATCGCGGCTGAACAGGGCAAGGACTAGCCGAAAAGACGCAAGAGGTGGTCGACGGCGGAGTGCGCGCCATCCGCCACCACCACCCGTTTCTCGGGCAAGGCCCAGAGGCGATCGAGGCGGGAGCCGAGGGTCGCGCTGAACATCTCGCCCTCGTCGATCGCCGCGCAGTTAGCTTGTTGTGCGAGCCATGCACTAAGGTAAGGGGTTTCCGGCCAGTCCGGACGATCCACGTAAAGCACGGGCAGGCCATGCGCGGCCGCTTCCGTGAAACCACCGTATCCGACCTTGGTGATCAGCGCGTCGCAGGACGCCAGCACATCCAGGAAGGGCATGTCCAGGCTACCCAGCGCGATCGCGTCGTCGCGGCCCGCGATCCAGTCATCCGGGACGATCCAGCTGATGCCCGGCAATTCGGGCAGACGCCCGACACCCTGATAGCCGATCCCCCCGAATCCCACCAAAACCAGCCGTGCGCGCTGACCATCGCGCGCGCCCTGCTCCAGGACGCGGCGGCGCGCAACGCCACGCGCCGCGATGGGGGGCAGGTCGAGGCGATGATCGAGCCAGTGCATGGGCATGGAAGGTTGCGGACACAGGAACATGGCGACCGCCTGGTATGCAGCCCGCATGTGCCGCAAGGGTTGTTCCATGTCGGCATGGTCGGCGAGGTAGGCCGTGGCGATGTCGTACCAGTTCAGCGAGCACAGCGCGGCGGCGGGAATCGCGGCTTGCGCGGCGGCGGCGAGGGGCAGGTAGGCCACGTCGGCAAACACCGCGTCGAAGGCTTGCGCCCGCAGCCAGGCGGCTTCGTTGGCGACGCGCGCCGACCAATTGCGATGGAAGTCGAGATAGGCCCGGCGGCTGGAGTCGACGTCGACGCGCACGGCATCGCGCATGAGCAAGCCGATGTCGGCGGCCTCGGCGCGATGCCGGAAGGGTTGCTGCAGACGGGCGCGCAAGGCGGATTCCGAAAGACCGGACCATACCGTGAGATCGATGCCGGGGCGGGCCTCGCGCAGCGCGTTGAGCACCGGTGCGGCTTGCGCCAGATGACCCAGGCCGTGGTGGCTGATTGCCGCCAGCAGTCTCATGCCTCGCGTTGCCGCAGGAGCTCCTTGAGCAGGGGCAGGGAAACCGGGCGTTTGCGGCTCAGTGAATAAGCATCCAGGGCGTCCACCATGCCCAGCAAGTGCGGCAGATCGCGTCGGCAATGGGTGAGCAGATGGTGGGTGACCTCGTCGGTCAGCCGCAAGCCATGTGCCTCGGCGCGCACCCGTAGGGCCGCGATCTTGTCGGCCTCGCTCAAGGGCGACAGGCGAAACACCAGCCCCTGCGCCAAGCGGGTGGCAAGATCCGGCCGCAGGCCGAGCTGGCCGGGTGGCGTCGGACCACAGACCAGAATCCGGCCGGATCCTTCCCGGGCGGCGTTGATGAGGCTGAACAGGCGGATCTGCGCGTCGCCATCCAGGCGATGCGCGTCGTCGACCGCCAGCCAGGAGACGGGCGGTTCCGGCATGGGCGGCGCCAGGACGGCGCCTACGGAGCGGGCCCACGCCGCCAGCAGATGACTCTTGCCGGTACCCGTCTCTCCCCAGAGATAAAGCAGTGGCTCGCCGTCCAAGCCGGTGGCGTGGGCACGCACGGTGGCGCAGGCCTCCACGTTCGGTCCGGGCAGGTAGTTGTCGAAGTCGGCGGGAGCGTCCGGGCGGATGTCGAGGATCAATTGGCGCATGGCGCGATTTTATCAGTCGCGCGACAGTTACCCGTTTGCGCGGGCCGACTTGACAGCACCCGACCCCGCCACTACAACGCCTCATCCCGTATGCCAATCCATGCCAACCCGCCGATGAATTTCGCGCAACCGATCGCCATGCTTCCCCAGGCCAGACCGGTCCTCGACGTGCCCCCCGTGTTGGAGGAAGAACTCGAAGCCGCCGAGCGCGAGTCCCTCATCGCCCGCATCAAGTCGCTGCTGGTGGAACGCGATGCGGTGCTGGTGGCGCACTACTACACCTCGGCCGACTTGCAGCGTTTGGCCGAGGAAACCGGTGGTTGTGTGTCGGATTCCCTGGAGATGGCCCGTTTCGGGCATGCCTCGAAAGCGCGCACCCTGGTGGTGGCGGGCGTGCGCTTCATGGGGGAAACCGCGAAGATCCTCAATCCGGAGAAGCGCGTGCTCATGCCCGACCTGGGCGCCGAGTGCTCCCTCGATCTGTCCTGCCCCGCGGAGGATTTCACCCGCTTCTGCGACGCGCATCCTGACCGCGAGGTGGTGGTGTACGCCAATACCTCGGCGGCGGTGAAGGCGCGCGCCGACTGGATGGTGACCTCCAGCATCGCTGCCAAGGTGGTGGCCCACCTGCACGCGCAGGGCAAAAAGCTGATCTGGGCGCCGGACCGCTACCTGGGCGACTATGTGCAAAAGGCCACCGGCGCCGACATGCTGCTCTGGCAGGGCAGTTGCGTGGTGCACGAGCGCTTCAAGGAAGACGGCATCCGTGAACTCAAGGCCCTGCATCCCGAGGCCGCGGTGCTGGTGCATCCGGAATCGCCGGCCGGCGTGATCGCCCTCGCCGACGTGGTGGGCTCCACCACCCAGTTGATCCGGGCAGCCGCGGAACTGCCTCATCCCACCCTGATCGTCGCCACCGACAATGGAATTTTCCACAAGATGCGGCTGGCGGCACCCGGCAAGACCTTCCTCGAAGCGCCCACCGGTGGGCGCGGTGCCACCTGCGTGTCCTGCGCGCATTGTCCCTGGATGGCCATGAATGGGCTACGCAAGCTCTGTCGGGTGCTGGAAACGGGCGATAACGAGATACACGTCGAGGAGGATGTCCGCGCCAGAGCCGAGGTCTCGATCCATCGCATGCTGGAGTTTGCCGCGCGCACGGGCATCGGCCTGGCCGGCCGCAGCGGCGACTGATCGCGCGCATGACGTATCCGTGCAAGTGAGATGCTTCACAGTGCCCGGCCGGGTGCTGTGTTCATATCGTAGCGTCGTTCGAGTCCACCCACCCAAAGAGGAGAGCAAACATGAGCTTCATCCAGGAATTCAAGGAATTCGCCATGCCTCCTGCAAGGCATGGCGGCCGCACTTTTCTCCGCAGCGCAGCCGAGCCTGGACAGGGGTGATGCGGGTTGAAGGGATATCCATCCGAGACACAAACGACAACGGCCCGCGTTTGCGGGCCGTTGTCGTGCCAGTCCGTGTTCTGGCGTCCCCACGGGGATTCGAACCCCGGTTACCGCTGTGAAAGAGTTATATCACGCACCTTGTTGGACTCTTGTGGATAATCATAACTATATGAATAAGCTTGTTTAATCTGGTTTTACGTCCCATACTGTCCATGGCAATCCCGGTACATCTGTTACCCGGCAGTTACCCGTCAGTTACCCGCCGATTGGAGTTCACCATGGCACGCTCGGTCAGAAGCAACCCGCTCGAAACCCGGACCAACCGTCTCAAGTTGGCGAGTCGGGACACGCTTTACTTTGTCACTGTCGGCGAAGGGCTGGCCCTGGGGTATCGGCGCACGGTGAAGGGCAACGGCACCTGGCAGGCCAGGTTGTGGACCGGCGACAAGTACGTGAAGCACACCCTCGGCGAAGCGGACGACTTCATGGAAGCGGATGGCGACAACGCCCTGACCTTTTTCCAGGCGCAGGGCAAGGCAACCGCGTATGCCAATGAAGCCCGCAAACCCGAGTTGCCAAAGGGCAAGCCCGTCACTCTCGGCGAAGCCGCCAGCGCCTATCTGGCCTGGTACAAGGAGCACCGCAAGGCTTACCGAGAGACCGAGGCCACGGTAAACGCCCATATCCTCCCAGCTTGGCGTGACAAGCTCATCATGGAAATGACCACGCCCGAGATCAAACGCTGGCACGAAAAACTGGCCACCACACCGGCGCGCAAGCGGAGCAGCAACCTGTCCACGCAAACGGCGTACCGGGAAAAACCCGTTACCCCCGAAGAAAAGCGCTCCCGCAAGTCCACCGCCAACCGAATCCTGACGGTCTTGAAGGCCATCCTGAACAAGGCATTCAGGGATGGCATGGTGTCCGATGACACCGCCTGGCGGCGCGTAAAGCCCTTCGAGAATGCCGACGAGCCGGTGACCCGTTTCCTGACCGAGGCGGAATCCACTCGACTGGTCAACGCCTGCGCCCCGGATTTCCGGCCCCTGGTGAAAGCCGCCTTGTTCACCGGCTGCCGTTATGGCGAACTGACCCGCCTGCTCACCAAAGACGTGAACCTGGATACCGGCCTGATCTACATCAGCCCCGAGGCCAAGAGCGGCAAGGGCCGACATATCCCCTTGCATCCCGAGGGCCTGGATTTCTTCAAGACCTGCATCCTGGGCAAGACCGGCAAGGAACACGTTTTCCTGCGGAGCGATGGCGCGCCCTGGGGCAAGAACCACCACGTCCGACTACTCAAGGCCGCCTGCGTACAAGCCAAAATCGAACCGGAGATCGGCTTCCACGAACTGCGCCACACCTACGCCAGCACCCTGGCCCAGATGGGGGTGGACCTGCTTACCATCTCCAAGCTGCTCGGCCACGCAGATACCCGCATCACCAGCCGGCACTACGCCCACCTGTGCGACAACACCCTGAAAGCCGCCGTCGCCAAGCTGCCCAGCTTCGGGCACCAGCCCGAAACCAAGGTGCAAGCGATCCGTTGATCATTCCCAAAACATCAATTGCGAGGCGGACAATAATGTCCGACAATGAAAGCCATGAAAGGTAGCGAGTTCATCAAGCGGATTCAGAAACTCGCCAAGGAACGGGCTCTTGCCTGTTCCTGGCATCCCGACATGGGTAAGGGTTCCCACGGTGTCTTGAAGTTGGGCGACACCCGAACAATCGTCCGGAACCCGAAGGACGAACTCAAAACCGGAACCTATCACGCCATGCTCAAGCAACTGGGCCTGAACGAGAAAGACCTGTTCTAGGAGTCACCATGCAACGCTTTGCCTATCCCATCACCCTCGCCGCCGATGAAGTGGACGGCGGCTTTGTCGTCACCTGCCGCGACCTCCCCGAGGCCATAACCCAGGGCGACACGCTTGAAGACGCCATCGAGGCCGCCGAAGGCGCTCTGGAAGCCGCCATCGAGATGCGTATTGAAGATGGCCTGGACATCCCCCTGCCCAGCAGGGCAAAGAAGGCCGAACACCTAGCCTGCCTGCCGGTGGGCAGCGCCATGAAAGCGGCTGTCTACCTGGCTATGAAGGAACAGGGCCTCAGCAAATCCGACCTGGCCCGGCGTATGGACCTGGATGAGAAGGAAGCCAGACGGATTCTGGATCCCAAGCATTCCACCAAGGTGCCCACCCTGGAACGTGCCCTGCACGCGCTGGGCAAGCGGGTTGAAGTCGTCGTGGTTTGAGACGTCAAACATGGACATGCACGACCCCGCCCACCCCGGCGAACTGCTGCAAGGTTGGATTGATGACCTGAACATGAGCGTGACGGCGTTCGCCGAGCACATTGGCATTTCGCGCCCCATGCTTTCCCGCATTCTCAATGGCCATGCCGCCATTTCCGCCGACATGGACATCCGCCTTGCCGAAGCGTTGGGAACCTCCCCTGGTTATTGGTTGAAGCTCCAGGCACAACGCGATCTGTGGTTGGCGCGTCAACGTGCAACGGAACGGAAACCGGTTGAGAGGTTGGCGGCGTAATGCTCAGCCGCATGTATAACCCACCCCATCCCGGTGCAATCTTGAAGGAGTTCTTGCCACCCGGCCTGACCGTCACTGAGGTGGCGCAGCGTCTCGGCGTGTCCAGGGCAAAGCTTTCTCGACTGCTGCACGGCCGGGCCGCCATGACCGCTGACATGGCGCTTCGCATCTCGTTGCTGACCAGCACATCGGCGGAATCCTGGCTGAATAACCAGGTTCAGTGGGATTTGTGGCAGGCCAGCCAGAAACCGCTGCCGAAGATTGATCCATTGCCATTGCCTAAGGCGGTTTGAACGTATTTCGGCATAACCATGTACAACTACACCGATGGGGACTTGCTAGCCGAAACCAAGGGCAGGCTCCGTTGATCAACCGCCGAATACTCATAGCATAGATAATCCATTGGATTACAATTAACAAATGATCACCGTTGCCGAAGTCCCGGAGTACATCCGGCGCGTGGAAAAGCTTCTGTCCAACGAAGAGCGGCGCGATGTCATCGATTATTTGGCGGCCCACCCCAAAGCCGGCGACCTCATGGAAGGGACCGGTGGTGTGCGCAAACTTCGATGGGGTCGTGGCAGCCAGGGCAAGTCTGGTGGTGTGCGGGTGATCTACTATTTCCACAGCGAAGCGATGCCGCCTTACTTGCTGACTCTGTTTGCCAAGAACGAACGGACGAATATCAGCAAAGCAGAACGAAATGAGTTGGCTGGACTCGTGGAAATCCTGGTGCAAACGTGGTTCGAGAGGTGAACAGATGGGAAGCGCATTTGAAAGTATCAAGCAGGGGCTGACTGAAGCCATCACCCACGCCAAGGGCGGCAAGGCGGGCGTCAATGAGTATCGCCCTTCTCCTGTTGATGTAGCCAACCTGCGCAAACGCCTTGACCTGACCCAGGAGCAATTTGCCGCCCGCTTCGGCTTCTCGGTGGCAACCCTGCGCCATTGGGAGCGTGGCGACCGCAACCCGCAAGGTCCCGCACTGGTATTGCTTAACTTGATTGACCGAGACCCGAACGGGGTGCTTCGCGCGCTGAGTTGAAATGCCGTACCACTACACCGACGGCGGCTTGCGCAATGTCTGGCTGCGCAACGGCTACGAGATGCACGAAACGCCCTATGGCAAGGCCGTGTCCTTCCATGATGGCGACGGGCTGATCCGCGCTGTCTGCCTGGCGCTGACCCGCAAGGTCGGGCGGCTGACTGGGGTGGAATTCCGCTATATCCGCGCCAGCGGCTTCCTCATGTCTCAGCCCTCCCTGGCCAAGCTGCTGGGCGTGGATGGCCAGACCGTGGCGCGCTGGGAGAAATCCGGCAAGGTGCCCAAGTGGGCCGACAAGTTGGTCCGCCTGCTCTACACTGCCCATGCCGACGGCCACGAAACCATCCAGAACGTCGTCGCCCGTATCAACGATGTGGACCGGCAGGTGAATCAGAACATCACCCTGGAAGCCACCAGCGAAGGGTGGGGGGTGGTTGAAGCGGAACTGGCCGACGCCGCTTGATTGATTTTCAGGGAGCCCCTCGGGGGCGGATGGGCGCAGGGCGCGAGCACGGGGAGCGGAAGACGCGCAGCGGCTGAAGCCCCGCGCGGATGGGACATGCCGGGTGGGCGGGGGAACAACGCCTTTGCCGTGAGGCCATTTACACATAATGCCAATTATGTGGGCGCGAGCCGAACCGCTGCCCGGGGGGCAAGACACATAATTCCGCGTTATGTTCAATGGCCGATCACCTTGAGCCTACGGCCTCGGCACTACGCGCCACGGTAGCCGCCGGCGAGCCGCAAGGGCTTGATGGCGGAGCCGGCAGTATGGCGCAGCCATGAAGCCCGCCGTGGTGAAGCGGCGGCGGTCTCGTGGGGACGGGCGCCGAACGGAGGCACGGAGCCAAGGCGCGGCGGTATGCGCGCTGGCGGGGGTGGAATCAGCGCTGACGTAGCCCGACGCGACGCTTGCGCCGTTCGAGTATCAAGACTGCTTGCGCGTCTGAATGATCACCGCTAAAGCCTCCGGTTCCATCGGAGGATCAACACGGTGCACCGCTGCATGGCAGTTGGCACAAAGGGGCACTAGGTCATTTACGGGATCAAGCTGGTAGCTGCCGCCCATCTTTGAAACGGGAACCCGGTGGTGCACTTCGATGTACCCATGGGCCATCGGCCCATAAACAGCACCGAAATCAAAACTGCAGACCTTGCATCTGGCGCCGTGAGCGGCAATGCACGCCGCGCGATTGACCGGGCTTCGTTCGTACCGATTCACCACGACTGTACTGCAAGCACCCTCGGGCAATCCGGCCTCGAACATCGGCGGACTGCTTGACTCGTCTTCTTCCAATGGCAGCAGAACAAGCACCAGCGCCAAACACGCGGCAGCAATGTTCTCTGCTCCAGCCTGTAGACTCGCCTGATCGCCGGAAGCAGCGTCTGTCAGCTTGCGGACGTTGAGCTCGAACTTGGTCCATGGCGGGAGGGTGTCCGGAATTTTGTGTAAACGGGTTATGGTTTAGAGGTTGTTCATCCGATCTTCGAACTGGATAGTAAAGCGAGTCAGCGCCGCCTTCCAATCCCGAATCGGCATGGTCCATTTCTGGCTG
>Ga0194120_10002101_pt1 | contig 34894 bp, 31 predicted proteins | sample TA2MahCa65mmetaG_FD_148642 | JGI IMG/M metagenome (GOLD analysis project Ga0194120, IMG submission 148642) | Freshwater microbial communities from Lake Tanganyika, Tanzania - TA2015019 Mahale Deep Cast 65m | ecosystem: Environmental > Aquatic > Freshwater > Lake | place: Tanzania: Lake... | reverse complement strand
CCTCGTCGGATCGTCGCAGCACCAATCGCTCGGTGTACCAGTCGTTCGGACGACCCAGGTACTTGAGCTGGCTGCGCTTCTGCCGCTCGGCGACCTCCCAGGTGTCTCGCGGCAAGCCAGTCACCTGGTAGCCGTACACCGCATCCGTGTAGGTGTCTTTGTAGAGCCCAAGGCGAACCTCGTTATCGTCCACCTTGCCGATGATCGTGTCCTCGTCGCCGCCGCACCCGGCGACAGCAGCCAGGCATAGGACTCCGATCCAGGCTCTGATCCGACAGACGTCCTGACTCCCGGTTCGAGTCATCGTCGACTCCTCCCGTCACTGGGCACATGGCTCGGCTGCGCACTTCCCCGCCGGGCATGGTAGCATGGCGACATGCCTTCACCAACGCCGCCCGACGATCCTAGGAGGGAACCCGCGTCGCTGCTCTCTCGCTTGATCCGGGTTCCGTCCACGCCGGGCAGCGGACTCGACACCGAAGTCTCGTCGCTCCTGTGCGACTGGTCGGCGCACGCGGGCGTGCCATCGCGCATCGTCGAGCCGGTCGCCGGGAAGGGGTCGTTTGTCGCGTCCATCGACGGCACGTCCGAACAGCGACTCCTCTTGCTGTGCCACGTCGATGTCGCCGAAGCCGATCCGCAGGGCTGGACGGTCGCGCCGTTCGCGGGCGCTATCGAGGCTGGCGAGGTCTGGGGTCGCGGGGCGGTTGACGCCAAAGGGCTGACGGTCGTCTGGTTGGCGGCGCTGGAACGCATCGTTTCGGCGCGGACGCCTCTTCGGCGAGGCATCACGCTGGTCGCGGCTTCGGACGAGGAATCAGGCGGCGCGCACGGGACTCAGTGGTTGGCGGAGCACGTTCCCGAAGTCCGTGACTGCGCAGCTGGCATCTGCGAGGGAGGGGGCGTCGTCGTCATGGTTCGCGGGCAGCCGTTCGTCACGTGTCAGATGGGCGAGTGCGGAACGGCAACCGTGGTCGGCGCAATCGAGCGGTTGCCCGACCGAGCCCTTGTCCGCATCCCGTCGCGTTCGATGCGAGCCCTTCGACGGTCGTTGGAACCCTTGGTCGGTCGATGGTTCGCGCACCAGGCGGCGCGCTCTCGGTGGGTGAGGTATCGGCTCGACTGTCCCATCGACCTCGAAGTCGTGTCACACGCGGTCTACGAGCGCCGAGGGGAGTCGGGTCATCTGCGGTTCCCGCCTGGAGTCGATCCAGCAGCGCTGGCAGATGCGCTCGGCAGCGGCTTCGGCATTCCGTCCGGCGATCTGAGTGCGGACGTCAGCGAGCCAGCGACCGAGTCGCCTGCGGACACACCGCTATACGGCGTTCTGGAATCAGCCACCCGCCGGTTCCTTCCGAGAGCGCGAGTCGTGCCGCACGTCACGCCCGGCATGTCCGACGCCCGGTTCCTCCGTCGTCGCGGAATCCCCATGTACGGCTTCTTTCCGTTCCTGCCAGCAGATGCAGCGCTCCGGCAGCACTCGGTCGATGAGCGACTCTCCATCGCCGATCTCCGCCGATCCATCGACGCAGCGGAGTGGGTCCTGCGAAGGTTTTGCGGTTAGGGAGCCATCCGCTGGAGTCGTCGCGGACTGCCCGCTTGTCGTTGGCGGCGGCGACGCGCTAGCATGGCGATCACCTTGAACCGGTGAGTAGCGCGAGCGATCCTCGCGACCGCAGTGGTGCAGCAGGAGATGCGATCGATGTCGATACCAGCGACGAACGCAGATGGCGCGGCGGCGATCCCCTTCACCGATGAGCAGCGGTATGTGTTCGACGTGCAGGGCTGGATCGCCATCCCGGACGTTTTGTCTGACGATCAGGTTGGCGAGATGCGCGAGTTCACGTACCGGCTCCACCGCGACCGCGGCTCCATCTCGCCTGCGCATCGGTCGTCCATCGGCGGACCTCTCGAAGCCTTGACCGACCACCCCATCGTGCTGGGTTTCATGAACGAGTTCGTGGCGCACCTGCACCACGCCAGCGAGGAGTGCTACGGCTTCCGCTTCGAGGGCAGCTTCAGCACCATCCGAGGCGCGGGACACGACAACTTCAGCCCCCATGGCGGAAACGGCATGCTGCGTTTCCCCGGCAACCATCACACGTACCATGTCGTTCCGGGGAAGGCTCACAGCGGACTGACGCGAGTCGTCTGGGAGCTGAACCAGGTTCGCGACGGTGACGGCGGAACGGCATTCCTCTGCGGCAGCCACAAGGCTGCGTTTGGAGCTCCACCGTCGCTTCTGGGTCGCGATTCCCCGCGATGGGAGTCCTATTCGTGCCCGGCGGGCTCCGTATTGTTCTTCACAGAGGCGATCACGCATACAGGCTGGGTCTGGTCGAACACGGAATGGGATCGCGTCGCGATCTTCAACTCGTACAACACCGTCGGCAGCAAGTGGCACAAGTGGGAGCCGCACCCCGAACAGCTCACGGCAATGCCGCCGAAACGCCAGACGCTCTTCCGAGGCGTCTACTGCCAGGATAACGTCGTCCGCGGATGACAGACAGGAGTCGCTGCCCGATGGATGGTCGAACGTCTGAACGAACCGGCAGGCTTCCAGACGGCAGCGCCGCCCGCATCGCCTGGACAGACGGCATCATCCAAGACGTGTCGGCGCTCCCAGGCGGGGCCGATGTCAGCGCGACCATCGCTCCCGCGCTGGTGGACATCCAGGTCAACGGCTACGGGGGATATGACATCAACTCGCCGACCGTCGAAGCTTCGGACGTGATCGAGATGGCTCGGATCGTCTGGAGCACCGGCGTCGGCTCATTCCTGCCGACCGTCGTCACCGGCTCGCACGACCGCATGTCGCGCTCCATCCGCACGGTGCGCGAGGCGTGCTCGAAGGAGCCCCTGGTCGCGGAGAGCGTCGTCGGGCTCCACATCGAGGGACCTTACATCTCGCCCGAAGACGGTCCTCGCGGCGCTCACCCGAAAGACCACGTTCGCCCGCCAGACTGGGACGAGTTCCGGCGATGGCAGGACGATGCCGACGGCACGATCCGGCTCATCACACTCTCGCCAGAATGGAACGGAGCCAACGCCTTCATCGAGCGAGCGACGGCGTCCGGCGTCCGGGTGGCGCTCGGTCATACCCAGGCTTCTGCGCGGCAGATACACGACGCCGTCGAAGCAGGCGCGTCGCTATCGACCCACCTTGGGAACGGTGCGCATGCAGTCCTGCCGCGGCACCCGAACTACATCTGGGAACAGCTCGCCGACGACCGTCTCTGGGCGAGCTTCATCGCCGACGGGCACCACCTACCCCCCGCCACGATCAAGTGCATGATTCGAGCGAAGTCGCCGGAGCGCACGATACTCACGAGCGACGCGGTCGCGCTTGCGGGGATGGCTCCAGGGCGGTATGAGGGCTTCGAGTCGCGAGCAGTCGAGGTGTCCGCGAATGGGCGCGTAACGCTTGCCGGAACGCCCTACCTCGCTGGAGCCGGATTACCCTTGATCGACGGCGTCGCGAACGCGATGCGCTGGCTCGAGTGCTCTCTCGCCGAGGCATGGCGCATGGCGACTGCGAATCCGGCGTCGTTCATCGATGCGCGGCCAAGCGCTCGACTGGAACCTGGGGAACCAGCGGATTTGGTCATGCTGCGCGCCGACGCGCATGGGCTCACGGTAGTCGAGACCGTGGTCGCAGGAGAAACGGTGTTCACGGAGGACGTGAGCGAATAGCCCGCAGACCATGCCGACATCACGGCGTCGGCGGAGCCTGATGGAAGGAGACAGAGCTCGGAGCGTTGCGATTCCATGTGTCAACGTGACGGATCGTCGTCGGAAGGGATCACGATGAAAGTAGCTTTTATCGGTGTTGGCGGCATCGCCGGAAGCTATCTGAACAGCCTGGCGAAGTTGGACGATGTCCACGTCGCGGCAGTGTGCGACGTGAACCGTGAACGCGCCGAGAGCGTGGCGGCGAAGTACCACTCGCGCGTCTATCTGGATCACAAGTCGATGGTCGACGACGAGGAGCTCGACGCGCTCTTCATCGCCATACCGCCGTTCGCACACATGGATCAGGAGACGTACGCAGCCGCGCGAGGCATCCCGCTGTTCGTGGCGAAGCCGGTGGGCTTGTGCCTCGCCACGACGCGAGTCGCGTTGTCGGCGATCCGCCAGCACGGCGTTCTGACCAGCGTCGGGTACATGTGGCGGCACTCGGACTTGACCGACCGAGCCTTCGAGCTGATCGACGGCAGACCCATCGGCATGGTCATCGGCAACGTCCACGTGAACACGCCCGGAACGGCGTGGTGGCGGGTGCTGGGTGAGTCCGGGGGACAGATCGTCGAGCAGTCGACACACATCTACGACCTGGCGCGCTACTTCTGCGGCGAAGTCACCGAGGTCCACGGATGGGGCGGCAGCCGGCTCAATCCAGCCATCGACTTCGAGGACGTGACAACGGTCAATCTCCGCTTCGCCAACGGCACGGTGGGCAACGTCACGTCCACGTCGCTGGTGCGCACGGGTCGCTACACGCTGGAGCTCCTCGGAGCCGACTGGCACCTGATCTTGGAGTACGCCGCCAACCGAATGCGCGGACACATCGGCGGCGAGACCGTCGAGTTCCAGGCAGCCGAGAGCGGCTACTACATCCAGGTCGAGCGCTTCATCCGCGCCGTGAGAGAGAACAAGCCGGAGATGATCCGGTCGGACTTCGCGGACGGCGTTCGCAGCCTCGCGCTGACGCTCGCAGCCAACGAGTCGATGCAGACCGGCGACGCCATCCAGGTTCCACACATCGATTAGCCACGAGCCGCTTCGGAATCGCGTATGGAGTTGCCCGCTGACTGTATCAGCCCAATCCAAGAGTGGAGGAGGCGCGACGCGCCATGAGCTCGACACAACCGCTGCTTCGCGCGGCGCTTCGCGGGTCTCTCAGGCTGAACCTGCGCACGCGGCACCAAGTCTTCAAAGGAGCCGACGAGTGGACGGCGTCGACCGTCATCCACGACTTCCCGGTCGCCGAGACAGCGTTGCTGCTCTGCGATGTGTGGAATGAACACTGGTGTCGCGGCGCGACCGAGCGCGTCGACGCGATGGTTCCCAGAATGAACCAGGTGGTTTCGTTCGCGCGGGGCCACGGCGTTCAGGTCATCCACGCCCCGTCGGACACGCTCGACTTCTACGCCGAGAGCGAGCCGCGAGAGCGGGTGCGGCTCGCGCCGCCCTGCGATCCTCCAGTTGATCTGCCCATCACGGATCCGCCGTTGCCCATCGACGACTCCGACGGCGGATGCGACACGGGTGAACCGCCCTGGCGGAAGGCGTGGTCCCGTCAACACCCAGGGATCGAGATCGCCCAGAGCGACGGCATCTCGGACAATGGGCGGGAGGTCTACAGTCTGCTGCGTCAGCTCGGGATCGGGAACCTGATCATCATGGGCGTGCACACGAACATGTGCGTGCTCGGGCGGTCGTTCGGGATCCGTCAGATGACGCGGTGGGGGATTCGCTGCGTGCTCGTCCGCGACCTGACCGACGCCATGTACAACCCGAAGATGCGTCCGTTCGTCTCCCACGACGCCGGGACGCAGCTCGTCATCGAGCACATCGAGAAGTACTGGTGTCCGTCGGTCTTGAGCGACGACCTGCTAGCCGTACACTCGGAGTAGCCGAGACCAGCCTGGTGGGATGCCGACGCGTATGCGTCGGCATCCACCCGATGCGCTACCTCATGCCCTTCAGCTCTGCCCAAGTCGCGGCGGCTTTGCCGTCCGGCTGAACTGCCGTCGTCGTCATCGGCTCGAATCCGAGGTAGTCGATCTCGGCGGAGACCCCCGCCGCTGTGCCCGGATCGAGGCGGAACACCTTCACGTTGTGCTCCTGCCAGCCGCCGCGCTCCATTTTCACCGTGATGTCCTTGAACGAGCCTCCGGTGTCGGCGACATCAAAGTTCTGGCGCTGGACTTCCCCCCAAGCCGTATCTTCGACGGTGATGTAGTAGATCTGCCACGTGCTCGCGGGCGACGTCTTGAGCCGCATGTACAGGGTCGGGAACGCCTTCCCGCTGAAGGTCTCATACGAGACCTTGTTCCACTCGCCGCCGGGGAAGAAGTAGGGGTCCGCGCCGGTCGATGCCGCGACCTTCAGGACGCCTGCCTCGACCGAGAGAGCGGTCTGGTTGACCGCCGTCCATCCCTCGATGTCGGATGCCTTGTCGAACGTCCACTTCGGCGCCGCGTTCACTGCCATCGACAGCGAAAAGAGCGCGGCTGCTGTCAGCGACACTACTCCATGCATGCTCACTCCTCCTTTGTGATCTCCACCGAACCTATCGTTCCGCCTTGAGGGCTCCCCACGCGACGGCTGGTCTCCCAACGGGATCAACGGCTTTCGCGCCTTCCGGCCTGCCAACGAACGAGATGTAGTCGATCTCCGCCTTGACGCCGGCGGCGGTGCCCGGGTCGATGCGGAATCCTTTGATGTCGCTATCCTGCCATCCGCCGCGCTCTAGGACGACCTCGATGTCCTGGAAGTCCGCCGCCATCGCGACATCGAAGTTCTGTCGCATGACCTCGCCCCAAGCGCCGTCCTTCGTCGTCACGTAGTAGATCTGCCACGTGTTCGCCATGTTGACCCGAAGGCCCATGTAGAGCGTCTTGTTCTTCTTGCCGTTGAATGGCTCATAGTCGGCGACGTTCCAGTTGCCTCCCGGGAACATGTACGGGTCCCCGCCGAGCGACTCGGTGAGCAGGACCCCGCGCTTGTTCTTCTTGGCATCCGTGACCTGGTCGATGTCCAGCGGCGCGAGCTGGTTGATCGCCCCCCACTGGAGGAGCTCTTTCTCGTCGTCCTTCGTCTCGAACAGCCACTCCGGTCCCACATCGACACCAACCGCCCACGCCTGAGCCACCCCGCCCAGAGCCAAAGCAGCACAGAGCCATGCCAAACTCGAAATACGTGTACGCATCATGGTTCCTTTCGTCGGCTGGGCCCAGACGTCGTCCGCATCAGTTCCTCGAACCGCAGCCGTAGCGTCTCATCGTCGGGATTCAGCGAAAGCCCGCGCTTCGCCGCCGCACGTGCCGCGTTCGCGTCGTGGCGCGCCCAGTGCACGGTGGCGAGCGTGTCCCAGTAGTTCGCGTTCGCTGGTTCCATGTTCGTCGCCGCCGTCGCATGCCTCAGCGCCTCGTCCAGCGAGGACTCCTGTTCGGCGAGCAACAGCGCCAGGTTGTTGCGCGCCGACGCCAGCTCAGGGGACAACTCGACGGCGCGCCGGTATGCCGTGACCGCCTGACCCGGCTCCATGAGCTTCGTGTAGGCGAGCCCGAGGTTGTGCCACAGACCGCCATCGTCAGCGCGGAGCTCGATCGCGGCAAGGAACGCGCGGGAAGCCAGGTCGTACCTGCCGCGCGTCATGTGAACCGCTCCGAGGCTCGCCTGACTGCGCGCATCGTCGGGGTTCAGCCGCGCGTGCTCATCCGCCCGCAGCAACAGCGCTTCGGTGACTCGCAGGCGCTCGAAGCGTGTGGACGCCTCCTCGGCGTCGGACTCTCGACCGAGCCGACGCAACGCCTGCGACATGCCGTACACAGCGTCGGCATAGTCGGGCTGAACCGACGCCGCACGCGAAAAAGCCGCCAGCGCATCCCCGAACCGCGAGCGCCTCATCGCGACGCGCCCCTGACCGTAGAGAGCCAGCGCCGCCGCCGGTTCCGTCCGAACGGCGGACTCGTAAGCACGCGAAGCCCCGTCCAGATCGTTCTGCCTCAATCTCACGTCGCCCAAGCCGGTCCAGGCATCCGCGGACGATGAGTCGATCTCGGCAGCTCGCGCAAACGCAGTCGCCGACTCCGCGAGCTTTCCTTGTCGGAGCGTCAGGATTCCCAGGTCCAGATGCGGAGCGAACGCGAGAGGATCGGCTGCGACCGCGCGCCGATACGCTTTCTCGGCTTCTGCGTACTGCCTCTGCTCGCTGCGGACGACCCCGAGCTGGATCAGCGCTTGGACATTGAGCGGATCCGAATCGAGGACGTGTGTGAGCTCTCTTGACGCCGCAGCGTAGTCGCCCACTTCGGCGTAAGCGGCAGCGAGCTCGGTCCGCGCGGCAGAGCTCGTCGCATCGAGCTCGAGCGCGGCAAGCAGGGGGGCAATCGCTCGTTGCGGGAACCCCGCCTGGCGATGGAGCACGCCCAATCGAAGACGCGCCCCGTATGACCCGGTCGAGAGAGCGACTTCCGACTCCAACTCAGCGCGCTGCTGCTGATACTGAGTGGGCGTAGCCCCGGCGTCCGCGACCGCTAGTAGCAGGGCACAGAAGCAGAACGACGCTCGGATCCAACGCCCCATGCGCCGATGCGCGTCAGGAGCTAGTGCCGCTTCAGCTCTGCCCATCGCACCGTCGCCTTGCCGACGGACTCGACGGCGAGGTACGTCCCTGCTTGGATCGTCTTGATCTCGTCGAGGCTGATGACTCGGTTAAATAGGAAAACGTCATCGATGATGCCGGTGAAGAACTCCTGCCCCGGGTTGCGGGCCCCGACCATGATGGCGCCGTCTGTCGCGTCCACCTTGGGCGGCTTGCCGCCCTCGCCAGCCAACGCCGCGTCGAAGTAGATGCTGACGCCCTTCGACGTATCGTGGGTCACGGCAACGTGCGTCCAGGTCGTGGTCAACGGCTTCGTCGTGACGGCTTTCTGAGCCCATCCGCCGCCCGACGTAGACCACACGTAGACATTCTGGTTCCGATTGTAGATGACCGCCCATTTCAGCGTGCCGCCGGCGACCATGTAGTTCCAGTCGCTGATCTGGTTCTCGGCTCGCTTCACCCAGAAAGCGACAGAGAACTTCTCGTTGAGCTGGAGCGCGTCGGTGATGGGCACCTTGACGTGGGTCGACTTCCCACCCTCGAACGACATCGCTTTGCCGATCTTGCCGTCGACCAACGATGGGTTGTTGACGAGCTCTGCGGGGTTCTTCGCGTTGGACAGATCGGACGTCGTGTTCCCCTTGGCATCGTCCAAGGGCAGGTAGAGCACGACGGAGTCGTCGATGGCTGCCCACAGGGGCAGCCCGATGGCGACCAAGGCGAGTGCAGCCACGAGAGTGCGTATCGGGCGTCGCCGACGAGCCATGTCCACCCTCCTTCGATGGGATGCCGCGTCTTGGCTGAGCTCTCGACCAAGATACCGCAGCGGAGTAGACGGGTCAACTTGCGCGCAGTGTTAGGCAGGAGCATCGGTTTGTCGCGCCTCTGGAACCTTCCCCTTCCGAATGGGGGAGGTCAGGTAGGGGGTTGGGCGACGGATGACGACAGCGCGCTGGTCATGCCTTGTCCGCTCCGAAGTTCGGAATAGACACCCAATGAGGCTCGCTTCGTATCGCGCCCGCCCCACGGGCGCATCGGTCTTCGGCTCCAACGGTCATTCCGCTGACGACGGACGGTTCGCGAGTGCGTTGGGTCGAGGGTCGGACCCCCCTTCCTTGCCTTCCCCCTCTTGGACCAAGGGGGAAGGAGCGCTTCACGGCGGTCGCGGTGTCGGAATAACCTGTCAGATACCGCCGTCGAGTCGCCATTCGCGGTTAGGATTGTCGCAGCGGACGGCGGCTCGAAAGCGTCGCACGGAGCCATCGTACATCGCGACGGCGTAGGGCACGAAGACACCGCATCCGGCGGCGTATCGACGGTCGGGCTTCTGATAGGGTTCGCCGATGTCGAGCACGCCAGCGACCGAGACGAGACCGCTCTTCGACCAGTCCGTATCGTCGTAGTTCGGTGAGGACAGCGTGGACGCTTCGGTATATCGGCACGCGGCGAGCGCCTCGAAGAACCGCCGAACGAGAGTTCGCGCAGGTTCGACGTCCAGATCGGCGACGACTGGGATTCTGTCCGAATCGAATGTCTTGTTGTCCGTGTCCAATGATCGGGTGGTTGCGTACTTCGCCAGGATGCGCGTCGCCATCGAATCGGTAGTCGTGTTCTCGCGTTCGGCTTGCTTCTGCAAGACATCGTATACGGTCGCGTCGAGTTCGAGTCGAAGTTGCTTGACCATGTCTTGGAACTCCTCTCGCAATCGGTTGCGAGCGCGTTGCAGACGACCGAGCACGGTGCTTTCAGGAACGTGCAGTAAGTTCGCTACCTCGTCGTAGGTGTAGCCGATAATGTAATGAAGAACGACCGATTCGCGTTCTCTCGGAGGCAACACATCGATGGCGTCCCAGACCTCTTGACGCAATTCGTCTCGGCGATATGTCTGTATGGCAACACTGTCGTCCGTCGACGTTTCAAGGCGGCGACGATACTGATTGCGAAGCCAACGATTCGTCAGATTACTCGCGATACGTATCAACCATGCGCCGAATCGCTTTGGATTGCGCAACCGATGCATATCGCGCCACGCAATCACAAACGATGCTTGAACGATGTCCAACGCCGCGTCGAGGTCGTTGATTTGCGACATCGTGAACCGAAGCATTGGTTTTCGATACGCGTCGTAAAGACGCTGAAACGCCGAGTGCGAGCCGGTCAAGGCGTCGTTCACCCAACGTTCCTCGTCCTGCATCTTCATTCGACGTTCCGGCCGCGCGAGTGTTCTTAGATAAGGTTCCTCTCGACACCATAATCCTAACATGACCCACGACAAGACTCCGTCCGGCGCTTCGGTTCGCATTCGCACCGACGCTGAATCCGACCGCCTGCAGATGAGGTGTGTGGATCTCGCCGCCGAACGGGCTGATATCCGGGTAACCCATGTCGTCGACAAGAATGACGACGATGTTGGGGCGCTGCGTCTGACGGGATTCGTCCATGGGCATCCTTCGGTCACATCTCCGCGCAGGTCAGGTGTGCGGAAGCGCGTCGCGGATGACTCGGATGTAGGCGTCCTCCCAATCCCACAGATCTTCGGGCGTCGAGGGCTCGAGCTTCGGCATCGCTTCGAGCACCTGCGCCGGGTCGGGTGTCCGCATGACCAGGTTGGCGATCTTGGGCAGCAGGGAAACGGCAGAGCCGCGGACGTCCACCGACACGTTCAGGACGCGCGTGCCGACCAAGCCGAACGCGGGCAGGCTCGCGTGCAGACGAGCCGACACGACCGTGTGAGCCGACGCGTACTCGCGCAGCAACGTGAAGGCGTCCCCGTGATACCAGAGGTCGTCATCCGGTACGGTTCTCCGGAACGCCAAGTATTCGTCGTACGCATGACACACGACGCGTGCCTGATATCCGGCGTCGACCAACGCACGATAGACGGCTCCCCATGCGAGGGCGGTCGCTTCGCCTTTCCGCGCCGCACCGTGCAGCCGTCCGCCGCCGCGGCGCGTGGCGAACCGGAGCGGGGCCGGCACGACGAAAACGTATGGTCGGTGATGCGAAGGCTGAATATTCCAGTGTCGGGTCGCCCACGTCGCCGAGCACGGCAGATGGTGGTTCGGGATGCTCAGAGCGTTCAGGAGGGCGTGCGCGTAGGGATCGCGCACCGTGGTGCACAGGCTCCACGGAACGCGTTCGCGAATGATCTTCCGTGTCTTGGAGCTCCGCATGCAATCCGCGACGTAGTCCTCGACGGTGATATCGGCATGGGAGAACCCGGCGCCCCCTGCCATCGTGAATACGCGGAGACGCCACTTCGCCACGAAGTCGCGCCAGAGATCGCGGTCGTACCAGTACATCCAGCGGCTGTAGTTGTTGTACTGGGGCATCCCGCCGTAGACGAGGAACGGGGCGATTCGGACAGCCGACTCGTGTTCCTTGAACCCGCGCGCCGAGAACCGGTCGATGAGCAGCCATCGCTGAGGACCCAGCGCCTGCTCGAACAGGTGCTGGAGCCCAACGCCGATGAACGTGTCGCCGGGGTTGTGCCCTGTTCGCACGGTCGTCGTGATCAGTGGGATCGCCGTCATCGGTTGTTCCGTCGGGATGGCGATGGGCGCTGACTGCGCTTTTGGCTAGGGGTCGCGGGCTGCGGGCGAAGCCGTCGTCGAAAGCTGATCCACGGACGGCGACGCTCTTTATCCGTGCGACGGGGCGTCATCCGTGGCATGATTCTCTCTGAACCGTCGCAGCGGGTCAAGCGTTCAGCGAGCCGCAGACCAACCGCGTGGCGGGCTGACAGATGGGCTTTACGGGAGCGCCGTGCGGTTGCATCGTCTGAGCCGTGAACCAAGGGAACGGTAGGGAGTGCGCACTATGAGCGGAACGGACCTGGGCGAGCTACTCGATCGGGCGGAGCTTGAGTCGGATGCCGGGCGGTACGAGGATGCCGTCGGCACGTATGCGGAGATTCTCGAGGCGAGCCCCGACCATGAGCGCGCCCAGCTCGGATTCGTGCGCGCACTTCTGAAGTCCGGCAAGGCGGATCAGGCGTTCGAGTACCTCCAGCCTCGCGAATCGACGATCCGCGAGGGCATGGTGCTCGCGGAACTGGGACGGCTGTACTATGAGAAGGAACGCTTTCAGGAAGCCGCCGCGGCATTTCAACGCGCTGTCGATCAGTATCCCGACGACGGTGCGATCACTGCCAACTTGGGCTTCGCCATGTGGCAGCTCGGAGAGCGTACGGCGGCGTTGCGCGTACTTCAGGATGCGCTGCCCAACGTGACGCAAGACGCGCTCCTTTCGGCGAACATGGGGCAAATCTTCATGCAGTTGGGCATGTGGAATGAAGCCGTGTCGTCCTTGGAGCGGTACCTCGCCGACTTCCCGAACGACATGCAGCGCCGAATCATGCTGGCGTTCTGCCTGAAGAACGCAGGCTGGCGCGAGGAAGCCGAGACGATTCTCCGCGAAGTCCTGACGATTGACCCCAATAACGAGAGCGCCCAGCAGCAACTCGATCTGATCCTCTCGGAAGAACCCGACACATCCGATGAACCCGCGCCGGCTCAACAACGGAGAACGGAAGCATCTCTCGACCTGCCGAACCTCGATCTGGACGTACCCGATGACACCGGCGCTGGCGAAGTGCCGCAGTGGGACTTCTCGGACGTCGATGTGGTCGATGAGCTCGACGACTCCGCCGTCAAGAAGCGCGTTGCCGAAGCGTTGGTCGAGGGCATTCGCCCGTTCCTCGACACCGACGATCTGAGCGGAGCGCTCGCGTACCTCGAACAGCAGCGGACAACGTCGGAAGCTCCTGCCGAAGTGCTCAACCTGCTGGGCAAGCTGTTCGTCGAGGACGGCGACTATGATGCCGCCGTCGCCACGTTCCGCGAGGCAATCGAGTTAGATCGCCGCCACGCGCAGGCGTACAGCAATCTGGGCGTGCTCCTGTGGCAGATGGGCGAGATGGACGAGGCTCTCGAAGTGCTGCGCGGTGCAATCGAGCTGGACGCCGAGGACTTCGACGCGCTGGCGAATCTTGCCCTGATCTGCCACCAGTGCGGACTTCACGACGAGGCGGTCAACCTCTACACGTCCTACCTCGAAGCCAGACCCGAAGACACGCATATCCGGCAGGAACTCGCCGAGTGCTACGTCTTGCTGGAGGAGACGTCGGCGGCGCTCCAGGAGCTCGACACCGTCCTGCTTCTGGAACCGGACAATGAGAAAGCGCAGAAGCGGTACGACGAGCTCTCCCAGCAGTCGCAAGGCGACGCGGTCTGACGCCTCCGCGAGGGAACGCATGCACGTCCTGATCACGGGCGGAGCCGGTTTCATCGGAGCCAACCTCGTCCGCTATTGGCTCGCCGCCCACCCGGACGACGTGGTCGTCGCCATGGATCGCCTCGCGTACGGCACGCGGCCGGAGAACCTGATCGGCTGCGTCGAGCACGACCGACTGCGATTCGTACGCGGCGACGTCGCCGACGAGCCGACCGTTCTGAATGTGTTCTCGGAGCACCCGATCGAGGGAGTCGTTCACGCCGCCGCTCAAAGCCACGTGGATCGATCCATCAGTGATCCGGCAGCCACGCTGCGTGACAACGTACTCGCTACGTTCACGCTGCTCGAGGCGTTCCGACGCCATGCGGTCGGAGCCCGCCGGTTCCACCATGTGAGCACCGACGAGGTCTACGGGCAGCTCGGCGAGGACGGCGTGTTCCACGAGAACTCCCCGTATCGCCCGGACAACCCGTACTCGGCGACGAAAGCCGCCAGCGACCATCTCGTGCGTGCGTACGCCCACACCTACGGAATCCGCGCGACAGTGACGCACTGCTCCAACAACTACGGTCCGTACCAGTTTCCGGACAAGTTCATCCCCCGCATGATCCGTCGCGCCTTCGCCCGACAGCCGCTGCCCGTCTACGGAGATGGCTCGAACGTGCGCGACTGGCTCCACGTCGAGGACCACTGCCGCGCGATCGACAGAATCTTCCAGTCGGCTCCCGGCGGCGAGACCTACTGCGTCGGCAGCAACAACGAGTGGCGCAACATCGACCTGGTGAACGCGCTCTGTCGGCTGATCGACGAGCGGACAAACGCCGATGCGGGCACTCACGCCCGGCTCATCACGTTCGTGCCGGATCGCCCAGGTCACGACTTCCGATACGCGCTGGATGCGTCTAAGCTGCGATCCGATCTCGGGTGGGAACCTCGCGTAGCGTTCGACTCCGGGCTCGCGTCCACGCTCGATTGGTACCTCGCTAACACGGACTGGATCGAGCGCGTCTTGCCGCAACGCGATGATAACGCGTGAGACCGTGATGAATCATTCCACATCGGTAGGGGTGCCCTACCACGTGATGGCGAAGCCCATCGGGCCCCTCTGCAATCTGGACTGCAAGTACTGCTTCTATCTCGAGAAGGAAGCGCTCTACCCGCCGCGCAATCGGTTCAGGATGAGCAGTGAGGTTCTCGAAGCCTACGTATCGCAGTACATCGAGTCGCAGCCGGGATCCGAAATCCACTTCGCATGGCAGGGCGGAGAGCCGACGCTCATGGGCGTCGACTTCTTCCGACGCGTCGTCGAGCTCCAAGCGCAGCACTGCCCACCGGACAAGCGGATCGCTAACGCGTTCCAGACCAACGCGACATTACTCGACGACGAATGGTGCGCGTTTCTCGCCGAGAACCGGTTCCTCGTCGGCGTCAGCATCGACGGGCCCCGCCACCTACACGACCGGTACCGCGTCGACAAGCAGGGACAGCCGACGTTCGACCTCGTGATGCGAGGGATCGAGCTGCTCAAGCGCTATCGGGTCGAGTTCAACACGTTGACCGTCGTGAACCGCGTCAACTCCCGGCACCCCCTTGAGGTCTACTCGTTCCTCAAGGAGCACGGGTCGGGGTACATGCAGTTCATCCCGCTGGTCGAGCGCGCCGCCCCCCCCGATGGACTGCTCACGCTCGCGCCGCCGCCCGCGCTCAGCCAGCCGGAGGAGGCGGGGCAGATCGCCACGCCCTGGAGCGTCGAACCCGTCGCGTTCGGGGACTTCCTATCGGCGATCTTCGACGAGTGGGTGCGTCATGACGTCGGATCGGTCTACGTTCAGCTTTTCGATGTCCAGTTGGGCATCTGGCTCGGACTGCCATCGGCGATGTGCGTGTTCGGCGAGACGTGCGGCAACGCCCTGGCGCTGGAGCACAACGGCGACCTCTACGCCTGCGACCACTACGTCTACCCGGAGCACCGAGTCGGCAACATCACCGATGCGCCGATGCGAGAGCTCGTCGATTCGCCCCAACAGAGGCGATTCGGTGACGACAAGCGGGAAGCTCTGCCTCGCTACTGCCGCGAGTGCGATGTGCGCTTCGCGTGCCATGGTGAGTGTCCGAAGCACCGTTTTCTCACCACGCCCGACGGCGAGCCGGGTCTGAACTACCTGTGCGCAGGGTACAAACGGTTCTTCCGGCACATTGACCCTTACATGAAGGAGATGGCGCGGCTGGTCGAGCGGGGGCAACCCGCGTCGCAGATCATGCAGCTCCTCGCGGAGCGCAAGCGCATCCGGGAATCGGAGGCACGCTGGCAGCGCTCTAGCCGAAACGACCCGTGTCCGTGCGGAAGCGGCAGGAAGTACAAGCGATGTTGCTGGAACCGCGCGCAGGCGTCTGGCGCACGATGATCGGGACGAGGAGGGTGTTCGTCGGAGCGCTGGGCGGCTGCTTATCCCTCTCCACGAAGTCGCGCGACGACGAGCTTCATATCGTCCCAGACGTCACGCTTCGCGTTCGGGTTCCGCAAGAGGAAGGCGGGATGGTATGTCGGCATGACGGCGACGCCGTGCATGTCGTGGAATCGTCCACGAAGTCGCGAGATCCGTTCCTCGGTGCCGAGGAGCAGCTTGACGGCATAGGTTCCCAGCCCGACGATCACCTTCGGGGAGACCATCTCGACCTGCCGTAGCAGAAACGGCTGGCACTCTTGAACCTCAGCGGGCAACGGGTTCCGGTTCTCCGGCGGGCGGCACTTCAGCACGTTGCAGATATAGACCGTGTCGCGCGTCTGTCCCATCGCCTCGATGATCTTCGTGAGCAGTTGGCCCGCTCTGCCCACGAACGGCTCGCCCTGGAGGTCCTCGTCGTGCCCCGGAGCCTCGCCGACGAACATCAGATTCGACGTGGGATCGCCGACACCGAAGACCACCGTGTGACGCGTCGTGTGGAGGGGACACCGCGTGCACTTCTCCGCCTCAGCCCGAACCTGTTCTAGCGACCATCCGTCGAATGGGCCCGTCGCGGGCGGTGGCTCGATCACGAGCTGTCCGGTCTCCGTCGTACGCGGTGGTTCAGGCTGTCGGGTTTGCGGCACTGCTGTTGCGGAGTCCCGCCGGGCAAGCGGAATGCCGAGGTCGAGCTGCTCCTCAAGGCGGTGCCGCAAGGTGACGACCGCGCGACGCAGCTCAACGCGAGGGTTCTCGTCCACAGCCGTCACCCAGCTTGGGCCGCGAGCGCCTGCTTGAATGCTTTGATGCGGTCCACGGGCGTCGGATCGACGCCGTTACGGAGCGCCAGGTAGTAGCTGGTGAAGTCGGCGAAGACCAAGTGGGACATGAGACGAGCCATCAACGACTCTCCCCGGGCCCGGACCTCCGTCACGCCCCGCGCGAGCGGACGAATGAGATCGCGCGTCACGTCGATGCGTCTCCGGATTGCGTCCGGCTCGTGGTCGTCGCGCAGGAACACGACGTGCGCCCGTTCTAGGATGTCGGACGGGTGGCACCACCCCTCGATCTCGTTGTGGTTCATCTCCGGTATCGTATGGCAGTGAGCGAACGACTTGGCGTTCTCGTTGATCTGCCCTCGCCACCGAAGCGCGACCGCCTCCATGCTCTGGGGCGCGTAGATGATCGGCAGGCGGCCGTGCATCGCTTCCGCCAGACGGTACGCCACGCTCTCCGGTCGTTGGCACTCTTCCACGGCGTCGCGGATCACGCTGCCGGCCTCGTCCACAGCCGCATCGACTGCCTCGCCGTCGACGTACTCGAGTCGAGACAGCGCGCGAACCATGGGTCCGAACAGATATAGAACACCGCAGCGCGGCATCATGCCGCCGGGGATCGTGATGAACCCGAGCCCTTGGCGTCGCGCCGCATCGGCAAGCGCGCCCCCGCTCGTCAGGCAGATCACGCGGGCTTCACGTCGGATGGCATCTCTGAGTCCGCTGATAGTCTCTTCCGTGTCGCCCGAATAGCTGGCTGCCACGACGAGCGTGTCTCGTGAGACGTGACCAGGCAACTGGTAGTCGCGGACGACCGTGAGGGGCACGCTCAGCGCGGAGTTCAGCGCTGATTCCACCAGACTGCCACCCATCGCCGAACCGCCCATCCCGACCCAGACGATGTTCCGCGCGCCCCGCAGGCTGTCCGGGAGTTGCGCTTCGTCGCCGATGGCGAGCGCTCGATCCCAATGATCCTTGAGCGAGACGAGAATGGCGAACATCTTGCCCTCGTCGAGGACTCGCAGCGAGTCGAGGCTCATACGCCGTCTCCCACGTCCGCGGCAGATAGGTGGGCGAACGCGAGCTCCGGCTCGGCGGTGACTCGGAGCTGCGCGCACAACGATTCCGATGATAGCGTCCGAACGATCGCCGAAAGATTCTGGACATGCTCCTTACGCGCGTCCGGCGGATAGACGAGCATCATGACGAAGTCGCTGCGCCGCCCGTCGTGCGCCTGGAAGTCGACACCGTCACGGAAGATGCCAAGAACCCCCAGCTCTTCGGCGACGCCATCGTAGACTCCGTGCGGGATCGCCAGCCCTCGCTCCAGCCCGGTGCTCATCTTCCGTTCGCGCTCGAACACGGCGTTCAGGATACGCTGGCGTTCGATGTCTCCCAGTTGGCTCGTGTCCACGAGGACGTCGACGAGATGACGAATGGCTTCCCATTTGTCACGCGCGCCCTCCGCGACCACGACGCGACCCGGTGCGAGCAATCGCTTCAGCACCCCATCGCCCTTCCCAGACGGTGTCATACTTCGAGCTCAGCCCTTTGGATCGATCCACTTGCCGTCGGCTTTGAGGAGCCGCACGAGCTCCTCGACGCCTTGCGCCTCCGGGATTGCCTGCTTGACGATCTCTCGTCCGCGATACAGCGCGATCGTGCCGCCGCCCTTGCCGACATAGCCGTAGTCGGCATCAGCCATTTCGCCGGGCCCATTCACGATGCAGCCCATCACGGCGATGTCGAGCCCGACGAGATGAGACGTCGCCCGACGCACTTCATTCAGTACCGTAGGTAGGTCAAACTTCGTGCGGCCGCAAGAGGGACACGCCACATATTCCACGGTCGTCTTACGAAGACCCAATGCCTGCAGAATCCCGTAGCACACGGGAATCTCGGCTACCGGGTCCTCCGAAAGCGATACGCGGATCGTGTCGCCGATTCCCTCGGCGAGCAGCGTGCCGATCCCAATCGACGACTTCACCCGCGCGTACTCGCCGTCGCCGGCTTCGGTCACCCCCAGGTGGATCGGGTACGGCAGGTTCTCGGCGTCGAGCCGCTGCGCCAAGAGACGGTTCGCTGCCAGCACCGTCGAGACGCGCGATGCTTTGAGGGAGATGACGAGGTCGCGGTAATCGTGCACCTCGCAGATCCGCACGTACTCCAGCGCGGACTCCACCATGCCTTGCGGCGTGTCCCCGTACATGACCGTCAAACGCTCTGCCAGCGACCCGTGGTTCACGCCGATACGCATGGCGACGCCGCGTTCCCTGCAGACGCGGATCACCGGCAGGAGCTCGGACTCGATTGCGTCGAGTTCCTCCTGGACCTCCGCTGGGGAGTAGTCCTCCGTGCGCTGACGCGGCTTGCGGTAGACGAACAGACCGGGGTTGACGCGAACTTTGTCGACTGCCTTCGCCACCTCGACCGCTATCGCCGACCCCTGATGGTGAACGTCCGCGACGAGCGGAACCCGCACGCCCTGTTGCGCGAGGCGTGCCTTGATCTCGCAGACGGCATTGGCTTCCGAAAGGCTGGGAGCGGTCACGCGGACGATTTCGCAGCCGGCGTTACGGAGGCGCAGGATGCCTCGGACGCACGCGTCGACGTCTCGAGTGTCTTCCGTAATCATCGACTGCACGGCGACGGGGGCGCTGCTCCCTATCGGAACGTCGCCGACGTAGACCGTGCGCGTGAGACGGCGCGAAGGGATCAAGTCCATGGAAAGACGAACGCGACCCCGCGTCCGGGCGTTTCGCGTCGTGTCGGCTGGACTACCAATACACCAGGTCCTTCAACGTCACCAGGGCGAAGAGGCCGATCAGCAGCACGAGACTCACCTGCTGGATCGCCACCTGCCACTTGAGGTCGAGCGGCCTGCCACGGATGCCCTCCAACGAGAAGAACATCAACTGACCCCCGTCGACGATGGGGATCGGCAGCAGGTTCACAATCGCCAGGTTCACACTGATGAAGCCCATGAGATAGAACAACGAAAGCAGCGTGTCCCACGACCAACCCCCGCGCTCAATGGTGCGCTGGGTGATGTTGACGATCCCCACGGGCCCGCTGATGTAGCGTACGGACACCTCGCCGACGACGAGGCGTTTGAGGAGCGAAAGCATCTGCCGCGTCGTGTCGACCGTTTTGACGAACCCCTGTCCGACGGCATCGACCGGGGCGTACCGCACGAGTCCTGGCGTCGCGTATTCGACCTCGATCTTCGCCTCCGTGCGAGCGTCGAGGAGCTCGAGCTGCTCCGTGAGCGTGATCGCGCCAAGGTCAAGGGCTCCGTCTGAGGACGAGTAATTCGTCTGGAGCGCCAAGCCCGGGATGACGAACCGATCACCGTCCGCGTGCACGGGCGTGTCCAAAGTCGACGAGCCGGACCGACGCCACAGTAGAACGCGACGCTCACGCTCGAACGTGAGTGTGACAGGCGCGCCCGCCGCAGCCGCTTTTGCCAGTTCCTGGCGGACACGCTCGTAGAGGTCGAGTCGAACGCCGTTCACCGCCACCAGACGGGCGCGGTCTCGCGCGCGCAAGGGTCGCAACGACTCGTTGGCTGTCGCGTCGACGCCCGCCACCGTCACATCGAACCGGGGAGTGACGGTCACCGTCCGCTGCTTTCCTTCGGTGTCAGCGACCGTCAAGGCGACGGGCTCGGTCGGCGCGATCAGCAGCGCAGCGCGGAGCCGCTGAAAGCCCGGCGTCGGCTCGCCGTTCACAGCGACAATCGCATCGCCGGGGTCCACGCCTTCCAGCTCTCCGGGCGCTTCGGAGGCGTCCACATGGGCAACGATGGGACGCGACCGAACGATCACGTCGCGCGGATCGCCGCCTAGCGTGAGAACCGTTTTCCCCTCCGCGGGCGCAGCCTCGGACGCCCCGACCGCGTCACCTGCGGGACCCGTGGCATCCTCCGCGAGGTTGGCTTGTCGGAACTGGTTCCACCCATAGAACGGCGCGCCGTCGACCTTCTCGACGGGAAGACGCTGCTCGCCATCCACGATGACGACGTTCTGAAGCGGCGCAACGCCGATCTGGCCAATCGTCATCTTGCCTCTGAGCACGGCTCGCGGCGTCACGTCGATCTCAGTCGATCGCCCATCGCGGATCAGTTCGAGGGTGATGCGCTTCTCGGGGCGGATCATCACTTCCTGGGTGAACTCGTCCCAAGTCCGAACGGGCCTCCCGTCCACCTTCTGGACGATGTCATGTGGCAGAATCCCCGCGCGAGCCGCTGGCGATATGAAGGACGCGTCGTCGTAGTAGGTTGCGGGAGTCGGCGACGGCTGGATGATCTCGCCGATCACGGGTCGAACCGGCTCCGGCAGACCGTAGGCGGCAAGGCCCGCGAAGACGACGATGCCGACGATCAGGTTGCTGACGGGCCCGGCAGCGACAACCAACATGCGCTTCCAGACCGGCGCCGCGTAGTACTCGCCGCTGAGCCGCTCATCGCCCTCTTCGTATTCACCTGGGAACTTGACGTAGCCACCGGCGGGGATCCACGAGACGCGATACTCCGTACTGCCCCAGCGCCACCGAACCAGGGGAGGCCCGAAACCGATGGAGAAGGTCTCGGCATGGATCCCGACCGCCTTTCCCACCAGGAAGTGGGCGAGCTCATGAATGAAGATGAGCGCGCTCAGCGCCAGCAGGGCGACGGGTATGCTGACTAGGCTCTGCGACATCGCACTTCCTCCGGCGTGCCAGCTCTAAGCGGCTCTCTTGGCGACCATCTCGGCCGCGACCTCCCGGGCCCATGCATCCACAGCAAACAGGGCTTCGAGCGGCGGGCTCTTCACCGGTTCGTGCACCGCCATCGTCGCCTCGACGACCGCAGGGATCTCATCGAATCTTATCCGACCGGTCAGAAACGCGTCCACAGCGACCTCATCCGCCCCGCTCAGCACGGCCGGCATCGAGCCGCCGATACGCGCTGCCTCGTACGCCAGCCCCAGACACGGGAATCGCTCGACGTCTGCGGGCTCGAACGTCAGCGAGCCAACGCCCATCAGATCGAGACGAGGCGTTGGGGTCGGCATCCGCTGAGGATACGTCAGCGCATACTGGATCGGCACTCGCATGTCGGGAACGCCCATTTGGGCGATCACCGATCCGTCGACGAACTCGACATAGGAGTGAACGATGCTCTGAGGGTGCACGACGACAGCGACCTGATCCAGATGGAGGTCGAAGAGCCACCGCGCTTCGATAACCTCCAGCCCCTTGTTCATCAGCGTCGCCGAGTCGATCGTCACCTTGGAGCCCATGCTCCAGTTCGGATGGTTCAGCGCCTGCTGTGGAGTGATCGCCGCAAACTGCGACCCAGGCAATGACCGGAATGGTCCGCCGGAAGCCGTGAGGTAGATGCGATGCAGATCGTCCCGTCGTTGGGAGCCCTGTAGGCACTGGAACACGGCGCTGATCTCGCTGTCCACGGGCAGGATGCGCGCGCCCGTCCCTTGAGCCGTGCGAACGACGAGCTCTCCGGCAACAACGAGCACTTCCTTGTTCACGAAGGCGATGTCGATGCCCGCTCGAAGCGCCGCGAGGGTCGGGGCGAGCCCGGCGGCTCCGACGATGCCCGACAACATCAGGTCGGGATCGCCATGGGTCGCCGCTTCGACGATTCCAGCCTCGCCGTCGAACAGCTCGACGTCGCCGTCTCGCAGCCTCTCGCGGAGGAGGCGTGCCGCCGGTTCATCTGCCACGGCGACCAGCTTCGGACGAAACTCTCTGACCTGCTCCTCCAGCAGATCGACGTTCCGATTCGCAGCGAGGGAGACGACCTCGAACGCGTCTGGGTGAGCCCTGACGATGTCGAGGGCGCTCCGGCCGATGGATCCCGTGGATCCGAGGATCGACAGTCTCTTGGCACTCAGTGGTGTTCTCCCGCGCCCATCTACAGCAGGGCTCCCGATGCCAACAGGTAGTAGTAGACGGCAGGCACCGTGAAGACCAGGCTGTCCAAGCGATCCAGCAATCCGCCGTGTCCGGGCAGCCAGTTGCCGGAGTCTTTGACATCGGCGTCGCGCTTCAGGGCGGATTCGAACAGGTCGCTCAGCGGACCGATGGTGCCCACCACGACCCCAACGCCCAGCGCGGTCGGCAGCCGATCCGAGACGAGAAACCAGCCCACGATGCCGGCAGCCGCGATCGCTCCCAGCAAGCCGGCTCCAGCTCCCTCCCAGGTCTTTGCCGGACTGATCGCTGGCGCCAGTCGATGCGTCCCGAAGGACCTGCCGACGAAGTACGCCGCCGAGTCCGAGACCCAGACCGCCGCCAGAAGAACGAACAGCCACGCAACCCCGCCATGATCATAGAGCGCCATGGCGTGTCGCGCGAATGCCCACCCGACGTAGACAGCTCCGAGCGTCGTGGCAGCGATCCGAGCGAACGCGCCAGACACGTCACCGGACACGAGCACGGGCAGGAACGCGGCGAATGCCACGACAATGACGATCACGTCGAGCCATTGCCCGAGCCCGGGCTCGCCTAGATCGAGCGTCCACACGAGCGCCGCGGACCAGATGATGAGGAACTCGAACCACCCCACCCCGGGAACGCGGCGCCGAACCAGGTGCAGGTACTCAGCGGAGAGCCCAGCAGAGGTGAGATTGATCAGCAGAAAGACGCCGCGATCCAGCGGGTCGAACCACAAGATCGCCAGCACGGTCGGCATGAGGATAAAGGCTGTCAGCACTCGCGCCAACACATGTCGTCCTCACTAGACAGGAAGGGGCGGTTCCTGGGAACGCCCCTTCGCGCGACCATGCTCTCTGACGCCCTGCAGCCGCCTACATCGTGAGGAGCTCTTGCTCCTTCTCCGCCAGGAGATCGTCGACCTGGGCGATGTGCTCGTCCGTGGACTTCTGAATCTCCGCCTGTTCGCGCCGGCTCTCGTCTTCCGAGACCTGCTTGTCCTTCTCCGCCTTGCGGACGACCTCGACCGCGTCGCGACGGATGTTGCGAACCGCAACCCGACCGTCTTCCGCGATCTTGCGCACGACCTTCGCCAGTTCGTTGCGGCGTTCGGCGGTGAGTTCCGGGATGACGATCCTGATTACCGTCCCGTCGCTCGACGGATTCAGACCGAGGCTCGACGCCGCAATCGCCTTCTGCACTTCCTTCACCAGCGTCTTGTCCCACGGCTGAACGACCAGCAAGCGCGCCTCCGGGACGGTGATGGTGGCGAGCTGGCTCACGGGCGTCTTGGCGCCATAGTACTCGACGGTGACGGACTCGAGCAGCGCGGGTGTAGCGCGTCCCGTTCGCACGGAGTTGAACTCGTGAAGGGTCGCCTCGACAGCCTTCTTCATCCGCGTTTCGGCGTCCTTGCGGGCTTGTGTCGGCATCGTGCCCTCCTGTCGTGCGCTGACCAAGCGTTCCTACGAACCGCTCTGACCGACATGGAAGCGTGCGAACCGACGGATCACGATGTTCTCGCCAACCTTGGCGACGAGCTCCTTCAGCAGAGCCTCGATGTTCTTGTCTTCGTCGCGGATGTATGCCTGCTCGAGCAGGCAGTTGGCTTCATAGAACTTCCGAAGCCTGCCCTCTATGATCTTCTCGATGACGTTCTCGGGCTTCCGCTCCTCCTGCGCTTGAACGCGCAGAATCCGCCGTTCCGTCTCCAGCACGTCCTCTGGAACGTCCTCCCGCGAGATGTACGATGGGTTCGTCGCGGCGACCTGCATCGCGACTTCCTTGACGAACGTCTGGAACGCCTCCGTCCGCGCGACGAAGTCCGTCTCGCAGTTCACCTCCACGAGAACGCCGATCTTGCCTCCAGCGTGGATGTATGAACCGACCACGCCTTCGCTGGCGCTGCGCGACTGCTTCTTCTCGAAGGTCTTCATGCCCTTCTCGCGCAGCAGTTCTTTGGCGCGCGCCATGTCGCCATTGGAGTCAGTGAGCGCCACTTTGCAGTCCATGATGCCGGCGCCCGTCGCCTCCCTGAGCTCCTTGACCATCGCTGCCGTGATTTCCATGCTCGCTCTGTCCCTTCGTCGTTCGTCCGACTTGCCGTCGCCCGGGTCGCTCTACGCCTGTTCGGGTTCGCCGTCGTCGGCTTCCGCGTCTGCGGAGCCGCTATCGGACGGCTCGTCAGGCTGGGGCTTCTGGTCCTCAGAGCTCGGCGCGGCTTCTTCCAGCGCGCCTTCGGACCGGTACGCGCGACCCTCGAGGGCAGCGTCCGCCATGAGGGCGACCATCAGGCGAATCGAGCGAATTGCGTCGTCGTTGCCCGGGACGGGGTAGTCGACGACATCCGGATCGCAGTTCGTGTCCACCACGGCGACGACGGGGATGCCCAGCTTGTTCGCCTCTGCCACGGCGATGCGCTCTACGCGCGTGTCAACGACCACGACCGCGGAGGGCAGCCGTCCCATAGCCTTGATACCGGCGAGGTTCTTGACGAGCTTCGCCTGCTCGCGACGGAGAGTCAGGACTTCCTTCTTGGGTAGCTCGTCGAAGACCTTCTTCTCGTCCATCTCGTCCAACTGTGCCAAACGGGCGATGCTCTTGGTGATCGTCTGCCAGTTCGTCAACATGCCGCCCAACCATCGCTTGTTGACGTAGTACTGACCGCAACGCGCCGCTTCCTCTTCGACGATGTCGCTCGCCTGCTTCTTCGTCCCGACGAACAGAATGCGACCTCCCGCTGCCGCAGTCTCTCTGAGGAACCCGCACGCGGCGCGCATCATGCGCATGGACTTCTGCAGATCGAGAATGTAGATGCCCCCTCGCTCTCCGAAGATGTAGGGAGCCATCTTGGGGTTCCAACGCTGGGTCCGGTGACCGAAATGAACCCCGGATTCGAGCAGCGCCTTCATCGTGAGTTCTGGCAAGTCGTTCTCCTACCGATCAGGACCCTCACTGAGAGGGCCCTTCTTCAGCTCCTGAGGAGCTGGGATGCGGATGCGCTCGTGTCGACTCGCGCGGCGCACTGCCGCGGACGCACGAACAGGGCAAGGATACCACACGGAAACGGACACGATCAAGGCACGGCGCGGCTTCTCGGCGCGAGACGCGGATCGCTCCTCGCCGTCGATGCGCGGAGCGCGGGGGATCGCTGCACGAGCACGGGTGTCTCGTGTGGTCAGAGAGACACAATGTGACCAAATTCCGACACTTGACAGACGCAGTGCACCAGTACGTCTCAGGAATCGCTCAAGGCGCGGACAGTCACGATGCCGCTCACAGGCGCGCCGCTGCTGGTCGGGAATCGTGCCGTAAGCGCCCGAGTCGGACCACGGCGCGCAGTTGGCACGCGGATTGCCTCCAACTGGGCGACGACGCGCAAAGATCGGTTCAGGCGTGCAACGGCGACCTGACAACCGCGTCCAGGGAACTCAGCAAAGGAACACGGAGCTTTACGGTGAAACCGAGGTGCATCGCAGCCGCACCCGATCCGCAGTCGACGGACTACTTCACTATGGCACTGCTTCTGGCGGAAGCTCAGGCAAGCCAGGCGGACTGCCGGTGGGAAGCCTTCATCGACAACCTTGCGCGCATCACCGACGCGTTCGCGCAGGCGCGCGCCAAGGGTCCGAGCAAGCACATGTTCGACGCCGAGGTCGCCGTCGTATAGCGGCACACCTCGGCGTCGGGATCGGGTAGGCAGTGTCCGAAGCGATCCGACGCTCATACGTCCGCATCCGACTGGCGCACCGGCTCGACGGGTCCCCACTCGCCGATCACGATGTGCTGCCTGCCTCTCGGCATGTCCGCGGGCAGGAACGCATCCTGCGTTCCCGGAACCGGCGGCATCGGTGCGAGCTCTCCCCGTTCTGAGTCGCCCGCAGCCCAGACCGCATTCGTCTGCGCGTTTGCAGACGACTCGCTTCCCCGGCAATCTCCCTCCAAACGCACGTCCTCAAGGCATCCGACGATCCGGTTCGCCTCGATCCGCGTCGTCTGTGTGTCGATCAAATGGATCGCCACGCGATCGCGCAGGAACCGATTGCGCGCGATGAGATTGCGCTCTGAGTCGGTGTTCTGCTTGCTCCCGTAGACGCCGCCCATCAGGTCCGGGTTGTCGTTCCACCAAAGGCGGATCGCGACCGGGTTCCCCCCGAAGTCATTGTCCTCGATCGTGTTGTCGCTGCCGTGCTCGATGGCGATACCCACGCCCGCGCAGTCGCGAACCGTGTTCCTGGCGATGGTAGTCCGGTACGAGTACCCTCCCCAGATGCCGTGCTGGCAGTCGTTCAGGATGTTGGCGATGAATCGATTGGAGTCGCTGAACGTCGCCTCGATGCCGTTCGCCACGGCGTGCGAGAAGTCGTTGCCGTAGAGCAGATTCCGGTTGCACCCGCCCTCGCCGGTCTCCCGGAGCGTCTGATTCCCCGCGTACAGGAAGAAGCCGTCGCCGCCATGCGTGGCGCTGTTGAGCGCGAACACGTTGTCCGAGCATTGCTCGAACACGAGGATGCCGGCGGAGTCTTGCCCACGCCAGTAGACGCCGTGGCTGTACCCGCGCACACACCAATCGAACCGATTGCGCGAGATCGTGTTGCGGCACGAGCGCCACATGGCGAGACCCCAGCCAGACTGGAACGAGAAGTCGTTGTCGTAGACGTTCGCCTCGCTGATCTCGTCGAGCAGGATGCCGTTCTGACTGCGGCGTCCTCGGTTCCGACGGACCTCGACCCGTGTGCATTCCTCGACATAGAGGCTCGCGCCGTAGTTCGTCATCCACTCGTTCTGGTCGTTGTGGTGGGGCCACATCCAGTCGGCGGGGTCTTCCCTCTCCGGCGTGCTGCCCAGGTGCGCCGCGTAGTTGTCGCTGAGGTCGCAGTTCTCGATGACGATGTCTGCGCCTCCCTGGACGTGAATCGCCGTCTTGAACCCACGGATCCGAGCGTTGCGGATCGTCAGCCGCGAGTTGCCGTAGGACACGAGTCCGATCCCCGCGAACGTGTCGGGAGCAGCCCGCTCAGGAGCGCCGGACAACGTCGCGCCGCCGAAGTCCAGCGTGATGTCGTCCCCCTCGACGACCAGGGCTCCGCCGCCGGGGTCTGCGACGCGATACGTGTGTGGTTCGAGTCGCGCCGACTGCCGGATGCGCGCGCCCGGAAAGACGGGAATCGCTGCCATGAGGTCCTCCACGTGAACCAACCACTCTCTACGCGTGGCGACGGAGACGACGCCGGAGCATTGCCACGACGTCGGCGGTCTCCTGGATGCGCAGCAGTTGCGCAGCAGCCCAGTAGACGACAATCGACAGCGCGACGCACGCCATGACGGTCGTCGACCGGGCGGCGAACGACGCCCCGAGCGTCGCACCCAGCCACACCGACGCGAGCCAACACACAGCCGCCATGGCGAGCGTCGCGAGACCTACCTTCGACAGCTCGATGATCGACCTGCGCGAAGGCGCGCCGATGCGTTGCGAGATCGCCACCAGAAGAGCGGTGCTGTTCACCAATGCGACGACCGACACGGCAAGAGCCAAGCCGCGATGTCCCCAGCCAAGCCGCATCGTGAACAGCCAGTTCGTGAAGAGATTGACGGCGATGGACGCCACACTGACCAACGCAGGCGTTCGGGCATCGCCCAGGGCATAGGAGGCGGGAGCTAGCACCTTGATCGCCGCGTAGCCGGTCAGCCCGATCGCGTAGTAGCGCAGGGCCCATGCCGTCTGGATCGTGTCCGACTGGAGGAACCGCCCGTGCTGATACAGCGCACCGATCAACGGTTCCGCCAAGATCGCCAATCCGCAGGCGCTTGGCAGGCACAGCATGGCGACCAGGCGCAGCGACCGGGCGAGCGTGGCGCGATACTCGACCATGTCGGACCGAATCGCGGACCGCGACAGAGCCGGCAGCATCGCCGTACCGACCGCCACGCCGAACACGCCGATGGGGAACTGCATCAGCCGGAACGCGGCGCTCAGCCACGATACGGGCCCGTTGCCGGCGATCATCGTCGCGAACACCGTGTTCACCGTCACATTGATCTGGACGGCTGCGGTTCCGACGACGGCTGGAGCCATCAGCGCAACCACCTTCCGGAAGCCCTCATCGCGCAGGTCGAGCTTCGGGCGCGTCCGAAAACCTTCGCGGCGCAGGGCGGGCACTTGCACCAGCCATTGGAGCGCGCCGCCCGCCAGCGTGCCCAGCGTCATACCGACCATCGCCTTGGGACCCCATGACGGGTCCATCAGATACGCGACCGGCACGCCGATGGCGAGAGAGCCCACGTTGAACATCGTCGAGGCGCTCGCGGGCACGGCAAACCGGTCATGGGCGTTCAGCATGCCCATCCACACCGCGGCAAGAGCGACCAGGAGGAGGAAGGGCCAGAGAATGCGCGTCAACTGCGTCGTGAGCTCCGCCTTGCCGGGGATGTCGCCGAAGCCCGGCGCGATCAGTCCGACCAAGACCGAAGCTCCGATCATGCCAAGCACGACCAGCCCGCCGACGAACACTGCGACGCCGGCGATGACGCGGTTCCCAAGCGCCCATGCCTTTTCGTCGCCGTCATTCTCGCGCGTGGCGGAGAATGTCGTGACGAAGGCGGCGCTCATCGCGCCCTCAGCGAACAGGTCGCGGAACAGGTTCGGGATGCGGAACGCCGCCAGGTAGGCGTCGTTCAGCACCGAGTTGCCTGCGCCGAACAGGGCGAGGAACACCTGGTCGCGCACGAGTCCGAGAATGCGGCTGATGCCGGTGAAGAAGGCGAGGACGCCGGCGTTGCGCACCAAGCTGCGAGTCATGGACTGCCTAGACGTGGGCGATCCGCGGACGGTCTACGGGTCGGGCGCACGCCGGTATCTTCCGGCGACGCGACTTCCGATGCAAGCCGACATCACCGCCCTCGTCGCGCCGCGCGGTCATCCGTGAGAGAATGGCGCGTCGGAACCCATTTGGCGGAGAGCAACATCGAGCGAGGAACCATGCGGATACTTTGCTGCAACGTCCGGTACTACGGCGGACGCGATGGCGACAACCACTGGAACTACCGCAAATCGCTGTGCGCGCGAGTGATCCGGTCGAGACGACCTGACATCGTCTGCACCCAGGAGATGTCGATTGAGCAGCACCGCGACATGATCGCGTTCCTGCCGGAATACGCGTGGTACGGCATGGTCGATACGACGAACGGAATGAATCCGCAGAACGCCATCTACTACCGCCGCGACGCGTTCTGGCTCATCTCGTCGGGCGGATACTGGCTTTCGGCAACGCCCCACGTGGCTGGGTCTTCGTCGTGGGAGAGCTCCTGCGTCCGTCTGGCGAACTGGGTTCGTCTCGTCGAGACGTCAACGGGTGCGGAACTGCGGGTCGTGAACACGCACCTCGACCACGTGTCCCAGCCTGCGCGCGAGGGACAAGCGGCGCTCATCAATGCGGATGCCACCGCGTACCCGGCTGAACGCGCGCAAGTGCTGACCGGCGACATGAACTGCGACGGGACGAACGCCGCGCTGAAATCGTTCATCGACGCCGGTTGGGTGGACACGTACGCATCGGTTCACGGTCCAGGGGAGCCCGGCTTCACGTTCCACGGTTTCGAGGGCACCGCCCACCGCACCACGCTGGGGAAGATCGACTGGGTCTTCGTGCGCGGGTCCGTGCGCGTGCTGGACGCCGAAATCGTCCGCGACTCCGAAGGCGGACGATACCCCAGCGATCACTACTTCGTCGGAGCCACCATCGAGATCGAAGGCTAGAACATCGACGGCGCGGCGCCCGTTTCACGACGAGGGCGGCCCGGCGGATCGCCCCTGCGAATCGTAACCGGTCTGCCAGATGAACCACTCAGAGCTCGCCCAGTCGTCGCTTCTGCTCTTCGAGCATCTGCTGCTGGATGCGGACCCTCTCCGGCACGATCCGCTCTCGCGGGGCAGTCGGGCGGAAGTCGAGTCGCTCCACTCCGAGCGAATGCAGCACGCCTCGCTCGACGAGCGAGTAATCCTCCGGGTTCTCGCGGTCGAAGCACATCGGCTCCCGCAAGTGAACCGGCGGGTTCGTGATGAACCGCGCCCGACCTGACGGATTCTGCGAAGCCGAATGCAGCATGTACGGGTGGATCAAGGCGATGTCCCCGGCTTCTCCGGTGAGCTCCACGAACTCCGTGCATCGCTTGATGAGCCCTCCGAAGCCGTTCGGCAGAACTCCCTCCGGGTGCTCCAGAAGACGGCGCGCGACGTGCCCGACCGAATCGGGAGACAGGAACGTCCCGCCGCTCTGCGGCAGGATATCGGACCAAACCACGATCGTCAGCAAGCCCTGCTCGGGGCTGTCGAGGAAGTGTCGGAAGAAATCGCCGTCCTTGTGCCATCCACGCACTTCGGGAGATGGAGGCGTCCACGGTTGGTCCGCGCCGAGGCTGAAGTTGACGATGAACCCGTCGCGGAGATGCCAAGTGTCTCCCGCGATCCGCTCTGCTCCGCCCAGAACGTCGCAGATCGAATCCCAGATGATCGGTGCGATCACCCGAACGTCAGCGGACCGCATTGACGGCATGTGAACGCGGTCCACCTGCCATGTGCTCGGATCGTTCGCATCGTACCCCAATCGGCGGAAGGCGAGGCCGATCCATTCCTCGGCGAGACTGCGAGGAAAGCAGCCTTGCAGGACGACATGACCTTTCTCGACGAACTGCCTCGCCTGCTCGACCGTCAGCGCCTTCAGCGATTCGCGTTGCGGCATGGGTGTTCCTCACCTGAAGAGCCATTTGAACCGGCATCGACGAAGGAGGTTACCACGGTATCGCCTGACGGTCGATATGGTCTGTGCATCTCTGCACAAAGTCGAGAGTCTGGGCTATGGTCTGGATGGAAACGGGCGTCTTAGCTCGGTAACGCACCTCGGCTGAGCAATCCTTGTAGTTAGGAAGGAACTTGGGCATGTCCTCGCAGGCAGCGCCTGCCTCCGCGACGGTTTCCGGCAGCTGGGCTCGATGGCTGGTCGTCGTGGGAGCGCTGATGATCCAGATGATCTTGGGGACGGTCTATGCGTTCAGCGTTTTCGTCGAACCGTTCGAGCAGTTGTTCGGCTGGACTCGGACGCAGATCACGACCACGGGCAGCATCACGCTGGCGGTCTTCGCGTTGACGATGATCTTCGCGGGAATCCTCCAAGACGAGCGAGGGCCCCGCTTCACGGCGCTGTGGTCCGCAGGATTCCTCGGCATCGCGTTCATCGCCGCCAGCCAGATGGGGACGCTGCTCGGAATCTACATCATCCACGGCATGGTGACGATCGGAGCGATCCTGCTGCTTATCCAGTTGGTGCGGCTGTTCGAGGGAAACCGGCAATCCCAGTTGGGGGACTCGCTGAGGCAGGCGATTGTGGGCGGAACCGCCGTCACGTCGCTGCTCGTCGCGCAGAAGTTCATCACCGGCGGACCGAGCGACTCGCTGTGGATGCTCTACCTGACGTACGGTCTCATCGGCGGCGCAGGCATCGGGCTCGGCTACGTGTCTCCGATCGCGGCGTGCGTCAAGTGGTTCCCGTACCATCGCGGACTGATCACCGGCGTCGCGGTCGCCGGCTTCGGAGCGGGATCGCTCATCTTCGCGCCGTCGGCGCAGTGGACCATGGAGCGTGTGGGGCTCTCAACGTTCTTCTGGATCCACGGACTGGTGTGCATGTCGGGGTTGACCATCGGCGGTCTCCTGCTACGGAACCCGCCGCCGGGCTACGAGGCTCCGCAACGACGAAGCCAGAAGCAGGCGCAGCCGAGAACCCGCCCCGTGCCTCGGTACGGCGAACTGCCTTGGGAAGAGGTCGTCCGCAAATGGGCGTTCTGGCGGCTCTGGTTGATGTTCACCTTCGCCGCGACGGCGGGACTGATGACCATGTCCCAGCTCAAGCCGTTCGCCACCCTCAACTCGCTGACACCGGATGAGGGCATCGCGATGATCCAGGTCTTTGCGGTGTTCAACGCGGCGGGTCGGGTCGGGTGGGGAGCCATCTCCGACCGCATCGGGCGCGAGTGGGCGATGTCGCTCATGTTCGTCTTGCAGGCGGCAATGATGGTGATTGTCAATGGGCTCAGCGGCGTCGCCGGGCTTTGGCTCGCGGCGAGCTGGATCGGATTCAACTTCGGTGGCATCTTCGCGCTGTTTCCGTCCGCCACCGCCGACGCCTTCGGCACGAAGGGGCTGGGAACCAACTACGGCTTCGTCTTCACGGCGTACGGCGTCGCCGGCATCATGGGCCCCATCGTCGGCGCGCGGGTGTACGACGCCACTGGGCAATACACCGCCGCCTTTCTCTTTGCGGGGGTCTTGTGTATCGTTGCCGCTGCCATCGCGTTCGGCGGGCGAACGCGCACGGCTCGCACGTAGCACCCTCTCAGGAACCGTTGGATGAAGGTACTGGTCACTGGAGGCGCAGGGTACGTCGGGACGATCCTGCGCCCCTTCCTCGAAGCGGAGCACGACTGCACCTACTTCGACACGCGCCCGGCACTCGGGGCGGAGACCCGCACGATCATTGGCGACATCACCAACGAAGCCGACGTGGCTCACGCCTGCGCAGGTCAGGACGCTGTCATCCAGCTCGTGATGGCGAACCCGAACGTCAAGGAGGATTTGGTCCGGCGCTCGTACAACGTCCACGTCCAGGGCATGCACGTGCTCCTGGCGAAAGCAGTCGAGGCGGGGGTCGGACGGGTTATCTACGCAAGCTCGATGTCGGTCTATGCGCGTTGTGGTTCCGTGTATCACGACAGCGAAGACATGCCGCCGGACGCGACGGATGTCTACGGTCTCACGAAGCGGCTCGGCGAGGAGGTCTGCCGAGCGTTCGCCGCTGCAAACCCGAACCTGTCCGTGCTCGCGTTCCGCATGGTGCTGCCGCACACGCCGGACGGCTGGAACCGCTCACGCGCTGCTGGACGGGACACGACGTTCGCGACGGGTCCCCAGGACCTCGGGCGTCTCTACCTGGCAGGTCTGGCGCTGAAGGGTCACGTCGGGTTCGACGCGATCCAGGCGTGCTCGGACCCTGAGCACAAGCGCTTGAACCTGTCGAAGGCGAAGCGACTGCTTGGCTGGGAGCCGCGCGAGGAGTAGCCGGTTCTGTCGTTGGCGACGCCGACGCTAGGGTCGCGTTCGCGGTTCCGACCCGTTCGTTGGGGGTGTGAGACGCGCGAGCTCGCTGGCTTGGTACAGGTACGGAGTCCTCCCAGCGAAGTAGGCTCTGTAGACGGACTCCCAGTCGCTGTGCGTCAGCCGCCACTCTGGAGCCGGGCCCAGCTTGTAGTAGACCACATCGGCGTCTCCGAGGTCGGTGAACGGATAGTCGCCCAGAGGGGCGTCTCGAGTCCCGGGCACGAACACGACTGCGCGATGCAGTCCCGCCTCCCGAACCAGCCTCGGGAGCCGCTGGTACACGCTACTCCAATGCTGGTACGGCGCGGCGATCGCGATGTACGTGGCGACCGTGTTCCACGTGAGAAGAGCCAGCGCGACCGCCGCGACGACAGGAGCGCTCCTTCTCTGATACCCGCGCAGCCACACATAAGCGATAGAGGCTCCTCGTGCGATGAGCGGGATCATCCCCAACAGCGTCGCTTCGTTGTAGTAGCGGGCGCTGACCGGCGTCATGCCCCACGTCAAGCCCTCGAAGTAGAAGAAGAAGTAGACGACCAAGCACGCGACCAGCACACCTGCGAACAGGACGTCCGTCCGGCTCCGGGACGAGTGCGCGAGAGGCAGGAGCATCAGAGCGAGCGGCAGGATGAGAAGGATCGCCAGGGGAGGAAACGGCGGGCCCGGGAGCCGCCAGTCGGCGTCGATGCGCGTCTCAATCGACGCCAAATCGCTCTCGAGGACCCGGTAGACGGTCGCCGCGGTGTCGTCCGTGAACAGGTCGGCATTCACGGGAGCCGTCACCTGCAGAGCGTCGCCCCGAACTTCCCACTCGACCGGCTTGCGGCTCCACTGCCACGACGACGCGATGGCGTCCGGTTCTACCCGCGACCCTTCGACACCCGCCGATCCGTCGGCGACGAGCGTGTCCGAGAAACTCACGCCAAGCGAACCGTCCGAATCGGTGACGCCACTGTACAGCCCGACGCGGAGCGGGCCTTTCAGGGCGATTTCGGTCGTACCGACCGTGTTCCAGTCGTCGTTC
>Ga0194120_10002099_pt1 | contig 34903 bp, 29 predicted proteins | sample TA2MahCa65mmetaG_FD_148642 | JGI IMG/M metagenome (GOLD analysis project Ga0194120, IMG submission 148642) | Freshwater microbial communities from Lake Tanganyika, Tanzania - TA2015019 Mahale Deep Cast 65m | ecosystem: Environmental > Aquatic > Freshwater > Lake | place: Tanzania: Lake... | reverse complement strand
GTACCGGCAGTGGGATCGCGCGCGCCGCGCGAGCTGGGCGGAGGAGTCCCGATGACGCTCACCAAGCAAGTCTTCGAGTACGCGCCCGCGCCGCCGCGGGGCGACGATCCGCTGCACGGCGAGCTCTTGACGCTCAACATGGGTCCGCAGCATCCGGCGACGCACGGCGTGCTGCGCATCGTCGTGACGCTCGACGGCGAGCGCATCGTCGAGTGCGATCCGGTCGTCGGCTACCTGCACCGCGGCAAGGAGAAGAGCGCCGAGTCGCTCGGTTGGCACAAGTTCTTCCCGCACACCGACCGCCTCGACTACGTGCAGCCGTTGATGAACAACATCGGCTACGCGCTCGCGATCGAGAAGCTCGCCGGCATCGAGGCCCCGCCGCGCGCGCAGGTGATCCGCGTGCTCCTGATGGAGCTCTCGCGCATCATGGGGCACCTGATCTATCTGGGCACCCAGTCGATCGACCTCGGCGCCGTGACGATCTTCTTCTACGCGTTCAAGGAGCGCGAGAAGCTCTACGAGATCGTCGATGCCTACACCGGGCATCGCATGAACAACACCTACGTGCGCATCGGCGGCCTGTACGCCGACGTGGACGAGAAGGTCGAGCGGCTGATCGAGGAGTTCTTGGTCGAGTTCCCCAAGGGACTCGACGACATGGACAAGCTGCTCACGCGCAATCGCATCTGGAACGACCGCAACCGCGGCATCGGCGTGCTCTCGCGCGCGGATGCGCTGGCGATGTCGCTCACCGGACCGGTGTTGCGCGGCTCGGGCGTCGAGTGGGACCTGCGCCGCGCGCAGCCCTACAGCGGCTACGAGAGCTACGACTTCGACGTTCCCACGGGCGCGAGCGGCGACTGCTACGACCGCTACCTCGTGCGCATGGAAGAGATGCGCCAGAGCTGCCGCATCGTGCGCCAAGCGCTCGATCGGCTGAAGTCCACGCCGGGCGACGTGCTGGTCGAGGATCGGCGCTTCGTGCTGCCGCCCAAGGACCTCGTGCACAGCTCGATGGAAGAGCTGATCTTCCAGTTCAAGGTCGTCACCGACCTGCGCCTGCCCAAGGGCCAGAGCTACCGCGGCATCGAGTCCTCCAAGGGCGAGCTCGGCTTCTTCGTGGCCAGCGACGGCAGCTCCAAGCCGCTGCGCTGCCACATCCGCGCGCCGGGCCTGATGAACATTCAGGCGCTTGTGATGCTGGCCAAGGGCCGGTTGTTCTCCGACATGGTCTCCCTGATCGGCTCCATGGACTTCGTCATGGGCGAGGTGGATCGCTGATGGCACTCTCCGACAAGCTCAAGGCCGAGTTCACCGAACTAGTCACGCACTACCCCGAAAAACGCGCCGGCCTGATCCCGGCCCTGCACCGCTGCCAAGAAGAGCAGGGCGGCTGGCTCGGCCCGCAGGCGATCGAGGACTTGGCCGAGTTCTTCGGCCTCGAGCCGGTCGAGGTGTTCGGCGTCGCGACCTTCTATCCGATGTTCCGGCTGACGCCGCGCGGCCGCCACTTGGTCAGCGTGTGCCACAACATCTCGTGCACGCTGCGCGGCGCCGAAGACCTGCTCGCGCACGTGTGCCACGTCACGGGCTCGCCCGTCGGCGGCACGTCACCCGACGGCAAGTTCAGCGTGGTGCGCGTCGAGTGCCAAGGCGCCTGCGCGAATGCTCCGATGTTCGACCTCGACGGGACCTACCACGAAGACCTCGACCGCTCCAAGGCCGAGCAGATCCTCGGGAGCTGCCAGTGAAGGACTTCCCGAAGTATCTCCTGAACCGCGTCGGGCTGCCCAACTCCCACACGCTCGCGACCTACCGCGCCGAGGGCGGCTACCGCGCCATCGAGGACGTGCTCAAGAAGCCGTGGACGAGCGAGCAAGTGATCGGCGTGATGAAGGATTCGCTGCTGCGCGGCCGCGGCGGCGCCGGCTTCCCCACCGGCATGAAGTGGAGCTTCATGCCCGACATCACCAAGGACCCGCGGCCGCGCTACCTCGCGGTCAACGCGGACGAGTCCGAGCCCGGCACGTGCAAGGATCGCGTGCTGATGGAGCGCGATCCCCACGGCCTGATCGAGGGCTGCCTGATCGCGTGCTTCGCCATGCGCGCCAAGGCCGCCTACATCTACGTGCGCGGCGAGTACCGGCTGTCCTACAACCGCCTGCAGGCGGCGATCGACGAGGCGCGCGAGGCGGGCCTCGTCGGCCAGCACATCCTCGGCACGGACTTCTCGTGCGACATCTGGATGCACAAGGGCGCGGGCGCCTACATCTGCGGCGAAGAAACGGGCCTGATGGAGTCGCTCGAGGGCAAGCGCGGCCATCCGCGCCCCAAGCCGCCCTTCCCCGCCGGTTCGGGCCTGTGGAAGTCGCCGACGACGGTCAACAACGTCGAGAGCATCTTCAACGCGCCGTTCATCGTTCGCAACGGAGCCGAGTGGTTCAAGTCGATGGGCGTGCCCAAGAGCACGGGCAATTTCCTGCTCGGCATCTCGGGCCACGTCAACAAGCCCGGCGTGTACGAGCTGCCCTTCGGCCTCACCGCGCGCCAGATCATCGACGAGGTCGCGCTCGGCGTGTGGAAGGGCCGCAAGCTCAAGGCCTTCTTCCCCGGCGGCTCGTCGACGGGCCTGCTCCCCGCCTCGATGGCGGACGTCGTGATGGACCACGACTCGGTCAAGGCCGCGGGCTCGATGTTCGGCACGGCCGCGATGATCGTCCTCGACGAGACCGCGTCGATCCCGCAGGTGATGGACGTCACCGCGCGCTTCTACGACCACGAGAGCTGCGGCCAGTGCAGCCAGTGCCGCGAAGGCACGCAGTGGCTGCACCAGATCTTCCGCCGCATCGCGCACGGCAAGGGCCAGATGTCGGATCTCGACCTGCTCGTCTCGCTCTCCAACGGCATGGCGCCCGCCAAGACCATCTGCGCGCTCGCCGACGCCGCCGCGATCCCGACGCTCGCCGCCGTGAAGCACTTCCGGCACGAGTTCGAGGAGTGCATCCGGCTCGGCCGCGATCCGCTCCGCAACGAATCCAAGCACGCCCCAAGACTGCACGAGGCGCACGCGTGACCAAGATCCAGATCAACGGTCGCGAGGTCGAAGCCGATCCCAAGCAGCCGCTCATCCGCGCCTGCCACGACCAAGGCGTCGATGTCCCGATGTACTGCTACCACCCCGGCCTCGCGCCGGTGGGTTCCTGCCGCATTTGTCAGGTCGAAGTCGCCGGCGCGCCGGGCCAGCCGTCGCGCGTCGTCGCCGCCTGTCGCACGCCGGTGAGCGAGGGCATGGTCGTCTCGACGGACACGCCCAAGGCGCACGACACGCGCCGCGAGTGCCTCGAGTTCCTGCTCAAGAACCACCCGCTCGACTGCCCGATCTGCGACAAGGCCGGCGAGTGCGACCTGCAGGACTATGCCTTCAACGAGGGGCAGGGCAAGGGTCGATCGAGCGAGCCGCGCCGCAAGCTCGAGAAGCGCAAGTCGCTCGGCGACGTGATCGTGCTCGACGAAGAGCGCTGCATCCTGTGCTCGCGCTGCGTGCGCTTCTTCACGGACGTGACGAAGAAGGCGCAGCTCACCGTCGAGGGCTTGGGCTCGCACTCGGTGATCAACACCTACATGGACAAGCCGCTGGAGGGAAACTACCAGGGCAATCTGGCGGACATCTGCCCGGTCGGCGCGCTGACGAGCAAGAAGTTCCGCTTCCAAGCGCGCGTGTGGAACCTCTCCAAGACGCTCTCGACCTGCGGCGAGTGCTCGCGCGGCTGCTCGATCTCGGTCGAGTCCCTGCGCGCCAAGCAAGTGAAGCGCATCCGCCCGCGCTACAACGCGGCCGTCAACCAGTGGTGGATGTGCGACACCGGTCGCCACGCGCTCGCGCCGCTCACGCGTGCGCTCGCACCCGAGGGCGAGGTGCTCGGCGGCCGCCTGCGCACGGCCGCGGTGCGCGGCTACAACGGACTCGAGTGCTCCGACGACGTCGCGGCGCTCGACCTCGCGGCGGACATGCTCGCGTCGCACCCCGGCACGCTCGTGATCGTCTCGCCCTTCGCGACGCAGGAGGAGGCCAAGGCGGCGCTCGCGCTCGCGCAGGCGCTCAAGGCCACGCCGCAGTTCGTCTCGCCCGCGCCCAACGCGCTGAAAGACGACCTGCTGCACACCGGCGATCCGTGCCCCAACCGGCGTGGACTGCTCGAACTAGGCTTCGGCGCACTCGCGCCCGCCGACGCGCTCGCCGCGCTCGCGGTCGCGCCCTCCGCGGTGCTCGCGGGCGAGCGCGTGCTCGAACTCCTCGGCCACGCGGGCCTCGCCCTGCTGCCGAAGAAGCTGCGCCTCGTCGCCTTCGACGTCGAGGCGAGCGACCTTGCTTCGCTCGACATCGCGTTCCCGGTTCCGACGCACGTCGAGAAGTCGGGGCATTGGATCAACGTCGACGGCCGCGTCGGCGTGCTCAACGTCGCGCTCCCGCCGCCCGCGCTCGTGCGGCGCCTCGATCTTCAACTCGCGGCGCTCACCGCCAAGCTGTCGGCCGTGCCGCAGGGGAGCTAGGGAGCGATGGAAGCCTTCCTCGCGGACGTCCCCGAGTGGATCCTGTGGGTCGCCAAGGTGGCGCTCATCTTCGGCGGCCTCATCGGCACGGCGGCGCTGATGTCGCTCGCCGAGCGCAAGGTCTCGGCGTGGATGCAGTTTCGCCACGGTCCCAACCGCGTCGGACCGTTCGGCCTGCTGCAACCGCTCGCCGACGGCATCAAATTCATCTTCAAGGAAGAGCTGATCCCCGAGGGGGCCAACAAGTTCCTCTTCCGCCTCGCGCCGGCGCTGGCGGCGATCCCGTCGATGATGACCATCGCGGTGATCCCGATCGGGACGATCGTGGTCGGCGAAAAGAAGATCCCCTTCTCCATCGCGCAGCTCGACTTGGGGATCATGTACATGCTCGCCCTCGGCGGCCTGTCGGTGTACGGCGCGATCTTGGGCGGCTGGGCCTCCAACTCGAAGTACTCGCTGCTCGGCGGCCTGCGCGCGAGCGCGCAGATGATCAGCTACGAGCTCACGCTGATCCTCTCGATCCTCGTGATCGTGGCGCTCTCGGGCTCGCTCGACTTGGGCGCGATCGTCACGGCCCAGCGCGAGAACGGCCTGTGGAACGTGTTCACGCCCTTCGGCGCGGTTGCCTTCGTGCTGTTCACGATCGCGAGCTTCGCCGAGACCAACCGCCATCCCTTCGACTTCGCCGAGTGCGAGCCGGAGCTCGTCGGCGGCTTCCACACCGAGTACTCGGCCATGCGCTTCGCGCTGTTCTTCTTGGGCGAGTACTGCGCCATGACCGTGATGGCGTGCCTCAACGCCACGCTGTTCTTCGGCGGTCCCTCGGTGCCCTTGTGGCCCGAGGCGCCGTGGTTCCTCGGCATCCTCGCCTTCCTCCTCAAGGCTGGCTTCTTCCTGTTCCTGTTCATCTGGGTGCGCTGGACCCTCCCCCGCTTCCGCTTCGACCAATTGATGCGGCTGGGTTGGAAGGTCGCGCTCCCGATCGCGCTGGCGAACGTGCTCGTCGTCGGTGCGTGGGTCGCCTTCACCGCGAAGGGCAGCTAGGCCATGGTTGTCGTCCAGCGCAAGGAACTCACGCTCGCCGAGCGGCTGTACCTCCCCGAGGTGCTGCGCGGCCTGTCGCTCACGTTCCGCAAGTTCTTCGAGAAGCCGATCACGCGGCAATATCCCGAGCAGCCGCTCCCGACCGACGAGGTCACGCGCGGCCAGCCGCGCCTGGTCGTCAAGGACGACGGCAACATCGCCTGCGTGTCGTGCGGCATGTGCGAGGTCGCCTGTCCGGCCTACGCGATCACGATCGACGGCGGCGAGACCGACCGCGGCATCGAGCGCGAGCCCAAGCGGTTCGAGATCGACATGCTGCGCTGCATCCTGTGCGGCTTCTGCGAGGAAGCCTGCCCCAAGGACGCGATCTTCATGTCGAACGAGCTCGAGCTCGCCGACTTCACGCGCGCGGGTCTGGTGTACGACCTCGAGAAGCTCAAGCGCCCGAAGAGCGCGCTGCAAGAGCGCATCGACTACGTGTACCGGCTCAACAACCGCTGGCGGAGCAAGCAGTGAGCTCGATCCTCTTCTACGTCCTCGCTCTCGTCGCGCTGCTCGGCGCGGCCGGGGTGATCCTCGCGAAGAGCCCGATGGGCAGCGTCATCTCGCTGCTCGGGACCTTCTTCGCGCTCTCGGTGATCTACCTGCTCGCCGGCTTCCAGTTCCTCGCCGCGGCGCAGATCCTCGTCTACGCCGGTGCGATCTTGGTGCTGTTCCTGTTCGTGATCATGCTGCTGAATCTGGGCGCCATGGGCTCGCGCTTCGAGCTCTCCTTCGCGCCGTTGCAGGGCGGCCGCGCGCGGCTCGCAGGAGCGATCGCGGTGGCGTTCGCGCTCGTCGGCCTGATCGCGGCCCAGCGCACGACGCTCGCCGCGACGAGCGCGCCCGCCGCCGATGCGCCGGCGATCGACGGCCTCGAGGGGCTCGCGCTCGAGCTGTTCGGCCGCTACAGCCTGCCGTTCCAAGCGGTGTCGGTGCTGCTGCTCGCGACCATGGTGGCCGTGATCGTGCTGGCCAAGCGCCAGCGTGAGGGCGAACACGGGGGCGAACGCGGGGGCGAACGCGGGGGCGATCCGCGATGAACGTTCCGACCGCGCACCTTCTGTACTTGTCCGCGGGCCTGTTCGCCCTCGGCGTGCTGGGCTTCATGGTCCGGCGCAACGTCATCGTCGTGCTGATGTGCGTCGAGCTGATGCTCAACGCCGCGAACCTCGCCTTCCTCGCCGCGAGCCGCCAGCACGCCCTCGAAGGCAAGCCCGCGCTGCAAGGCCCGGTGTTCGCCATCTTCGTGATCACGGTCGCCGCGGCCGAGGCCGCGGTCGGCCTCGCGCTGATCATCGCGCTCTACCGTCTGAAGCAATCCGCCGAGACCGACGCCGCGGCGGAGATGAAGGGTTAGTCGCATGCCGAGCCACGAGTCCCACGCGTGGCTCTGGTGGATCCCGCTCCTGCCGCTCCTCGGCAGCGCGATCGCCGGAGCCCTGCACCTTGCCACCCTGCGCGCTCGCCATGGCGATCCGCAGGCGAGCGCACCTGCCAGCCTCGCCCCGTGGATCGCCTGCGGCGCGATGCTCGGCTCGTTCGTGCTTTCGGTCACGGGCTTCCTCGAGCTGCGCGAGCTCGAACCCGCGGCGCGCCACCTCGCGAGCACGGCCCACGATTGGATCTCGATCGGCGGCCTCGACGTCGATCTCGGACTGCTGCTCGATCCGCTCTCGTCGGTGATGACGCTCGTGATCACGGGCGTCGGCTTCCTGATCCACGTGTACGCCTCCGGCTACATGAAGGGCGACAAGGGCTACGGCAAGTTCTTCGCGTACCTGAACCTGTTCGTGTTCGCGATGCTGATGCTGGTGCTGTCGAGCTCGCTGCTCGGCGTGTTCATCGGCTGGGAAGGCGTCGGCCTGTGCTCGTTCCTCTTGATCGGCTTCTGGTACGAAAAGGGCTGGCCGGCCGAGGCCGCGCAGAAGGCCTTCGTGATGAACCGCGTCGGCGACGCGTGCTTCCTGATCGGCTCGTTCCTGCTGATCCGGCTGTTCGACACGCTCGATCTGGCGACCATCGCGCACACGGTCGGCTCGACCGTGAGCTTCACCGATGAACAGGCGCTCGACATGTCGCTCGCCGCGCTGTTCCTGTTCGGCGGCTGCTGCGGCAAGTCGGCGCAGTTCCCGCTGTTCACGTGGCTGCCCGACGCCATGGCCGGTCCGACGCCCGTGAGCGCGCTGATCCACGCCGCGACCATGGTCACGAGCGGCATCTACCTCGTCGTGCGCCTCAATCCGCTGTTCGCGGCCTCGGGCTGGGTGCTGCCCCTGATCGCCATCGTCGGCGCGCTCACCGCGCTGATCGGCGGCTCGACGGCGCTCGTGCAGCGCGACATCAAGAAAGTGCTGGCGTACTCGACCGTGAGCCAGCTCGGCTACATGTTCCTCGCGCTCGGCTCGGGCGCCTGGGCGGCCGCGCTGTTCCACGTCGTCACGCACGCGTTCTTCAAGGCGCTGCTCTTCCTCGGCGCAGGCTCCGTGATCCACGGCATGCACGAGGAACAGGACATGCACAAGATGGGCGGACTGCGCAAACACATGCCGCAGACCTACATCACGTTCCTCGCGGGCGCCGCGGCGCTCTCGGGCCTGCCGCTGTTGTCGGGCTTCTTCTCGAAGGACGAGATCCTCGCGCACGCCTTCGCCAACGGTGGCCTGTACTACGGTCTGTGGGCCGTGGGCGCGCTCACTGCCGCGCTGACGGCGTACTACACATGGCGCATGGTCGCGCTGACCTTCTTCGGCGAGGAACGCTTCGACCACCACCACGTGCACCCGCACGAGAGCCCGCTGGTGATGACGCTGCCGCTGATGGTGCTCGCGGTGCTCTCGATCCTCGGCGGCGTGCTCGGCCTGCCGCCGGTGCTGCATGTGCCCCACCTGCTCGCCGAGTGGCTCGCCCCGGTCACGGACGCGGGCAACAAGATCCTCGCGCAGAGCCCTGGCGAACACCACTTGAGCCACGCGCTCGAGTGGGTTCTGCTGGGCCTCGGCTCGGCGATCGCGCTCGGCTTCGCGCACACGGGCTTCCACGCGCACAGGCACGGCACGGCGCAAGACGAGTTCTTCGCACGCAAGCGCCCGACGCTCGCGGCGACCCTCGGCGACGCGTGGACGATCGACTCTCGCTACGCGCGCATCATCGTGCTGCCGCTGCGTATGCTGAGCTTCCTGATCGCGGTGGTCGTCGACCAGTTCGCGATCGACGGACTCGTGAACGGAACCGGCCGGACCGCGCGCGACATCGCGCAGCACTCGCGTCGCGCCGTCGACGGCAGCCTCGCGAGCTACGCCCTGTGGATGGGCGCCGGCGCGCTGGCGATCTGCGCCCTGTGGATGTGGAGCTAGGGAGACCGAATCCATGGAACTCGTCCTCCTGACCTTCCTCCCGCTCCTCGGTGCGCTCGCCGTGCTCTGCACGCCGCGCGCCGCGGAAGGCCTGCAGCGCGGCATCGCGCTCGCGACGACGCTCGCCGTCGCGGTGCTCGGCGTGAAGCTGTTCTTGGGCTACGACGTGCCGGGCGGCGACGGCGCGGCGACGCCGTACTCGTTCAGCCTGCCGTGGTTCCAACTGCCCTGGCGCGACGGAACGCCGACGCAGGTGCACTTCAGCCTCGCCATGGACGGCATCTCGCTGCTGATGGTGACGCTCACGGCCGTGCTGATGCCGATCGTGATCCTCTCGACGTGGGGCCACGTCGAGAAGCGCGTCAAGGAGTTCATGGTGTGGATGCTCGTCATGCAGACGGGCATGCTCGGCACCTTCCTCGCGGTCGACCTCGTGCTGTTCTACTTCTTCTGGGAAGTCAGCCTCATCCCGCTGTACTTCCTCGTCGGCATCTGGGGCGGCGAGCAGCGCCTGTACGCGACGGTCAAGTTCTTCCTCTACACGCTGGCGGGCTCGCTGTTGATGATGGTCGCGATCATCGCGATCCTCTTCGATCGCGGCACGAGCGACCTCGGCGAACTGATCGCGCAACTGGGCCAAACGCCGCTCGAGCAGCAGTTGTGGTACTTCGCGGCCTTCGCGCTGGCCTTCGGCATCAAGGTGCCGCTCCTGCCGTTCCACACGTGGCTGCCCGACGCGCACACGCAGGCCCCGACTTCGGGCTCGGTCGTGCTCGCGGGCGTGCTGCTCAAGATGGGCACCTACGGCCTGCTGCGGTTCTGCATCCAGATGCTGCCCGATGCGGCGGTGGCCGCGGCGCCGTGGATGATGGCGCTCGGTGCGATCGGGATTCTCTACGGAGCGCTGCTCGCGTGGGCCCAGACCGACCTCAAGCGCCTGATCGCGTGCTCGTCGGTGAGCCACTTGGGCTACGTGGTGCTCGGCCTGTTCGCGCTCACGCCCGCTGGGCTCTCCGGCGGCATGCTGCAGATGGTGAACCACGGCATCTCGACTGGGCTGCTGTTCCTCTTGGTCGGCATGCTCTACGAGCGCCGCCACTCGCGCGCGCTCGACGCCTTCGGCGGCGTCGCGACCGTAATGCCCCTGTTCGCGCTGTTCTGGGTCTTCACGGTGCTCTCGAGCGCCGGACTCCCGGGCCTCAACGGCTTCGTCGGCGAGTACCTGATCCTGCTCGGCTCGTTCCAGAGCTCGCCGCTGTGGTCGGTGATCGGCCTCACGGGGGTGATCTTCGGCGCGGTGTACCTCCTGATGGCGACGCGCAAGATGCTGTTCGGAGCCTGCACGAACCCCGAGAACCAGCGGCTCACCGACCTCAACGCGCGCGAGATCGTGCTGATGCTCCCGCTCGTCGTGCTCGCGGTGTGGCTGGGCGTGCGACCCAACGACTTCATGGGCAAGGTCGAGCCGGATCTCGCCGAGGTCGGTCGGCGCGTGGCCGTGGCACGGCAGTCCACGGCGGCGCTCGAGCCCGTCACCCCGCTCACGGAAGGAGTCGCGGCGCGATGAACGCCCAAAACCTGCTCCAGATGTTCGATGCGAACGCGCTGCGCGCGCTCGCACCGCTGATCGCGCTCGCGCTCGGCCTCGTGCTCGTGCTGTTCGCCGGAGTGTTCCCGCTCGGGCGCGCGGTGCGCGCGACGCTCGTCGTCGCCTCGCTCGCGGCCTCGGCGGTGTTGCACGGCAACCTGCTGCTCGGCGGCGAAACGCCGGGCAAGGTCCTCGCGGGCACGTTCGAGTCGAGCTCGACCACCGCCATGTGGGGTCTGGTGTTCGTCGCGAGCACGCTCTTCGCGTGGCTCTACAGCGTGCGCTACTACGAGGAAGACGCGCCCTTCAAGAACGAGCACGACGTGCTGATGCTCGCCACTGCGATCGGCATGATGCTGATGGCGGGCGCGCGCGACCTGATCGTGTTCTTCATCGGCCTCGAGCTGCTCTCGATCCCGCTCTACGCCCTCGCGGCCTTCCGTCGCGATCGTGCGCGCTCGGTCGAGGCGGGCCTCAAGTACTTCCTGCTCGGCGCCTTTGCCGCGGGCTTCTTCCTGTACGGCAGCGCGCTCGTGTACGCGACGACCGGCAGCCTGTCGCTCGACACGCTCGCCGATCCCGCCGCGCGCGCGGCGCTCGGCCAACCCATGGCGCTCGTCGGCGTGGCCCTGATCGCCGCCAGCGTGTTCTTCAAGGTCAGCGTGTTCCCGTTCCACCTGTGGGTGCCCGATGTGTACGAGGGCGCGCCCACGCCGGTGACCGCGCTGATGGCGACGGGCACGAAGGCCGCGGGCTTCGCGTTCCTGATGAGCGCGCTCGTGCTGCTGCCCGCTTCGACGGCGACCACGGTGGCGCTCATCGCCGTGATCACCATGGCCGCGGGCAACTTCGGCGCCCTCGCGCAGACGGATGTGAAGCGCATGCTCGCCTACTCGGGCATCGCGCACGCCGGAACCCTGCTGCTCGGCGTCGCGGGCGCGATCCACGGCGATCCGAGCAACGGCGCGCCGGTGCAGGCGAGCCTCGTCTACATGGCGGCCTACGTCGCCACGGCGGCCGGCGCCTTTGGACTGCTCGCGCTGCTCGAGCGCGACGGCGGCCCGACGACGCTCGAGTCGCTCAAGGGCCTCGCGCAGCGTCGCCCGTGGGTCGCCTCCGCGCTGACGCTGTTCATGCTCTCGCTCGGCGGCATCCCGGCGACGGGCGGCTTCCTCGGCAAGTACCTCGTGTTCTCGGTCGCCGTGCGCTCCGAGCTCACGGGCTTCGCGATCGTCGGCGTGCTGCTCTCGGTCGTCGCCCTCGGCTACTACCTGCGCGTCATCATCGCGATGTACATGCAGTCGCCCGAGCACGACGCGAACGTGAGCGCGCCGCGCCCCGCGAGCGCGGCGACGACGCTGGCGTCGATCGTCTGCGCGGCCTTGGTCCTCGCCACGGGCGTGCTGCCGGGCTGGCTGCTCGAGCTCACCTGAGCCTCGCACCCCGACGGACAGCGGGGCGTCGCGCGAGAGCGTGGCGCCCCGCGCTCGTGCGTCGAGCGTCCCTCAGGACGGCCGTTCGAACTCGACGGCGAGGCCGGTGGTGTGTTCGCTCAGTCGCTCGACGCGCACGAGGCGACCGGGATAGCTCTGCTCCTGACCGTCCTGCACCAACTTGAGCGTCACGCGCAGCGGCTCGTGCGCGAAAAAGAACACGCCCTCGGCGGAGATCTGCTCCGCGCGGCCGGCGATCGACTTCGCGTCGAAGGCCACTTCGAGGAGCAGGTCGTCGCTGCGGCGGGAGGCCTTGCGACGTTCGTTCGGGCGCGGGGGCTCGGTCGGGTCGGGGACGCTCATGGGGAGGAGTGCGCGGGGAGAGAGCCCGCGCTCGCGCGATGGTAGCGCATGCGAGCGTTCCCCGAGCGGGTCTTGCGACAGCGTGCGGCTCGGCGCGGTAGGATCCGCGCCATGAGCGCGCCTCGCCCCCACCCGCACTTCGACGACCAGGGAACCCTCGACTGGCACACGAACTGGAAGGAGGCGCAGGCGAGCGCCAAGGCCCAGGGCAAGCTCGTGTTCATCGAGTTCGGCCGCGAGGCCTGAGGCCAGTGCCGCGCCCTCGTGCAGGGCGCCGTCCCCCACCCCCAGATCGCCCCGCTGCTCCAACGACACTTCGTGGCCCTCGCGTCGGACTGCGACGAGGCGGAGCACGAGGTCGAGGTGCTCGCGGGAACGCTCGAAGACGCCTACATGTTGCCCTTCGTCTTGATTGCGGACGCCGACGGAAAATTCCTCGGCGGCAGCTCGGGCGCCGTGAACCCGCTGCAGCTCGAGCGCACCCTCCGAGAGCTCGTGCAGCGATGAGCGCTCCCCTCCAGTGGTCGGCGCGCAACCCGCTCGGCGCGGGATGGCGCGACGTCGCGGCAGCGGCGGATGCCGACTGCGGGAGACACTGAGACCCGATGAACGCGTCGCGCCGCTCGCTGTGGGCCGCAGCCCTGCTGTTCGTGCTCTCGGGCCTCACCGGACTGGTGTACGAGACGGTGTGGTTCAAGCGCCTCGGTCATGCGTGGGGCAGCTCGTCGCTCGCGATGGCGAGCGTCGTCGCGACCTTCCTGTGCGGACTGGGGCTCGGAGCGTGGCTCGCGGGGCGCATCGCCGATCGCTCGCGCCGCCCGCTCGCGCTCTACGGCTGGTGCGAGCTCGGCATCGCGGGGCTGGCGCTGCTCGTGCCGTTCGAGTTCGGTTGGCTCCTAGAGAGCGCGGCGCCGCTGGCGTACGGGCTCTGTGACTCGCCGTTCCTGCTGGTCGCGCTGCGCTTCGCGCTCACGTTCCTGGTCATCGGGCCGCCCTGCGTGCTGATGGGAGCGACGCTGCCGCTGCTCACGCGGCAGTTCGCGGCGCAGGGACTATCGCTCGGTGCCTCCGCGGCTTGGCTGTACGCCTTCAACGCACTCGGAGCGGCAGCGGGCGCGTGGCTCGCGGGCTTCTTTCTGCTCGAACACGCCGGCCTGTTCTGGACCAACGCGCTGGCCGCGGCCACCAACACGGCGATCGGCGTCGCGGCGCTCGCGCTCGCGCGCAACGTGGAGGCCGCAAGTCCGACGGAGGGACACGGCGCGCCCGTCGCGGTCGAGGAGGTCTCCCCGCGCGCGCTGAACACGGCCGCGCTCGCGAGCGGTCTGGGGTCGATCACGCTGCAGATGATCTGGGCCCGCGAGCTCGCCTTGCTGCTCGGAGGCACGACCTACGCCTTCAGCGCGACACTCTCGATCTTCATCCTCGGCATCGGCCTTGGAAGCCTGTGGTTCCGGCTCGGGTTCTCCGAGCGACCGCGGCTCGAGAAGCTCGTGAGCCTCGCCGCGGCGCTGATCGTGCTCGCCACGCTCGGCGGCCTCGCGCTCGAGCCCGGCCTCGCGCGCGCCGTGGGCTACCTGCGGGACGGACGCGCGGACGCCACGTTCAACGCGGTCCTGTGCGCCTCGACCGCCGCCGTGCTGCAACTGCTCCCGACCATCGGCATGGGGCTCTTGTTCCCCGCGCTCGTGCAGCTCTCGCGCCAAGGCGCAGCTCGCGCGGGGCACGCCGTCGGCGCGCTGTACGCTTGGAACACCGCCGGGTCGATCGCGGGCGCAACCTGCGCCGCGCTACTGCTGCTCCCCGCGCTCGGCAGCTTCTGGACCGTGCGCGCGGCGCTGCTCGCCTACGCGCTGTTGCCGCTGTTGCTCTTCCGCACGCGCGCGTTCGCGGTGGCGACCTCGATCCTGTGCGCGAGCCTGTTGTTCTCCGACTGGCGCAGGAGCGATCCGCTCGACACGAATGTCGGCAGCTTCATGTACGGGCCGACGACTCCCGACGACGTGCGCGCCACGATGCGACCGGTGTTCTTCGAGGAGGGCGCCAACTGCAACGTGCTCGTGCTGCAAGGCGAGAAACTCGTGTTGGAGGGCGGCGCCAAGCCCGAGGAGTTCTTCAACCTGCGCTCGAACGGCAAGGTCGACGCCTCGACGGGCGAGGACATGCCAACCCAGCTCGGAATCACGTGGATTCCGCAGTTCCTGCGCCCCGAGGCGCGCAACGTGCTCGTGATCGGCATGGGTTCGGGCACCACCGCGGGAGCAGCGGCAGCGCTTCCCGGCACGCGTGTGACCGTGTGTGAGATCGAGCGGCGCGTGATCGAGTCCACGCGCTGGTTCGAGCGCGTCAACCACAAGCCCCTCGAGCGCGACAACGTGCAGGTGGTCGTCGACGACGGCCGCAGCTTCCTCCAGGGCCACCCCGGCGGCTGGGACATCATCGTCAGCGAGCCGTCGAACCCGTGGATCGCCGGCGTCGCCAACCTGTTCACCGAAGAGTACTACCGCACGGCGCGGCGCAAGCTCGTGCCGGGCGGAATGCTCGCGCAGTGGCTGCAGACCTACTCGTTCGACGCCGAGGACTATGCGCTGGTCGTGCGCACCGTGGCGCGCGTGTTCCCTCACTGCGCGTTCCTGCGACTGGGCCACTACGACACGCTGATCCTCGCCAGCGAGGGCGAGCTGTTCCCCGACGCGGCCGCGCTCGATCGCGCTCAGCGCACCGTCGACGCGCTCCCGCCGGTCGCCGACGATCTCGAGCGCCACTTCGGCTCGCGCGACGTGCGTTCCGTGATCCTGCAGCGCCTGTGGCTGGACGAGCGCGGCCTCGCGCGCTTCACCGCCACGCTCGGCGGCAACGAGATCAACACCGACCTCAACATGCACCTCGAGTTCGCCGCGCCGCGCCGCCTGTTCGGCGAGCTCACCGATCCCGCGGAGCGCACCTTCCGATTGCTGATGCAGTCATCGGACAACACGCTGCATCCGACACTGTTCGCGCGCTGGCGTTGCGGTCCAGCGCAGCTCGCGGCGCTCAAGGAACTCAAATCGAGCATGCTGCGCGCGGAGGCTGTCGCGCCGGCAGCCGCGGTCGTCGCGCTCGGGCTCGCCTACGCGGATGACGATGGCGAGCTCGTCGCGGACCGGTTGCTGCTCGATGGATCGATCGCGCCCTTGGAGTTCCGCGAACAGGTGACGCGCCTTGCGAGCAGCGCTCCGCTCGAGGCGCTGCGCCTCGCGCACCAACTCGGCGAACTCGCTCAGCACAACGCCTCGCGCGCGGCCTTCGAGAGCTTGACGGAGCGCTACCCGAGCTCCGCGACCGCATGGCAGGGTCTGTCCGTGCAGCAGCGAGCGCTCGGCGACGACGCCGCCGCGGACAGGTCGCTCGCGCGCGCTCGCGAACTCGACCCGCTCCACGACCGGCTGCTCGAACTGCCCGCGGATCGCTAGCGCTCGCGCGGCCCGCGCGCGTTCGTGAGCAAGGACTCGAATCGTGCGAGTTCCTCCTTGCTCGTGAGTTCCCTGCGCGCGCGGCCGACGAACTCGGCTTGCAGGTCGCTCAGGTTTCCGTGCAGCGCAGCGAGCGCGAGCGCCGCGAACGCTTCGGCGCGCCGATCGACGCCGAGCACCAGCGCGCCGAGCGCGCTCGCGTCCGACGCGCGCCCCACGTTTCCGAGCGCCTCGAGGTACATCGCCGCGGACACGAGCGTCGAAGTGCGACGCACATGGAGTGGATCGAGGCCCTCCTTGCGCTGCGCTGGCTCACCGCCGCCCTGCTGGGCGGCCTGCTCGGCTTCCGCCGCCGCCCGCGCCAACTCGGCCTCGAGCGCGCGATAGCTGGCGTCGAACTCGCCGAGCAAGTTCGGCTTCCCGGCGAGGAACTCCTCGAAGCGCCGCTCGCGGAACAGAAACTGCGACACGACCTCCGGGAAGCTCGCCACGAGCACGTCCGTCGCCACCTGCTCCTTCGCCTTCAGCGCGCGCCACGTCTCGAGCTGCTTTTGCGGCGCCATCAGCGCCGTGTTCAGCGCCGCGACGTCGCGCGCGAGCTCGAGTCGATCGTCGCCCTCGCGCGGTTGGAGCAGCGCAGCGGTGAGCGCATCGCGCCGCATGACGAGCTCCTTGCGCACGCTCTTGAGGCGATTCGCCATCTGCCCGAGCTTGTTGATCGTGACCTCGCGGCGCATGTGCACGAACTCGGGCTCGTTGGCGCCGTGATCCCACGCCCAGAGGAAGTGCTCGATCGCGCGGTCGTGCTGCAGGATGTCGATGTAGCAGTCGCCGAGCAGCGCGCGCGCCAGCGCGCTGCTCGGATTGGCCTTCACGCGCGCGCGCACGGGTGCCACGAAGTCGACGTGCTTGAGCATGGGCTGCATCTGCGCCATCACGACGCGCGTCTCGAGCGCTCCGCTCCAGCGTTCGACCTCGGCGAGTCCCGACGTGCACAGCACGAGCGCGCCCGGCCCCTCGACTCCGAGGCTCGCCACCGCCGAGCTCGCGCTGGCGAGGTCCAACCGCACCGCCACCGTGCGCGCCTCGAGCCAGCGCACGAACACGGGCTCCCGCAGCACCTGCGCGTCGAACGCGCGCCCCGCTTCCGTGCGGGAATCGAAGCACGCCACGACCAGCGCGCGCTGCTCGTCCCGCGCCGCCGTCTGCGCCGCTTCGAGCGAGAGCGCGCGATAACCGATGCCGGAGGGAATCGGGGCGGGAGCGGGTTGCTGGCCGAGCGAGAGCGCGAGGGCGAGGAGAGCGTGGTGGAGCATGGGTCAGGATCAGTATCCCCCACCGACCGCCCGCGTGGACAGCGCTCGACCCGCGAGAGGCCCACGCAGGGGCGCGGACTGGCTCGCCGTCTATCGGCCGGGCGATGACACGGCCTTCGCAAGGCTCGCCCCACCGCCGCCCTCGCACCGACGCCACGGAAAAGAGTGCCCCATGGCGCCACGCGCACGGCGGGAGTGAATCGGGCGCCCGTGGCGTGCGTGAGCCAGCCGCGCTCGACCTCGGGCGAGCTGCAAGCGACGCGAGCGACTCTCCGCTCGGTCAGGGGCTCGGTGCCACACTTGCTACGGCGGCGGGGTGTCGCGCGCGGGCGTCACGTTGCTCGAGGCACGACTCGTGCAAGCGCTGGAGCGCTGTGAGATGCTGCGCGCCCACCCAAGACGTGCCGATGAACGAAACCAGCAAGTCTCCGTCCGGTTTCGCCGTGGCCGTGTTCGTCGCGCTGCTGTGCGCCGTGTGGGGTAGCACGTGGATCGTGATCCGCGGTGGGCTGCAAGTGCTGCCGCCCTTCACCAGCGCCGCCGCACGCTTCGTGGTCGCCGCCCTCGCGATGGCACTCGTCACGGCGCTCCTGCGCAAGCGCGAGGCGGGCGCGAGCCCGCCCTTGTGGCTGTGGGTGACGCTCGGCACGCTCAACTTCTTCGCTTCCTACGCGATCGTCTATCACACCGAGACGCTCCTGCCGTCGGGGCTCGTCGCGCTCCTGTGGGGCGTCTTCCCGATGCTCTCGGCGCTCGCCGGGCATTTCTTCCTCGCTGGCGAGCGCCTGCGCGCCGCGCACTGGGTCGGCTTCGGACTCGGGCTCGTCGGCCTCGTGATGCTGTTTGCCACCGACGTCGCGAGCTTCGGACCCGACGGCATTCCATCCGCGGCGGTGCTGCTGCTCTCCCCGATCGTCTCGACCATCGGCAACACGGCCGCGAAGCGCTGCGGAAAGGGCATCAGCTCGCTCGAACTCAACCGCAACGGCATGGCGCTCGGCGCGCTGCTCCTCACTTCACTCGCGTTCGCGACCGAGGAGCCGCTCGCGGTCGAATGGAACGCTCGAGCCGTGCTGTCGGTGGCCTATCTGGCTCTGGCCGGAACCGTGCTCACCTTCGGCCTCTACTACTGGCTGATGCGCCACGTTCCCGCCAACCGGTTGAGCTTGATCGCCTACGTGACGCCACTGGTCGCACTCGGCCTGGGTTGGGCGTTCGGCGAGCGACTGACCGCGTGGACCGCGCTCGGCGCGGTGCTGATCGTCGGCAGCGTGGCGCTGATCGTGCGCGTTCCCAAGCGCGCCCCCGAGCGCCCGAGCAGCGCGGACACGAGCACCGACACGAACGCGAGCGCTCCCCTCCGGCGCTAGCGCCGCCGACCGCGCGCGGCCGACCAAGTGCGGCGCTGCGCGCTCAGGTCGAGCGGCGTCTCGCGACCGAACTCGAGGTCGACGTGCAGCGTGGCGATCTCGTGCGGACGCATCGGCACGCGCACGACGCTCCACGGCAACTGCCGCGGGCCGTGGGGCGCAGCGCAGGGACGCGCCGCGAGCGGCTCGAGCACGCGACCGAGCAAGTCCGTCTTGGCCGCGCGCGCGATCGGACCCGGCAGCCGCAGCAGGGCCTCGCCCGCGCGCCCTTCGTACTCCACCAGCCGCACCACGAACGGATCGGCACAGTCCCGCGCGAACGAGTCGTCCAGCCCGTCGGCAGCGCGCAGGGACTCGCGGTACAGGGCCGTGCAGAGCACGTGCGTCGACTCGACCGCGAGCGCGCCGAGCGACTTGGGCAGGTCGCCGCCGCCGAGCACGGCGGCGGAGCTCTCGAAGCGTGGCGAGCCGAGATTGCACTCCATGGCGAGGCGCGGACGATCGACCGGCGCGAGCGCCCCATGCGGGAAGAGCCAGAACTCGGCGTCGAACACGTTGTCGTAGTGCTCGCCATCCCACGGGTCGTTCGAAACCAACAGCGCTCGCACACCGCGCGCGTCGCGCAGGAACTGCTGAGCGCCGTCGTGAACCACCAGCAGCCCGCGACCGAGCTCACCCTCGTCGAGCAGATCGACGAAGCTGTGCGCGGTGAACGGCCGCGAGACGTCCTCGAACGTCTGCGGAGAGCCGAGCGGATCGCCGGTCGGATACTTGCGCACGCGATCGCGCTCCGCGCGCACCTCGCTCACGCCGTAGGGATGGTCGTGCAACAGCCGCGCGGGCGCGAAGCGCGGAGCGAACGCGAGCCCGAGCGCCGACATGAGGCCCGGATCGGGCTGCGCGACGTTTTCTCCCTGCAGCCGGATCCACAGGGCGTCGTGCACCATCGAGAGCGAGTACGTCACGCGGATCGCACTGCCGCCGCGCCCCTCGCGCAGGAACACGTACTCCGCGAACTCCTGACCGTCGGCCGCAGAGGAGAGGTTGACCGTCGCAAAGCGCTCGAGCGCGCGTTCCCGGCGCATCTCGAGAGCGCCGAGCGGACGAGCGGGCGCGAGAATTCCCTCGGGCCAGTCGCGCGAGTGCAGCTGCGTCACGAGCCCACTCGCGCGATCGATGCGCACTTCGAACGCGCCGCGCGCGAGCACGAGTGCGTGTTCCTCCTCGCGCAGCTCGATGCGCCCCAACGGCGCTTCCTCGATCTCGTCGTAGGGATCGACGACGCGGTACCCGAATGCCGGAACGAGCCGGACGACCCCGTGATCGTGGGCGATGTCGCGCGTCCAACCCAGCGTGTTGAACACGATCGTGCCGCCCTCTGGCCCCTCGACCCGCTTGCCGAGGTACTCGAGCGTGCGCGCGAACACCTCGCCGCCCGTGGCGATCGCGCGTTCGAACAGGCGCTCGCCGTAGGCTCCGCACTCGCCCTCGCCGGAGTGAACTTCGTGGTGTTGGCCCGCGAGCAAGTCGCGCCATGCGTCCTCGAGTTCCCAGTGTGGATAGACGCGCAAGCCCGCGTACGGTCGCCCGAACAAGCCCGCGAGCGAGCACAGACTCTCGGCCGCGAGCAGCTGTTCCTCCGCCGTGCGGCTGTAGCGCAAGACGTAGTCGCCGTTCTTCGCCGTCGTCGTCCCGTGCCACGCATCGTCGAGCGTGTAGTGGCGCAGCGGCATCTCCGTGTGGAGCGCGCGGACGTGCTCCACGAGCTCGCTCACCGTCGCCGAGCGCGACTCGAAGCGCGGATCACCGAGCAGCGCCCTCAGCGGCTCGATCAGCTCACGGGCCGTACACAGACCCCCGGTCTGCGGCTGGAGCTCGAGCCACTGACGCAACACGAGCGGAGCGCTCGCGCGCGACAGGCGCGTCGCGAGTTGTGGCCCGAGTTCCTCGAGCCACTGCGAGAGCGCGAACTCCGTGCGCGGCAGCGTGGGTAGCCGCGTGCCGTCGAGCCCTTCCCACCACACGATCGGCGCGGCTTCCTCCGGCAACTCGGGACTGTTGCGCGTCCACTGGTACGACAGCGACGCGCAGCGCACGCCGACGAGCGCGAGAATCTGCGGCAGCTGCGGGAAACAGTCGAGTTCCTCGCTCCAGCGCGCGCGCGGCCAGACCCCGAGCAGGCGCCGCACGGCTCGCATGCCGAGCACATGCTGGCGCACGTTGCTCTCGCCGCCGTGGAACAGCCCGATCGGTTGACCGTAGGTCGTGCCGACGAGCTCGATCGCGCCGGTCTGTACTGCCGCGCGCAGGTCGGAGAGCACCTCGGGTCGATCCGCCGCGAGACGCTCGATGCCCGCGGCATCGCAGTCGAAGTTGCCGCGGATCCGCAGCTCGCTCGAGAGCGACAGCATGTCCCGCACCGAGGCCGCGAACTGGTCGAGACCGCGCGTCCACTCATGTCCGCACCAGTGGGCGTGATTGCCAAAGGTGTACAGCAGCGGCTGGGGGCTCATCGGGGGTGCTCCGTCGAGCTCAGCGCCTGCGCACGGCGTAGGTGGCTCCGGCCCACGTCGCCCAATCGCGCTGGAAGTCCGCCAGCGAGACGTTCAGCGCGGTCTGAATCGCCTCGGACGTCGGCTTCTCCTGCTGCAGCGTGCGGACGAGCGCTCCCAGCCGCCCCGAGTGAGCGCGCACGACGCAGTCGACGTAGGACCACGCGAACAGCCGCTGCTCGGGAGAGAGCGCCACGGTGTCCAGCCCCGAGAGCGCGCTCAATTCGAGCACCTCGCCCGCCGCTGCGCGGCGCGCGACTTCGGCCTCGAACTTCCACGGCTCGAGCTTCTCGAGCATCTCCTCGCTGAGCGAGCACCACACGCTCACGGAGCCCATTCGCCGCAGCTCGCAGAAGTGCGCGTAGCCCTCGTCGATCCAACCGGCCTTCTTTCCGCCGAGCCAGACGGATTTGTAGGCGCACGACATCAGGCAATGAGCGAGCTGGTGCACGAGCTCGCGCTCGAGATCCGACTCGTTGCGCACGCGACCCTTGCCATGGCACAGCGTGATCACCGGCGAGGCGCCCATCAGCTTCGCCACGGACTTCGAGCGCTCGAGCGCCCACTTCGAGCTCGCCCGCTCCTGATCCTTCTCGCTGCCCCACAAAAACAGCTGCGTCACGCCCGTGAGGTCCTCGGTCCGCACACCGGCGTCCGCGACGAACTCCGACCACGAACGCTCGCACAGCTCGAGCAGCCGATGCGCGGCCTCGTGCGGACCCGTGGCCGTCTTGAAGGGACTGCGCTTGAGGTCGAACGCGAGTCGAAAATGCGCCGTGTCGAGGTGCAGCAGGTCGCTTCGACCCAAGAACTCGTCGATCGGACGCGTGCTCTCGCGCCAGCTCGCGAGCTCCGCGCGCCGCCGCGCGACGTCGATCTCCGGCGCCGCGCCGCAGCTCGCGCACTCGAGCCAGCGCACGCCGCCGCACTCGTCACAAGCTTGCGCGATCGAGCAGTGCAGGACTGCTCGATCGTTCGCGCACGTCTTCGTCGCGCACGGGCGACACGCCAGCACTCCGCGGTCCTTGCAGAGGGCGCAGGACTGCGTCTGCGCGCCGAACGACACGCCGCCGCACAGCGCGCCCGAGAGCAGCCATCGCGCCAACCTCCGCATCGGCGACGAGTGTAGCGAGAACCGAGCGCTCAGCGCTCGCGCGGCGACAGCGAAGGCGCGTCCTCGACGCCGCGCACGCCGAGCCGCCGGTAGATCGCGACGGCGGGGCCGCCGCCCTCGGCCTGCTGCGCGGCCGCTCCCGCCGCTGTGATCCAACGCGGAGAGACGTACACCGGCTCGAGCGCGCCGTGGAGCTCGAGCTGCGGATCGAGCGCGAGACGCGCCACGACGGAGTGCGGATGCAGCGCGAGCTCCGCATCGCGCAGGACCAGCGGAGTCACGAGCAGGTAGGCCGCATCCGCACGAGCCATGGCCGCGGCGAGTTGCAAGGGTTCGCGCGCCTCGAACACCGCCGCGAGCGCGGGCGAGAGCGGCGCGCGCGCGCCTTCGAAGCTCGCGCCGACGACGCCGCGCCGCGCGTGCAATCCGATCGCTCCCGCGAGCGCCGGCGGAGCGGCCACACGCCATGCTTGCTCGGCCTCGGGATGGTTGAACGCGCCGGGAGACGAGGAGCGTTCGCGCAGCCAGCGCAGCGCCGCGGGCAACGAATCGGCGCTCGCGCTCGCCTCGCGCGCGCGGACGAGCGTGGGCACGACGAGCGCGGCCAGCGCGGCCAGCGCGAGCGCGAGTCCACGGCCACGAGCCAGCTCGACTCGCTCCAGCGCGAGCGCCGCGAGCGCGAGGTTGGCGGCCACGAACGCGGCGAAGAAGCGCCGATCGACCAGCGCGCCGACGAGCGAGAGCGCGAGAGCGAGCGCAAACGCGGCGACGAGCGGCTCGCGCCAGCGACGTCGGACGAGGGCCAGCGCGAGCGCGGCGGCCGCGAGCGACAGCGCGAGCGTGTCGAGCGAGCAATCGAGCAGGCCGAGCGTGGCCACGTCGGGCAGCCACAGCGTCGGCGCGCGGTCCTCGCGCACCAGCGCGAGCAGCGCGAGCCCGGTCGCAAGGTACGCGAGCACCGCGCGCCACTGCTCGCGGCTGTGCTCGCGACTCGCGCGCAACGCGCGCACGACGAACGCACCGAGCACGGCGGCACACACCGGCCAGGCCTCCGGTCCAGCGAGCAAGGCGAGTGCGGCGCCGACTCCAGCGCCGAGTGCTCCCACCAGCAGATCGACGCGCTCCGCTCCGCGCAGCGCGAGCGCGAGACCCGCGAACTGCGCGAGCGAGCACAGCACGATCCAGCCGTGCGCGTTCAAGGACGGAGCGGACTCGCGGGCGATCCCGAGCGGATGCAGCGCCGCGAACGCCGCGACGACGAGCGCGACCGCCGCACCGGAATCCGCGCCCGCGAGGTACAGGCAGAGCATCCCGGCCGCGAGCACGACGAGCGCGCCCGAGGCGGGAGCGATCCACGCGCGCGCGCGCTCGAGCGTGGTTTCCTCGATGCCTCCGAGCTCGACGGCCTGCTCGGAGCGCTCGAGCGTGTGCGCGAATCCGACCGCGAGCGCGGCGTGCACGAGCGGCGGCCACGGCGGCAGCGCCGTCGCGGCGTCAGGCCCGAGGAAGCGATCGCGCTCGGGCACGTGCGAGGTCACGAGGGACAACTCGACGAGCCGCATCCGGTAGTCGCTGTCGGAATCGGCGAGCGGCGCGTACACGCCGCCGCGCGCTCGCGCATCGCCCGTGGCGGGTTGCGCGCGCAGGACGAATGCGAGCAGTGCGAGCAGCGCGAGCCCCGTGACGAGCAACACGCGACTGCGCAGGTCTCGCTCGGGCCGCGCTCCTAGTGCCACGCTTCGACCTGCGCGGGCAGCGAGAGATCGTCGAGGATCACCACGCCGCTGCCCTCCAGTCCAAGGCGGCGCGGATGGGTCGCGCCCGCGGCCTGCGGTCCGACGACGAGCTGGCGCACGTTGCCGTAGCGCTCGGGATCCGAGCGCGCGACCAGCGGTCCGCACAACACGACTCCCTCGAGCGCGGGTGCCTCGCCGGCGAGGAATCCGCGCTCGAGCAACACGGTCGCCGAGCCGCGCGCGAGGGCGTAGAGCGGACGTTGCTCGACCCACTGCCGCAGTCGCGCGAGCAGCGCGGCGACGTCCTGGGGCTGCGAGGGAAGATGCAGCGCGAAGAGCTGCGTGCCGGTGCGCTCGGCGAAGTCGAGCCACAGCCCGAGCGCGAGCACGTGGTCTTCCGCCTCCGACTCCGGCGAGAGGATCGCGAGCGCGCGGCGCGGCTCTCGCGAGGGACCGTAGGTCCAGATCCAATGCTCGACGCCGTTCGCTTCGCGCCAGCCGAGCTCGAGCGGCACCGGGACACCGGTCGGGGCGCCTTTCTCAGGCCAATGCTCGAGCGCGAGCAGCAGCTCGCCACCCGAGAGCGACGCGCTCCCGCGGCGCCCGCTCGTGACGAGCCGTCGCGCGAGCGTCAGCGCGCGGCCGAAGCCCGGTTGTGTCGAGCGCGGCTTGGCAGCCGCCGCCTCTAGGCGCGTGCCCAGCTCGCCCACGGCGTCGACGCGCACCTCGGCCAGCGCAAAACCCTCCGTGGGTCGATCGGGACGAGTGACCACTCCGAACAGACGCCACGGCGCCGGCGGTCCGAGCGGTCCGCGCACGTACATCTCGAAGCCCTGCTCGGTCACCGCGCGCGCGCCGACCGCCTCGCGCCGAGCGGGCAGCGCGCTGCCATCGCTCGCGAGCCAGCGCAGCTCGAGCCAGAAGTCCTCGCGCACTTCGACCGCGTGGGCGCGCCGCACGTGCACGACGAGCGGATCGCCGAGCCCCTCCGAGCGCGCATGGAACGCACCGGGGGCGACGGACAGGTCGAGGGCGCTCGCGAGCTGGTCGAGATCGACTCGCTCCGCGGCGCTTCCACTGGAGAGCTCCGTCTCGACGAGCCGCAGGGTTTCGAGCCCCGGCGCCCAACTGGGCGATGCGCCCACGGGGCGAGCGTCGATCAGCGCCGCAACCGCGCGGGCGCGAGCCTCGCTCGACGCGCGCAGGTAGTGCGCGAGAAAGCGCTGCTGGCGCTCGCTGCGCACGCAAGCGTCGTGTTCCTTCCACTCCGCGGCCTCGAGCACCGCCGGTGCGATTTCTTCGATCGGCTCCCGCGCTTGGAAGCCGCGCGGCGGCGTGAACGCGAGCAAGGCGAGTGCATGCAGCACGTGACGAACGCTCCGCGGAGCTACAGGAGCTCTTCGATGAACTGCTTCTTCGGATCGAAGCCGCGCAGGCGAATGCGCTCCGCGGTGCCAGCGGGGAGCGACGCGCGCGGCGCGAGGCCGACGAGTTCGCTCTCGAGGATCTCGACGCCGGCGGCGCGCGCGAGCTGCTCGACCACCTCGTACACGCGCTGCAGGCCGGTCGCGCGGAAGTCGCACACGTTCATCGAGACCTGCGCGCACTTGGGCGCGTCGATCGCAAAGCCCATCGCCTTGATGCCCTTGAGCCCGCCGTCCTTCTCGCGGATCGCCTTGGCGATCGACTTCGCGAGCGCGAGGTCCTCGCTGCGCAAGTTGATGTTGAACGCGATCAAGAACTGCCGCGCGCCGATCACGGTCGCGCCCGCGCTCGCGTGCAGCGCGTGGCGCGGGCCTTCGTCGGGCACGCGCGCGGGATCGCTCGCGACCGCCTCGCGCAATTTCTCGAAGCCGATGTTGCGCACGTCGGGCAAGTTGCGACGCGCGGGAGTGCGCGCGGCCGACTCGTAGAAGTAGACCGGGATCGAGAGCTCGCGACCGACGCGGGCGCCGAGCGCGTGCGCGAGCGCCACGCACTCCTCCATCGTCGATCCCTCGAGCGGAATGAACGGCACGACGTCGGTCGCGCCGACGCGGGGGTGCTCGCCCTCGTGGGAGCGCAGGTCGAGCACCGCCGCGGCCTTCGCGATCCCGCGGAAAGCCGCCTCGGCCACGGCCGAACCCTCGCCCACGAGCGTCACCACGGATCGGTTGTGGCTCGCATCGCTCGAGCGATCGATCACGCGCACGCCCGGCACGGAGCGCAGCGGCTCGAGGATCTGCTCGAGCACCTGTGGACGGCGACCTTCACTGAAATTGGGGACACACTCGACGAGACCCATGCGGTGCACTCCTGTGGCGGACGAAGCGGGGGGGGCTAGGAGTCTAGCGCACGCGCGAAGACGACGCGTCCGCCGCGCACGACCGTGCGCACGGGATTGCGGCCGAGCTCGTAGGCGAGGTGGCGATGGTTGGGCACGTCGAGCACGAGCACGTCGGCGCGCTTGCCCGCCTCGAGCGATCCGATGCGCTCTCCGCGGCCCAACGAGCAGGCCGCGTTGAGCGTCGCCGCCGTCAGACATTCCGCGGCGCTCATGCGATAGCGCAGCGCCGCCCACGAGATCACCTCGCTCATGCTCTGCAGGTAGCACGAGCCGGGATTGAAGTCGGTCGAGATCGCCACCGGCACGTGCGCGTCGATCATGCGCCGCCCGGGCGCTTCGCGCTCGGTTCGCAGGAACAGCGGCACGATCGGACACAGCACCGCGACCACGCCGTGCGCGGCGAGCGCGTCGATGCCGCGCTCGCTCACGTGCTCGAGGTGATCGGCGCTCGCGGCCCCGAGCTCCGCCGCGAGTTCCGCGCCGCCGAGCGGCGTCAGTTGATCGACGTGCAGCCGCAGCCCCAGCCCGTGCTCGCGCGCCGTCGTGAGAATGCGCCGCGACTGCTCGAGCGAGAACGCGATGCCTTCGGTGAAGACGTCGCAGTACTCGGCGAGTCCCTCGCGCGCCACGCGCGGCAGCATCTCGCGCACGAGCAGCTCGACGTAGGCCTCTTTGTCGCCGCGAAATTCCTCGGGGAAGTCGTGGGCTCCGAGGAAGGTCGGCACGACGTCGACGGCGTGGCGCGCGCGCACGGCCGCGAGCGCTTCGAGACACTTGTGCTCCGCTTCGAGCGAGAGCCCGTAGCCGGTCTTGGCCTCGACGGTCGTCGTGCCGAGCTCGAGGAATCGATCGAGGTGGCGCTCGAGCCGCGCTTCGAGCAGCTCGCGCGGGGCCGCGCGCACTCCGCGCGTCGTCGACAGGATGCCGCCGCCCGCGGCCGCGATCTCGGCGTAGGTCGCGCCGCGCGTGCGCAACTCGAACTCGTCCTCGCGCGTGGTCACGAACAGCGGGTGCGTGTGCGCGTCGACGAAGCCGGGAACGAGCGTGCCACCCGCGGCGTCGAGCGTGCGCGCCGGTGCGAAGCGCGCCGCGAGCTCGTCTTCCGGTCCGACGGCGAGGATGCGCTCGCCCAAGATGGCGATCGCGCCGCGCGGCACGATCGACAGCGCCGCGAGCTCGCGGCCCGTGCGCGGCGTACAACCCAGCGGCGTGGCCAGCTCGCTGGCGCCGCGAATGAGGAGGTCGACCGGTCGGAGCGTCATCGCGTGGGGCGGCGGGGAGCTGCTCCTCGCCGCGCCCATGCTACGCACTCGCACGCACCCGCTGCAGGGGCGGTTGGAGTCCCAAGGAGAGCCGCAGCGCCGCGCACAGGCGTTGGCGCGCGCGCAGCATGATCATCTTCATGTTGGAGCCGCCGACGCCGAGCTCGGCGGCGGCCTCGGCGTAGCTGCGCCCCTCGAGCTCGACGAGCTCGAGCGCGCGTCGATCGCGGTCCCTCAAGGTCGAAAACGCCCGCAGGTAATGCGCGAGGAACAGCCTCCACGTCGAACGCAGCTCCACGGCTTCCTCGAGATCGGCCGCCCCGCGCGCCGGTCCGAGCCCGCGGTCGGCGAACTCCGGCGCGCCCTGTGCATCCATGCTGAGCCCGCGCGCGCCGAAGCGGGACTGCGCGCGCCGCACCACGTTGGCCGCGATCGTGCGCACCCATGCGCGGAAGCCGCCGCGCTCCCCGGGCCGGTAGCTGTGGGCGTACAGGAACACGTTCACGAACGTGTCTTGCAGGAGCGCGAGCGGGTCGAGGCGCGACCCCGCCACCCGCACGCGCCAGCGCAGCCAGTCGAGGACGCTGGCTCGCGAGTGCTCGTAGAGGTCGTCGAAGGCCGACTTGGAGCCCTGCTCTCGGAACAGCTCGACGAGCGCGGACTCGATGCGCCCGTCGCGCTCGGCCTCGCTCTCGCCCTGCGAGCACTCCAAGCGCACACCTCGGGCACGGAGCTCGTGCTCACAGCGCAGCGACACGACAGGCGATGGGGTCGGCATGCCGGACCCTGAGGCAGGTTGCGTGCCAAGTCGCCACACCGGCCGCGCCAACCGCACTAACTCATTTTGCAACAACGACTTAGAGCGATGCAACCGCGCGCCAGCCAGACCCGCCACGCGGCGCTGCGATCGGCGAGTGTTCCGATTTCGTAGCAGAGCGCCCTCCGCCCGAGCGCGACCGCCGCGCCCGCGCTCCTATACTCCGGCCCCCGACGGCGCGCGAGCGCCCCGCCATGCCGATCCCGCCCCCACTCTCCACCCGCCCCGCCTTCGACCTCGCCGCGCCGCAGCCCTCCGCCCTCGAAGTCGACCTCGCGGGCGTCGAAGTCGCCCTCGCCGCGCTGTTCCTCGCCACGCTGTTCGCCCTGCTGCGCCGTTCGATCGCGCAGTCCACCCCCGAACGCGTGCTCGACGGCCTTCCCGCCGGCGACGCCCGCAGCGCCCTCGAGCGGCTCCTGCGGCGGACCGACCGCCTCACCACCAGCGCGGCGATCCTCGAGCTGGTGTGCACGCTGGTCTGCTCGGCCTGCGTCGTTCGGCTGGTGTACGAGCAGGGCCACGGCCCTTGGAGCGCGCTCTGGATCGGCACGCTGGCCTGCGTCCCGGTGCTGTGGTTCGCGACCGACGCGCTGCCGCGCAGCCTGGCGTTGCGCATCGGCGACCGGCTGGTGCGCTCGGGGCTGCGACCGTTCGGCCTGTTCCAGCTGCCGCTCGAGTTGCTGACGACCGGGCTCGAGGCCGTGCGCCGCGGGCTGCTGCGACTGTTCGGCGTCCACGACAACCCCGAGTCCACGCGCCAGATCGTGGCGGGCCTGCGCGAGGTGATCGAGGACGCGGACCTCTCCGGCCGCCTCGACGACGCGGAGAAGCAGATGATCGGCAAGGTGATGGAGCTGCGCGAGATCGACGCCGCGTCGCTGATGACGCCGCGCACGCGCATCGTGGCCGCCGACCTCGACGCAGGCCTGCCGTCCGCCGCGCGCATGCTCGCGGAGTCGGGCCACAGCCGTCTGCCGGTCTACCAAGGCAGCGTCGATCGCGTGATCGGCACGCTCACCGCGCGCGACGTGGTGCAGGCGATTTCCGCCGGCTCGCTCGAGAGCGCCGACTTCCGCGCTCTGCTGCACACGCCGATGCTCGTCCCCGAGACCACCAAGGCGCGCGGACTGCTCGCCGAAATGCGCCGCCAGCGCACCGAGCTCGCCGTGGTGGTCGACGAGTACGGCGGCACGGCCGGTCTGATCTCGATCGGCGACATCGTGAGCGAGCTCGTCGGCGAAATCCCCGACGAATACGACGAGGACGCTCCGGCGCAGGTGCGGCGTCTGGCGGACGGCGCGGTCGAGCTCGACGCGAGCCTGCACGTCAGCGAGGTCAACGAGCAGTTCGACCTCGAGCTGCCCGAGCAGGCCGACTTCGAGACGCTCGGCGGCTACGTGCTCGCGGAGCTCGGCCGTTTCCCACAGCGCGGGGAGAGCTTCGAACGCGCGGGCGTCGAGTTCAGCGTGCTCGAGGCGAGCGATCGACGCGTGCTCAAGCTGCGCGTGCGCAAGCTCGCCGCCGACGAGGCGCGCTGACCCGTGCCCGCCGTGCGCGACCGCGCGCTGCTGCTGCGGCGCTTTCCCTACGGAGAATCCTCGCTCGTCTGCCACGCGCTCTCGCGCACCCACGGCCGCGTGCACCTGCTGGCGAAGGGCGCCTATCGTCCGACGTCGCGCTTCTACGCGGCGCTCGACCTGTTCGACACGCTCGAGCTCGAGTGGAACTCCGCGCCGGGGCGCGAGCTGGCGCTGCTCGCGGCGGGCGAGATCGAGACGCGCCGCGCGCGCATCGCCCAAGACCTCGAGGCGTTCCACGCCGCCACCACCCTGCTGGAGCTCGCCGGCTTCGGCGCCCACGAAGGACACGCCAACCCCGAGCTGTTCGACCTGCTCGCGACGGGGCTCGACGCCCTCGCCCGGGGCGTGGTGCCCGACGCCGCAGCGGTTGAGTTCGAGCTCGGGTTGCTCCACAATCTCGGCCTCGCGCCGGCGCTCGCGGCCTGCGCGTCGTGCGGGGGCGCTGCGCCGCCGCTCGAGCCCGGTCCAGCGGCCCGCGTGGCCTTCTCGGCCGGCAGCGGTGGGCGCCTGTGCTCCGCCTGCGCCGACGCGGCCCGCGCCGCGGGTCGGCGCGTCGGAACGCTGCCTTCCGCCGTGCTCGAGCGCGCGGTCGAGATCCTCGCGCGGCGCGTGTCCGCGTGCGCCCTCGACCCCGACGAGCTCGAGCGCGTGCGCGACTTCGTCGCGCGCTTCCTCGAAGTGCACCTCGAGAGTCGCCCGGCGAGCTATCGCCGCTTTCTCTCCGCTCCCAACCGCAACGCCCGGCCATGAACGTCCGCCCTGCAGCTTCGCTCCTCGTCTGCGCGCTCGCGGCGGGCTGCGCGAGCACGCCGATCTGGTCGAGCTACCGGATCACCGAACCGCTCGAAGTGCCCGCGGCGCTCGAACTCGCGCGCGGCGAGCTGGCCGCGGGTCGCTCGCGCGAGGCCTACGAGCGCGTGCGCGCGGCGCGCGAGGTGCTCGGACTGTCCGTCGAAGTGCGCGATGAGCTCGAGCGCCTCGCGGAGGCGTGCGCGACGCGCCGCGTCGAAGAGCTCGTGGCGGCGCTCGGCGACCCCGATGACTTCGACGACCTCGAGCCCAAGGAGCTGCCGCGCCAGCTCGCCGTCGAGATGTCGCTCGCCATCGCGCGCCACCACGTCGATGACGGCGCGCCGCTGAAGGCGCTCAAGGTGCTCGAGGACCTCGAAACCGCCTTTCCGCGCCACCACGGACGCGTCGAGGCGAGCGCGCTGCTGATCGACGCCGGCGTGGCATTGGTGCACTCCGGCGGTGGCTGGTGGCTGTGGACCGACCGCGACGACGGCGTGCAGGTGCTCGAGTTCGTGGTGCTGAACTATCCCGGCGAGCGCCGCGTGGACGAGGCCTTCTTCGAACTCGCCAACGCCTACGAACACGACGAGCAGTGGGGCCTTGCGATCCAGCGCCACGAGGAGCTCGTCGTCTCGCACGTCGACAGTCCGCTCGCCCCGCTGAGCCAAGCGCGCATCCCCCACTTGCGGCTGGCGTGGATCGAGAGTCCCGAGTACGACCGCAAGGACCTGCTGCGCGCGCGCGCGGAACTCGAGCATTGGCTCTCGATGCACGCGGGGCAGAGCCATGAGGCGGACGTGCGCCTCGACCTCGCGGACTGCCTCGAGCGCCTCGTGCGCTCCGACCTTGGGATCGCGCGCTTCTACCAGCGGATCGACCAACCCTTCGGAGCGCGCTTCCACGCCCTGCGCGGGCGCGAGGTGGCCCGCGAGAGCGGCTCGAGCGCGCTCGTCGCCGTGACGGAGGCGCTGCTGTCGGAGCTTCCCGACGTGTCGACCCTGCCGGGCGAGCGCCGGGCGAGCGAGGACGCCTTCGCGCCCGACGATGACGAGCTGCGCGACGCGCTCGAGCGCGCGCGCGACGCGGAGGCTCGCTCCCAGACCCAAGCGACGGAGCGCAAGCCGTGAGGCGAGTTCACACCGCGCTCGCGACGCTGCTCGGCTCGGTGCTCGTCGCACTCGCGGCGAGCGCCTGCGGCTACCGCAGCGGCTACACGCCGCCGGGGGGATCCTCGGTCGGCGTGGCGTTCTTCGAAAACGTCTCCAAGGAACGCGACCTCGACCGCGACTTCCACCTGCCGCTGACGGACTCCGTCCAGCGCATCGTGCGGGCGCCGCTCGTGGCGCCCGACCGCGCCCGCTACCGGATCGACGGCCGGATGCTCGACTTCCGCCGACGCAACGGCATCCGCAGCGCGAACAACTCCCTGCTCGAAACCGGCGTGCGCATCACGGTCGAGGCGCGCCTCGAACGCCGCAACCCGGACACCGGCGAGCTCGAAGTCCTGCGCCGCATCGAGGTGCAGGACGAGCGCGGCTACGTCCAAGGCGACGTGGGTGGCGAGGCCGGGGCCCGCGCGCGCGCCCTGCGCAACCTCGCCGACCGCGTCGTGATCGACCTGTTCGCCGACCTCGCCTGGGAGGCCCCCTGAGGGCTGCTCGGCGCCCCATGGGGCCCAAAACTGCACTCGCGCGCGGAATTGGCCCCTCTAGGCGCCGCGCGGACTGGATTAGGATACGCCCCGTGCGTTTGCCCAGTGGGCCCCGCGAAGCGCGGGTTGCTTCAGGGGGGCGCGAAGCGCGCCGATAGTGGAACACGATGACCGACAAGAATGACTCTGGGGACAAGCAGAAGAAGAGCCGCTCGTTCGGCGCCTTCCTGCTCTTTCTGACGGTGCTGGTGGCGATCCTGATCACGCTCGGACGCCACAACGCCGCCAATACCCTGTCCCTGACCAAGGACCAGTTCGAGTACCACCTCTACCGGGGGGACATCGACACGCTGGAGATCAACCCGACCCACGTCGCCGGTCGCATGCGCGCCGGTGGCCGTCCCTACGAGGCGGCCGTGTCGGGCCTCGACCGCGAGGGCGATCTCGCCTCGCACTACCAACAGCTCAAGGCCGCGCCCGAGACGGCCACGATCTCCGCCGCGGCGCTCGACTCCGCGCTCGCCTCCGGCGAGTACCAGCCCGAGCTCGTGCGCAAGCTGCGCACCATCAAGCGCGTCGACAAGGGCGAGCAGCGTGCGCCGAGCGACGAGCCTGTGGTGTTCGAGAGCGGCGAAGAACTCTACGTGCGCGTGCTCTCGCGCAAGGCCGACGCCAGCCTGCCGCAGCCCAAGGAAGGCTCGTCGACCCTCGACTTGCGCGTCAAGTTCGAGAGCGGCGGTCCGGGCCTCGCGGCCGTGGTCGAGCGGCTCAAGCAAGCGGGCGGGGACTACGAGCGGTACGACTTCGACCTCTCCGAGCGCGGCGGCACGAGCTATGCCCAAGGCGCCGGAGTGTTCCAGCAGTTCTTGCTCTTCTGGGCGCCGTGGATCCTCGGCTTCGTCGTGATCGTGCTGTTCATGCGCCAGATGCGCGCCCAATCGGGTGCCGGTGGCGTGATGGGCTTCGGTCGCTCGCGCGCCCAGCTCTACACCAAGGAAAACCGCACCAACGTCACCTTCGAGGACGTCGCCGGGGCCCGCGAGGCCAAGGACGAGGTGCGCGAAGTGGTCGAGTTCCTGAAGAACCCCTCGCGCTTCACGCGCATCGGCGGCCGCATTCCGCGCGGCGTGCTGCTCGTCGGCCCTCCGGGCTGCGGCAAGACGCTGCTCGCCAAGGCCATCGCCGGCGAGGCCGAGGTGCCGTTCTTCTCGATCTCCGGCTCGGACTTCGTCGAGATGTTCGTCGGCGTCGGCGCGAGCCGCGTGCGCGACTTGTTCAAGCAGGCGCGCGAGAACTCGCCCTGCATCATCTTCCTCGACGAGATCGACGCCGTCGGTCGCCGTCGCGGCAGCGGCATGGGCGGCGGCCACGACGAGCGCGAGCAGACGCTCAACGCGATCCTCGTGGAAATGGACGGCTTCGGCACCGACGAGGGCATCATCGTCATCGCCGCCACCAACCGCCCCGACGTGCTCGACCCCGCGCTCCTGCGCCCGGGCCGCTTCGACCGCGAGGTGACGATCGAGCTGCCCGACTTCGAGGGCCGCGAGGAGATCCTGCGCGTGCACCTGAAGAAGGTGAAGACCGCGCCGGACGCGGTTCCGACCACGATCGCCAAGCTGACGCCCGGCTACTCCGGCGCCGACCTTGCCGCGATCGTCAACGAGGCCGCCATCCGCGCCGCGCTCGCGAAGAAGGATGCCATCGCGCTCGAGGACCTCGACGAAGCCCGCGAGAAGGTGCGCTACGGCCGCCAGAAGAAGTCGCGCAAGGTGGAGCTCGAGGACAAGAAGATCACCGCCTACCACGAGGCCGGTCACACGGTCGTGGCGGCGACGATCCCAGAGATCGACGATCCCCACAAGGTCTCGATCGTGCCGCGCGGACGCTCGCTGGGCGTGACTTGGATCATGCCCGACAAGGAGAGCTACCACATGCAGAAGAAGCGCATGCTCGGCCAGCTCGCGCTCGCCTTCGGCGGCCGCGCCGCCGAAGAAGTGTTCTGCGGCGACATCTCCGCCGGAGCTTTCGACGACATCAAGCGTGCGACGGAGATGGCCAAGGCCATGGTCACCGAGCTCGGGATGAGCGAGCGGATCGGGCCAATCAACTACGCCGAGCGCCAGGGCTCGGAGTTCCTCGGAACCGAGCTCGGCCGCAGCCGCGACCACAGCGAGGCCACGGCGCGCGAGATCGACGAGGAAGTGCGGCGCCTGCTCACGGAGGCCCACCAGCGCGCGCTCGCGATCGTGACCGACAAGCGCGAGGAGATCGGGCGCATCACGGAGGCGCTGCTGCTGCACGAGACGCTCAACGGCGACGAGATCGCGCGCCTGGTGCGCGGCGAGTCGGTCGAGAGCCTGCGCCCCGGCGGTCCGCCGCCCACGGCGCCGGTCGGCACGAGCGATCGCAAGGGCGCGCCGAAGGTGGCGGGCGAAGGCCAGCTCGGCGACCTGCCCGGCTCGCCCGGCCTCTCGCCGGCCTGAGCGCGACCGGAGGGCGAGCCGCCGCCGCGCTCGCTGGCGCGGGCGCGGACTCGGGCGCGGACTCGGGCGCGG
>Ga0194120_10002097_pt1 | contig 34920 bp, 32 predicted proteins | sample TA2MahCa65mmetaG_FD_148642 | JGI IMG/M metagenome (GOLD analysis project Ga0194120, IMG submission 148642) | Freshwater microbial communities from Lake Tanganyika, Tanzania - TA2015019 Mahale Deep Cast 65m | ecosystem: Environmental > Aquatic > Freshwater > Lake | place: Tanzania: Lake... | reverse complement strand
CGGTAATGCTCGGATACCAAGGTATCGACGATTGGGCGAATCAAATCATTGATATCATCCTGTTGGCTACCCATACGCTCAGTTTCATCGTTAAATTCGATTTCATAACTTTCAAAACCGACCTGACCTTTGATACGCATGAATTGGGATAACAACGGGTGGTTATAGGGCAGAACAGGATCAAAAAACTGGTCAATGCGTGGAATTTCATCGACGACCAACACCCATTCGGACTGGTTTTCGATGAAGTGAATATTGGGGTACACCTGCTGAGTGCAAATAATGACCCCTTGGCCAATTCGGTTGATCTGTTCAACACTGGCCATAATCTGCTGCGGCACATTGCTGCTTCTATCATCACTGGAATAGTGTTTAATGCAATGGGCAATACCTAAGTCAGTCAACTGGGTATAAATCTGGTCTACCAGCACTTTTGAAGGGGCAGTGATGATGAATTTTTTATTCAGAACTGCGTTCTTGATGTATTGACCTAATCCATAGGTCTTGCCTGAGCCACAAAGGCCATCGACAAAGTAAATTGTTTGTTTGTGTTTGTTCATAGTCAAATTCCTTTTTAATGACCAGAACACATTAGGGGTGCTTATTGTGAATAAATGCTAAATACCTGTACATTCATTGATTAGATTAGAACACTTCCTTTTGTTCTGGTTGTTCATACCGGGCTGTCATCCTAACAGCCCATTTTTTTGTTTAATGTGCTGACACTTTTGGGTGTTCAACACAGTCCTGCATCCATTGCACGACCTCTGCTTTATTCCAGGCCACTGCCCGTGCGCTGATATGAACAGTGCTTGGGAAGTTACCATGGCGCATACCCCGATAAATCGATGACCTGGAAAGCCCCGTCAGATTGATGACTTCGGTTAGTTTGATGAATTGCATTGCCTTCTCCTTAAAATACCGGATCTCAGAAACCCTCTGACATCTACTGGTATTTATCATTTGCAGCAGAAAAGGCTGAAAAATGGATGATTTTGGACGAAAACCACTTTTTGGTTTTTTTACGATAAACACCTCACAGATTGAGGTGTATTTTTGATAAAAACAAAGCAACGAAAATTGTTATCCCGATTGTTATCCCGAAAACGCATTTCTCAGGTTTTCGGGATTCTTTAAGATTTTAACTGCTTGATTTAATTGGTCGGAACGACAGGATTTGAACCTGCGACCCCTTGTCCCCCAGACAAGTGCGCTACCAAGCTGCGCTACGCTCCGAAGAATAAATTATCGACCAGAAGGTCTTTGTGAATTTATTTCAGCAATTCTAGAATATCTTCCAGCTCACCGATCATCTGATGAATTAATTGCTTGCTACGAAGCGTATCTTCTTTAGCGTTATCACTCACCAAATGGGCTTTTGCACCGCCTATTGTGTAGCCTTGCTCGTATAGTAAAGAACGAATCTGGCGAATCAATAAAACGTCATGACGCTGATAATAACGACGGTTGCCACGTCTTTTAACTGGACTGAGTTCGGTAAACTCCTGCTCCCAATAACGCAACACATGTGGTTTTACTGCGCACAAATCGCTGACTTCACCGATTGTGAAATAGCGCTTGGCCGGTATGACCGGCAATTCATTATTATTACTGGGCTCCAGCATACGCTTCCACTCGTGCTTTTAGTTTTTGACCTGTCCGGAAAGTCACTACACGACGCGGTGTGATGGGGATTTCTTCACCTGTCTTGGGGTTACGACCTGGACGACCGCTTTTATCACGTAATTCAAACTTTCCAAAGCCAGAGATTTTGACTTGCTCTCCGCTTTGTAAAGCATTCTTAATTTCGTCGAAAAAAAGTTCAACAATTTCTTTAGCTTCACGTTTGTTTAAGCCTACTTCTTCAAACAAGCGCTCGGCGATATCTGCTTTTGTTAACGCCATAATAATACCTTTAGACCTTAATCCCTAAGTTTTGCATTGAGTTTGCTGGCTAAAATCTCTAAAACTGTGCTGAATATAGCATCAATTTCAATATCTGTAAGCGTTTGTGTGTAATCTTGTAATATTAAACTTAAGGCTACACTCTTAAATCCATCGGCAACGCCAGGACCGCAGTAGATATCGAACAGTTGCACATCGCGAATTTTAGGCTCATGCGCTGATTGTATGGCTTCGATAATAGCAGCCGCTGAGACCGAGTCTTCCACCAGCAAAGCCATATCACGACGCACAGATGGGAATTTCGACAAAGGTTCAAACTTAGGCACCACGCGACCTAGAACGGCTTCTTGCAGTAATTCAAACAAAAATACCGGTCCGTCAAAACCGAGTTGTTTTTCTAGATTAGGATGCAACATCCCCAACCAGCCAATTGACTCACCTTGAGCATTACTGATTAAAGCCGTCTGACCGGGATGTAATGCGGGATGTTCGCTGGCAGTAAATTTAGCCTGAACACCACTTAAAGCAAGAAAGGCTTCCACATCCGCTTTGACATCAAAATAATCAACTGGACGAGATTTTTCCGCCCATTGTTCTGCATGAACCGAACCTAGCGCTAAACCTGCCAGCATTTTGCTTTGCTCAGTCACCTGACCTTGTTGAATAAAACGTAGGCCAGTCTCAAACAAACGCACCCGTTGTTGTTGACGGTTAATATTGTATAAAGCTGCATTGATCAATCCACACCAGAGACTGGTACGCATAATCGCCAGCTCGGAAGAAATCGGATTCTGGATACGAATATATTCATCATTCGGCGCGATTAATTGCTGGATGTTTTCATCAACAAAACTGTAGGTGATCGCTTCCTGATAGCCACGATCCACCAGACAGTCTTGTAAACGTTCTAAAGGCAATAAAGCTTCAGGGGCTTTGCCTAAACTGGAACGCATCAACAAACTGCTGCTAGGCAGATTGTTGTAACCAATAATACGACCAATCTCCTCCAGCAGATCTTCTTCAATCGCAATATCAAAACGAAAACCTGGGGGGGTGATCAGCCAACCCGATTCAGTCTGCGCCACGTGCATCCCTAAGCCACCAAAAATCCGGCTGACAGTCGCATGATCAGGAGTAATACCTAAAACAGTCTGGATGCGCTGTGCACGTAAGGTCACTGCATGTCTGCTTGGTAACTGTGCTTCAGCAATGGTTTTTTGTATTGGGCCAACAGATCCGCCGGCGATTTCCACTATCAGTTGTGTGGCACGCTCAATAGCTCTTTGTTGCAATTCAAAATCAACACCCCGCTCAAAGCGGTGTGATGAATCGGTATGCAAACCATATTGACGGGCTTTACCTGCAACACGAATCGGCGTAAAAAAAGCGCACTCTAGGAAAATATCACGGGTTTGATCAGATACCGCACTGTCTTTACCCCCCATCACGCCGGCTAATGCTAAGGCTTTGGACTGATCCGCTATCACTAGGCTTTTATCGTCCAGTTCAATGGTCTGATCATTCAACAGCGTCAAACTTTCACCCTGACGACTGTAACGAACCACTATATTGCCTTCCAGAGTATCGGCATCAAAGGCATGTAATGGTTGACCCAATTCTAATAACACGTAATTGGTGACATCAACGACCGGCGACAAACTACGAATCCCACTACGACGCAGTTTTTCCTGCATCCATAAAGGCGTAAGCGCGTCTGAACGAATCCCTTTGATAAGACGACCTAGATAAACCGGACAAGCCTCACTGGCCTGCACATCAATGTTGAGGATTTGTTGATGCGTGACAGCAACCGGAGTAATTGCGAGTGGCGCAAACGCGCACTCATTGAGGACTGCGACCTCTCTTGCTACACCTTCTACAGACAGACAGTCAGCCCGATTGGGGGTTAGGCCTAGTTCAATGACATGATCATTCAATTGTAAATAGTCACGAATATCAGTGCCAACCGGCGCATCCGCAGGCAATTCCATTAATCCATTGGAGTTAGCTGCTAAACCCAGTTCTTTTTCTGAGCACAGCATGCCAAACGATAATTCGCCACGTAATTTAGATTCTTTGATGCGAAAATCACCCGGTAATACCGCACCAATGAGAGCCGCTGGAATTTTAAGCCCTGGGCGGACATTACTGGCACCACAGACAATTTGTAACGGTTCTGCAGTGCCGACATTAACCTGACAGACTCTCAATTTATCGGCATTCGGATGCTGAATCATTGATAAGACTTCAGCTACGACCACGCCATTAAACTGTCCGGCAACGGCTTCTACGGCATCCACTTCCAGACCGGCCATCGTCAACTGGGCAACCAAGGTATCGGTATCAACAGGTGGATTGACTCGCTCTCTTATCCAAGCTTCACTTACTTGCATGACTCACACCTGTTACTTAAACTGTTGCAAAAATTTAAGATCGTTCTCAAAGAACATTCTTAAATCATTAATGCCGTAGCGCAGCATGGCCAGACGCTCAACCCCCATACCAAAGGCAAAACCTGAGTAGTGTTGATGGTCAATATTCACTGATTTGAATACTTCAGGGTGAATCATGCCGCAACCCATTACTTCTAACCAGCCGGTATGACTGCAGACCCGACAACCTTCGCCATCACAAATTACGCATTCGATATCCACTTCCGCGGAAGGTTCGGTAAACGGGAAATAAGAAGGGCGGAAACGTACTTGTATATCTTTTTCAAAGAACGCCCGCAAAAACTCAAACACCACGCCTTTTAAATCAGCGAAGCTGACGTTCTGATCAACCAGAAAGCCTTCTACCTGATGAAACATTGGGGTGTGAGTCAAATCAGAGTCACAACGATAAACACGACCCGGCGCAATCACTTTTAAAGGCGGTTGCTGTGATTCCATCACCCGAATTTGTACCGGAGAAGTATGGGTACGCAAAACGGTATGGGCATCAAAATAAAAGGTATCGTGCATGGCACGAGCCGGATGGTGTTCAGGGATGTTGAGAGCCCCAAAATTATGATAATCGTCCTCGATTTCAGGCCCTTCAACCACATCAAAACCCACACTGGCAAAAATCTTGGCAATACGGCGCAAAGTGATGGTTACAGGATGCAAACCAGCAGTGGTCTGACCACGCCCCGGCAGACTGACATCAATCCGTTCATTGGCTAAACGCGCATTGAGTTCGGCTGACTCCAGATCGGTCTTACGAGTCTCTAAAGCGGATTGAAAGCTATCTCGCGCAGTATTGATGACTTGACCAGCGGCTTTACGCTGCTCAGGCTCAAGACTGCCCAGTTCTTTCATTTGCAGGGTGAACAGACCTTTTTTGCCTAGGTAATGAACTCTTACCTGATCCAGCTGATTCAGATCGTTTGCATTTGCAAGCGCTTGTAATGCCTGCGTCAGAATTTCTTCGATACTAGCCGACACGACTCAGCTCACTCTATAGATGGGGGAAGGAAATAACCGGACGATTTTAGATTTTAGTTGCAGCCTCCCCCGTTACCGGAGGAGGTGAACAACTATGATACCCGAAGGTATCGGCAAAACCTGTTAAGGTTTGCTTCTGTTAGCAATAGCGATTTTAGCGATCTCGCCAAATGCTTCGATATCACGAACCGCTAAATCAGCCAGAACTTTACGGTCAATCGCAACATTAGCGTTGGTCAGACCATTAATCAGACGGCTGTAAGAAATTCCAAACAATCTGGCTGCCGCATTAATACGGACAATCCACAAAGCGCGAAATTGACGTTTTTTCTGTTTGCGATCGCGGTATGCATATTGACCGGCTTTGATAACCGCTTGTTTAGCAACGCGATAAACGCGACTACGGGCACCGTAGTAACCTTTCGCTAACTTTAAGATTTTTTTGTGTCTCGCTCTAGCGGTGACACCACGTTTTACTCTTGGCATGTTCTACACTCTCGTTAAAAAAACAAATCAGCTATAAGGCAGCATACGGGCTACCAATGGTGCATCTGAAGGATGCAGAATGGCAGTTTTACGCAGTTGTCTTTTACGCTTAGTGGTTTTTTTAGTCAGAATGTGACGTTTGTGCGATTGCTTGCATTTAAATCCGCCGGAGCCGATTTTCTTGAAGCGTTTGCCCGCACCGCTATGGCTTTTCAGTTTTGGCATTTGTTTTCTCCAATAAATAAAAAAAAGTCCCTGAGAAAAACCCGTTGAGGCAAAATGCATGGCCCCAATGAATTTATGGCGTTTTAAAACACCGTCTGTACCGCAATCCGGCGATACACCACTACTTTGTGAAAGTAGCCAAACTATTTTTTCTTTTTAGGTCCCATCACCATCACCATCTGACGGCCTTCTAGTTTTGGGAACTGTTCAACTGCAGCGTGCTCGTCCAGATCCTGTTCGATACGCTTCAATAAATCCATACCTAGTTCACGGTGCGTTAACTCACGACCCTTGAAACGGACGGTGATCTTGGTTTTATCACCTTCGTTGAGAAATTTGATCAGACTACGCAACTTAACCTGGTAATCACCTTCTTCGGTACCCGGTCTGAATTTGATTTCTTTAATTTGGATTTGCTTTTGCTTTTTCTTGGCGGCTTGCAGTTTTTTGTTTTGCTCAAACTGGAATTTACCAAAATCCATAATCTTGCAAACCGGAGGATCCGCATTCGGTGAAATTTCCACCAGATCCAGACTTGCATCATAGGCGAGCTGTAAAGCATCGTTAATTGAAACAACCCCGACTTGTTCACCTTCAGCGCCTATTACCCGTACCCGTCTAGCGGTGATTTCGGTATTTAAACGCGTTGCATCTTTTTTAGAGCTGATACCCTATCCTCCAAGATTATTATTATTTTCTATCGGCAATTTCGTGTTGGAGACGCTGAATCAAATCGCTGATGGATAGACTTCCGATATCTTCACCCTTCTGGGTACGAACTGCGACAGTTTGTGTTTCCATTTCTTTGTCGCCCGTAATCAGTTGATACAGCACACGCTGCATGGAATGCTCGCGAATTTTAAAGCCAATCTTCTCATTTCTCAAGTCAATTTTGACTCTAAGACCTTGTTTTTCAAGTTCTAGGCGTATCTGCTCCGCATATTCGGACTGCTTATCGGTGATATTCATGATCACAACTTGTACCGGAGCGAGCCATAACGGGAAATTTCCGGCGTGTTGTTCGATCAAAATACCGATAAAACGTTCGAGCGAACCCAAGATTGCCCGATGCAACATCACGGGTACATGACGCGCACTGTCTTCACCAATAAAGGCCGCACCTAAACGATCGGGCATAGAAAAATCAACTTGTATGGTGCCGCATTGCCAAACACGTCCCAAACAATCCTTCAAAGAGAATTCAATTTTAGGACCGTAAAAAGCGCCTTCACCTGGTTGTAACTGCCAGTCCAGACCTTTGTTATTCAGCGCGAGCTCCAGGGCATTTTCGGCTTTATCCCAAACCGAATCATCGCCGACCCGATTTTCGGGGCGAGTTGATAGTTTGATCAACACCTCTTCGAAGCCAAAATCCTTATACACTTCGAACAATAAGTCGATAAACGTCGATACTTCCGACTGAATCTGATCTTCAGTACAAAAAATATGTGCGTCGTCCTGAACAAAGTTTCTGACCCGCATTAAACCGTGCAGGGTACCGGAAGGCTCGTTACGATGACAGGAACCAAATTCAGCCAAACGTACCGGCAGATCACGATAACTTTTTATGCCTTGATTGTAGATTTGAATATGACACGGACAGTTCATCGGTTTAACCGCATAATCCCGGCTTTCCGAATGGGTAGTAAAAATCATGTCACCAAACTTATCCCAGTGACCCGATTTCTCCCAGAGACTGCGATCGACAATCTGCGGAGTTTTGACTTCGCTGTAGCCATTGACCCGTAACTTTTGGCGAATATATTGTTCAACCTGCTGATAAATCGTCCAGCCTTTTTCATGCCAGAACACCATCCCGGGCGCTTCTTCCTGAGCGTGAAATAAATCCAGCGCCTTGCCAATTTTACGGTGATCGCGTTTCTCGGCCTCTTCTAATCTGTGCAGATAAGCCGCCAATTCTTTAGCATCGCCCCAGGCCGTACCATAAATACGTTGCAGCATTTCGTTCTTGGAATCACCACGCCAATAGGCGCCTGCGATTTTCATCAATTTGAAGGCTTTTAATTTGCCGGTACTGGGCACATGCGGACCGCGACATAGATCCGTGAACTCACCTTGCTGATAGAGAGACAAGGCTTCATCGCTCGGAATTGCAGCAATGATTTCCGCCTTATATTTCTCACCTAAACCAGTGAAAAAATCGACCGCCTGATCGCGAGACAGTTCTGAACGTTGTACTTGAATATCTTGAGCAACCAGTTCTTGCATGCGCTTTTCAATCGCTTGCAAATCTTCTGGCGTAAACGAACGCTCGAACGAAAAATCGTAATAAAAGCCGTTCTCGATCACAGGACCTATCGTTACCTGAGCGGCGGGAAATAATTGTTTAACGGCTTGTGCCAGCAAATGCGCTGTGGAATGACGGATAACATCAACACCTTCCTCATCCTTTGCGGTGATGATTTGTAATGAAGCGTCTTGAGTAATCAGAGTGCTGGCATCGACTAATCGACCATCGACTTTACCGGCCAAGGTTGCCTTAGCCAAACCGCTACCGATCGACTGTGCAACATCGATGACAGAAATAGCCTGCTCAAAATGTCTTTGTGAACCATCCGGTAAAGTAATGACTGGCATATTCGATTCCACAATAAAAAAAGCACCTGACGGGGTGCTTTATTGTTTTTGGTAGGCACGAGTGGACTCGAACCACCGACCCCCACCATGTCAAGGTGGTGCTCTAACCAACTGAGCTACGCGCCTAAAGTCTCTAGTTCGAGCCGCTTATTATAGCGATTAATAAAACTAATGCAAAGCTTTACTCATCGCCTTTTGCATCCAGAGTCTTAAAACCATGCAAACCTCGCTTAGAATCTGCTTGCAACCAGCTCCGTAAATACTGCATTTGGGTTGAATCCGGTAATTCATCGAGGCTTTGTTTATTTCGCAACAGCCTGAATGATTTAGAGAGCAAATTTAACTCATCGCCGACAATGCCCGCACGACGTAAGCCAACAATATTTAGGCGATAATGTTTAGCCGGACGACCACCAATCAAGGTAAACGGCAATACATCCATATTAATACCGGTAGTGCCTTGAATAATGGCATATGCCCCCACCCGACAGAACTGATGTACCACCACAGCCCCGCCCATAAAGACATTATTGTCGACCGTTACAAAACCACCGATCGCAACATTGTTGGCAAAAATGGTTTTATGACCGACTTTGCAGTCATGCGCCACATGGCTATTGGCCATAAAATAACAATCTGAACCGATCTGAGTAGCCCCTTCTGCCGCAGTCGCTCTGTGCGCGGTAAAGCCTTCGCGAAATACATTTCTATCGCCAATTTCTAACCAACTGACGGTTTCAGGCTTAAAACCTAGGTCTTGTGGCAAACCACCCAATACAGCGTGGGGGTGAACAATATTACCCTCACCCATCTTAACCCTGCTATGCACGACAGCATGCGCCCCAACCTGGCTATTAGCCCCAATCACAGCTCCAGACTCAATGACAGCAAACGGCCCGACAGTGACCGCCTCACCCAATTCGACGCCGGGGGCTACATAGGCACTAGGATGGATGCTTATTGACATAGGTTTATCCTCTTGGATGAAATTGACTGTGTAATTGTTTTAGCCGTTGCCGCGCAACATGCGTATAAATTTGTGTGGTTGACAGATTCGAATGACCAAGTAATAACTGCACCACCCGCAAATCCGCACCATGGTTAATTAAATGCGTTGCAAATGCATGCCGCAAGGTATGGGGAGACAGATGCTTTTCTATGCCTGCCACTAATGCATAACGCTTGATGATATGCCAGAACGCTTGTCGTGTCATGGCACCACCACGATGGGTGACGAATAAAAAATCACTCTGCCGGTTAATGAGTATATTCTCGCGCGCCTCATCCAAATACCGTTGCAACCATTCCATCGCCACTTCACCCAGCGGCACTAGGCGCTCTTTATCACCTTTTCCCCGCACCCGAAGACAGCCTTGGCGAAAGTTGACTTGTTGGAAATGCAAATTGACCAGCTCAGTGACCCGCAAACCACTGGCGTATAGCACCTCTAGCATCGTACGATCCCGCATCCCCAAGTCATTGAAAGCATCAGGTGCAGCCAGTAAGGCTTCGACATCTGACTCACTCAGCGCTGCGGGCAGACTTTTAGGCAATTTAGGCGTAGAAAGCAATTCGCACGGGTCCTGCGTCACTAAAGCTTCGCGCAATAAATAGCCATAAAAACGCTTCAAACTCGACAACACTCTCGCCATTGAGCGCCGGGTAATGCCTTCTGCCTGCCTGAGCTTAAAAAACTGATTAATATCGTGCGTCTCAACTTCTAACAATGATTTTTGCCCCAAAAACTTGGCAAACTGGCGCAAATCACTTGCATAGGCTGAGCGGGTATTATCGCTTAAGCCGTACTCCAGCCAAAGCACCTCTAAGTAGCTCTCAATCAAATCCACTGTTGGACTTGCCACATCAAAACCACTGACCAAAAAAAAGGCAGCTAAGCGCCGCCTTTTTCATGTCTTGACTGCAAAACAGTCTGAACGTCATACGTTCAATTAAGACAGTTTTTCTTTAATACGTGCTGCTTTACCAGTCAGATCACGCAGATAGTACAGTTTCGCACGACGTACAGCACCGCGACGTTTAACTTCGATACTACCAACTGCAGGGCTGTGAGTTTGGAATACACGCTCTACACCCACGCCATGAGAAATTTTTCTGACAGTGAACGCTGAGTTCAGGCCACGATTACGTTTAGCAATCACAACACCTTCAAAAGCCTGTAAACGCTCGCGAGTTCCCTCAACAACACGTACTTGGACAACCACAGTGTCGCCAGGACCAAATTCTGGCACGTCATTTTTCAGCTGGGCAGCTTCTAATTCTTCAATAATTTTGCTCATTACCACACCCTATGAATCAACTTCAGTTTTAAATTCTTCCAGCAAAGCGTTCTGCTCTGCCGTTAATTGTATATTTTCCAACAAATCCGGTCGGCGCAACCAGGTCCTGCCTAATGATTGCTTGAGTCGCCAGCGTTTGATTTCAGCATGATTGCCACCGATCAAAACCTCAGGCACACTACCAAAATCATTCACTTCCGGTCTGGTGTAATGCGGACAATCTAACCAACCATCCGAATAAGAATCCTGTTTTGCAGATTCTTCATCACCCAAGACACCAGGTATCAAGCGTGTTACGCCATCAACAATGATTAGCGCGCCAAGCTCACCGCCACTAATCACATAATCGCCTATCGACCATTCTTCATCACAAATGTTCGATATGAATCGCTCATCTATACCTTCATAACGCCCGGCAACCAGAATCACCTGATCATACGAGCAAAGCGTTTGTAGCATAGATTGTGTTAAAGACTTACCCTGCGGACTAAGACAAATAACACGACAACTTTTATCTGCAGCCACCTGACGCGCCGCATTGACTGCGTCCATTAAGGGCTGGCATTTCATAACCATACCGGGACCACCGCCATAAGGGCGATCATCTACGGTTTTATGCTTATCCAAGGTGTAATCGCGCGGGTTCCAAACCTGAAGACCCACAACCCCTTCGATGATAGCTTTTCCCGTTACGCCAAACTGAGCAGCGGCCAACACCATCTCGGGAAACAGACTAATGACATCAAATCGCATTAGCGCTATTAGAAATCAGCATCCCAATCCACAATCATGACCCCAGTTTGCAAATCTATATTTTGCACGGTCGATGACTGGAGAAACGGAATCAATCGCTCAGTCTCACCATCCAGGACAACCAATACATCATTGGCACCTGTTTCAAGCAAATGATCAACCTTACCCAAATATTCGTTCTGCAGGTTTTTTACCTCAAGACCGATCAGATCAAGCCAGTAATACTCACCCTGCTTAGGCTTCGGTAATTGGGATTTATGTATCAAAATCTCCCAACCCATCAACTCGACTGCCTGATCTCTATCCTGAATACCTTCAAGACAGGCCACGACATTAAGACCTTGTCGCTGACCGCTAACAACTTTTATCTGTCTGGTCTGGTCATTTTTTTTCAACAACCAAGGCGAATAGCGAAGAATATTTTCTCGCGGATCGGTATGGGAAAAAACTTTTACCGAACCTTTAACACCAAAAACGCCGGATATTTGTCCAGCGTTAATATAGTCAGCGTCCGTCAAACCAATTAAGCAGCAGCTTTGCTTGCGTCTTTGATCAGTTGAGCAACGCGATCAGTAGGTTGTGCACCGTTTGATTTCCAGTATGCAACGCGTTCTGCGTTCAATACCAGACGCTGCTCAGCACCACGCGCTAATGGGTTGAAAAAACCAACACGCTCAATGTAACGACCATCACGACTGCTTCTGCTATCAGCAACCACTACATGATAAAAGGGACGGTTTTTAGCGCCACCTCTTGACAAACGAATGCTTACCATCTGTATTCCTAAAAAATAAATCTAAATTAATCTGCCTATTCTACGCAATTTTTCGCATATGTGAAGCAAAAAATTAAAAACGCATACCCTTCATATTACCTTGCATGCCACGCATCATGTTGACAATATTGCCTTTGCTGAATTTCTTCATCATTTTTTCCATCATCTGATGCTGCTTCAAAATCCGGTTAACCGCCTGAAGATCTTGGCCGCTACCATCCGCAATACGTTGCTTACGCGTACCTTTTATCAAATCCGGAAAACGTCTTTCTTGAGGCGTCATTGAGTTGATCACAGCAATTTGACGCGCCAAATCCTTGTCATTCACCTTTTCCTTCATCTCTTTGGGCATATTACCCATGCCAGGCAATTTATCCATCATGGCGGTTAAACCACCCATGCTTTGCATTTGCTCTAACTGCTCTTTCAGATCATTAAAGTCAAAACTTTTACCTTTCTGAATTTTTTTGGCCAGTTTTTCGGCCTTTTGCTTATCAACCTTAGTCTCGATATCTTCGATCAACGATAAAACATCACCCATGCCCAAGATTCTTGACGCAACCCGATCTGGATAAAAAGGCTCCAGCGCATCGCTTTTTTCACCCACACCAATAAATTTGATGGGTTTGCCAGTGATATGACGAATCGACAAGGCCGCACCACCTCGCGCGTCACCATCGGCTTTAGTCAGAATCACACCGGTGAGCGGCAAGGCATCATGAAAGGCTTTCGCTGTATTAGCAGCATCCTGACCCGTCATACTATCAACCACAAACAATGTTTCAATCGGATTAATTGCCGCATGCAGGGCTTTAATTTCGCCCATCATTTCATCATCGACATGCAAACGACCAGCGGTATCGACGATCAGTACATCCATAAACTGACGACGCGCCTGATCTAAGGCACGATTGACGATATCAACCGGCTTTTCAGCAACATCACTTTCAAAAAATCTCAGGCCGTTCTCATCCGCCAGTGTCTGTAACTGCTTAATAGCAGCAGGACGATAGACGTCAACACTGACCACGCCGACTTTTTTCTTTTTCTTTTCTTTGAGATGACGACCTAATTTTGCAGCCGTAGTGGTTTTACCTGCCCCTTGCAAACCGGCCATCAAAATGATTGCCGGTGGATTGGTACGCAGATTCAGCTCTTCATTAGCCGAACCCATGACGCTGACCAATTCAGCTTGCACAACTTTAATAAAGGCTTGCCCCGGGGACAAACTTTGCTGAACTTCTTGTCCCAAAGCCCGTTTGCTTACTTGGGCAATGAAATCCGTCACGACTGGCAAGGCGACATCAGCCTCCAATAAGGCCACACGCACTTCTCGCAAGGTTTCCTGAATATTGGCTTCGGTCAGACGACCCTGACCTTTCAGTTTTTTAAGAGTTCCGCTTAAACGGTCGGTTAAATTATCAAACATACCTGATTCTTCTATTTTTTATGGGGCGGCCGACAAGTTCTATCACCAAGAGGTTAGAACATTTGTTGGGCTTAGTTTAACATAAGCCATTCACAACACCTTTTGATAATTGAATGACTCTCAATCTCTTGGTCGGTAGCCTGGCTCTTGTTAGCTATATCTGTGGTGCCATTTTATTGGCCAAGCAAATAGTTAGGCGCCACACCCAATATCACCATCCCGTAAAATTCGGCTGGCTAGGCTTATTGATGCACGCCACTTATATGGGACTGAACATTGTTAATCATCAAAATTTTGATTTCAGTTTTTTCAACGCGGGTGCACTGGTTGGATTGTGCATAGTCGCCTTGTTGTTAGTCGCCAGCATCGACAAACCCGTCGAAAAGCTGGGAATCGCAGTTTACCCCTTAGCCGCATTATTGCTAGGTCTGGACCTCATTTTTCCTGAGCAAACTCGCTTATTATCCAATTACAACTGGCAAATGAGCGTTCACGTTTTAAGCTCAATTATCGCCTTCAGTCTGCTCAACATCGCTGCATTACAAGCCATATTGCTCGCCATACAGGACCAGCAATTGCGTAATCACAGCCCGCAACGACTCATCCTGGCCCTACCACCTTTACAAGCCATGGAGACACTGTTATTTCAAATGATTGCCACCGGACTGGCATTCCTGACCGTCGCTCTGATTAGTGGTTTTGTTTTTATCGATGATTTATTCGCCCAACACCTAGTCCACAAAACCGTTCTCTCAATTATCGCCTGGATTATTTTTTCCGGCTTATTAGTTGGGCGAGTCCGTTACGGCTGGCGAGGCAGCATTGCTATCCAATGGACCCTGACCGGCTTTGTGTTACTGCTAATGGCCTATTTTGGCAGTAAATTAGTGTTAGAACTGATTTTGAAAAAAACTTAATCGACTAGTTTCAAACCGGGCGGCAAAGCCTCACCAAACATTTGCCGCTCTTGCTGAGCATCCAAGACCTGAAATTCTGCGACCATCATTACCCAGCTAGCAGGCGATTTGGATTGCTTTAATTTATCCAAGACCTTGCTGCGTAAATCCTCCTCTACATCTCGTACCCGGTCATTACAGCGACGAGCCAACATAGTGGCTGCAAACGCCAGTTGGGGCTGTTTTTTCCAGTCCATCACGAGCAACTGCTCCAACCAAACACTCACCTGACTAGCCGCAATTACATTTTGCGGCTGACCATGAAACAAGATTCTTGCACCCACACGCCCTAAAGCCCAAGCGGTCTGCTCAGGCTCACCTGACTTCTGTAATCGTTTTAATAACCACTCACCTAACTGAGTCTTGTGATGTGGCGATAACTGCTCAAGAACCGCCGCCAAACGCACGATATCTTCGTAACTACGCGTCTGCAACTGTTTGACCACCCCGGATTGACGCGCAGCGGCGGGATCAATGTATTTAGCAATATCGGCCAATATGCGCTGCTGCGCATCGGCATCAAGACCACCTGCGACACGACGCCACAAGGTCCACCATTCCGCCCAATTTTGCTTGTCATTCACAAATTGCAGACCTTCAGCATAGAAGCCCCAAATCTGTTCAACACGCCAATCATCCAAAGGATATCCAAAGCCTGGACGCAAACAAAACCCCGTCAAATTAAGCCACAAGCGCTCATGAGCTTCACTGCGACGCCGATATTTTGCGCCTTCCAGCAAACTGGCAAACAAGGCCCGCAACAACGGGCTATCCCATTCGAGACGGACTTTACCCAAAATTTTTTCTAAATCGGCGCGCAGATTTTTCACCGCATGGGTATCGACTTGTTTGGATTTAGCCCCAAACACCGACTGAATCGCTTCTATAGCTTTTGACAAGCTGGGCGGCAAAGCCGAATCCAGCGGGGCATTCGTTTGTCCACGCACCTGAAACTCTAGGTCCCAACGCTTATGCGCATCATCAAGCGCCAGACAACTCATTTGCAAAGTACCCAGCGAGGTGTAGGTCGCCGACAAACGCACCATCACTTCTTGCTTGTCTTCACCCTTCAGCGCAAGCACCAACGGCGGCAGACTGTGAAACTGCTCGTTATCCAATGCCAGGCTCTGGCCAGGTTGAAAATTGTGGTCACCTGAGTGTGACAAAAGATGAAACTGGACTGGCGACCCGACTCGCAAAGCAAACTGCTGCTCAAGCAAAATCACTTCACGATCTTCCTCACTGCCTTGATTCAGCAAACAAATCCCATGCTTTGCTTCACTGCCAGGTTTTTCAACTCTAAGAAAATAACTGCGCGGCGCACCGCCACGGATACGCCCACGCTTAGTATGCAAGGTCTGTGCATACGCTACCGCCCCAAACGCAACCGCCAATTCCGGATGAGGATTATCTAAAATGCTGACAGGGCTTTGGCCCCGCCAAGCACTCAACAGGTTTTGCAGGCGTGATTTCATAAGCTCACTTCGAAACACACCACCATTTAAGAGCAGGGTATCGGGGACGCCTGATGCATCTTGCATAATCTGCGCCGTCGCCTGACGATGCTGTTGCAGAAAACCGGCAATATGATGGCTGATCGCTGGATCACTGGCATAGGGCAATCCAAATTCAACCATGCCGCTTCGCCTTTTATTAGGCAATTGCTCAAGTGCTGATAAGGGAAGAAATCCATCTAGAGCAATGTTTAAGACTTCTGTACGGCTTAACACCGTACTTCGGCTGCCGCCAATCAGACGACTCCCCCCGCCTAATAAAGTCACCGTTACCTGATCAGGGGCATCAGTGCGCAACAGGTTTTCTTTGGCTATGCGGCACTGTTCTACCAGTTGTACAAATTCCGCAGTCGATAATTTCTTGGCTTCGCTTTGTAAGCGACTTTCCAGCAGATGCGCCAGGCTGAGATCAATATTGTCACCCCCCAACAGTAAGTGATCGCCTACCGCGATTCTTTCCAGTTGAACTTGCTGATGATTATGATCGATTTTGATCAAGGTGAAGTCACTTGTCCCACCACCCACATCACAGACCAGAATGAGTCTGTGATCAGCCAATTGCGACTGCAAATCCTCTGAATGACGACGCAACCAGTCATAACAAACCGCTTGTGGCTCTTCCAGCAACCGAACCTTACGCATACCGACTGACTGAGCAGCTTGCAAGGTCAGAAAACGCGCCGACTCATCAAACGAGGCCGGCACTGTAATCACGATCTCTTGGTCCTGCAATTTAGCCTCTGGGAAACGCTGATCCCACACTGTCATCAGATGCTGAAGATAACTACTGCTGGCGGCAAGTGGCGAAATCTTGCCCACCTCATCGCTACTCCCCCAAGGCAAAATCGCGGCACTCGCATCGATGTCAGGATGAGATAACCAACTTTTAGCGCTGGTAACCAAGCGACCTTGCGATTTTGCGCCCAGATAACGCGCCGCTTCTCCCAGGATCGCACCGTCTTGCGCTGCAAACACTACGTCAGCGTTATTTAATTCGCCATCAGCGGGGTGATAACGCACCGAAGGCAATAAATCTCTTTCAGCTACTTCTCCGGGTGCGATCATTTGCGCTATCGGCAACAGATGAATGGCTGCATCCACCGCATCACGTTTTGCATAGGCCACCACCGTGTGGGTGGTCCCTAAATCGATGCCAAGCAAATACTTTGAACTATTCATAATCTAGCGATGTACTCAAGCGCTGTGTTTGACAAGCTGTCAGCTAACGACTGACGCCCGATAGAAAAGGGACAAACATCACCGGTTCGATGATTTCATCCTCGAAACCGTGTTCGGTGCGGGTGATTCGGTGTAATTGCTGACCTGTTTGACTACCGACAGGCAAAACTATTACCCCGCCAACGGCTAATTGCTCGAGTAAAGCCTGCGGCACGGCTGCTGGAGCAGCCGCAGCGAGGATACCATCAAATGGCGCATGCTCCGGCCAACCTAAATGCCCATCTGCATGCTTAAAGCCAACTGTTTTCAGATTTAAATCCCATAACACGTCTCTAGCTTTCTTCATTAAGGGTGCGATGCGCTCAACCGAATACACCTGTTTTACCAATTGCGCCAAAATTGCAGTTTGATAACCACAGCCTGTTCCAATTTCCAAGACTTTCTGGGGCTGGATTTTTTCCAATAACAATTCAGTCATACGAGCGACAATATAAGGCTGAGAGATGGTTTGATTATGTCCAATCGGCAGCGCCGTATCTTCATAGGCTCTGCTTTCCAAAGCCTCATCGACAAATAAATGCCGCGGCGTTTCTGTCATCACGCTTAATACCCGGGTATCAGCAATACCTTGCGACCTAAGGCGGCTAATCATTCGGTCGCGGGTGCGCCGTGAGGTCATCCCTATACCTTGTTTACTTCGAATCACGACCCTGCCTCCAGATTGAGCCAATCGCTGAGTGACTGTATGCGTTCAAAACGGGTTAAATCCAATTGCAATGGCGTGATCGAAACATAGCCATTTTTAATCGCATCAAAATCTGTGCCTGGCCCCGCATCTTGTTCTGCACCCGGAGGGCCTACCCAGTAGATAGGATTACCGCGCGGATCAGCCGATTTGATAACCGGCTCCGCTTTATGTCGCTGCCCCAGACGGGTTATTTGCATCCCTTTTAATTCAGTTAAAGGCAGATCCGGAACGTTGACATTAAGCAAAGTGTCATTGGGTAAGGGCTGTTGCTGAATTTTGCGCAACAATTCCACCGCCACTTGAGCCGCCGTAGCAAAATGCTGGGGATTGCTGGCCGCAAGCGAGATGGCAATCGCCGGCAAGCCTAGAAATCGTCCCTCAGTCGCGGCGGCCACGGTACCGGAATATAAAACATCATCACCCAAATTAGCACCGTGATTGATACCTGCAAACACCATATCCGGTTCTGGATCTAGTAAGCCGGTAATCGCCAAATGCACGCAATCGGTAGGCGTGCCATCGACACGCACGAAACCCTCATCGCCGGTGATGGCTCGCAAGGGATGTTCCAGGGTGAGCGAGTTGCTGGCGGCACTCCGGTTACGATCAGGCGCAACCACTGAAATCTGGGCGTATTCTCTCAATGCAGCCGCCAGTTGCTTTAGCCCCTGAGCCAGATAACCGTCATCGTTACTAATGAGAATGTGCATAGCCAAAAGAAAGCCTATAAAATCCGGCCATATTAGCAAAAATGCCGCCCCATCGTGACCAAAAAAACTACATTTAGCGACGAAACCGACTTATTCCGAGCCAGTGTTGGCGAGGTTAGAGCGATTCAGCATAACCAAGTGGTTCTCAGACCAAGACCTAAGCCCAAACCTGTGCCGCGCAAGACCGATACTCTAGCCTCAGATCCTTTGCAAAATAAGGTTGATGAAGAACTGGAATTGCTTTATCAAGAAGACAGTATGGCTTTCCTGGCACCCGGCGTACAAAAAGCCGTACTCAAAAAACTTCGCAAAGGTCGCTACGGAGTTCATGCCGAAATTGATTTACATGGCCTGAACAGTCAGCAGGCACACCACTATCTTTTACAGTCCATTCATATTTGTACTGAAGACGGTGCTCGTTGCATTTTGATCATTCACGGCAAAGGCTACCACTCGCCCAATACTCAGCCCGTTTTGAAAAATGATCTGAACTTTTGGTTGCGACAACATAAAGATGTCCTAGCCTTTTGCTCGGCTCCTGCAAAGTCAGGGGGCACAGGCGCTCTGTTAGTTTTGTTAAAACTAGGGGAAAAATTTGCAGATGACGAGACCGCATTCTGACAAAAGCCTAACTATCGCTCAGCATAATTCAAATATCGATTGAATTTTCCGACAATTTTCCCTATCCTTTGTCCGCTAAATTTTAAACTGGCTGCGCATTGAGGTCTTGCTCGGCTCTTTTTTAAATCACAACGAGAGAACAAAAATGAAAAAATCATTCGGTTTGTTAGTCGGCGCTGCATTATTGGCTCTGAGCGGTCAAGTTGCTGCTAACGAAGCAGAAGAAATTGGTGCGAAAATTTATGAGCGTGCATTCGGCCGTGGTTGCGGCGCTTGCCACGATATCGCTTCTAACCCACAATTAGCTGCTTTAATCAAAGCAGGCAAATTGCCTAAAGATCAGTTCGCTTCAGTTCTGAAAAACGGCAAAAACGGCATGCCTAAAGCAACTGCTGCGATCATGGAAGTGGGTCCAGTTAAAAAAGCAGGTTACACCGAAGATCAAGCAATCGACGCTATCTACGAATACCTGAAAAAATAATTGTTGCACTTAGCAGCAATAAAAAAGCCGCCCTTTTGAGGCGGCTTTTTTTTGCCTGAAACCTGCCGGGCCACCCACAAAGTGAATGGCCACAGTCCGTTTATTTAGAGCGTTTTTTGGCTGCGATGCGCATTCTCAAAGCGTTGAGCTTGATAAAGCCTTCCGCATCTTTTTGATTGTATGCGCCACCGTCTTCTTCGAAAGTCGCGATATTCTCGTCAAACAAGCTATTGTCAGAGACACGGCCTACTACAGTCACATTACCCTTGTAGAGTTTAAGACGCACTTTACCGTTCACGTTCACTTGTGAAGCATCAATCATGGTTTGTAGCATTTCACGCTCAGGACTCCACCAGTAACCGTTATAAATCAACGAAGCATAGCGGGGCATTAATTCGTCTTTAAGATGCGCCACTTCGCGATCCAGCGTCAGAGATTCAATCGCACGATGCGCTTTTAACATCACAGTACCGGCAGGTGTTTCATAGCAACCGCGAGATTTCATACCTACATAACGGTTTTCAACGATATCCAGACGACCAATACCGTTTTCACCCGCTACCTGGTTCAGTTTCACCATGACTTGATGCGGTGAATGAGGCTCATCATTGATCGCCACAATATCGCCGTTACGGAAGCTCACTTCAATATAAGTTGGCAGATCTGGCGCATTTTCGGGTGAAACTGTCCAACGCCACATGTCTTCTTCAGGCTCCGCCCATGGATCCTCAAGAATACGACCTTCATAAGAAATATGCAGTGAATTGGCATCCATCGAATACGGTGAAGCTTTGCCTTTTTTCATTTCAACTGGGATGCCATGTTGGTCCGCATAGGCCAACAATTTCTGACGGGAATTCAGATCCCATTCACGCCATGGGGCAATCACTTTAATATCAGGGCGCAAGGCATAAGCGCCTAATTCAAAACGCACCTGGTCATTACCTTTACCGGTCGCACCATGCGAGATTGCGTCTGCACCGGTTTCGTTAGCAATTTCAATCAGACGCTTAGCAATTAAAGGACGGGCGATTGAGGTACCGAGCAAATATTCGCCTTCATAGATGGTATTTGCGCGAAACATCGGAAAAATGAAGTCACGGGCAAATTCTTCGCGCAAGTCATCAATGTAAATTTCTTTAATCCCTGCAGCGGTCGCCTTAGCGCGCGCGGGCTCCAGTTCTTCGCCCTGACCGATATCTGCGGTAAAGGTGACCACTTCACATTGATAAACATCCTGCAACCATTTGAGAATAACTGAAGTATCCAGGCCGCCTGAATAGGCCAATACCACTTTTTTGACGTCAGACATAACGCTTATACACCTTAAAAATTGATTAACAAAACGCTGGCAATTATAGCGGAAAAGGGCTTAATACGGCGACGATGCGTTCAATTGCCCCTTGATTAGCGGCTAAAAATGCACTCGCTTGTTCAGCTAAGCGCTGACGCGATTGTGGATCTGCTGCCAATGCCAGCACAGCATCGGCCACAGCAGCAGCATCCTGACATTGTCGGGCGGCCTGATGCTGAAGCATTTGTTCCGCTATCAACTGAAAATTAAACATAATCGGTCCAAACAATACTGGTACACCTGCCGCAGCGGGTTCCAGAACATTATGCCCGCCTACATCGACTAGACTGCCACCGACAAAGGCTACATCCGCGGCAGCCAATAACATTTTTAATTCACCCATACTATCAGCGATATACACATCGCAGTCTGGAGTAACGGCCTTTTGTTCACTTCGCATCACGACCCGCAAACCTTGTTTTTCGCAGCCAATTTTTACCGTAGCAAATCGTTCGGGATGTCGGGGTGCAATGACTACTAACAGCTGCGGTATCTGCGCTTTAAGACGCGGATAATGCGCTAAAAGCTGAGATTCTTCACCTTGATGGGTACTGGCAATTATCCAAACGAAGCGATCTCCCCATTGCTGTTTTAGCTGTTTGCCCTCTGCTAATACCTCTGGCGCAATAGTGATATCAAATTTGATATTCCCCAATACGGCCAATTGCGTATCAGACGCGCCAATTGAGAGGAACTGATTTTTATCCGCTTCAGTCTGGGTTGCGATCAGTTTAATCTGAGCCAAAGCTGGTTTTACGAGTGCGGGAATTTTACGATAGGCACGAGCAGAACGGGCTGACAAACGAGCATTAATCACATATAAGGGAATCTCTTGCTGACCTAGAGCAGCAAACAAGTTGGGCCAAATTTCTTTTTCCAGAAACACCGCCAACTTGGGCCGAAACTGTTTTAAAAAACGTTGGATGATGGCCGGTAAATCATAGGGCAAATAAACATGGGCGACACTGTCTCCTAACACCGATTGAATCCGCGCCGAACCCGTTGGAGTAGTGGTGGTGACTAAAATTTGTTCATGGGGATAGCGTTGCTGGATTAAGCGAATCAAAGGCAAAGCCGCCTCCGCTTCACCCACAGAAACCGCATGAAACCATATGCTACGACCAGAAAACGGATGCGCATAATAGCCCAAGCGCTCTTGCCAGCGTTGCCGATACAAAGGCGCTTTTATTCCACGCCAATAGAGGCGAAATAAGACCAAAGGCAGCAACAAACGAAACACACAGGTGTAAAAAAACCGCACCTTGGGACCTAAGTAATTTTGCCGCCGGCAAACAGCCGATAGGCTGGATTATCGCTCTGGCGTTGAAACGGCATACCTTGATGCAATAGCGACTGTTCAAATGCCTGCTGCTGCAGCGCAGTATCTAACTGCAAACCGATTAGCACCTTACCAAAAGCCGCGCCGTGATTTCGATAATGGAACAAAGAAATATTCCACTGCTGTCCCAGGGAAGTCAGGAATTTTAATAAGGCGCCCGGACGTTCCGGAAATTCCAGACTGTAAATCACTTCCGCCAAACCACCTGCCACATGACCACCGACCATATGGCGGATATGATCTTTGGCCAGTTCATTGAGCGTCATATCGGTCACAGCAAAACCTTCAGTTTGTAAATGATGGATTAGGTCGTGACGATCCGATTCCACACCGCTACTGGTAATCCCGACAAATACCTGCGCATCTTTATCATCAAAATAGCGATAATTAAATTCGGTGATGCTGCGCTTGCCCAGTGCTTTACAGAACTTCAAGAAACTGCCGGGCACTTCAGGAATAGCGACCGCCAGCAAAATTTCACGATGCTCACCCACTTGGGTGCGTTCAGCCACATAACGCAAGCGATCAAAATTAATATTGGCGCCACTGTCAATCGCGACCAAAGTCTGACCACTCAAAGCTTGCGCTTCGACATAGGCTTTTAATCCTGCCACCGACAAAGCACCCGCAGGTTCGGCTACTGAACGAGTGTCATCAAAAATATCTTTAATCGCCGCACAAATTTCATCGGTACTGACCGTAATCACTTCATCCACACATTCGCGAGCGATACGAAACGGTTCCTCCCCCACTTGTTTAACCGCGACGCCATCAGCAAATAAGCCGACTTGTTCGAGTATGACGCGTTGATCAGCCTTTAAGGCCTGATTTAAACAATCGGCATCATTCGGCTCAACACCGATCACCCGAATATCAGGGCGCAAAAATTTGACATAGGCCGCCACACCGGCAATTAAGCCACCGCCCCCGACCGGCACAAAAATCGCGTGAATATCCCCCGTATACTGACGCAAAATTTCCATGGCGACCGTGCCTTGTCCGGCTATCACATCAGGATCATCATAGGGATGGATAAAGCATAAACCCTTGGCAGCCAGTTCTTTAGCATGTGCATAGGCATCATCATAGGAATCACCGTGCAAGACAATTTTGGCACCGTTGGCTCGCACTGACTTCACTTTAATTTCTGGGGTGGTCTTAGGCATGACGATCATCGCCTTGATACCCAGTTTTTTGGCCGCTAATGCGACGCCCTGCGCATGATTACCCGCCGAAGCCGCAATAACCCCTTGAGCAGCCTGCTCAGGGGGCAGAGTCGCCATTTTGTTATACGCGCCACGTAATTTAAACGAGAAAACCGGCTGCAGATCTTCACGCTTTAAGTAGACTCGATTACCCAGCCGTTCTGACAAAGTCGGAGCAAAGTCTAAAGGGGTTTGCTCGGCAACATCGTACACTTTTGCCCGCAAGATTTTTTCAATGTATTTCTGGGTCATTGTCCTAAAAACAGCTGAGAAATAGATGCTTATCAGTTATTATCACACACAATGACAGGATATACCCCCGTGTCAGAATTCATTAAAACTCAGGAACACTGCACAATGACTCAAGACGAATTAAAAAGACAAGTTGCCCAAGCAGCACTGCCCTATTTAAAAAACACCCCAATCATTGGCATGGGTACAGGATCAACCGTCACGCATTTGATCGATTTGTTAGCGGACTCTGATTTCAAATACGACATCGAAGGCGCGGTATCCAGCTCTATTAAAACCACAGAACATTTGCAACGTATCGGCATTAAGGTTTTGGAACTTAACCAAACCGGAGATTTGGAAATCTATGTGGATGGCGCTGATGAAGTCACCCCGCATAAAAAAATGCTGAAAGGCGGTGGCGGTGCTTTGACACGTGAAAAAATCATTGCCGGCGCCAGCAAAAAATTTGTTTGTATCGTTGACGACAGCAAATGTGTTGATGTGTTGGGTAAATTTCCATTACCCGTTGAAGTACTGCCATTGGCGCGTAGCTTTGTAGCTCGTCAATTAGTCAAACTGGGTGGTCAACCCATCCTGCGTGAAGGCGTTATCACTGACAATCAATGCGAAATTCTGGACGTTCATAACCTGAATATTCTGGATCCAGTTGAAATTGAAAAAATCATCAACAACATTCCTGGCGTAGTGACCAATGGTTTGTTTGCGATGCGTGCTGCCGATATCGTATTAGTCGGCAAAGGCACTGAAGTCATCAGCTACTAAACTGATTCACGGGTCAGAGTCTTTCTGGCCCGTCCTCCCCTCAGCCTAGCAATACCGTTCACAACATCTAAACTTAAGGCATTCAAACTTTTTAGGTTTGCCAATGCCAATTTGCTTTAAGCCAAAGATCGCATGCCCAGCAGAAGCCTAGCCTTTTGGGCTGGCATTATCTGGATCCAAAATTGTGTAGCCTTAGTTTCTGATCAACAACTAGGTCTATTGGTCTTGATTGCCGTATCAAGCTGGAAATATCGAGCCTGGCCCCTTTGTTGTTTATGCCTAGGACTGATTTGGGCGAGTCTATTCGGCATTCAGCGAATGGCAGATCGCATTCCGCCTGCGTTGATTCAAAAAGAACTGTCGGTTGAGGGCTATATCAGCAGCTTGCCGCAACAGCATCCTCATCATCAAAGTTTTGATTTCGTGGTACGCATTCCAGATGGACATTTTCCGCATAAATTACGTCTCAACTGGTACAACGCACCGCCTCTTGAAGCCGGACAAAGCTGGCAACTCAAAGTCAAACTAAAACCACCGCATGGCACACTGAATCCGGCTGGATTCGATTATGAAACCTGGTTATTTGCCAATGGCTTTGATGCAACAGGTTATGTCAGTGCATCAAAACTGCCCGACGACCAGTCCACTCTAAATCTCCAACAATGGATCAGTCGTTGGCGAAACGATCTTGCCAAACGCATCGATTTAGCATTACCGGAAGGACAGCAAAACGCCATCATTAAAGCCCTAACGCTAGGGAGTCAAAATGGCATCACCCAGAGACAATGGCAGCTTTATCAGCAAACCGGCCTGATTCATTTAATCGTGATTTCTGGATCGCATATCAGCTTAATCGCTGGCTTAGTGTTTGTACTGGTGCGCAAAGCCTGGGTCAGAATTGGTTTGATGGCTGTGCCATCACATTTACCAGCCGCAATCTTCAGCTGGCTTGCGGGTCTGATCTATGGTGCCTTGGCCGGTTTTAGCATTCCTACGCTACGCGCGGTAGTGATGCTAAGCATCCTGATGCTCGCACTGGTCTGGCAGCGACACACCAGTGCCTGGCAAATTTTTAAGACAGCTGTGACCGGCGTCTTAATTATCGACCCGCCAGCGGTTTTACAGACAGGGTTCTGGTTATCTTTTCTGGCGGTTGCGTTGTTGATCCATCTCGCTCAAGGGCGTCTGGGCCAAACCAGCAGCTGGCACGAAATTGTTTTTAATCATTTTGCCAGCAGCTTTGGCCTGTCACCTTTGCTATTAGTGTATTTTCAACAGCTCTCCCTGGTGACTCCGCTTGCCAATGCGATCGCCATTCCTGTGCTCGGTATTATCATCGTGCCCGTCGCCTTAATCGCCTTGATTCTTTTGTATCTTCTGCCCGGCTTAGCTCACTATTTGCTGATGGCGTGCGACAGCTTACTGGTTTATCTGGAACTTGTGATGCAATGGATGGTGCAAATTCCCCACGCCTACCTGAATTTGCCTCAACCCGGTTTTTATGCCGCAATAGGCGCAGGTCTGGGTGTTTTATTGTTGACTACCGCCAAAGGCTTTCCCGGTAAACAATTAGCTCTTTGTTATTTTGCACCGGTTTTCTTCCTGAATTTGGCCAGACCGGCCTATGCCGAAATTAAGATGAATGTGCTCGATGTAGGTCAGGGCTTAGCAATCGTGATTGCGACTCAAAACCATACCCTGGTCTATGACACAGGGAGTCACATGCCGGATGGTTTGGATATGGGTCATGCCGTGGTGCTTCCTTATCTTTACCAACAAGCTGTGAACAAGCTCGATTATTTGATCATTAGTCACGGCGATAATGATCACAGCGGAGGTGCAGCCAGTATTCTTGAAAACCTGCCGGTATCCAAGGTCTTAAGTAGCGACCCACGCTGGGCCGAAACTGAGCATGGTAGCTATTGCCAGACCGGCCAAAATTGGCAATGGGATGGGGTGGAATTCACCCTTTTATCGCCGCCATCTCCAGCTTTTATCAAGGAAAATAATAACTCCTGCGTATTACAAATTAAGACCAATGGGCAAAGTATCTTGCTCACCGGTGACATTGAACAAGAAGCTGAAACCTGGTTAAGCGAACAGTTCAGAGGGCTTTTACGCCATCAAATTTTGCTTGTGCCTCATCACGGTAGCAAAACCTCCTCAACCGAAGCATTTTTGGCGCAGGTTCAACCAGAACTGAGCATTATCTCCAGCGGGTATCTGAATCGCTTTCATTTTCCCCATCCGAGTGTGGTCGCCCGCTATCAACAATTTGCTAGCCGCTCTTTGAATACCGCCACCTCTGGCGCAATTGAGCTGGAAACCCATGGAGACAGATTGAGCGTTCAAACTCAACGTCAACAACAAAAGAATTATTGGCGCTATCAGGATCACGCCTAATCAGGAATTTTTCCTGTTTGCAGGCTTAATCGCTCCCGATAGTGGTATTAAGCAAACAGTTACGGTAAAAAGTCGCTTAAAGGATGTTTTGGATTATCACCACATGAGTTTACGCAATCAAATCATTTTCAGGATTCTGCTTTCCGCAATAGTCATACTCCTGCTGGCAGGCAGTCTGACCTTATGGCAGGCGCGTCGCTCGGTCGAAAAAGAAATCAGCAGTTCAATTCAGCTTGCTGTCGACATTATGAATCTGGGTTTCAATCCTTTAAATTTGTCATCCCACAATTTAAGTGATTTTCATGCCTTGCAGCCTACTCGACATTTAAGTATTCAGTTGCAAACAGCGGACGGTCGTTTACTTTCAATTCAGGACCAAGCCTTGGATACCCAGCCGGAATCACTGCCCCCCGATTGGTTTGTATTCGCCATGGCGATTGACTATCCAAAAATAGAGCATCAGATCATGACTGGCGACGGCCAAAATCTAAAACTGATCATCAGCCCACATCCTTTAGACGAAATCACCGAAGCCTGGCAAGAAAGCATTATGTTTTTTAGCAGCATGAGCTTATTAATGGCCTTGAGTTTCTTTGCTATTCATTTGGTTTTGAGCAAATCATTAGCGGCTATCAGTGATATGGTCAAGGCTTTACGCAGCATTGAGACCGGCAATTATCATCATCGCCTACCCAGTTTCTCAGCACTGGAACTGGATACCATTGCCAATGCCATTAATCACTTGTCCTCTGAACTGCAGCAGGCGCAATCCGCCAACCAGGCCCTGACCCGACACACCCTGTCAATACAAGAAACAGAGCGTCAGCAATTGTCCCAAGATTTACATGATGAATTTGGCCAGTCGCTGACTGCCATTAAAGTGATGGCTGCCGCGGCCGTTTCTCCCAAAGCTGATTTACAACAAATCAGCCGCTCTATCCAAGACAGTTGCGAGCATTTGATGCAAGTCCTGCGTTCAATGATGCAGCAATTACACCCCTTAACACTCGGCCAGCTGGGTCTTGCTGCCACACTGGAAGAACTGGTCTCTGTCTGGCAAAAACGCTATCCCAATCTGGATTGGCAACTGGATTATGATCCTGATATCGATCATTTACCCGACGCGCTTAGCATTCAGCTGTTTCGGGTAATACAAGAATGTCTCACCAACTGCGTCAGGCATGCCCAGGCACAGCAAATCAAAATTGAACTGCATACACTCGAGACCACTCAGGAACTTCAACTGGCAATCAGCGATGATGGCCAGGGATGCTCAGATCAGCAACTCTATTCAGGTTTTGGTTTAAAAGGCATACGCGAACGCATTTATTCGCTTAAAGGCCGACTGGATATCATCACAGCACCTCAGCAAGGCATGCAGATTACTGCCATCATCCCACTATGACTAAGCAAACCATCACCGCATTATTAGTCGATGATCACGCCCTGTTAAGAGCCGGGATTCGAGTCTTATTGTCCACCACTGATCACATTGAATTAGTCGGGGAAGCCTCTAAAGCAGAACAAGGTATCCAGCTTTATCAGCAATTACTACCCGATATTGTGATTATGGATTTATCCATGCCGGGTATTGGCGGCTTAGAGGCCATACGCCGGATTTTGCTGCATGATGATCAGGCAAAAATATTGGTGTTTAGCGTCCACCATGAAGCAGTATTCGTCAATCGGGCCTTACAGGCGGGTGCCAAGGGCTATATCACCAAGAATAGCGCCCCCAGTTTGCTAATCGAGGCCATAAATGGCCTTGTCAACGCGAACACTTATATTGAAGCAGGCTTGCTCAGCCACGATGATATTGGCGAACCAAGAGGAGATCATGCAAATGTGATTAATGGTTTTTCGCCACGTGAGTTTGATGTTTACCGCTTACTTGCACAAGGTCTGACGGTTAACGCAATTGCCGATCAATTGTGCCTGCAACAGAAAACTGTTTCCAATTACGCGACACAAATCAAAAAGAAACTGGGGGTACAAACCTTTACTGAACTCGCCCATATCGCCAGTAGCTTGGGTTTATTGAGTCACTCAAGAATCTGAAAAAAGATGCCCGTCCATGGGCAAGACTCCTTGATCTTAACAACACACAACTAAAAACTGTAACGCATGCCTAGCCACCAAGTGCGTGGCGCTCCTGGACCATAAAAAGTGGTATGCACATCATCTTGCGGGGCGAAAGTACCATTAGTGGCGATCGCTTGCGGACCAAGCTGGCCACTTGTGATAAATCGTTCATCAAGTAAGTTATTCACCTGACCAAAAATATGCAGTCCTTTGACATAGGAAGGCTGATAACGAATGCCGTAGTTCACCACAACATATCCGGCAAGCTTACCTGAGCCTAAATATTCATCATTTGCTTGATGCGCATTGTTTTCGTTACCACGCGCAAACATGCTGGAAAACCCGATGATATTCACGTTACTCCCCCATTCTGGGGTCATTTGATAGTCCACAAAAGTTTTGAAGGCATGTTGCGGCACTAAAGGTATCCGGTTACCCGGTCTGATTGTAATCAGACCATCCACCGCAGAGCTGTTACTTTCGCCCAGCAATTGCTCACCAGACTGATAAGTTGCTTCAAGCCAGGTGTAGTTAACACCATAATTCCATTGGTTAACTTTACGATCCAGGCCAAACTCTATGCCCTGACGACGCGTCTTGCCAAAGTTCTTGAAATAGCCCATCGAAGTCTGAGTAGGAGACACGACAAATTGCAAATCATTGGCATTTTCAATCCGAAAATAGCCCAAATTCCAATTGACATGTCCGGGTAATTCACCTCTAAAACCTGTTTCCCAGTTTTCGCTGATGACTTGTTTAAGCGGCGGATCTCCAGCCATCGCATTAGGCAAACGGCAAGGCACCAGCGGATTAGCGCAGCCGGTTTCTATGCTGGTTGGCGCCCGAGTTGCCTCACTATAATTGGCGTAATAACCAATTTCTTTAAGGGGATTGTAGGTTAAACCCACAGACGGATTAAACCGATCGAAACGGCCTTTGCCTGACAAAGATTCAGGACCTGCAGCCACTAAAGCATCCTTGTTGCTTACCGATGTATAGTTGTAACGACCTGCTGCAGTCAAATGCAGGTTCTTAGTAATACTTAAGGTATCTTGTGTAAAAAAACTCCAGGTGATGGTATCACCACCTAAAGAAACATTACTTTCCTGATTTAAAGCGCCAATCCCAGCCATACTACGATCAGGAAGCATATTGGCGAATTCTGATAACTGATTAAATGCCATGACGCTTTGATCATAGCCCAACCCGAACAACAATTGATTATCCATCCCATAAAGCTTATCGGAAACAATCGCCTGTCCTTGAGTACCCCAATTTTGCTGCTGGGTTAAAGAGGTGTTGATTAGTCCATTACAGAGTTCGCTATCTTGAAAACGACAGACATCACTTTGATATGAGCCAACTTCTGCCCAATGCTCGATAGCTTCTTCGTTGATATCTCCATTAAAAGTATTAGTTTTAATATTACGGTAATAGCTATTTCCAGTGAGTTGTAAGCGGTTATTAACTTGGTACAAACCTTCTAAATTTATAAACAATGAGCGGTTTTCGGTAATATCCGGCTTAGTGTAAATGCTGCTGTAATTTTGATTGAGTAACTGAAAGTCCTGAATACCGTTACCGTACAAACTATTGTCATTAAAGGCGGTAGTCAGTTTGATTTCAGCTTGTTCACCTTGCCAGCCCACTTTGCCAAATATCTGCCGAACATTAGAAGGTGAACTTTCACGCCAACCATGATCTTGAAAATAATTACCGGTCAAAAACCAGTTCAAGCCTAACTTGTCGTTTTTGCCTCCATGTTCAAATTCATAGGCATTACGACCATACGCGCCACCAATACCTTGCACAGAAGTACCTGGATTACTGATGCCATCTTTAGTTTCTAATGACAGCGCACCGCCCAGAGTATTACGACCAAATAAGGGGTTAGAGCCTGGCATCATGGTCATAGACTTGATCGCTGATTTGGGAATTAAGTCCCAGCTCACTACATCTCCAAACGGTTGATTCAGACGTACCCCGTCCATGTAAACAGAGAGACCTTGAGGGGTTCCGGCCAAAGGCGATGCGGTAAAACCACGATAATTGATATCCGGCTGAAAACCATTGCCCTGAACATCATTGACATAAACACTACCCAATGAGCGATTCATAAAATCAGAAATATTGATGGCATGGGTTTTATCAATATCTTTATCGGTCGCAGTCTGAACCGGAGCAGGTACTTTGTCTTTGGTCAGATTCAACCCATCTAAAGGTGAAATTTCGACAACCTCAACTTCGTCTAAATTGTTGGTCGAAAGGTTTTGCCTGGATGAATTCAACTGATCGTCAGCAATCGCATCAATTTCACTCATTACCAATAGCAAAAAAATGAGGGTTACATTTTGTTTCATTGTTGAATCAAAAATAATGTTAATAGAACATTCATTCTAACCCAACAAAATATAGGCCAACATAGGAAAAATTCCTAATCTTATCAAAACAGATTACTATGCGTACCCTTTAGATCCATCCCATACTTTATTAAGCATGTAGGCAATATTTAAACGCAACAAGGAGTTTGTTTTTTATTTGGCTGCGAGATGCTTAAATTCCTTCATTTCAAACTGTAGTTTCTCAGCCAAATCTTGCAATTCTCTTAATTGATTCTGTATCTGTTCAAAATGGATTTGAAAATATCGAATATCCGATCTGTCATAATGATTCTTCAAGCAATCATTGGCCGAACAAAGCTTAATATTTGACCTATTATCAGGGGCATTAAATTCCGAATTCATAATTAATCCAAAATAGAAATACAACAATCACATATTAGTTTTTTTATAAAAATCCAATAAAAGAAGATATGAAACTGAGAAAACTCAATTTTTATAATTAAAACCCCAGCTCCATATTTTCTTGAAAATCAGACTATTGTTTTACTGCGTTTGTGATTCCTGAAACAGTTTCAGTTTGAAATCTTCCACTATATGCTAACTTGTTAGTTGTTAATTGGACCTGACCAACAAAAGAACCTAAATCCAAATTAATATAAGCACTACAATCAGAATTAACCTTAAAAGTACCGCCAGTTGGTATTTTGTCACTTAAAGAAATAAACTCACAAGAACTTGATGCGTAGCTAATATTCCCTTTAGTGTCGACAACTAATTTACATTGGCCAATATGGGACTGATCAAGACTAGACGGCACTATAAAAGCCGCTTGATAAGTAATCCATGTGCCTTTTGCGTCAGCAGGCTTACATGCAGCATATACTTCTTGAAATGATAATGTGAGTAGTGCAAATGCAATTATTTTTTTCATAGTAAGTTTTCTAAAATCTAATGTTATTATCTGAAATCCTTATTCAGGAGTGCTTTAAATTTAATTCAACAAATACTGTAAATACAATACCTCCAATTACTTTAGATAGTCTTTAAATGGTTTCAAAGATTCCGTCACTAAGCCATTTTTACCGACAGCAGGTATTTGCAGATAGTTATCATCCATTAACCCGTTATTTGAGTTTGATTTATGTCCGTTAGGAACTTTAATAGCAGGATGATCAAATGGCGCTTTCTCCCATCGAACTCGCTCATCGGTCAAAGTTTTAAGGAAAGCCACTAATGCCTCTTTATCTGCCTGACTGTAACCCTGAGCAAAAACCAAAGTGGCTGCGTGTCGACGATTGTGCACATTCCCTCCACGGTTATAGAACTCAACCACCTCTTCAAGTGATTTCATGCCGCCGTTATGCATGTAAGGCCCAGTTAACTCAACATTCCTTAGAGTGGGCACCTTAAATGCGCCTGTAGTTAAGGTTGATAAGCGACCCTGGTCTGCCGAAGCTAATTCATTTTCAACAATCACCGGCTTAGGCTTTGTTACAAAACTTTTAGGTGCTGATGCACATCCTATTCTGTCATTACTGGTTGTTAATTCCTTTCGATTGAAATCCATGGCAAAGGGATCAGTAAAGTCACAGACAGAGACCACAAAGTTATCAACCATTTTTTTGGGTTTTAGCCTAAGTGTACTGATATATTGCTCGGCGTAAGATAAGGGGTTACCCCATGGATCCTTGCCACCCAAACCAACATCAAAATCATCTGGCACCACACTGGTGTTAAAAAAACCTCTGTCTGCAAGCGTACTATCAACACTATCGTCACCATTGGAGGGAACGAACCCTATGCGATCAACAAATGCATTTCCTTTTTTGTAGGCATCTTTAGTATAGATTTCAAGATTAGTAGCGGAGGAAAATGTGGGGCCTGTATGACAAATATCACAATGTGCATCTGCGAAAATAGCTAAACCTCTCGCTTCAATGTCAGTAAAATTCACAGGCAGTGTGTCTTCCTCTTGCATGTCGGCTACGCCCTTATCAAACTTGCTTTGATCAGAAATTAAGGTTGATTCATACAACTGCACAGCCAGTCCGAAGAAAAATGAAAAATTTGCTTCCAACTGCGAAATATTCTGACCTTTTACAACCGAAGATGCTTGGCTCCAATAGATTGGGTTGAAAGCCTTTTTGACCATGAGTTCATAGGTTGTTGCTAATCCAATCCCTGACTGATCACGCAATGAAGCCAATACACTATCTTCAGCATGTATTTCCTGATTAGCCAAGGGCTTCTGAATGAGCAACTTTTGAGCAATATCCTTAAATCCACGACCATTACAGGACATTTCAATCATATCTGTCGGTGGCCCTAAAGCCTGAGAAGCCAGCGAAGCATTTTTTAAACTGATTTTCTGTTGTGTAGCCTTACCGTTTTTACTGACCCAAATTTTGGCATCGATATCTCTTGGACCAAATACCGACACCCCATTAAATTCGTTATTTGCTCGACCATCCCAAAAATTCCGATGATTAAATATCGCATTTATTACTGTGGGAGCATTACGCTTTGTGGTTTGCCTAGTTTCAATTTGGTTAAGATTGTGTACTGGATCATTACCTGGGGTACATATATCATTACCCAATTTGGCAAAATCAATCGATACAAATTGTTGTTGAAAAACTCCGGCAGACCCCACTACATCATCGGTTTGAAAAAGAATCTTGGAATTAATATCATCAACATTACTAAACTTGAAAAAAGGAAAATCGGTCGCTTTCAATGTATAGTTAGGTTTAACGTCTTGATTTGATAACTCAAATTTTTTGCTTGATACTGTATTACTGACATGCAGCATCCCGGGATTTAACTGATTTTCAGATCGTATATCAGCGCCAGCATGAAAATGGCAACTTGCACAAGCATCACCATTGCTACCAACATTCGTATCCCAAAACAATGCTTTACCCAACTGAATCGCCGCATTTTTATCCAGTACAATGGGGGATTTTCCATCGAGTAAGCCAGCCGTCACCGGGATAGAATATAGTGAGAGGTTCTTACCTGTCAGCTCACCGTGCGCCACTACATTTTGAGCAGAGGCGCTAAGCAATATAAAAAT
>Ga0194120_10002096_pt1 | contig 34931 bp, 57 predicted proteins | sample TA2MahCa65mmetaG_FD_148642 | JGI IMG/M metagenome (GOLD analysis project Ga0194120, IMG submission 148642) | Freshwater microbial communities from Lake Tanganyika, Tanzania - TA2015019 Mahale Deep Cast 65m | ecosystem: Environmental > Aquatic > Freshwater > Lake | place: Tanzania: Lake... | reverse complement strand
GCGAGAATCATTATGAAGAAAATATAAGAATAAGCTCCCCATATTAATGCCATTAAACCAGTTGATAGGCCAGCTAAACAACCAAATAAAATCTTTTTTATTTTATCTTTATAGTTCCAAGATAAAATAAAAAAATAAAAAGCCAAAAACATGAAAAGGAAAGCAGACGATTCTTTCTCAGGTATTCCAGCAATTGTTCTAGGTATGAATATGGGAAACAAACTAAATAATAATGTTGAAACTAAGGATCCAATGCTAGCATAATTTTTATCAAAGTAAACTTCCAATATTTTTCTAGACATCAAAAAGAAAGCTATTGCTGTAAGTGCAAACATGAACACTGGAAATATAGCTGCTGATTGATCTACCGAACCACTTCCAAATATTTCAGCAATCTTATGGAACCAAGCAATAGAGTAGTAGTGAAGCGTGAAGTCTTGAGTACTAATTCCTAAGGGTACATATCTCATAGTGTCTATTGCAAAAAGGCCTCCGTTCTCAACTATGTATTTAGCATATCTTAAAAATAAAAAAGGGTCCAAGTCAGGTCCAAGGGTCCAACTCCCAGTCGTAATATCCCTTAAACCCGAAAGATTTCTGGTGCGGATCCATATAGCAATATAGACAACTATAGCTACTCCTAAGTAAATTAACCAATCAGATTTTTTTTTAATGAAGTTAAGAAATTTTTCCCTGCGCTCTCTTACAACAGTGCTTACTTCAGAATCATACATAATCTAAGAAGGTAAAAAGCATTATTTAAAGCTTATTGGCTAAATTTATACAATACAAACTATTCCAGATGTTTTCTGCAATTATACAAAATGGTTTGACATTTGTTTTTAGACAATTCAAAAATAGTTAAGGAGGTGTTGTGCAAGGTCTCCATATTTTCCATTTCCTCAGGTTTTCTATTTGTTAAAACAGATATTAACGCCTTATTTGTTGCATTATGTGATACTAATAAAATGGTCTTGTCAGAATAAGATTCTTTTATCAACTCCAAGAAACTTTTAACTCTGTTAAATAGTTGATCTCTAGTTTCTGCATCGGCAGGTAACGGAGGTCTATAACCTTCCCTAAATCCAAGCTCTTTCTTAGTTTTGCCCTGCCATGAGCCAAAGTTAAGTTCTCTTATTTCTTTGGAGATGAAAAATGGAGTATGTTTATGGTAGGCAACTATTTCTTTTGCAGTTTCCATTGCTCGACCAATATCACTACAAAATATCGCATCAATTTTTTCATCCTTTAATCTAGAAGCAACTTTCTTTGCCTGTTCGACACCTATTGGGGATAATTTCCCAGGCAAATGGCCTTCGTAAACGTTTCCTTCATTTCCAAAAGTTTGCCCATGCCTAAGCAAGATAAGTTTCATATTGGTTCTCAAATAAATGGAAAAACATCTTATTTAAGTCTTAACTTGCCCATACCTTTATATACCTTAATTGCCAAACACACGCATGCTAATTTTGGCAATTTTTTTAGACCTTTTTCTATTTCTAAATTTAGTTGATATAAATTCCCAAAAAATATAACAAATGAATGATAGAGAGTTGCAATCAATACTAGGCAAGATAAGGGCAGATGTAAAGCAGTATAGGCCAATAGTGACCGAACTTCATAAGAACTTTAGCAACGGCAAATACAAACTGCTTGAAGTGGGAGCAGGAGCCAGACTAATAAAAGACTTAATCCCTAAAAATATCATCTACCACAGTATGGACATAGATGATGAGCAAACCTATCCTTTTAATTTAGATGAAGGCAGATTTCCAATTCAGGACGAAGTTTATGATATTATTGTTTGTACAGAAACGCTAGAGCACATCATGTACCCTCACAGAGTCTTGAAAGAAATGTTAAGGGTGGCAAAGAAAGGGGCTACTTTTTTCTTGTCCCAACCAAATGAATACAATTTCCTTCAAAGAATATACTATTTAGTTGGCAAGAAACCTACTCTAACTGATGAAACTTATATGGTCGTAGAAAAGCATCAACATATTCATAGGCCAAGAGTCAAGGATATATTCAAACTGTTTTCAAATTACATAAAAATAGATAAGTATTGGTTTATCTGGTTGTCAAAGCTCAGCGGTCACGGAGGAAGATTAAGAGGCGTCGCAAGGATAGTAGATAATTCCTTAGCACCTCTGGCTAGTTTGTGGCCTAGTTTTTTCACAAGACTCGTCTTAGTTAAGGGTCATAAAATATAAAATAATGATAAAAATAGAGTTAAGAATCTCTATGCAAAAAATCAAAATGCATCTTTTATCTTATCATTGAAAGAATAAAGAGGGGATAAATACTTCCATGAGGGCTGCCAAAAATAGAATTATTATAGCTAATATTATTAGGTTAAGAGCGTCTTGTAAAACTTTCCAGAATTTCTCTGTTCCTATTTCTCTTCTTATAACTGCAAATGATATTATTCCTCCAGCTAAAGCAGCAACAAAGTAAGATCCTATTTCAGGTAAACCGTGTACAAAATATCTTAGCATTGCAACAGGCAAGTAACTCAAATCAGAACGAGTAAATATTGCTATTGCTGCAGCTATAACACTTGCATTCCAAGCAAGTATGAAAACGACTCCAGCTCCGAATAATAGGGAAAAGATCAAGGTAAAAATAAGTACGTAAGTATTATTTGCAAAAATCAAAAACAATCTTTCTTTGTTTGTAGCAAAAGCAGTAGGACTAGTATTAGGATCTCTTGATAGTATAGTATTCTGACAATTAGCATCATTAGGTCTATTTATGTTGCAAAAAGTACCAAGTTGTTGTTCTAAGGCGCCAGTAGTTGGCAAAAGTATATACCAAAATGAAAAACCAATTACAAACCCCACAAACAACCACATAAATGCCCATATAGCCTTTCTGTGATCCTTAAGCATCTGAAAAGCACTAGATCCGTCCTGTGAAGATCTTGTTTCTTCAATTCTAAACATATAGAACATAAAAGGTATAGAAAACATAACTGTAAATGTTACAACTAATATTCCTCCTGTCTGACTTAAAACAGGATCATTCTTGAATATACCCTCAAAAAGAAGAATCGATATGCTAGCGTAAAAGAGCCCTACAAAAAACATTTCCCATGGCTTTCTCTCAGCCTTTGCTGGATTAATGAGCATCTCAAACATAATTCATCACTTAAACAAAAAACCAATTACCTTTTTATATATGTTGTCTGTATATATCAATGGATAGGTTTGATATTATTTGTAAAAACATAAAATCAATAAAAATTCAAGGAGCTACAAATGTTGCAAAAGCAGGTGTAGAAGCTTATTGTCTTCGTCCAAAAGAGAGCTCAGTAAAAATTCTATCAAAATTGAGACCAACAGAACCCATGCTTTTCAATGCATTAAATATAGTAAGAAAGTCTTCAATAGAAAATGTTTTGAATCATTTCGAAAATGCTCAAGAATTTATTAATCATTATGTACAAAAGGTAATAAAAAATAATCAAATAATATTTACTCATTGCCATTCAAACACCCTTGCTCAGGCATTAATCAAGTCTCATAAAAATAAAAAGAAATTTTCAGTAATAAATACAGAAACTAGACCTCTATACCAAGGACATTTGACTTCAAAACAACTATCCAAGGCTGGAATAAAAGTTTCTATGTCTATTGACTCGGCAATGCTTGAAGATATAAAAAGATCGGACATAGTAATGATGGGTGCAGATGCAATTACGAAAAAAGGAGTTCTAAATAAAATTGGGTCTGGATTAATAGCAAAAATATCAGGCGATCTAAAAAAACCTCTTTACATTGTAACAGATTCATGGAAATTCTCATCTAAAAAAGTGCAAATAGAACAACGTTCTTGGCTTGAAGTATGGAAAAAGTCTCCTAAAAAAGTTAAAATAGAAAATCCAGCATTTGAATGGATACCAAAAAAACAAATATCTTACATAATTTCAGAATTGGGAGTTTTAACTCATAAAGAATTTATCAAACAAGCAAAAAAAGCAATCAAGAATTATTAAGCAATAAGACTTTGCAATTCCTTAGTTAAATTATCAAGTTCAGAAGATATCTGTATTTTGAAAGATTCAAGTCTATGTTTCTGTTCTACTATTACTTCCTTTGTCTCTTTAATGTCTTTGTTAACCATATATCCAGCTCCTATTTCAACAAGTAATTTTTTGTTAGTGTTTACTGTAACTGGAGCATAAACAGATTTCCCTATTGGAGCAAGAATCTCTGCATTTTTGTTTTCTCTTATTACTTCAAGCTCTTCCCCAAAAAGAGTTAACTCTGATATTTGTTGTTCAACAAGTTTAAGCTGTTCAGCAAGCATTTCATATCTGGCATTCAAGCCATTCAAAATTTCTATTTTTTCATTATCCATTAGGAAACTCTAAAAACTTGTTATAAAAACCTTACGTTAATGTACTTTTAGTATCTTTCTCCAAATTATAGATGAAATAATGAAGAATACAAAATATGCCCAGAATCCGGACATGAATCCCAATATCTCTACGGGTTTCTCAGCAAAATAAGCGGTAATCCATCTGAATAACAAAATGAAAGGTATTGCTGTATAAATAACAGGTCTCATAGTAATAGGGAATGTCTTGAATGCAAGCTCCATGGATTTCTTGGACAACTCCATTGTTTTTTCAGGATTAGATTTGTAAAGCTTCATTTCTTCATTTACAAGTTTTTGTTCTTCCTTAATTTGTTTAAGTAAATCTTGGTCAGTAACTTTTTTATGCAATAAAGTAGTTAAGAGGTTCAAAACAAGAGTTATTATCATTAATCCAAAGGTAACATTCCAATCAAGTAAATCTCCAAGAGTTGGATCAAAAATAGCATGTACACTTTCTCCAATTATGGGAATATGGTCCCAGAAGAAAGCAACTCCAAGTGATACAAGCATCACTAAAAACACCAATCCCATTCCTTTCATTTTGCTCCCTCGCTTAGGCAAAATGTAAGGTTAAAAATATCAATTTTTTTTCCTTTCATGTTAGAATTTGTTGTTCTCCATCTTTTTAAATTTTAATCATTTAAAAGTTCACTCAAGAACTTTTTTATTTTATTAGCCTCCCATCATTTTACGCATCGCAGGATGCATATCTAAGGAGTGTTGTTGTGCAATGTTTTGGTACAATTGATACAATATCATTACAGATAGTAATATAGAAACTCCACTAGTTAATACTCCAAGTAAGTTTGCTACAGAAGCTAACAATCCAATAAAGAATCCACCCATTACAGTTAATGGGAAAATATATCTTCCAAGTATACTTTCGATTATTCTAGGATCTTTTCTAAATCCTGCAACTTGTAATCCACTATTTGCTATATTCTTTGCTTGTCCAGCAGGATCCATTCCAGTAGTCTTAACCCAGAATATAGAGAATATTACCGAGAATATTACATAAAATAATATGTGAAATATAGCCTGGAATATTTGAGAAGTAAGTAAACTTCCAGTTAAAATAGCCTGAAGTAAATTAGGAGAACCTATCCAGAAAGCAATTCCTGATATTGGTTGTCCGTTTTGGAATCCTCCCAAGAATGTAGGATGTCCTAACCATGATTCAAACAAACTTCCAAATAACTGTAAGTTAGCTGCAAGTGCTGCAACTAAAATAACTGGTAATGTTGAAGCATAGAAGAATTGCAAAGGCCACTTTACCCCATACCCTCTTAATCTATCATAACTCAATGGAACTTCAACTTTCAGACTCTGAGCCCAAACCACTCCTAAAAATACTAATGCAGTTACTGCAATTACTGCAGCAGCAAGCAATGCTCCTGTGGCGTCTCCATTAATTATAGATTGAATAATAACGAGTATTCTTCCTGAACAAGGAGTCTCTCCAAAGCTTGCAAGACAATTACTTCCGTCAGACCCTACGAATTGGAATAACCCTATGAATAATTGTAATGCTACTCCTGCAACAATGAATAATGAAACTCCCGAACCAAATCCCCATTTAGCAACAACCTCATCCATGAACATTATTGCAAGTCCACCAAGTATTAATTGGAATATGACTATTGATTCAAATCCAGGTACAGCCTCAAGACCTTTCATTAATACAAAAATACATGCTTCAAATACTATAAAAAATAATGTTCCTAATTTCTGTATTCCTTGGAACATTCTCTTTCCTTCTTCAGTCTTAGTATTCAAACTTATTATGCCGCTTCCAACTAATAACTGCAATATAATAGACGATGTAACTATAGGACCGATACCCAAACTAATTATTGCTCCGAAATCAGTTCCTAATATGGTGGAAAGAAAATCAAATCTTTCTAAAGCGTTTCTACTTAATCCATATAACTTAATATTATACATTACAAAAAAGAATCCTAAAACAATTAGAGTCCATTTTAGCTTACTATTAAATGATGTCTTTTTCTCTGCAGGTTTTCTGACCTCTGGCAAAAGTTGAATTAATTGTTTAAGCACCATATCCTATATCATAAATAGAGGTTTTTAAATATAGCCAAGACTCCACTCTAATATGAGAAAAAATAAGGTGGCAACTGGTGAAGACAAATGCAATTATAATGGAGCTGTTGTTCTCGGTCTTAATGACGCATTAGTTGAATTATCCGGTGCATTGGTAGGTTTAAGTTTTGCACTTATGGAAACAAAAACAATTGCTACAGTAGGTCTAATTACAGGTTTTGCCGCAGCCGTTTCAATGGCAGCTTCAGAATATTTATCAGCAAAAGAAGACAATCAAAAACAACCAGGAAAAGCAGCAACACACACAGGTCTTGCATATCTAATGGCTGTTATAGCTCTAATAACTCCTTATTTCATTTTTCAAAATGCTCTTCATGCCACTGGCGTAATGTTTTCATTAGTAATTATAATAATTGCAGGCTACACAGGTTACGTTTCAAAAAGACAAGGTATTAGTTTCAAGTCGAAATTCTTTGGAATGTTAATGATAACTCTGGGAGTTTCAGTAATAAGTTTCTTGTTTGGTAGTTTGGTAAAGAATTTAATTTAATGCGCGGGCTGGAAATGACTTATTATCTTTCTTTTATCGTCAGTTTCCCACCGTGTTTTTCTACTGATTTTATTGCTCCGGGACTTGCAGCAGCTGCTATTATGTTAAGTTTGATGTTTTTATTCAATTGTCCTACAACTTTGTAATCTGAATAATCTGTTCCGTCTTTTACTTCTCCAATTCTATCAAGGTTTAATGTCTTTAATTTTATTTTACTATGAGCCATTTTAGTCTTTCTCTTACCAAAATACTCTTCCATTCCAAGCTTTAAGATCTGAGTCTTTTTCTGGTCTCCGCGTTTTCCAGTTCCAGCCATACCAAATCCTCCCCTATGACCGCTACCTCTAGCTTTCTTTTTACCGCCTCTACCATGAGTATGACTTCCCCTAAATCTTCCAGATTTCCTTCTTTTCTTGTATCTCATGTTTAATTTCCTCCTCCTAATGCGAGTGTAGGCGAGCCAGTGGAAATTGAACAGACTGCAACTTTCAATTGCAAGGGAGTTGCTTGTATTGAAAATTTATTGTTAATTGTTGAAATTTTCATATTATTCTTGTTCCCCCCAATCTTTAGATCTTATTTCTTCCATTAAGTTTTCTCCAGCTAATTCATCCAAATCATCTTCATCAGCTTCTGCATAGGATCCTTCTTCTCCGCATCTTTTACACTCTGCAGGTGGCATTTTACCATAAGCAATCGACCCACATTCACACTCCCATGCTGTCTTTACTTTACTCATAGCATTCTCTCCAAAAGAGCGTTTATATGCTCCTTATTATCTCCTAAGATTCCCTTGCCAGTTCCAAAGTGTTTCTTACTTTCAATTCCGCCTCTCGGAGGATGTAATCTAAAGAATGGTTTTACTCCTTGTTCACTTAGTGATTTTTTATCTAAATTTTTAACAATTGACTCAGCATCAATTTTTCCCTTCTTTGTTGATTCTGCTCTTAAAGATATTAATTTAACAAGATTTTCGTTTGTAACCTTTCCAAAGGCAACAAAGCTTCTTATTTTATTAAGTAATTTATTATTTTCAGGATTTTCATGCATAAGTATTGCAGCATACTTTCTCCTCAATTTAATGTTATATAGCGCAGCATCTACTTCTTCAGGTACATCCACCATTCCAGATATTCTTATTACAAGTATCATTTCAATACTCCTGTATTCTTTAGAGCTTCAATACAAGCACTAGCGAAATTAATTGTAGAACGACCATATCCTTGAGTATAAGAGTAAATATCTCTTATTCCTGCTAATCTCAAAATCTTTTTACATTCATCTCCAACTACAAGACCAGTTCCTTGAGGTGCAGGGATTAATTTGATTTTAACACTCCCACATTTTCCTTCAACTATGAATGGTATGCTATGAGGTTCAGAACATGAACAGTCAAAGTTTCCACACCCTCTTGTAACCTTTATGACATTAAGTTTAGCAAGTCTAACTGCTTTCTCTCTTGAAGGTAATGTTTCTTTACTCTTTCCTAAACCAATACCCACATGACCATTTCTGTCTCCAACAACAGCTAAAGATGAGAATGTAAGTACGTTTCCTTCCATCGTTTTCTTCTGAGTTTGTCTCCAAGCTCTTCTCTTTCCTCCTCCAAACTTACCCTTTGATTGTCCTACTAAAAGTAAGTCCTTTTCTAGACTGATAAGGCTATCAACAATTTCAGGTTCAAGTATTTTCTTACCGCTTGAAAGAATAGAATCAATATCTTTTATTCTTCCAGCCTTTACTTCTTTACCAATTTGAGTTCTAGGATTCCAAGCAGCAACAGGATTTTGCTCTTCTTTCTTTTCTTCTTGAGCAATCAATTCTTCTTCTGTCTTAGGAACTTCTAGTTCAATTCCAATTTCTTCTTGTTTTACTTCAGTTTTCATTTCAGCTTCTCCTTAAGTTGTTTAATAAGCTTTGCTGTTTCTTCTTTATGGTTTATCATTTCATCTGTAGGCAAAACTTCTTCATTAACAGGCATATCAAATCCAGAATCTTTCATCCCTTTAACAAATGCGTATATTCTTGATTTTGGAACATGCGAAAGTAATCCTATGTCAAGAACTCCGCTTTTTACTTTAGCTTTCTTAGCAAGTAAACATCCCATTAAATACGCCGCAGGTAAACTCTTCAAGCTTCCAGAAAGTTTTTCAGGCCATCCATGTTGAAGCAAATCTTTTGTACTTACAGTTATCAATACTTTGTCTTGGGCAATGTCAGAAACAACTATTTGTGCTTGTAAGAATCTATTTGTCCTTCTAAATACTACTCTTGCTTGTCCAGATTTTAGAAGATAAAATCTAGCTTTGTAATCAGTTTTTCCTTCATGTCTTCTTCTTCTTATTGTTTTTTGTACGCCTTGCATTTTATTCTCCCTTTTGCATAACTTGTATATGCTCCTTTAGATTATTCTTATTCTTGAAAGTCTTACTTCTAACTCCTTTTCTAAGAGTTGCAAATTCCTCGTTTGTAATTTTACCTTGCTTTCTTATTTCACTTAAGTAACTTCTTAGTTTTCTTGTTAATACTATATACTCTCTTTTTCTATTATTAGGCCTCATTCTTATGCTTCCAGCCCTTCTTCTCTTTCTAGGTGAATTTACTTTTCTTCCTTTTACCGGATTAACAAATATAGCCTTAGATGCTACAAGATCACGAATATCTTGCTTTGTAATAGCTTCTTTAATTTCATTAATATTATTAGAATTAAATCTTATTCTTCCTTCTCCAACTCCAAGAGTTCTAGCTGCAAGTGCTTTCTTCTTATATAAGTCCATTATTGTTTACCCCCAGACTTAACATTGAATATTTCTACTTTCATTTCATTTGCTTTCTTTATCATTTCAATTCTCTTTCTAGCACCGATAGTCTTTGCTATGATTATTATGTTGTCTTTGTTTGCTTTTGAAAGTTCAATCATATTTGTTATTCTAATTGGGATTTTTCCATTTATTTTTCCACTTTCAGACTTGGGAGATTTGAATCCAATTCTAGGAGATTTAGTATAACCAAATCTATTCTTTCTGATTTTACTGTGTCTTCCAACTGCATTTCTCCATCTATGCAGCTTACGTCTTCCAAGACCCATTCTTGAATGTTTCAATGTACTTCTTCTTAGGAAACTCATCGGTCAGCTCCTGGTTTTTTAATGATGAATATTCCGTCTTGGAAAATTCTTCTATCTTTCTTAGTTACGGTAGAAGCTTTTTCAATATTAGCTGCTGTCTGTCCAGCTTTTTCTATGTCAGCACTTGAAATAGTGACTTTAGTTCCAGCGACTTTTACTTCAACTCCAGGTAATATTTTTGCATTTCTAGGAACTTTTTCTCCTAAGAAGTTTGTTATTACAAAATTGTCTTTATCTACTTTAACAGTCATGGGAAAGTGTACATTACATATTTCCATTTCATATACAAATCTCTCATTCAGTCCTAAAAGTAAATTGTTTATATGAGCAGCAATTGCATTGACATTAGCAACTCCTTTCTTGTTTGCTTTCTTGCATGTCAAAACTATTTCTTTTCCTTTCACAGATATTGTAACTGTATGAACTTCGAACTTCTTTACTAATTGAGTATTTCCTTTAGAACAGTTTAATGTAGTTCCCAAACTAGTACAATTAACTCCGTCCGGAATTTGAATAGTTGTTTCATATAATGATTTCATGTTTAATTTCTTCCTCCAAGAAGTGAAATTGAACATCCCAAAAATTTAATTGAAGTTTTCATATTAGTAAAAGTAAGCAACAATGCATCCTCCAATTCCTTTATCTAAAGCTGTTTGGTGAGTAACTAACCCTTTACTCGTTGATATAACAAGAACCCCTATTCCACGAGCAGGCAAGTACCTTCTTACATACTTATCAATATCTTTTACTTTTACAATGTATCTTGGTTTTACAGCCTTACATCTATTAAGGTTGTTAAATTCAACATACAACCCTTTTGGAGTTATGGAATATTCTGATATATATTTCTTTAATTTTCCTATAGCTAATACATTTTGTAAAAACTTAGAATGGTGTTTTAGCGTAATACTTGTTTGCCCAGCTAATTTGGCGTTCATTATTCTATTCAAACCGTCTGATACAATGTCTTGACTCATGAGTATTTTTTGAAACCTATTTCTTGCGCAATTTCTCTGAAGCAATGTCTGCAGAGGTGCAATTCATACTGATTTAGGTGAGCTCCAAATCTGCCACAGCGCTTACATTTCTGTGCAGCTATTCCTGTTTTTCTATCCTTAGGCTTATTAAATTTAAGGAATTTCTTAGCTATAGCTGGTTTATTTCTAATCTGTTTCAATACTTTATTCCAATCGCTTGCTGTCATTCTATTATCTCCGTTTTGAAAACATTTTTCATATAATCCATTATCTCTTCTGGAGTAACATGTTGCTTGCTAGGAACTTTACCGGTTCTAATTCTTCTCTTCTTTACTCTTAATCCAGGTCTTTCAAATACAACAGTTACATTGAATCCTCTAATACCTATTTCTCTAAGATATTTTACTCCAGGTATGTTAATATATTCAGGTATACCAAATGAAAAATTGTTTTTATCTATTGAAGAAACTTTAAGTTTGTTATCTATTGCTCCAAGTAATCTTTTCAATATTTCAATAGCTTCTTTCTTTCTTAATGTAACGCTTGTTCCTAATTCCATTTTAGGTTTAACTCCAAAAGCAGGAATTCTCATTCTAGGACCTGACTTTGTTATTTGAGCTTTTTTTTCTGTTACTATTTCAAGTAATTTCTTTGCTTTTTCTAAATCTTTATCAACTGCTCCAGCACTAAGAACGACTCTTGTTATTTTAGGAATTCTCATCACATTTACTAACTGAGTTTTCATATTACTATTACTTGTGATTTTTCAATCACAGCTTCTCCTTTGTCAAATTTTACAGTTATTTTATTTCCAGCAACACTTTGAACTTTTCCTTGTTTTCCAATATAACTTCCAGAAAATGCAAATATTTCCTTTCCTTTGTCTAGTGCAATGTGTTTTGAAAGTTTATTATCGTTAGTTAATATTAATGTATCTCCTACCGAGAAATTCTTTTCTGAAACAATGCTTGTTCCATCGTGAAGAGCATATTGAAGCTTCTTTCCTTTAACGACTTTTTTCCCTATTATTTTAAGTTTTCTTTCATTTTCTTTTGTTTCAACAAATGAAAATCTTCCCGTAGGAAGCATAGTCAATAGATAATTTTTATCAGCTTCAATTCTTGAGAATAAACATATCGGGTCAGTTAGATTATTTGCAACCTTACCATTTATTTTAAGTTTCTTATTATGAACCATCCCCTTAACTTCTTTACTTGTCTTTGCAAGCTTAAGCATATCTCTCACTGCAACTACAAGAGGTACAGAATTAGAACTATTTCTCAGTGCACGAGCTATATATTTTGTTCCTTTTCTTGCTAACGGTAATTGTTTAATGACTTCACTTCTGGTTTGGTGCATTGTTTTTTTCCTCGGATTTCTTTGTTCCGCCAGTTTTGCCTGAAGGCAATCTGCGCGAATCATCCAGCTTCAACGCAATTATTTGCAATTTACTTGGGTTGAAATACACATTTAGTTTGGTACCATCTGCTTTTTTTCTAGTAATGTTCTCAAGAGTTACTCTTGACTTGTTAGTTTGAACTTTTATTACTTTGGCCTTTTTGCCAGCAAATGTTCCACGCATAATGTTAACTTCATCCCCTGATCTTACAGGGATGGAGCGTATTCCATGCTTCTTGCGTAGTTCCTCTGACAATTGAGCGCTTAAAAACTTATGCTTCACGTGCAACGGAGCATTGTGCCTATATTTTCTCTGTTTTCTAGGTTGCAAGCTTTCCTTCCATGACGTAGAAAATGTAGTTTTCATAGTATCAAATTTCCCCCAGATATTGCGAACGAAGGTGAGCAGTTGGAAATTTGATTATTGAAAATAGTGACTTTCATAGTACGAATTGAGCTATTTTCGCAACAGCTTTCCACCTTTCAAAAACTTCTTTGCTAATAGGACCCTTGATAAAAGTACCCTTAGGGTTTCCTTTTTCATCTTTTAACAAACAAACAGCGTTATCTTCAAACATAACTCTTTCTCCTGTATTTCTTCTGTAAGGTTTCTTTTGCCTGATAATAATAGCGTCGAAAACTTGTCCTTTCATATCGGGCTTTCCAGCTCTTACTGAAACTTTAACGTAATCTCCAACCTTAGCATACTGCTGAGTTCCTTTTCCTGTCTTTCCTTTCTTAACTCCAACGATTCTAACTAATCTTGCTCCACTATTATCTGATGCGTTTACAACACTTCCAATATTCAATCCTCTTGTTACTCTTGCAGGTACAGCTTTCATTGTTTCGCCCCTGCATTTACCGGCCTCATTATTTCAATAACAACTGAATGAATCATTTTACTAAGAGGTCTGCATTCCTGAACTTTAACATAATCTCCGATGTTAACATTCATTCCAGCAGGAATTCTTGAATGTATTCTTGTAGTCTTTCTCATGAATCTTTCATATTTTGCTATCTTTACAGTTCTATCAAATTCAATAACAGCTCTTCTATCGAATTTCTTTACAACTGTTCCTTCAAATGTTCTTCCGCGAGTTCCAACTACATCTGGTGTTTTCTTCTCAATCTTTTGTTCTGTTTTTTGTGTCTTTGTCATATTAGTCCTCAATTGACTCGTCAGAGAATCCGATTTTCACGAGTATTACTCTGGCTTGTCTTTTGTGATCGCCTTGAAGTTCAATGACTTGATCTTTTATTGTTCCTCCACAGGCTAATCCTTCCTTTAATGCCTTTGCGGTGGCTTTTAAATCAATGCCTTTGTCAAAGCCTGAGACAAGGGTTATAACCTTGCCATAACGACGTTTTTCAGTCGCTATCTTTATCTTCTGTTGGCCTTTAGCCAAGTCTTCCCAAGAGATTCCAGCTATTGGTAGTCCTGTTCTTGGGTCTATTTCCATTTACTTGTTTTTCTCCTTAGCCTTGTTGGCTGAGTTGAATGTGAGTAAGCGTGCAATAGCCCTTTTTATCTCTTTGGTTTTACCGCTAGATTTCTGAGCCCCTGCTTGAGACTTCATTAATTCTAATTTCAATTCTTTCATCTTTTCATTTCTAGCTTTCTGATCCATTTTGCTAGCATCCTTTGCCTTTACGACCGCCATTAATTACTAGCCTCCTTCTTCTTTCTTGTTTTCTTAACTGGCTTTTCATCAATAGCACTTTTATTTTGATTAATTACATTCATCAAAGCATCATTAACTTTAATTTGGTCATGTATGTGTGCATTTGGAGGAAGTATACTTACTTTTATTCCAATAACTCCCATTTGAGTTCTTGCCTGAGCCATAGCCTTTTCAACTACTTTTGAAGGATCTCCAGTTTTCTTAAGATATCCTTGTTGGAATCTCCATGTCTTAGCTCTTTCACTTGGAAGTTTTCCAGATAATGCTAATTCAACTCCAAGAGCTCCAGCTTTCATTATGCTATCAAGAGCCTTGTAAGCAATTATTTTAAATTTCAAAGATCCTTTTCTTTCAAGTTGTATAGCGATAGAGTCAGCTACAAGTTGTGCATCAAGAGCTTCACTAGATATTTCCTTAATATCAATGTGAGGGTTGTCAAGATTAAATCTCTTTCTCAAAACTGTTGTCAGCTCTTCTATTTTCTCTCCTTTCTTTCCAATAATAAGACCTGGTCTGTTTGTTGCAATAATTATTTTTTCTCCAATTGGTGTGTATTCAATTGAAACGTCGCTAATTCTTCCCTTTCCTAAAGAATGTTTAACATATTCTTTAATTCCAAGTTCATCTTGTTTGAACTTTACAAACTTTTTCTCTTCCATGTTTAATTTCTTCCTCCTGATGTGAACGAAGGTGAACTCTCTAAAATTAAACTGCTGAAAATATCAATTTTCATCATTATTTCTTTCCTCCAATTTCGCGTGCTTCAATAGTTACGGAAGCTCTCTTTCCCTTTGTTCCGCCTCTTCTTTGAGGTCTAGGAGAGAAGTTAGTGAATGCAGATGATATTCTTGTCTTTGTGATGTCCATACCGTTGTACAAAACAGCACCCTTTAAGTTCTTAAGCATAGGGATAAATATCTTTGATGCGGCCACAGGGTAACGACCAGACATCATATCACCCTTTCTATGAGGTATTTCTCCTTTGAAAGGAATAGCCCTCTTGAGAATTATTACTTCCTCAAGTTCTTTAATTGCAGAATCTATAGTCTTCCCTTTAATGAATGAACATATGTACATTCCATGTCTCTTTGAAATATGAACTCCTTCATTTCTAGCAATAGCATGGTCTTTCTTAGGCTTCTTAACTTCAGGTTTAGATATTGCTGTCTTAGTTTCTTTGTTTTCATGAGAATGAGCTTTCTCATCATGCGTATGAGTATGTTTCTCTGACTCTTTATGTTCATGAGCGTGATCATGTTTTTCTCCTTCCTTATGTTCATGCTTATGTTCCACGGGCTTAGTAGTATGGTTTGGTTTTTCTTCTTTCATTGTTGTTTTTTTTGTTTCATTCATTTTACTTCTTAGCCGCCTTACTTCCTCTTGTTGCTCCTATACCAGCAGCAGAGTGATTTACTTTCTGTCTTGTCAATGCAAACTCCCCAAGTCTGTGACCAATCATTTCAATGTCTATTGGAATATCTTCGAATGATTTTCCATTATAAATTTGAATGTTCATTCCAACCATTTTAGGAACTATAATTAAGTCTCTTAAATGTGTTCTTACTTTTTTCTTTCTTGATATCTTTTCTTCAGCTGATTTAATGAATCTTTCAATTATTTCAGGATGTCTAGCTACCGAACGTCTGCTTCTTGCAGGCATATATTCGCTTGCATCTTTCAAAGATAACGCTTTAAGTTGTTCTATGTTAAGACCACAGAACTTCTTTTCTCTCTTAAGTGCCACTATTTCTTTTGCCATTTTATCTCTTCTTCCTTCCAGTTCTTCTTGGAGCTAAGTGACCTACTCTTCTTCCTGGGGGAGCATTTCTCTTAGCAGTCTTGGATTTAGGTCTCTTTCCTCTTCCTGAACCGAATGGGTGATCTACAGCGTTAGTCTTAAGAGCAGAAGTTCTAGGCCATAATTTGTTTCTAGCCTTAGCTCTATAGTGTACTGCTCCAGCTTTCATGAATGGTTTCTGTTTTCTTCCATCTCCAGCAACAGTTCCTATAGTTGCTCTGCATTCCCCATCAAGTTTTAATTCATTTCTATTAGGCATTAATACCCCTATTTTTCCATCATCATATCTCTTGTAAAGTTGAGCGCTACTTCCGCTAGTTCTTATCATTTTTCCGCCATCTCCGGGGTTAAGTTCAATATTGTAAATTTTCGTTGCTATAGGAATATCTTTCAAAGCAATAATGTTTCCTTGCACATTCTCGTTTCCCCCAATAACAATGCTTTGCCCTCTGATTACCCCATCAAATGCCAAGTTGAAGAATATGCTATTTCCAAGCTTAAGTTTGATTAAAGGAGCAGAGTGAGCGGCAGAATGTAATAATTTGATAACCTCTGCTTTTCCATTTCCTATTGGATATCCAATTCTGTAAATGAATGCACTCTTCTTTGCTTGGTAAGATAAACTTCCCTTACCCCTTGCCTGTGAAATAATTCTCTTACCCATTATATCATTCCTAGTTTAGTCGCGACATCAATTGCCGGGTTTTGTTTAGCTAATTTAACATACGCGTACTTTTTGTTTCCGCGAGTTAACGTTCTTACTTTTTCAACTTTAACGCTGAATATATTAGAAACTTCTTTTGCTATTGCATCCTTTGTTTCTCTTCTGTCTGTTTCAAATAATAAAGTATTCTCTAAGTCTATTAATTTTACTGCTTTTTCAGAGGTTATTGGTTTTAACATATTATTTTAACTCCGTTAGCGATTTTTCAGTATATAAAGTAAGTCTTCCAAGTGGGAATAAGTCTGCAATTTTCAAGTCTTGAGCATTAACTACGTCAACACCATTTAAGGAAATTTTTTCATTCTTAGCTTTTACAAATAATAATCCTGCATTTGATTTGTATTTTCTGTTCCTCATTTTTCCCTTTCCACTTCTTACATTTTTAACTTGAAGAGCAACATCATAGTTTTCCCCAAGCATTTTCTTTAATATTTCTATCAATTGTTTTGTCTTCATTTTTTCAGCATTAGATATAACGAAAGGAATTTGTCCTGCAAAATCATTCAATCTTGTATATCTCTTTGTAACGAATTCTTTCCTAGCAGTAGATGCAATAGCAGAATGCATAGCAATTCTCATTTCATTCTCATTAATCTTTCTAGGTCTGTAGTATATTTTAGGAGTATGAACCGCTCTTCCACCCCTTGCCTGATTAACTTCAGCACCTACCCAATAGAATTGAGTTCCTCTTCTCCACATTGCTTTTCTTGGAACTCTCGCGATACCTTTACCGTAATGTCCTTTCCATTCATGTCTTCTGTGACTTATTGTACCAGAAGCAGAATGTTTTCTTCCAGCTAAAGGAGAAGGAGCATAAGGATGGAATTCCTTATCGGCTTCGTAATATTTCAAAGCAATATCCTCTCTTACTTTTGTAGAGAAAATACTAGGTAAATTAACTTCTGAATTTTTTTGATTCTTCAAATCGTATGATGTGGTTTTCATAGTGTTAAATTTCCTCCATGTATTGCGAACGAAGGTGAGCAGTTGGAAATTTGATTATTGAAAATAGTGATTTTCATATTGTCAAATTTTCTCCATTTATTTTCATATGTGCACCTCAATCATTTCAAGTTTTTTTCTAGTTTGTTTCAAAGAAGGTCTTAATGGAGCAGTCAATAAAACTTGTCTCTTAGCAGGACCCTGAACGCTTCCATGAAGAACAAGATAATTTGTCTTTATATTCCCATAATTTTTGAATGGTTTTAATTTTACTTTGTCAGAAGATATTGAAGATGAAGCCAAAACTTTAAGATTGTAATGGGGGCGAGAAAACATACCTAACTGTCCGGATAATGGAACTCTGAATATAACTCTTGCTGGGTGCCATGGACCCAAGCTACCAGGTTTTCTAACTCCTTTTTCGGATTTGTGTTGCTTCAAACTTATTCCAAATCTATGAACTGGACCGGACAACCCCTTACCCTTAGTTAATCCTCTAACATCAAACAAATCACCTTTCAAATCAGAAACATTAATATCTTTTCCAATGTAATTTTTAACAAAATTAAGCTTATCTTTTCCGCCAATTCCTATCTCTGCCATGTCTGGTGTTTTCTTTATTCCTGCTGATTTAGGCATAGAATAAAGTATCGCTCTTATATCATCAAAGTCTTTTACGCTATCAAGATTCTTTGAAGGATTCTTAGCAACTTTAACAACTCTCTTCAATTCCCTATCATTTGAAACAATAACTTCAGTCATTACTTTTCCATCTTTGTAAAATCTAACAGAATAGATTCTCATAGGAGGCATTTCAAGGAATGTTACCGGAACAGCCATCTTCTTCCCTAAAGTCATAGACTTAGGAGTAGAATCTTTAACGATTGCAGTAGCCATTCCAGCCTTGTATGATATAAATCCTAAGAAACCCTCTCCCTTTATCGCATCCCAGTTAACACTAGGTAAAAAGTGTTCGGCCCTTTTACGTGGCCAAAACTGCAGACTTCCATATCTTGGTCTTGAAATTTTCATGTTCCATTGTGTTTATGGAGCAACTCTTCCCGATCAATGCTTGACGTTAGCAACCGTCTTGCATTTGTTCAACTTCTACGTTAGAATTCTAAATTTATCCTTTATAAACTTATCTTCCAAGATCTTTTAAAGGCGACTCCTTACAAAAAAATAAAACAAAATAATTTCCTAATTATTTACTGTGCTTTAGCAACAAATAGTTTGATGCTAGTGCTAAGTGCATTAGGAATCCAGGCCAGTCACTTTGTGCAAAAAGTGGATGAATAATCCCATAGGTATTCTGCCATTTTATGGATACAGTAAATGCTGCAACAACCATTATTACTACAGGCGGCCAAACTGTATATTTTAGTCTCCAGCTAGCTAAAATCGCTATGCCGAATACAACTTCGGATAGTATCAAAACCCAAGCCCAAAAGACAGGAGCCCAAGAAAACAAAGCAATTTCTGAAAGCATTCCAGCAATAGCATCGGAACCCATTACAAAAAGAGTCATTAATCCATGGACAAGCATAACCAGTCCAAGAAGGACGCGGTTTCCAGTCAATAAACTTTTATGATTCATAAAACCTCCCAAGAAAGCAAATTAATCATATATATAAATATCTCATTCAAGCGACAAAATCATATTCTTTTACATCTTCTTTTTCATCAATAATCAACTTTCTAATTATCTTTCCTTTTCTTATTGCTCTTTTTCTCATTTTTACAGGATCTTTTTCATCCTTAGGAAGTTCAATATCTTTAATATCAAAATCATGTCTTGCCTCTGCTTTCTTGAAATCGTGTACTTCAAAAAATAATTTCTTAGCGAATTCAGGATTTGTAGTTTTTAGTTTACAAAAATCAACTTTAGGACCATCTTCGGATGAACTTCCAGGTTTAGCAGACTTGGGAGCTTTAGGTTTTATCTTTAATTCGCTTTTATTTGTGGAGAATGATAATGCAATGAAAGCTCTTGGTACAGCATCGCAAATTGAAATAATCTCACTTCCAGTCATTTCTCCAGATATTGAATATTTCTTTACACCCATAAATTGGCTTATATTTCCATATTTGATGTTCTCCGGAAGAGACTTTGTAGAGATTATTACTCCTTCAACTTTAGCCCTCTCACCTCCAAGTTCTTCAGCGCAGGTTCTTACAAATTCTGAGGCATACTCACTCGTTGTAACAAAAGAATAATTTCCTTTAGAATTCTTAGCTTGAACTATCGCCTTATTCTTGAATAATCCTCTACTATATTTCTCAAACTGTAAATGTGCAAGCTCATCTGTTTTTCCAGAACATAGCTTGTGAATGAAAAAATCCATGAATAACTCTGTAAAACTTCCTTTATAAATTTTTCAAAAACACTTTACAATCCAATCTGAAGTCTTAAAAAAATTTATATATAGAAAAACCGTCGGAAAAGCATGGCCTTATCAAATAAAGACATCAGACGTATTTTTGTATATGCAGTTCTTCTAATTTTAGCGATTGCAACTTTTCTGATTATAAAACCAATTGTACTTTCTATATTCGGAGGATTGATTTTAGCCTATATCTTTTCTCCTCTTCATAAAATAGTTTACAGAACAACCCATGCTCGCAACATTTCAGCTACAATAATGTGTGCCTTAGTTCTTATAATAATCATAGTTCCTTTATGGTTTACTATTCCATTGATAGTCCAACAGATTTTTGACCTGTTTAATTTGAGTCAGAATATAGACTATTCTCAAATTGTTTCTAGAATATTTTCTTCTTCAACTCCAGAATTCAACGAAAAAATAACAACCATAATTATTCAATTTACAGGTAATTTAGCTTCCACTATATTTGATTACTTTGTAGGTCTTCTTCAGATTCTTCCCACAGTTCTTCTAAACTTAGCAGTTATTCTGTTTGTATTCTTCTTTGCTTTAAGAGATCAAGAAAGTCTCAAAGAATTTGTTGCAGGAATATCTCCTTTCAGAAAAGACAAAGAAGCTGTTCTAGTAACAAGGTTTAGAGATATAACTTCATCTATTATTTACGGGTATATTGTGGTGGGAGTTATACAGGGTCTTGCTCTAGGTCTTGGATTACTTATATTTGGAGTTCCTAAAGCCCTAACATTAACAGTACTTGGTATATTTGCATCTATGCTTCCAATGATAGGTCCGTGGTTCATATGGATACCTATCACGATAACTATGATGGTATCTGGAAATGTGGGAATTGCTCTAGCATTCGCAGTCTATTGTGGATTCTTTGTTTCTACCATAGATAATATACTTAGACCCTACATAGTATCAAGAAAAGCAGGAGTTTCTTCAGTAGTAGTTTTAGTAGGTATGATTGGCGGTTTATTTGTATTCAATATTATAGGTCTTATTCTCGGACCTCTGATACTTGCATACTTAATATTATTCCTAAAAGCATACAAGGATGGGACCCTTTCAGATATGTTCTCCCCAGCGGAATAATTTTTAAACATCTTCAATCTAAATGTTAGATGAGACTGAAATTAAGAGTTCTAAAAATCTCTGCTGGAAAACCAGTAATATTCTTACACGAATCTGCTGCTAATAAGATGGGGATTCATACAGGGGACAGAGTGGCAATAAAAAGAAATAGGGATACATTTGTTGCAGTTGCAGACTTAGTTCAAAGCTTTATAAAAAAAGATGAAGCTGCAATGTCTGAAGAGCTTGCTTCGTCAATGAAACATACAAAAGGGTTTGTTGAAATTCTTCCATCGGAAATTGCTGAAAGTTCATTCATATTACAAAATCAGAAAGGTTGCAAAGAATATACTCTCAAAGAATTAGAGAAAATAATGTCTGATATAGTAAACAATCTTTTAACCGAAGCAGAAATAGCATATTTTATCTCAACAATGGTTCATTGCAATCCTTCTTTAGAAGAGACAATAAATTTAACAAAAGCAATAGTAAATACTGGAAACACAATATCCTGGAATTATAAGATAGTTGCAGATAAACATTGTATAGGAGGTATACCTGGAAATAGAACGACTCCTATTGTTGTATCAATATGTGCATCTCTAGGAATAATAATGCCTAAAACATCATCTAGAGCAATCATTTCAGCAGCTGGAACAGCAGATACTATAGAGTCTATGGCTCCAGTTAACTTATCTATAAATGATTTAAAGAAAGTGGTAAAGAAAACAGGTGCTTGTTTAGTCTGGGGTGGTTCTTTAGGTCTAGCTCCTGCAGATGATAAGTTAATTAGAGTAGAAAAAATACTTCGTGTAGATCCTGAAGCACAATTAATAGCTTCAATATTAGCAAAGAAAATTTCAGTAGGAAGTACTCATGTTTTGATAGATATTCCTTATGGAGAAGGTGCTAAGGTATCTAAAGAGAGAGGAGAAAAATTAGCAAGATTATTTTCTACCATTGGAAGCAAACTCGGACTTAAAGTAAAGACAATAATGACTACAGGCAATGAACCAATAGGCAATGGAATAGGCCCAATATTGGAAATGAAAGAGGTTTTAAGAGTTTTAAAACAAGACGACCCTCCTAAAGATTTAGAAGAAAAAGCTCTTCTTCTTGCTGGAAATATAATAGAAATGGTAGGAAAAGCAAAGAAAGGAAAAGGTATACTTAAAGCAAAAGAAATTCTTTACTCCGGACAAGCATACAAAAAATTCTCTGAAATAATCTCTGCTCAAGGCGGAGATGCTAAAACATGGCTTCCAGAAGCAAAATTCCACCATATAATTTTATCAAGCCATTCAGGAATAATTCAAAAAATAAATAACCAAAATATAAACTATCTCGCTAGAATAGCTGGTTGCCCGGTAGACAAAGCGTCTGGGATATATCTTCACAAACATATAGGTCAAAGGATATCTAAGGGAGATAAGCTGGTAACCATATTCTCCGAATCAAAACCAAAACTGAATGAATCTATAAAATTTTTCAATAAACAGAGACCTATTGTCATTCAATAGATATTACAGAAGTGACATAATATTTTTATAGATAAAATAATAAAAATTAACATGAAGAAAGACGAAACTTACCTATCAAATACTGTAAATTACATAAAAAGGAATCTGATAAAGGGTTATAACAAAGAATCCCTCAAGTGGATGCTCGTAAAACAAGGTACTTCCAGATCAGAAGTAGAAAAAGCATTTGTTCAAGCGGAAAGAGAGTTAGCTCACGAATCTGCAATGGAAGTAAGAAAGCTTCAATCTCAAGTACCTGCTCCCAGAATAGAACCTATTATGCCTGAAGTTGAAAAGAAGAAAGGTTTCTTTTCAAGATTATTCGGAGATTAATATCCCGTAGGAGGTTTTACTTTATTACATAACATTTTAATCTTAAGTTTGAATAACTGATCATTTATTTTATCTACTTCTTTATTAAAATCGTCAAATGATAAATCTCTTTCTCTAATTAATTCTCCCACATATTCTTCAGTTTTAGAATAATCGTTCTTGAACTTTTGATTAATATCTTTCCATTTTATTCCTTTGAGCCATTAAGCAAACAATGGGTTATAACTAATGACTCCTTTATTCAAAGGTAAAGCTATGCAAGGATAACTCAAAGTATCTGTGTAGTAAGAAGTATTATCATTACACATAATAGCATTATTCTTTAAGTCAAAATTTACAGTATAAAACTTATTTCTTGAAGAAGAATAAACTTTAGCTCCATCAGCTAAATTCATTTCTATCCTTTTATTACCTATACAACCAAGAGCTTCATAGACATGTTTTCTTTTTGGAGAAACAACCCATTCCATATTTTTCAAAGAAAAGTGTTATATTTATAATTAATTAAAAAACGCCGACACCCGGAATCGAACCGGGATATCCCGAAGGAAACTGGTTCTCAAGACCAGCGCAGTACCATTGTGCCATGTCGGCTCAATAATAAATCCTTCTCAACCTTATTTAAAGATAACTGAATCTGGAGTCAAATAAGGAAATCTTAATTAACCAATGCAATCTTAATAAAATATGTATAGGGTAATTTTTGAGCATCATCCGAAAAAGAATCAAGAAAAAGAATTTATGATTTATTGGAAGAAAGGAAGCGATATTATCCAAATGCAAAAGGGAGCGCGTGGGACAAAACTCTTTAGAAGTCTTAAAAATCCTAAGGTTATGTATGCAATGGCAGATTGGGAAAGTAAAGAAGCCAGAGACAAAGCAATTGAGAAACTTTCAAAAAGAGAAGACGCGCAATTTGTTCTTCATGGGCACGAAAAATATGTTTCTTCTCACAAAGTTATTGCTGAAGGAGAACTTGTCGAGGTATCAAACATTATATCTCATAATTAAACCTCTAATTCTATCAGTAAGACTAACCCTCTAAAACGCAATGTTGGTCTTACTAACACTTTTGTTATTCGGCTAACTAAATTAAAATAAAAAATTTAACCGAATAAGCTTGCTAGTCCAGCTGCAGATTCAGAAGGTTTCTCTTCTTTCTTCTCTTCCTTAGCAGGTGCACTAGATGCAGCGCCAGCAGAAGGTGCAGCTACAGCAACATTCGCATTAGCAAGTTCAGCGCTTATGTCAACGCCATGCAAGCTAGCAATTAATGCTTTTAGCTTTGATTCATCAACTTGGCTTCCTGTAGCATGAATAACTTTCTTCAAGTTTTCTTCTGTAACAGCATGTCCAAGCTTATGTAATAACAAAGCTCCGTAGATGTATTCCATTATTGACCCTCCTTTGCAATTAATAAGCGTTCAATAGCTTTCTCTTCTCTTCCAGCCTTAGCAATAAAGTATCCAACTGTCTTAGGATCAGGGAATTTGATGTTAATAGCAAATCCCAATGCCTTTGTAATGCATTCTCTCAAAGACTCAAGAGTTCCAACCTTGTCAATAAATAGGTTTGAATATACTTTGTCTTCTTTAGAATCATAAGCAACAACAGGTATGAAACCAACTTTCATTGGACTTACATTCAACTTAGAAAGAACTGAGGCAACATTTGCCTTGATAGGCTCTCCTTGTTTAGCAACAATAGCTCCCTTAATAATTTCCAACTTTCCATCAGTTACTTTAACTTTCAATCCAACTCCAGATAATTCTGAAATTGCAGGACCAGCAACTAAATCTGTTGGACCAGGCTCAACTTCAATATCATTAGGAGCAATATCTCCAGTCTTAGCTCTTCTAGAGCTTTGGAAGTCCATTAGTATGCTAGATAATTCAAATGGCTCTGTGTCTGAAAATAATAGAACTATATCTGCATCAATGTTTTGCCTCAGATTCTGAATGCTCCCTTTTCCAGTTGCCTCAAGTGACTTAGTCAAAGCACTTTTCTTAGCAACTCTTAATTCTGCAAGACCTCTAAGTTTCTTCTTTATCTCGTTAAATTGTCTTCCAGGTAATCCTCTAGAAGAAGCAATCATAACTGTTCTATTTCTAGACATTAAATGAGCAAGATCTTTTACCGTCTGCTTCTTTGCTTCAGATACAACCGTAACTGGTTTCTCTTTAGAATTTTTAGCCATATTATTTAATCTGCACCTCAACAGGCTTGCTCATTGTTAATTTAACAAGGGCTTTTCTTACATTATCTGTCTTCAATGGTAAAGCTTGAACAATTCCTTCATAAACATTTTTAGCATTTTCTATTATCTTATCATCAGTCATGCTTACTTTTCCAACCGCAATTTTTATGCTTGCATCTTTAACTCTTATTTTAGCAGATTTAGCAATTTTAGAAAGCATGTTCTTTACTTCTTCTGCTCCTTCTTTCATCATAACTCCTAATGCAGGAGTTGGCATTTTTCCTGTAGGCCCAAGAACCTTACCGAATGTACTAGCTACTGAGGGCATCAGCGAACCATGAGCAATGAAAAAGTCATATTTCTTTACAATTTTCTTTAAAGCCTTTTTATCAGTTGCAAACTTAGCAAATTCAGGTTTTGTAACTGTAGGAACTAAGTCGCTCTTTTCAGGTAAGAATGCACATACTGTTTTGTCTTTGAATTTGTTTGGAACATTAACCACAAATGATAAGTTTGTCTTTCTAAAGTCCATTCCCTTTAGATTTACAATTAAATCTATAGTTTGATCAAACTTGCGTTCTTCCTCGCTTCTCAATTGTTTCAATGCTTCTTTCAAATCCATTTTGTTTTGTGTCTTCTACAGTCTGCTTCAACACTCAGAAGTTTGAGTATGTCAAAGATGTAGTTTAATGACTTTTATCCCTGTTTTTGAGGGTTTATAAGTATTGCGTTAATTCACTTGGACGATATAGTCCACTGCGCGGCCCGCGCATTAACTTTTATCCAAAACCTGTAAATATTCTTTTATTCTACTAATCGTCTGAGGAATCAAAAACTTCTCAATTTTATGTTCAAACAAATCATGCAATGGAGCAAACTCCGCAACTCTGTAAAGATTGTTCTTTTTTTCAACAAGCATGATATCTCTTAATCTCTTTAACTGTCTGCGAATATTGCTTTCAGCAATTCCTTTTGTCTCAAGGGAATTGCTTTGTCTTAATTGCGTAACAATATCTCTTACTTCAAAACTTGTTAATTCCTTTTTGTCTTTGCGAGCTTCCTCAAGAGCAAGTAAAATATCAACAACAATATCTCTACTATCTCCAGGTTGCAAGAGTCCTAGAGATAGACAAATCTTTCTAATTATTTCTCTCTTTGAAGAATCATAAGGTTTCTCATATTTTCTAAGAGTTATCTCATGCAAGGGAACATCTCTGGCCATGTTTAATTTACTCCTCTTTGTAAATTTAACAATTGAAAATCTTTGATTTTTATATTATTCAACTCATTTTTGTATTGTGAGCGTAGGCGAGCAGCATAAGTTGAATCCATATTCATAGAATAACCATAATCATTATAAATCTAATCTTTTAATGCATTAAGTTACAAAATGGAACTTGTTGCATTTTTAGGAGACGATAAAGAAACTTGGGGACAAGTAACTGGCTTGATTAATAGGGGAGAATGGAGCAAAATAATTCTTGTAAAATCAAAATCTTCAGATGAATATGTTTCTCCTAAAGAAGCAGATATAGTTGTAGTAGATACAACAAAGCCACTTATTGAATTAAAAGAAGATATGGTAAATAAATTGAGAAAAAAGTTTGATGGGTTCGATGTTCATGTCTCAATTGCTTCAGGTACAGGTAAGGAACATATGGCTCTAATCTCTGCATTGCTTAGCGTTCCAGTCGGAATACGTTTAGTTGTATTTACAAAAGAAGGCGTTCAAATTATTAATTAAATTATAATCCTCCAATTTCATATTTTCTTATAGCTACTAATGGAAATTCTTCAACACGAGCTAATCTTCCAAACAATCCAGGACTCTACCTCTTAACATTCTTCTAGGTAAATCAACTTGAGAGAAATCATCAAGAACCATAAGATGAATTGCATAATATAAGTTATAAAATTAAGTGGTTTGTGCAAATTATATTAGATTAACAAACCACTTACCCATCATTAATGCTAGTAATGCTAATATGAACCATCCAATGAATCTGTATATTTTCATTGATATTTTCTGACTTCCTGTAATTCCTAATAATGTAATATAGAAGAATCTTCCTCCATCAAGTATTGACACAGGAAGCATATTCATTAAAGCAACTAAGATGTTAATCATTACAACCCACCATATCATATCATATACGAACTGAGCAAAGTCTCCATCCCATGTAGCCGTATAGTAAACATTAGGGTCTTTTATTTTAGCAATTGATTTTGCCATAAATGCTCTGAATCCTTCTCCTTGAAGATTATAAAATGCAATTCCGATGAAAGCATTTCCATTTCTTTCATCAAGAGTAATTTGATAATTATGGGTATTTTTCTGTTTGTCTAAAGTTATTATTTCAACATTCTGGCCAGGTTCAAGATCAGATAACACTCTCGATAAGTCTTCCCTGGTATTAACATCCACTCCGTTAACAGATACAATTGCTCCAGTAATATTATTCTTTATTGCAGGAGCATCATCAAATACAATTAATCTAGGATAGTTCTCAATTATTTGAGGAGTAAGAGTATTATTAGAAGCATAATATGTATTGCCATTTATTGTAGTTATCTTATTCAGTCCAGCACTTGCCAAAGAAGGTATAAATGATGCTTCTATTACATGATAATCTCCAACCTTAACTATGTCCGAGACATTTATGACTGCCTGACTATATCCTCCAATTACTACCCCGTTTGGTTCAAAGCTTAAAGAGAAGAATCCCCAAAGTATCAAACCAAATAATACAAACATTACTATATTAGCAAATGTTCCAGCAGCAAGTATCGATAATTGATGTTTTTTAGGAGCAGCGGCCATTTTCTTTTCATCAGGCTCTACAAAAGCTCCAAAGAAAGGACCAAAGAAAGCTAATCCCGTTGTTTTAACTTTTATTTTCCATAATTTAGCAAATAATCCGTGAGCAAATTCATGCGATATTGTAATTATTGCAATAGCAACTAAGAAATAAGTGAAGTATAATGGAGGGAATATAGATTCTAAATTAAACAACGCAGGGAAATAAGGAATAAGCGGAGCTATCGGAGGCAAATTTCTTAATTGATCAGGGATTGGTAATGTAACATAAGTCCAAACTGTTTTTGTGATTAGCCACATAATGCTAATCATCAAAAAATATCCAGATGCAATTACAATATAACTTAAAGGTCTTAATATAGATCCAAACTTGTCAGCTCCCCACCGCATTAATCTTATCCCGACCTTAGTGTGATAGAGAAACATCCACCCTTGTCTCTTGAAACTTGCCCTATCTTTTCTAAAAATGTAAATCGCAAAAAGACCAAACAGTATTAAAAATATCAGATCGTATACTATAAAGCTAGCCATTTATTCCTCATTATTTAGTCTTCTTCATGCGCAGAGTTCTGAAGTTGTGTTTACCACAGTTTCTGCATTTGATGGTCTTAGAAATTACCTTTAGAGCTTCAGATCTCATTTTTTGATTGCAGTTCTTACAAACAAACATGTTTCTGAATAATCTTTGTTGAGCAGCAGGCAGTTTTGTTCCCATTAGTTCATTATCCTCATTACAACTCTCTTACCTTCAACATCCCAGTATTCTACTTGTTGTTCTGTAGCTAGCTGACCCTTCAATTCATCATCATAAGGTAAACTAAGAGTTTCAAAGTTTTCTAAATCCATTACGCTTACCATTTCACCTTCAACACTTAATACTTGAGCTTTCTTTTTCTCAACACTAGGAACTTCCATTGATTCGCTTCCAGGTAATACCCCTATTCTTTTTTTATGGTCGAATATACCAACAACTTCCATTCTACATTTCATACTCCCATGTTTTCCAGTTTTACTTTGATCATTAGATCTTACAACACAAGCCACTCCATCCCATAGAACAGTTGTACCTGGTTTAGCAGATGTAGCGTTGATTAATTTTAATACCATATTTGTTTTTTCCAAAGAGCATTTATAAACTTTCTCTCTAGGCTGTTACTAAGTATAGAAATGAAAGTTTTTTAAAGCTTGTCTTTAACTATCAGACAATGGAGAATAATCATATTATAAGGAAAGGAGACTTTGTAGAACTAAAATTCACAGGTCTTGTAGAAGGAAAAGTATTCGACTCTAATATTTCTGATGATTTGAAACAAGTTAATGAAAAAGCTGAGCCAGAGAAAACATTAGTTATAGTTGGCCAAAGAATGATTGTAAAAGGATTCGATAATTTTCTTGAAGGAAAGGAAATAAACAAACATTATGAAGTTACTATTTCTCCTAAAGATGCCTTCGGTTCAAGAAGAACAGATTTAGTAAGAATAATTCCTCTTAAGGTATTTCATGAGCAAAAATTAAACCCAAGACCTGGAATGTCCTTCGTATTCGACAATCAATTAGCTAAAGTGATAACTATATCCGGAGCTCGCGTTATTACAGATTTCAATAATCCTTTATCTGGAAAAGACATTACTTACAAATTCAGCGTTTCAAGGCTTGTAAATGACTTGAAAGAAAGAGCAGAAACAGTCTGCAAACTTGTATTCAGATATGTTCCTGAAATATCTGTTGAAAATGAGAAAGTAACAATAAGAGGCCCTAAAATACTCGAAAGCTTTGTAAAGCAAGCACAAGACAAATTCAAGGAGTTTCTAGGAAAAGAGGTATTTTTCGAAGAAGTAAAGCAGGAAAAAATAGAGAAAGAACAGCAATAAACCTTTGAACATAACAATACTTATAAATTAAGTGCGATTTGCTAAAATATGGTGAATGATTTCGATAATTCTGAAGAATTGAAGACTGTATCTTCTATAGATAAAGAATTAGAACAATTAATAAAAAGACAAGGTGCTCGCGTAAAAGTAATTGGTTGTGGAGGTGGAGGAGGAAATTCAGTTTCTAGAATGAGGGAAATTGGAATTAAAGGTTGCGAAGTAATGGCAATAAATACAGACGCTCAAGACTTATTATATACAAATGCCGACGTAAAAATACTTATTGGACGCGAATTAACGGGTGGATTAGGAGCAGGAAGTGATCCTAAAATAGGAGAGGAAGCTGCTAAAGAATCAGAATCAGAAATTAAAAAGAGACTTTCAAATTCTGATTTAGTTTTCATTACATGCGGGTTAGGTGGAGGAACAGGAACAGGTTCAGCTCCAGTAGTTGCAGAGATTGCTAAAAAAGCAGGGGCCCTGGTTATAGGGGTTGTAACATTGCCATTTACTGTTGAAGGCCAGAAAAGAATTGAAAACGCTCAGTATGGTTTAGAAAGACTAGAACAAATAGCAGATACATTAATTGTAGTTCCTAACGATAAACTTCTTGAATTAGCTCCAGAATTACCTATTCAGACAGCCTTCAAAGTAGCCGATGAGATTTTAACAAATGCGGTAAAAGGTATTGCTGAATTAATAACATCGGCAGGTCTTGTAAATCTTGATTTTGCAGACGTAAAGGCAGTAATGTCTAATGGTGGAGTTTCATTAATAGGAATTGGAGAATCAGATAGTACTCACGATAGGGCAGTAGAAGCTGTTGAAAGAGCGATTCATAATCCTCTCCTAGATGTAAATATAGAATCAGCAAAAGGAGCTCTAGTAAATATTATTGGGGGCCCAGATATGTCATTAGATGAATACAGAAAGGTAATGGAAAAAGTAAGCTCAAAAGTTGCTCCAGATGCTAAAATAATTTCAGGAGCAAAAATATCTCCAGACATGGAGAAGAATATCAAAGTTCTTCTTATTGTAACAGGAGTAAAGAGCCCACAAATAGTCGGAGCAAGTTCAGACTATAAAACAAAAGGAGATAATACATCTTTAGGAAGCGAATTAGGAATTAATTTCATCGGAGAATAGTTTTTTAAACGCCTTAATCTCAAAGATAATATGGAAAAGATAAAATCATTCTTTGCTCAATGCAGAAGAGTGTGGACAATTTTAAAGAAACCATCAAAAGAAGAATTTAGAACAATTTCAAAGATATCTGCTATAGGAATATTAGCAATAGGTTTAGTTGGTTTTATTATCGGCGCTATAATGAAAATATTTAGTTAATTTATTCTCAAAATAACTTATCATAAAAAGATTTATATACCACTAAAAATCTCAATGATTACTACTTCTTGTTATCAAGACGTAGTCGGAACTAATCAAAATGATTTTCATCCTAAAAGTAACCACAAACAAAGAAGAAAGAGCCATGGAAATGATCCATGAAAGGGCTATTTCTAAATCTCTTCAAGTTTATGCAGTTACTCGTCCTCATGGATTGAAAGGATATCTAATTATCGAAGCAGCTGACAGAGATACTATAGAAGAAGCTGCATTCAACCTACCTTATGTTAAAGGGATAATTGGCAAAACCGTTACTTATGATGAAGTTAAGAATATGATCAAACCGGAAGTTCAAGACTTCCATATTGAAGTTGGAGATATAGTAGAAATGATTGCAGACCACTTCAAGAATGAAAAGGGTAAAGTTATGAGAATAGACAAGAAGAAGGGAGAAATAGTAGTTTCTTTATTAGGAGCAGCTGTTCCTATCCCAGTTACGGTAAAAATGGATAACGTAAAGGTTATAAGGCGTGATTCTGAACAAAGCGAAGAAAAGAGTGATGAGAAAGAACAATCATGGCAGTAATAAAACTAATAGTAGACGGTGGGGCAATGAAACCCGGCCCAACCATAGCTCAGCAACTAGGTCCTAAAGGAATCAATATTGGTAAAGTTATAGAAGACATTAACAAAGCAACAGTAGGTTTCAAGGGAGTAAAAGTTCCGGTAGAATTAGATGTTAACGAAAAAACAAAGAAATATGAAATAAAAGTCTCTTCTCCTCCAGTAGCAGAATTGCTTAAGAAAGAACTTGGATTAGAAAAAGGCTCTGGAGAAGCAGGAAAAACAAAGATTGCTAACGCAGGAATTGAGAATATAATAAATATTGCTCAAACAAAGTTACCAAACATGCTTGCACGTGATTTGAAGAATGCCGTTAAGCTTGTACTTGGTTCATGTGTTTCTCTAGGTATTTTAGTTGAAAATAAATCTCCTGTTGAAGTAATCTCAGAAGTTAACTCTGGAAAATACGATTCTGAAATTAAGAATATCAAAACAGATATTTCTCCAGTTAAGAAAGCAGAATTACATGCATACTTTATGAAGGTAAAAGCTCAACAAGAAGCAAAAGCAAAGGCAGAAGCAGAAGCAGCCGCAGCAGCAGAAGCAGCGAAGGCAGCGGCAACAGCCGCAGCTACACCTGGAGCAGCTCCAACACCTGGGGCAGCAACAGCCACACCTGCGACTACGCCAGAAGCAGCAAAAGCCCCTGCAAAAGCAGAAGCGAAACCAGAAGCAAAGAAGAAGTAAAATTATTTTTATTTTTTATTTCAATTTGTCAAAGAACAAATTTATATACGCCTCTTTACAAAATTAATTATAGGGGATATGGGGTAGTTTGGTTAGCCTTCGAGGTTTGGGACTTCGCGACCCCGGTTCAAATCCGGGTATCCCCATTATTAAAATTTTTTACATAGGAATATTTAAAAACACACTCTGGAAATATCAAATATGGTTAAAACAAAAAAAGTAAAAGCAGCTGGCCGTTTTGGCGCCGGGTATGGTACCTATTTGAGAAATAGATTGAATGCTGTTGAAACACTTCAAAGAAAAAAACAAATTTGCCCTCACTGTAAAAAGTCAGGAGTAAAAAGACTAGCTGCTGGAATATGGCACTGTGAAAAATGCGGAGTTCAATTCGCAGGTCATGCCTATACAATAAATAAATAATTTTAAAAACACAAAAAAACAAAACTAAACATGGCTCAATACAAATGCTTCAGATGCGCTAAACCATTAACGAATAAGATTCTTGAAAAGGTATTCAACTGCCCAAACTGCAATTCCAAGATATTCTATAAACCTAGGACACATGTTGTTAAAATCAAGGCAGTGTGATTAAGCAAAATGGACGAAAAAGCAAGACAGAAGATACAAGATTTACAAATTCTAGAGCAGAACTTACAATCTTTGTTAATGCAAAAGCAGAATATATCTATTGAATTAAGCGAAACTTCTAATGCCCTCGCTGAAATAAGCAAAACAAAAGACTCGGTTTACAAGATGGTTGGTTCAATTATAGTATCTGTTGATAAAAATAAAACTATTTCAGAACTTCAAGAGAAGCAAAAACTACTTGAATTGAGAAATTCATCAATAGAAAAGCAAGAGAAATCGATAGAATCGAGAGCTCTTGAACTCCAATCCGAAATAAAGAGTATTCTTGAAAAGAAATCTCCGTCGGAAAAGAAATAACATCTAATATTTTAAAAAACGATAATGTTTATATACTGAATAATTTATCAGACAATATGGTGTTCGGTTTCAAAGGGGTTTTCAACAAATCTCAATCCTCGGATGATTATGTAGAACTTGATTTAAGTCAAGCTAAAGCTCGTAAGGAAAAAATAAAGATTCGTCAGTTTACTTTAACAAAATATGATGACATAAATGAAATTCTTGCCGCTCTTAGAGAAGGATATACTATTGCTTTCATTGATATTAGAAAATTAAAGAGTAAGGATATTATTGAATTAAAGAGGGCATTAACAAAGATTAAGAAAACAGTTGACGCAATGGAAGGCTCAATTGCTGGTTTCGGAGACCAAGCAATAATTGCCTCTCCAGATTTTGCTGAGATATACAGAGGACCAACAGGACAATCAGCTCCTGCAAATCCAAAAGAAGATTCTTTAATGTGATAAAGTTAGATTTAAAATCCCTTTATTTGTTTGTTTTTTATGGTTACAGAAATAGTAGGTCCTAACACTTATACGGTTTTAGGAAGAGAATTTACAAATAGAGATTTTTTCCCATTGCAACTTGAAGGAGTTATCGATAGAGTAACTAGATTTATGTTAACAGATTATACTGGTCAGAGAGGAAGAGTCTTAAATCAACAAAAAGGCACGTTACGCCTTTTTGGGGTCTGGGGATTTAATAATGTTTATTGGAATGGAGTCTTTTTTTATATGAAAAAGGATACCTTTGGTCTCGGAAGAGATTTAGACAGATATAAGCCGGGAGGCTCCGCAGGAGTTCCAGCAATGCCAGGTCCACCATATAAACAAGTTGAATATGATCCAAGACTTTTTGGAGATTTTACCGCACAAGAATTCAATTATAGTAGAGCTGCTGAACTCCTAGGCAATGCTTCAGAAGGTATACAAAGACTCGCAGATGCAAATAATTTAAGAGTAAGAGTAAATGGTATAGAACCAAAAAGAAGAGATCGGCTAATAAGGACTGTATGTGCTTTAGAATTTAAAAAAGACACAATAGTAATCGATTTAGCCTCTTCTGAAAACAGGCAGCATATGGCAATAGGAGAAAGACCAGACAATATTGGAAATCCAAGATTTGGCAATCTTGATCTGGCGACTTAGTTAGGTTATTTCTAATTTAACCCTGAGATATAGAAAATAAACTTCTTGTTGCTACGACAATTGTCGCCGGAACAAGCAATACTAATAATGCTCCAAGAGTAGAAGATACTATATTACCTATTTGCCAATCAAGAAATTCTATGTTTCTTACGCCAGCTGAACCAGCGAAACTAACTATTACTAATGAAACTGAAGAAGTCATAAACTTGTTAATATCATTAGGAGCTACACCGATGAATCCTATGACTAGGCCTAATAATAATAGGAGTCCCAAAACAAATGGATTAAGATCTCCAAATATAGCGCTTATTATCCCTCCAAGTATTGCAAACACTATACCTATAAGAAACGCCCATGCA
>Ga0194120_10002094_pt1 | contig 34943 bp, 36 predicted proteins | sample TA2MahCa65mmetaG_FD_148642 | JGI IMG/M metagenome (GOLD analysis project Ga0194120, IMG submission 148642) | Freshwater microbial communities from Lake Tanganyika, Tanzania - TA2015019 Mahale Deep Cast 65m | ecosystem: Environmental > Aquatic > Freshwater > Lake | place: Tanzania: Lake... | reverse complement strand
GCCCGGCGACGCGGCCCTCGGCATCGACCGCCACGCAGCCCACTGCCGGATTGGGCCAGGCCCGGCCCAGCGCCCGCCGCGCCAGGTTCAGCGCGGCGGCCATGTGGCCCAGATCGACGGATGTGACGGCGGTCATGGAAACAGTCTTATACCAAGCTGCGATGCGCTTGACTCATCGCGGCTTGGAACGGCCATCGCGGCCGCGCGCCTAGAGTGCGATCGGTCCGGATGGGGCCTTCCGTTCGGACCGTGAATCGCACTCCAGCGGGGGATACGAGGGCATGATCCGCGATCCGCCCTGAACCGCATGGTTCTAGGCGGATCGATCATGCCCTTGTGGCGCGCAAGCCAAGGGCAAGATTCGCGTTTCGTCACGATCCGTCTGGTTGGCGACGAAACGATCTTGCCCCGGCACCGCATCCTGTCCGAGCCACCGGCGCTTGCCGCCCGATAGGAGACACGTTACACTTGTCGGGTGATCGTCGGCTTTCGCCATAAAGGGCTTAGGCTGCTGTACGAGCGGGGCGAGCGGCGGCGCGTGCCGCCGGAATCCGCCGACAAGATCGCGCGCATCCTGGCCCGCCTCGACCAGGCTTCGGCGCCCGGGCACATGGACCTGCCCGGCTATCGCCTGCACCCCCTGAAAGGCGATCGGGCGGGCTTTTGGTCGGTGAGCGTATCCGCCAATTGGCGGATCGTCTTCCGTTTCGTCGGCACCCACGTCGCCGATGTCGATCTGGTCGACTACCGCTAGGAGCGCAGCAACCATGCCGATGAAGACCCCGCCCCATCCCGGAAAGTCGGTGCGCCACGACTGCCTCGAGCCGCTCGGCCTGAGCGTGACCGAGGCGGCGACCCGGCTGGGCATCAGCCGCAAGCAGATGTCGGACATCGTCAACGGCCGCGCCGGGATTTCGCCCGAAATGGCGATCCGGCTGGACAAGGCTTTCGGCGGCGGCGCCGACGTCTGGTGCCGCTTGCAGGCGGCCTACGACCTGGCGCGGGCGATGAAGCGAGCCGGCCGCATCAAGGTCCGCCGCATCGCCCAGGCGGCGTGAAGGCAAGGCCATCCGGCTTGGATCCAGGGCAAGATCGATCGGTCACGATCCGCATGGTTCAAGGCCGATCGCGGATCAAGCCCTTGTATCCCGCTCTGGACCGCGATCCGCGAACCGAACGAATCGCGCAAGCAATTTCATCCGGTCGCGAAGCCCACTCAAGTCAAAAACCGGCCATAGGAACGCCGCGGGCGTTCATGGGCTCATGGGCATGCTTGCGTCGCCTTCGGCGACCAGGGAGGGGCCGGCCCCTCCCTGGACCCTCCCCGCAAGAGGTAAAGAGGTAAGGATTCAGGAGGTCAATTGGTCCTGGCGACGCGGAATCCGAGGAAGTCGAACCGGATGACGGACGAGATCCCGACGCGATCCGCGGAGCGGGCGAACCTCGGATCGAGGTTCCAGGAACCGCCGCGAAGGACGCGGCTTCCACAGTCCCCTGCCAGCCATGCGCTGCCGTCCACGGGCGCTCCGGCGTAGCTGCCGTTGTGGCAGTCCTCCACCCACTCCCACACATTGCCGTGCATGTCGTGCAGGCCGAAGCCGTTGGCCTGTTTGCTCCCCACCGGCTGCGTCCGGCCGCCCGAATTGGCACTGTACCAAGCCACGTTCCCCAGGCAGGAATCGCTATCCCCACAAGAATACCGCGTCGTCGTCCGCGCCCGTGCCGCGTACTCCCATTCCGCCTCGCTCGGCAGCCGATACTGCTTCCCCGTCCTTCGGCTCAGCCAGGCCACATATTGCTTGGCATCGTCCCACGACACATTCATCACCGGCCGGTTGCCACGCCCCCAGCCCTGATCGTTCGGTCGGTGGCTGCACCCGCCCGCATTCACACAGGCATCCCATTCCGCGAAGGTCACCTCGGTCTTGCCCAGCGCAAACGCCCGGATGCTCACCTGCCGCTGCGGGCCTTCGTCATCGTCCCGACCCTGCTCCCCTGCCGGCGAGCCCATCGTGAAGCTCCCGCCCGGGATCACCACCATTTCCGGACAGTCCGCGCAGTCGCGAAAGGCTTGGCCGGGCGAAGGCGCGCCGGGATACTGGCCCACCGCCGGCTGCGCCGGTTGGGGACGCGGAGGCGCCGGCGGCGGCGTCACCGCGGCTTGTTGCACCCTGGCGGCGTCTTCTCGCTCCTTCGCCTTGCGCGCGGCATGGGCCACCGCGTCCTCGAACAGATTGGCCGCCGCATAGCCCGCCGGCTTGTCCAAGAGATACCAGTTCTGGTCCTTGACCTTGCCCAACACCACCGCCTTCTGCCCGTCCTGCATGGCGCCGACCTGCTTGGACCGCACGTCCGGCGCCTCGCGCACCCGCACCGTGCCCGAGGCCACATATTCCTGGTCGATCGGTTCCAGCACGACCTCCGGCCGCGCCGGCGCCGGCGGCGGAGTCACAACGGCTGCCGGGGTCGCCGGCGCGGGCACTATCTTAGGCCGCGCCGGCGGCCGGCCGGGCTGGAAGCTCGCCAGCACCCGCGCCGTGTCGCCGGCCAGGCTGGCCTCCTGCTCGCGGCCATAGGTCCGCCGCGCGGCCCGGGTCATCGGGCCGTCCAGATAGGCCTTCAATTCCGCCGCCGTCACGCGGCCGTCGGTGTTGGCATCGGCCTTGCCGTAAAGCCCGTCCAAGAGGTGCTGGGTGAACAGCCCGTGCTTGGCCTCCTGGTCCCAGCTTGCCAATTGCTCGCCCTGCGCCGCGGTCAGCACCGTCAGCCCCCGCGCCGCCCCCGGCAGCTCGGTCTTGACGAACACCGGGCTGGCGGCCTCGATCATCAGCCCCTTGGGCGAATCGCCCGAGAAGCACGCATCCACCAACAGCGTCACGCTGCGGGCGTCGATCTGCGCCAGGTTGCGGAACAACAGCTCGATCGGATAGCCGTTGATCTCGGCGGTCTCGGGCCGCGCGTCCACCGGCAGCAGGTAGCCCCGCCGGTCGCGCGCCCCCGGCACGCCATGGCCCGAAAAGAACACCGTCACATCCGACTTGCCCTTGTTCACCAGCCGCCAAAGCTGGCCGCGCGGATTGGTCTCGGACCCGAAATGCGACCGGATCTCGGCCTCGGTCGCGTCCTTCAGCACCACCACGTTGTCGGCGCTCAGCCCGAGCACGTCGATGACATAGCGCCGCATCGCCTCGGCATCGTTGTGCGCGTATTCCACCGCCGGCACGCGCGGATGCTTGTAGGCCCGATTGCCGATGATGACCGCCACTCCGTCGGGGTTGGATGGGGCCTGCGCCTGGGCCTGGGCCTGGGCCTGCGCCTGGGCCTGCACGGAGGCCGGCGTCAGCGCCGCCACCGCTGCGACCAGCCCCGCCAGCGCCGCGACGTTCGCCCATGCCCGACCCATCGTCCACCGCGCCATGGCATCCCCCTGACCGATAGAACGGCCATGGTAGCGCCCCTATCCCGGAATGCAACCCGGTGCGGCGGGGTGGCGCCAGCGGGCCGGGTGTGCCGGGGTTGGCGCCGGCGCGACGAAGCTTCGCCCTATCTTGTCGCGCGAGGCTTGGCCGGAGCGCGCGGCAGGGGCACGCGGTTGGGATCGATTTCGATTACCCGTCCGTCGCGCCACAGCACCAAAGGCACGCCCAACTGGCGGTGGCGAAGGATCGCCTTGCGCCGCGCCGCGACCATGGCGCGGTCGATGGCATCGCCGTCGCGGACCATGCGTTCGACCTTGCGCAGCCGCTTGCCGCTCATGCTCGCGCCTCGATCTCGGCCCGAATCTGCCGCCATTTGGACGCATCGACCACGACCGTCCCCCGTCCTGCCCCGGCCAATTCCGCCAAGCGCCGCAGCATGACCCGACCGGCCTCTTGCGCCGCCGAGGCCGGCTCGAACCCGGCCAGGCCTTGGGCGATGGTATCGGCATTGACGAAGGCCTCGATGCCGATGGTATCGCGCAGCAGGTCGGCGGCGGCCGAAGTCTTCCCGGCGCCATTGGGTCCGGCGATGATGACGACCTGCGGACGCGAGGGCATTTCCTGTCATGCCTCCTTCATTCCACGCGGCAGACCCAGGGCCTTCGTCCCGTATCCACAGACTGGCCAAATCCGATGGTCCATCGTCGCAGCTTATATCAATCCGCGTTGACCGTGCCCGGTCAACGCGCCCTCAGGCGCGAGTAGCGCTCATCGCAGCTTGGTATTATCCGCAGCCGGGATCGAATCCGAGCGAGCAATATCGATTCGTCCATCATGGAACGGTGAACCGCGCGGCGGCCGGTACCCGTCGCCTTCTCCGTCCTCAATCCAATGCGAGCCTCAATCCAATGCGAGGCTTGAATCACAGAGATACTTGACAAGTTCTTTTATGTTCCCTATGTATACCTAGTCTACAAAACAGGAATGCCCTCCCCATGATCTCCCTTACCCTCCGTGCCGCGTTCAAGTCCGGGGCGGGGGCAGGGGTTAACGGCCAATTTCGACTCTTGCACCCGACATACCTCGATTGCTCAACAGAATCAAAGACATCGATAGTTAAAAATTGGCCGTTTGCGCGCATTTGCGCGCATTTGCGGCCCCGCTCCGCGCATTTGGGGACCCGTTCCGCGCCGATCGGGCCGGAACTGGCCAGATTCCGCCGCTTTGCGCGTCAATGGGTTAACGGTTTTGCTCTAACCCGCCAGCAGCTTGCGGCGCTCGGCCTCGCTCGGCACGGCGACGCCCAGTGCGCGCGCCTGGGTCAGCTTGGAGCCGGCGGCTCGCGCCCGCTACTTGTCCTTGTCGCGCTCGTCCGCGCCCAGCTTGCCGACGAACTCCTCGAAATCCTTGGCCTCGCGGAAATTGCGGTAGACCGAGGCGAAGCGGACATAGGCCACCGGATCGAGATTGGCCAAGCCTTCCATCACCAGCTCGCCGACATGGTCGGACTTGATCTCGTTCTCGCCCATGCTTTCCAGCCGGCGGACGATGCCGTTGACCATGCGCTCGATGCGGTCGGGCTCGATCGGCCGCTTGCGCGTCGCCAGGCCGATCGAGCGCATCAGCTTGTCGCGGTCGAACGGCGCGCGGCGGCCGTTCTTCTTGACGATGGTCAGTTCGCGCAGCTGCACGCGCTCGAAGGTGGTGAAGCGCGCGCCGCAGGCCGGGCAGGAGCGGCGCCGGCGGATGGCGGCGGCGTCCTCGGTCGGGCGCGAATCCTTGACCTGGGTTTCCTCGTGGCCGCAAAACGGACAGCGCATCGTCTCCCCTCCCCGCCCGGTTCAGCCCAGCCCGGGATAGACCGGAAAGCGCCGGCACAGCGCCAGCACCCGGTCCCGCACCTTGGCCTCGACCAGTTCGTTGCGTTCGCCGTTGGCGGCCAGCCCGTCCAGCGTCTCGCCGATCGATCGGCCGATGTCGCCGAACTCGGCCGCGCCGAAGCCGCGCGTGGTGCCGGCGGGCGAACCCAGCCGGATGCCCGAGGTCACGGTCGGCTTCTCGGGATCGAACGGAATGCCGTTCTTGTTGCAAGTCAGGTGCACCCGGTCCAGCGCCGCCTCGGCCGCCTTGCCGGTCAGGCGCTTGGGCCGCAGATCGACCAGCAGCAGATGCGTGTCGGTGCCGCCCGAGACGATGGCGAAGCCCTGCGCCAGCAGGCTTTCGGCCAGCACCTTGGCGTTGTCGACCACCGCCTTGGCATAGGCGCGGAAGCCGGGCGCCAGCGCCTCGCCGAAGGCCACCGCCTTGCCGGCTATGACATGCATCAGCGGCCCGCCCTGGATGCCGGGGAAGACCGCCGAGTTGACCTTCTTCGCCAGTTCCTCGTCGTCGGTCAGGATCAACCCGCCGCGCGGGCCGCGCAGGGTCTTGTGGGTGGTCGAGGTGACGATATGGGCGTGCGGAAAGGGGCTGGGATGCGCCCCGCCCGCGACCAGGCCGGCGAAATGCGCCATGTCGACCATCAGCCTGGCACCGACCTCGTCGGCGATGCGGCGGAAGCCGGCGAAGTCGATCCGGCGCGGATAGGCCGAGCCGCCGGCGACGATCAGCTTGGGCCGGTGCTCGCGCGCCAGCCGCGCCACCTCGTCCATGTCGATGCGCTGGTCCTCGCGCCGCACGGTGTAGGCCACCGGCTTGAACCACTTGCCCGAGAGGTTGACCGGCGAGCCGTGGGTGAGATGCCCGCCCGCCGCCAGCGACAGCCCCATGAAGACGTCGCCCGGCTGCAACAGCGCGAAGAACGCCGCCTGGTTGGCCTGGGCGCCGGAATGGGGCTGGACGTTGGCGAACTTGCAGCCGAACAGCCGCGTCGCCCGCTCGATCGCCAGGCTTTCGGCGCGGTCGACGAATTCGCAGCCGCCGTAATAGCGCCGCCCGGGATAGCCCTCGGCGTATTTGTTGGTCAGCACCGAGCCCTGGGCTTCCAGCACCGCCCGGCTGACGACGTTCTCGGAGGCGATCAACTCGACATGGTCGCGCTGGCGGCCAAGCTCGGCGGCGATGGCCGCGGCCAGCTCGGGATCGCGCGCGGCGACGCCGTGGGCAAAAAACGGATCGGGCGCGGGGCGCGGGGCCGAGGACATGGGCTACTCCGTCCGGCCCAGCTTGGCGACGCGGCCGGCATGGCGGCCGCCGGCGAAGGGCGTGTCGAGAAAGACATTCAGCATGGCCACCGCCATTTCCGGATCCACCTGCCGCGCGCCCAGGCCCAGCACGTTGGCGTCGTTGTGCTCGCGCACCAGCCGCGCGGTCTCGATGTTCCAGGCCACGCCGGCGCGGATCTTGGGATGGCGGTTGGCGGCGATGGTGATGCCGATGCCGGTGCCGCAGATCGCCACGCCGCGGCTGGCCTGGCCCTGCTCGATGGCGCGCGCCAGCTTGTGGCCGTAATCGGGATAGTCGACCGAGCTTTCGTCCATCGGCCCCAGGTCCAAGACGGCGTGGCCGCGCTTTTCCAGCTCGCGCTTCAGCCGCGCCTTCAGCGCCACGCCGGCATGGTCGGCGGCAAGAGCGATTGTGTTTTCCGGCGCGGCCGACGCCATGGCTTGAGGTCCCGTCGCTTGAGGGCGTGTCCTATACCATGGCTCGTGGGCCCATGCCATGCGACACACATCAAGCGGCAACGTCCGGTTGAAATTAAAACAAAGCCGATCCGGACGTGGCTCCGTCCAGTGAAAACAAGTCGTTTCTCAATATTCGTTTGACTTACGCCGGAAAACCGCGCAAAGCAGCCCGAACCGACCCAAAGGAAAGCTCAATGACCGCCGATGCCGCCGACAAGACCGACGCCGCTATTCTTCGCATGACCGCCGAGATCGCCTCGGCCTATCTCGGCCACAACAGTCTCGGCGCCGACAAGCTGCCCGAGGTCATCCGCTCGATCCACGCCGCGCTGGCCGAGATCAAGGCCGGCCCGGCCCCGGCCGCGCCCAAGCAGGAACCGGCGGTGGCGCCGTCGCGTTCGGTCAAGCCCGACTACATCGTCTGCCTCGAGGACGGCAAGAAGCTCAAAATGCTCAAGCGCCATCTGCGCACCTCGTACAACATGTCGCCCGACGACTACCGCGCCAAATGGGGCCTGCCGGCCAGCTATCCGATGGTCGCGCCCAACTACGCCAAGCGCCGCTCGGAATTCGCCAAGAAGATCGGGCTCGGCACGCTGGGGCGCAAGGCGCGCAAGAAGTAGGCGATCAAGGGAAGACCGGCAGCGCGCCGCCCAGCCGCTCCAGCATGGCAAGTCCGAACTCGCTCGGCCGCATGGCGGGCGCGCGGTCCTGCACCGGACCCAGCCCCAGCCGCCGCGCCGCCAGCCGCTTGCCGTAACAGAGGAACTGGTCCATCGACTGCATCAGGAACAGGATCAACGGCAGGATCGAGGCGTAAAGCGCCTCGGCCTCGCGCTCCTGGCCCTGTTCCAACAGCCGCCAGATGCGGGCCTGGAGGTCGTAGCACTCGCCGCCCGGGATCATGCCGACGCAGCCGGCGCGGCGATTGTCCGGCAATTCGAGTCCGCCGCGGCCGTTCAGCACCCGAAACCCGCCGGCGGCCTGCTCGATCAGGCTCCGCACCGCCAGCGCCGGCGCCTCGGCCTTGAGCAGCGCGACATTGGGCTGGCGGCGGTTGAGCGCGATCAGCCCCTCGCGGCTGAGGCCGATGCCGATGTAGTCGGGCGCGTTCTGGATCGCCACCGGCAAGGGCGCGCCGGCGGCGACGGCGGCGAAGAAGTCGAGATACTCGGCTTCGGGCAGGCCCTTGACCGGCGGCGGTTGCAGGATGACAAAGCCGGCGCCGGCCTGATGGGCGGCGCGGGCGAACTCGACCTGGCCCGCCACCGAGGACTCGGCGATCGTCACCGCCAGCGGCTTGCGTCCGCGCAGATCCTCGGCGGTCCAGTCCAGCACCGTCCGGCGCTCGGCGGTGCTCAGCTTGGCGACCTCGGTGGCGAGGCCGAGGATGGCGACGCCGGCCGCATCCGAAGCCGCGGCGATTTCGACCTGGCGACGCATGGCGGCGCGGTCCAGCCGCCCTTGGGAATCGAAAAAGGCATAGAGCATCGGCCAAATGCCGGCGACGTGTTCGGGCGACATGGTTTTCACTCCGGGCGATTCCGGGCATGGTAGCGCGCATGGTCGCTTTGATCACGGTCGATTGGGGGCTGAGTTCCTTCCGCGCCTGGGCGCATGCCGAAGATGGCACCATCGTCGGCCGCGTCGCCGAACCGGCTGGTTGCGCCGGCTTGTCGCGCGAGGCCTTCGCCCCGACCCTCGCCCGCCTGCTCGCCCCTTTGCCCAAGGCGACGGTGGCGATGTGCGGCATGGTCGGCAGCCGCCAGGGTTGGGTCGAGGCGCCCTATGTCCCTTGCCCGGCCGGCCTCGACGAAGTGGCGGCGCGGCTGATCCAGGTCGCCGACGGCATCTGGCTGGCGCCGGGCCTTTGCTGCGACGGCGTCCAGCCCGACGTCATGCGCGGCGAGGAATGCCAGATCCTGGGCAGCGGCATCGTCGACGGCGTGCTCTGCCTGCCCGGCACCCACAGCAAATGGGCGCGGATCGAAGGCGGCAAGGTGCGGCGCTTCGCGACCTTCCTCACCGGCGAGTTCTATGCGCTGCTGCGGCGCCATTCGATCCTGGCTCATTCCACCGCCGCCGAGCGCGACGACGCTGCCGCCTTCGCCGCCGGAGTCCGCCGTTCGCGCGACGAGGGCGGGCTCAGCCACCACCTGTTCGGCGTGCGCACGCTCGATCTGTTTGGACGCCCATCGGGTGCGGCCTATCTTTCGGGCCTGCTGATCGGGGCCGAGATCGTCGGCGCGTCCAATCTTTTTCCCAGCGCGCGCGTGACCCTGATCGGCGCACCGGCGCTGGCGGCGCGCTATGCCAGAGCGCTGGGCGATTCCCGCGCCGACATCCTGGGCGAGGACATGGCGGCGCGCGGCCTGTGGGCTATTTGGCGGCGCCGAATCCAGGCGTGAGTGCGGACAGGTCGGGCGCGACCCGCACCCTGTAGCCCTCGCGCGCCAGGGCCTCGGCCGCCTTGCGCTCGGCGGCCTGAAAGCCGCTGTCGACCAACACCCCTTGCTCGCAGCCCGCCGCGCGCCCGGCCATCAGATCGCTCGCCCGATCGCCGGCCACGATCGAGCGGGCGAGATCGATCGGCAGATCGGCCGCGGCCTTGAACAGCATTCCGGGATGGGGCTTGCGGGCGTAATGGTCCTTGTGCCGCAGCGCCGGTTCGGGCGCTTCGGGATGGAAGGGACAGGCCAACACCATGTCGACCTTTGCGCCGGCATCGTCCGCCAGCATGGCCTCGATCCGGCGCTGGGTGTCGCGAAACGCCTCCCAGCCGTAATAGCCGCGGCCGACCCCGCCCTGGTTGGTGATTACCACCACCAGCCAATCGGCGCGATTGGCGGCGGCGATGGCCGCGGCGGCGCCCGGCACCAGCACCGCCTTGGCCGGTTCGTGCAGATAGCCGATCTCGACATTGATCGTGCCGTCGCGATCGAGGAACAGCGCCGGCCGCGGCTTTGCCGTCGCCGGCCGGCGCAGCACCTCGCGCCAAATCCCTTCGCTGTCGAGATGAGGGCTCACGCCGCCAGCGCCCGCTCCAACGCCCGGCCCTCGGGATCGGCCAGCGCTGCCTCGCGGGCGCGGGCGATGCGCGGCGCCAGCTCGGGCTCGGCCCTGCCGGCCAGGGCCGCCAGCACCAGCCGATCCATGATCAGGCGGTAGTTGCCGAGGCCGCGGCGATGGGTGTCGCCATAGCCCTTGATCAGCCGCGCCAAGCCCGCGACCTCCATCGCCAAGGCCGGGGACAGCGCGGCCGCGCCACGCACCGCGTGCAGCCACTCCTCGATCAGTTCCTGTTCGACGGCGTAGCGATGGGTCCAACGCCGCAGCCGCCGGGTCTTGGCCAGCGCCGCCAGCGCCAGATAGCCGCCGATAGCGGTGGTCTCGATTTCCATGCCGCAATGCGCCCGCCCGATCCAGCCGCGCGATCGCGCCAGCGCCAGGATCGGTCGCGCCAAGAAGCCCGGCAGCATGTCGCAAAGCTCGCCGATCCCGGGCTTGAGGAATTCGTGGATCCGCACCGGCGTCGCATCCTCGGCGCCGAGCTCGTGCCGGATGCGCGCCAGGCGCTCGGGCCGCAGCTTGGCCTGCGCGACGCGGGCGATGTCCTCGTAGCTCATGCGCAGGGCCAGATGCCGCGCCACCTCGCGCAGCACCGCCTCGGGCAGGTCGCCGCAGGCCTCAATGCGGCGGCGATAAAGCGCGGCATAGTCCTGGTCCTGGTAGTCGACCAGGCGCGGCAGCGCCAGCGCCACCACCTGCTCGACCGAATCCGGCAGGCGGATATCGGCGACCGCCGCCGCATCGCCCCCACGCGTGGCCTCGAGACCAACCCGAAACCCCGCCAGGTTGGCCTCGACCGCGACGCCGCGTTCGCGGATCGCCTCCTCGTAGCGCTCGGCCGCGATCGGCAGGGTGCCGGAGGCCGCGATCGCACCCAACATCAGCGCGTTCAGGGCGGCAGAGTCGGCCGCCATCAGCGCCTCGGCATCGAACAGCAAAGCGCGCTTGGCGCCCTCGCGGCAGGCGCGCAGCATCATGGCGCCGTCGACCCGGCCATCGCCCATGGCGATCTTCTCGCCCATCGCCAGCACGCGGTGGGTCGAGGTGATCAGGGTGGTGCGCTGCGCCGTCGCCAAGCCTGCCTGGACCGCGCGCGCCGCTTCCAACAGCTCGGTCGCCACCAGCACGTCGACCTCGCCCGCGGCCGGGTTCAGCGCCAGCACCGGCGTGCGCCCGTCCTTGGGCCAGGGAGTCATTTCCAGGTAATAGGTGGTGGCGCCGGTGCGCTGGGCGACGCCGGCGATCGAGGTCGCCTGCACCGCCAGGCCCTCGGCCTCGGCCGCCAGCACCAGCCAATCGGCCAGCACCTGCCCGCCCTCGCCGCCCATGGCGGCGATCAGGATGGTGGTCGGGGTCATGCCGCCAGCCAGCCGATGGCGCGCCGGTTGAAGCGCGCGCGCCAGGCCTCGAACCGGCCCGGATTGCGCACGATCTCGGCGCGATAGAACGACGGACACAGCACGGCGGCATGCGCCACCTCGCCGCAGACGCCGCAGCCGACGCAGGACTGCACGACATGCGCCACCGGATCGGTGCGCAAGGGATCGGGATGGGTCTTGACCGTCAGCGAAGGACAGCCCGACAGCCTGATGCAGGAATGATCGCCGGTGCAGATTTCCTCGTCGACGCCGAAGCGCGCCCGCGCCACGCGCAAGCCCTGCTTCAGCCGCTCGGCGACCTCGATCCGCAGCCTCCGCTGCCGCGCCAGCATGCACTCGCCGTCGGCGATGATCACCTTGAGGCCCTGGTAGGCCGTCGCCATCGCCTCGCGCAGCGTCGCCACCATCTTGGCGATCGAATAGGTGCGCACCGTGCGCAGCCAGCCGATGCCCAAGGCTTCCAGCGTGCGACGAATGTCCATCCCGCCCGGGGCGTCGAACCGGCTGGTGGTCGAGGACGGCAGATATTGCTGGCCGGTGGCCGAGGTGAAGCCGTTCTGCATGATCACCAGGACGGAATCGCCGCGATTGTACTGGGTGCCGATGACGCCGGTCTGCAGGCCGTTATGCCAGAAGCCGCCATCGCCCATGATGGCGATCGGCCGGCGTTGCTGCATCGGCGCCACCGCCGCCGCCGAGGCCAGGCCCATGCCGTAGCCGAGAATGCTGTGGCCGAGGTTGAACGGCGCGAAGATGGCGAAGGAATGGCAGCCGATATCGGCCGCGACATGGACCTTGCCGATCTCGCGCTCCAGCAGTTTGATCGCACTGAACACCGGCCGCTCGGGACAGCCGGTGCAATGCGCCGGCGGCCGCGGCGGCAGTTCGACCGGCACCAGGGCGCGGCCCTTGGCCTTGATCGCCGCCCGGCGCGCGGCCGCGCTCTCGACCGCATTCAGATCGTAGCCGACCGGCCGCGCCGCGCGCAGGAACCCGGCCAGGCCGTCGTCCAGCGCCTCGGCGGTGTATTCGCCCGCGCCCGGCAGCACGTCCTTGCCATGGACGCGGGTCTGCAGATCGGCCTTGCGCAGGATGACGTTGATCTGCTGTTCGATGTATTCGGGCGAGCCTTCCTCGACCGTCAGCACGGCGCGCTTGCCGGCGCAGAAGGCCGCGATCTGCTCGGGCACCAGCGGATAGGTCACATTGAGGATCAGCATCGGCACGCGGCTTCCGCCCAAGCCGTCGGCCAGGCCGATGCGCGCCAGCCGGCGCAGCACGGTGTCGGCCAGCCCGCCGGTGACGACGATGCCGATGTCTCCCAGCTCGCCGTCCAGGATTTCGTTCAGGCCGCGCTCGACCACGAAGCGCCGCGCCGCCGGCATGCGCTGTTCGAGCTTGCGCTTCTCCTGGCGGTAGGTCGCCGGCGGATGCGACAGCCGGTCGAAATCGAATCCGGCCGGCTCGGCCAGCTTGCGGCGCGTGCCGATGGCGGGCGCGACGTTGTCCTTGCAGACGAACTTGCCCTGCATGTGGCAGGAGCGGATGCGCATCTGCAACACCACCGGGCAGTTCGAGGCCTCGGACAGGGCGAAGCCCTCCTCGACCAGGCGGACGATGGTCGGCAGCGAGGCCCGCGGATCGATCAGGCACAGGCCGGACTTGAGGGCGAAGGCGTAGGTGCGCTCCTGGATGACGCTGGCGCCTTCGCCGTAATCCTCGCCCGAGATGATCATCGCCCCGCCGATCACGCCGGGCGAAGCCAGGTTCGACAGCGCGTCGGCGGCGACGTTCGAGCCGACCACCGACTTCCAGCCCACCGCGCCGCGCATCGGATAGTTGATCGAGGCGCCCAGCATGGCCGCGGCCGCGGCCTCGTTGGCGTTGGTCTCGAGGTGCACGCCGAGCTCGGCCATGATGTCCTCGGCATCGACCAGCACGTCCATGACGTGGCTGACCGGCGAGCCCTGATAGCCGCCGACATAGGACACGCCCGACTGCAGCAGCGCCTTGGCCACGGCGACGATGCCCTCGCCGCGGAACACCTGGTTGGCGCCCAATCGCAGCTGCTGGACTTCGCGCTTGAAGGATCGCTCCACGAATCTCCCCCGCTCGGCGGCGGCTATGCTATTCCTCTCGCCTGATTTTCGGAAGGAGCCACACGTGGCCTATCGTTCGGTTACCGTCGATCATCTGCGCCTGCGCCGCGTGATCATGGCGCTGCTGCGTCGCGCCGGCAGTTCGGCGCGCGAGGCCAAGGCCTGCGCCGATCACCTGGTCGAAGCCAACCTCAAAGGCCACGACAGCCACGGCGTCGGCATGATCCCGGCCTACGTCAACAACCTGCTCGGCGGGCGGCTCAACCTCAATCAGCATATCCGCGTGGTCAAGGACGGCGGCTCGACCGCGGTGGTCGACGGCCGCCTCGGCATCGGCCAGGTGGTGGCGATGGAGGCGACCGAGCTGGCGATCGCGCGCGCGCGCAAGCACGGCGTGGCGGTGGTGGCGCTGCGCAACGCCCATCACATCGGCCGCGTCGGCACCTACGGCGAGCGCTGCGCCGCCGCCGGCTTGGTGTCGCTGCATTTCGTCAACGTGCTGGATCACGATCCCTGGGTGGCGCCGTTCCGCGGCGCCGAGGCGCGCTTCGGCACCAACCCGATCTGCATCGCCATGCCCGGCGGCAAGGGCGAGCATCCGATCGTCCTCGACTTCGCCACCTCGCGCGTGGCGCTGGGCAAGGTGCGGGTCGCCAAGCAGCGCGGCAAGCCGGTGGCCGACGGCCTGGTGATCGACGCCAAGGGCCGGCCGACCAACGATCCCAACGTGATGTGGGCCAATCCGCACGGCAGCCTGGTGGCGTTCGGCGAGCACAAGGGCTACGGCCTGTCGCTGATCGCCGAGCTGTTTGCCGGCGCGCTGGGCGGGGCGGGCTCGATCGCGCCCAAGAATCCGCGCCGCGGCTCGATCATCAACGGCATGCTGACGGTGGCGATCGATCCGCGCCGATTGGGCAATCCGAAAGCGATCGTCGCCGAGCGCCGCGCCGTGATCGCCTACACCAAGTCGGCGCGCGCCGCCAAGCGCGGCCTGCCGGTGCTGGTGGCGGGCGAGCCCGAGCGCATCGCGCGCGCCGCCCGCATCCGCGCGGGCATCCCGATCGAGCTTGCGACCTGGACCGACATCCTCGCCGCCGGCACCGCGGTCGGCCTGCCGCGGGCCGAGGCGCTGCGCATCGCCGGGGTGTGAGGGTCGGGACCTACATGAACTTGGCGGCGATATCGGTCGAGCTTTCGCGGCCGATCTTGTCGAAGTGGCGGGCGATGAAGTCCTCGGCCCGCGCCCGGCCCAGCTCGTGCAGCCGGCAGATCCAGTCCCAGTCGGCATTCAGCTTCGAGGACACCGACAGCCGGTTCATGAAGTCCTCGGCGTCGATGGTGTGGATCAGCATGCGCTTGAGCCGCCCGCCGTCGTCGAAGCCGCCGTCGATCAGCTTGGTGACGAAGGAGATCGCCCGCAGCTCGCGCATCAGCGAGGAATTGAACGACAGCGTGTTGATGCGGTCGTGGATCGCCTGGGCGGTGGTCGGCAGTTCGGGAATCGCGACCGGGTTGATCTGAACGATGACGACGTCGCGCGATTGGCAGGCGTAGATCACCGGGAAGATCGGCGGATTGCCCATGTAGCCGCCGTCCCAATAATGCTGGCCGTCGACCTCGACCGCCTGGAACAGAAAGGGCAGGCAACCCGAGGCCAGCACCGCCGCGGCCGAGACCTCGTGGCGCTCGAACACCTTCAGCCTTCCGGTCAGCACGTTGGCCGCGCAGAGGAACAGCTTGACGTCGGTGGCGGCGCGCAGGCGCTCGAAATCGACCACTTCCTCCAGCACCTCGCGCAGCGGATTCCAATTGCCCGGGTTGACCTGATAGGGCGAGACCACGCGCATCATGGCGGTGAAGGCCTGGTAGATCGGCGAATATTCCATCCCGCCGCCGCCCATGGCGCGATCGAGCGGGCTGGGCTGCAAGGGACCCGACTTGCCGCGTTCCGAGACCTTGCGCCAGAACTCGGCCAGCGCGTCGCGCGCGCCGCGATTGCCGCCGATCGCCAGGCCATAGGCCGTGACGGCGGCGTTCATCGCGCCCGCCGAGGTGCCGACGATGCCGTCGACGCCGATGCGCTCGTCCTCCAGCAGCCGGTCCAGCACGCCCCAGGTGAAGGCGCCGTGGGCGCCGCCGCCCTGCAGCGCCAGGTTGACCCGCTTGACGGCCGCGCTCAATGCTGGGTCCAGCCGCCGTCCATGGCGATGGCGGTGCCGGTGATGGTGCGGGCGGCGTTCGAGCACAGGAACACCGCTAGCGCCGCCAGATCCTCGACCGTGACGAATTCCTTGATGGCGTGCTGCTTGAGCATGATGTCGCGGATCACCTGCTCGCGCGGGATCTTGTGGGCCTTGGCCTGGTCGTCGATCTGCTTCTCGACCAGCGGCGTCAGCACATAGCCCGGGCAGATGGCGTTGCAGGTGATGCCGTCGGGCGCGCCTTCCATCGCGATGGTGCGGGTAAATCCGACCACGCCGTGCTTGGCCGCGACATAGGCCGATTTGAAGGCCGAGGCGGTCAGGCCGTGGGCCGAGGCGACGTTGACGATGCGGCCCCATTTGCGCGCCCGCATCCCGGGCAGCGCCGCGCGGACGACATGGAAGGCCGAGGACAGGTTGATCGCCAGGATGGCGTCCCATTTCTCGATCGGGAAGGACTCGACCGGCGAGACGAACTGGATGCCGGCGTTGTTGACCACGGCGTCGACCGAGCCGAAGGCGCTTTCGGCCTCGCGCACCATGCGCTCGATCTGGTCGGGCTTGGACATGTCGGCCGAGGAGTAGGCCACCTGCACGTTGTGGCGCGTGGCGATCTCCTGGCGCAAGCGTTCGATCTCGCCGGCGTCGCCGAAGCCGTTGAGCATGACATGCGCGCCCTCGGCGGCGAAGGCGCGGGCGATGCCGAGGCCGATGCCCGAGGTCGATCCGGTGACGATGGTACCCTTGCCCTTGAGCGAATTGGCGGCGGTCATGGCGCTCCTCGCGAGATGCGGTCCGAGGGCGCCGAGATTAGAGCAATTCTTGCTTGCGGTCTCGCGGGATTAGAGCGCCAGCCGACGGAGGATCAGGGCATCGAGCGAAATCGGGCCCGCGCCACGGGTCAGGACGTGAATCAAAAGCGCGGCCCAGATCAGGTGCTCGCCCCAATTTCCGGGATAGACGAAGAGCTGGATCACGGCGGTCACGCCCAACAGGCCGGCGGCACCCAACCGCGCGCCCAGGCCCAGCACCAGCAGCACTGGACAGGTCAGCTCGGCCGCGGTCGCCAGCCACGCCGCCGACTCTGCCGGCAGCAAAGGCACGGCGTATTCGGATTCGAACAGACCCACCGTCAATTCCCAGCTGGCGATCTTGGTCAGGCCCGATTTCCAGAACACCGAGGCCACGCCGATGCGCGCCATCAGGTCGAACGCCGGCGCCGGAAACCGCCCCAGCCACTGCCGCAAGGACGCCGCACCGGACCGCCAGTCACCGCTCATGGTCGAACTCCACTCCGGTTATCGCTCCGATTTCGCCCAACATGGCCAATACCGATGCCAGTTCGGCCTCGCTCAGCCGCGCTGCCTCGAAGGCTTGGCCGAGCGGCCGACCCTGTTCGAACATTCCCCGCAGCAGCGCGAACCCGCCCGCATCCATGTTCCGCAGTGCCACCGCGCCGTCCCGCCGATACACCAGCAGGCATTCCTCGCGGGCGCCGGTCAGATCGAATCCTTCACCGGCCAAAACCGCGTCACGCAGCGCAGAAACCGGATAGGCCGAGTCGACCAGGGCGATCGCAGGATGCTGCGCCAGCCGCGATGCAGTCAGGCGTTCGGGCGCGATCGCGGCCAATTCGGGCAACCCTACCGACGGCGCGTCCGCGGCCACCGCCGCCCGATTCATCGCCCATTCCAGCCGCGCCAGATCGGGCAAATAGGGCAGCCCCGCCACCTCCGCTTGATCGGCTAGAAAATCCGCGAACTCCGCGCCGTATTCGGCCAGCACCGGCGCCACCGGCGGGTTCGCCAGCACGAAGCGCCGCGCCAGGCCCGAGAAACAAGCCTCGCCGACCGCGGCCTTCACCGCCGGATAGGTCGCGGCCAAGGCCTCGCCCAGGCTGATGAGGAAATGATTGCGATAGATCGACAGCCGCGCGGGATGCGTCACCGACGCCGCCACGGCGCCGAAATCGCCCGAGCGCAGGCCGCGCCCGAAGGATTGCTGGATTTCATGCAGCGCGGGCACGATGCCTCCGCGCCTCGACCGTCGCCCGGCAGCGATCCGCCTTTTCGGCCTCGGCCACCAGGACATCGAGCGAAGGCAGGTTGCTGTCCCATTCGATCAGCGCCGGCGCATGGCCGAAGCGCGCCGCGGCGGATTCGAACAACCGCCACACCGCCGCGTCGACCGCGCTGCCATGGTCGTCGATCAGGATGGTCTCGCCATCGGCTTCGACGCGAGCATGACCGGCAAGATGGATTTCTCCGACCGCCGCCGACGACAGATCGGCGATGGCCGCCTCCGCATCGCCGCCCAGATTATGGGCCGAGACATGCAGATTGTTGACGTCGAGCAGGATGCCGCAGCCGGTGCGTTCGACCAGTTCCGCCAGGAACGCGGTCTCGCTCATCGCGGCGCCGCGAAAACCGACATAGCGCGAGGGGTTCTCGATCAGCATCCGGCGCCGCAAGCGGTCCTGCACCCGCGCCACGTTCTCGGCCACGATTCGCAGCGCCTCGATCGTATAGGGCAGCGGCAGCAGGTCGTTGAAATAGGTGCCGTCGACGGCGCTCCAGGACAAGTGATCCGAGATCAGCGCCGGCGCCAGGCGCTCGACCAGCGCGGATACGCGCGCGAGGTGGTCGGCATCGACGCCCTCGGCCGAGCCCAGCGACAGGCCGACGGCATGGATCGAGAGCGGGTAGTCGCGGCGCAGGTCTTCGAGCGCCGCCCGCGCCGGCCCGCCGCCAAGATAGTTTTCGGCGTGGATTTCGAGAAAACCGACTTTCGGCCGGCGGGCCGCGAACGCCGCGCTATGCGGGGTGCGCAGGCCGACGCCGGTCGAAAGCGGTGCGCGCATGCTCAGCTCTTGCGCGGCTGCAGGCTGGCGCCGACGATCTTTTCGCACAGCCCGGCGGGCACGGCGACGAAGGCGTCGGTCTGGGCGTCCTTCTTCGAGGTGCCGGCACAGGACGAGTTGGCGGTCTTGCAGTCGTTCTTGCCGGCCTTGGCGATGCCGTAGCAATTCTCGGTCTTGGCCTGGGCCTGGGCCACCAGCGGCATGGCCAGCGCGGCCGAAACCGCCGAGGCGATCAACAAGGTGGTGGTTTTCATGGACGATCCTTTCTAGGTTTGGACTGGCGCCAGCATAGGCGCCGCGGACCGCCGGGGTGAATTCACGAATACGTCAAGCGGGCGGTTTTAGTTCGGAGGACGGCATGTCTCACGCGGATGTGATGATTGCGGGCGGCCAGGTGATCGACGGCAGCGGCGCCCCGGCCCGCAAGGCCGACGTGGCGGTGCGCGGCGACCGCATCGCCGCGGTGGGCGATCTGCGGACTTGGACCGCCGAACGCCGCGTCAACGCCGCCGGGCGGACCGTGACCCCGGGCTTCATCGACGTGCACACCCATGACGACGCCGCGCTGTTCGACCGTCCCGACATGACCATGAAGATCAGCCAGGGCGTGACCACCGTGATCTGCGGCAATTGCGGGCTGTCTGCCGCGCCCTGCCCGCTGCATGGCGGGGTCGATTTCTTCAAGCTGCTGACGCCCAAGCCCGAATCGCTGCCGCGCAGCGTCGACGAATTGCTGGATCGGGTCGACTTCGCCAAGCCGGCGCTGAACGCGGCCTTCCTGGTCGGGCATTCCTCCTTGCGCATGCGGGTGATGGGCAAGGACCTCGGCCGCGTCGCCACGCCCTCCGAGATCGACCAGATGCGCGATCACCTCGACGACGGCCTCGACGCCGGCGCCATCGGCCTGTCGAGCGGGCTGTTCTATCCGCCGGCCCAGGCCGCCACCACCGAGGAACTGGTCGAGATCGCCACGGTGCTGGAACCGGCGCAAGGGGTCTACGCCGCGCATATGCGCGACGAGGGCGATCGCATCATTGCCGCCATCGACGAGACGTTGGCGATCGGCCGCGCCGGGGCGCGCATGACCGTGATCTCGCATCACAAGCTGGGCGGCAAGCGCAATGCCGGCCGCTCGCGCGAGACCCTGGCCCATATCGAGCGCGCCGCCGCCACCCAGCCCTTGGCCTTCGACGTCTATCCCTATGTCGCCAGCTCGACCATGCTGATGAAGGGCCGGCTGGCCGAGGCCGAGCGCGTGCTGGTGGCCTGGTCCGAACCCCATCCCGAACTGGCCGGCCAGGATCTGGCGGCGATCGCCAAGTCCTGGGGCGTCGGGCTCGAGGCCGCGGTCGACCGCCTGAGTCCTGCCGGCGGCATCTATTTCATGATGGACGAGGGCGATGTCCGCCGGATCATGACCCACAAGCTGGCGATGATCGGCTCGGACGGGTTGCCGGTCGACCGCCACCCGCATCCGCGGCTATGGGGCACCTTCGCCCGCGTGCTGGGGCACTATTCGCGCGACCAGAACCTGTTCGACCTGCCGACCGCCGTGCGCAAGATGACCGGCCATCCGGCCGAGGTCTTCGGCCTTAGCGGCCGCGGCCGCATCGCGCCCGGCGCCTATGCCGATCTGGTGATGCTGGACCCGAGCCAGGTGATCGATCGCGCCGATTTCGAACGGCCGACCCAGGCCTCGGACGGCATCGAGATGGTGATGGTCAACGGCCAGATCGTCTGGCGCGACGGCGCCGCCACCGGCGCCCGGCCTGGCCGCGTGCTGCGGCGCCAGGCCTTGCTGGACGAGGCTCAGACCGGGTAACCCAGCCAGCGCGGCAGGAACAGCGCGAGTTCGGGAACGAAGCTGACCAGCATCAGCGCGCCCAGCATCGCCCCCACCATCCAGATCGCCCAGGGCACGGTCGATTCGATCGTCACCCCGGCGATGCGCGCGGTGACGATCAGGTTGACCGCCATCGGCGGAGTGAACTGGCCGATGGCGATGTTCATGGTCAGGACGATGCCGAACCACACCATGCTCCAGCCATAGGCCTGGGCGATCGGGATCAGGATCGGCAGGAAGATCAGGAAGATCGACACCCCGTCCAGCAGCATGCCGGCGATCAGGATCATGACCGTGATCGCCAGCAGCATGGCGGTCTCGCTCTGGGTGGTGGCCATCAGCCATTTGGCGAAGGCATCGAACGCCCCCAGGGTCGAGCCGGCATGGGCGTAGATCCCGGCGAGGGCGATGACGATCATCACCACCGCCGAGATCTCGGCCGCCTCGATCATGACCTCGAACAAGGCGCGGAACGACAGCGAGCGATAGACCGCCATGCCGACGAACATGCCGTAGGCCGCGGCCACCACCGCCGCCTCGGTCGGGGTGAAGGCGCCCGAACGCAGCCCGCCGAGGATGATCACCGGCGCCATCAGCCCCCAGGAGGCCTCGCGGAAGGTCTCCCAAACCGGCCGCACCGCCTCGCCTCGCCCCTCGCCGCCCATGCCGTGGCGACGGGCGAGATAAAGCGTCGGCAGGATCAGCGACAGCCCGGCCAGCAATCCCGGCACCAGCCCGCCCGCGAACAAGGACGGCACCGCCGCCCCCGGCACCAGCACGGCATAGACGATGAAGGCGATCGAGGGCGGAATCAGGATCGCGGTCGAGCCGGCGGCGGCGATCAGGCTGGCCGAAAACGGCTTGGGATAGCCCTGCGCCGCCATCGCCGGCACCATCACCATCGCCACCGCCGCGGCGTCGGCCGGGCCCGAGCCCGATATCCCGCCCAGGATCATGCAGACGATGATGGCGACGATGCCGAGGCCGCCCGGCCGGTTGCCGACCAGCGAAGTGGCGAAGGCCACCAGCCGCGCCGCCACGCCGGCGCGCTCGAACACCAGCCCGGCCAGCACGAACATCGGCAGCGCCAAGAGCGGGAACTTGGCGATGCCGGCATAGACGTTGGTCGGCAGCGCCATGATGCCAAGCTGGTTGGTCAAGAGGACGAAGGTCCCGGTCAGGCCCAGCGCCACCATCAGCGGCGTGCCGATCACCAGCAGCGCCGCGAAACCAAACAGCAGCACCAGGCTGGCGGTCAGCACGGCCCGCCCCGCCAGATCCGCCACAGCCGCTCGGCGATGCGCGCCATGATCACCGTCGCCAGCAGCGGCAACCAGATGGTGTACCACCATTGCGGCACGCCCAGCCCGGGCGAGGTGGTGTCGAACTTGAAATCGTCCCAGGCCAGTTTCCAGCCGTACCAGACCAGAAGGCCGAACATGGTCAGGCACAGCGCCATCACCAGGACTTCGATGCCGCGCTTGGCGCCCGCGCCCAACAGCCCGACCGCCGCGTCCATGCGCAAATGCCGGTTCAGCGCGAACGCCGCCGAGGCGCCGAGGAAGGTCATCACCACCATCAGGAAGATCGACAGCTCCTCGGTGAAGGCGAAGGAGACGTCGGTCAGGTAGCGCACCACCACGTTGGCGAAAGTGATGACGAAGATCACGCCCATCGCCGCGCCCGCAAGGGCGCGCTCGAGGCCAGCGCCGGCCAAGGCGCGCGCGAGGCGGATCGGCACCGGCGATGCGGTCGCGGGCTCGGGCGGCGGCGTGTCGCTCATGGCCGAAAGCAAACCCCCTCGTCCGGCACCAGGGCATGGACGACCGGTCTCGAACCGAAGGGTTCAAGACCGGTCGCGGATCATGCCCTCGTATTCGGCTCCGGCGCGAGGGGGCCGCGGTCCCGGGCTAGCGCTTGGCGACCGAGCTTTCGGCCAGCTTGACCAGATCGGCCCCGACCTGGCTGGCCCATTTGTCGTAGACCGGCTTGGTCGCGGCGCGGAAGGCGTTGCGGTCGGCGTCCGACAGGCGGGTGATGGTCACGCCCAGCGCGGCGATGTCCTTCAGCACCTTGTCGTCGTCGCCCGGCTTGATGCCGGCGCGGGCCTCGGCGATGATGCCGCGGCCGGCGTCCTGCGCCGCCTTCAGCACCACATCGCGATCGGCCGCCGACCACGACGCCCACACTTCCTTGTTGACGGCGAAGATCAGCGGATCGGCGACATAGCCCCACAGCGTGACGTGCTTCTGGCCGACGGTGTGCAGCTTGGCGACGGTGAAGATGGTCAGCGGGTTTTCCTGGCCGTCGACCGCGCCGGTCGACAGCGCCGGCTGGGCGTCGGCCCACGACATCTGCGTCGGGTTGGCGCCCAGCGCGGTCAGGGTCTCGGCGAAGATCGGCGACACCGCGAAGCGGATCTTGAGGCCCTTGAGGTCCTCGGGCTTCTGGATCGCGCGCTTGGAATTGGTGATCTCGCGGAAGCCGTTCTCGCCCCAGGCCAGCGGCAGCACCTCGCGCGCCTCGATCGCCTTGAAGATCTGCTTGCCGACCTCGCCCTGGGTCAGGGCGTCGATCGCCTTGTAGTCCGGCATCAGGAAGGGCAGCGAGAACAGGTTGAGTTCCTTGACCTGCGGCGACCAGTTGATGGTCGAGCCGATCGCCAGGTCGATCGCGCCCTGGCGCAGCGCGGTGAACTCCTTCGACTGGTCGCCCGCCACCAGCGCGGCGCCGGGATACATCTTGATGTTGATGCGGCCCTGGGTGCGCTCGCGCACCAGATCGCCCCATTTCTCGCCGCCATTGCCCCAGGGGAACGGCTTGCCGACCACGGTCGACAGCTTGTATTCGGGCTTGTAGCTCTGGGCGGTCGCGGTCAGCGACCATGCCACCGCCAGCGCCGCAACGCCGGCCAAAGTCAGGTACCGCTTCATCGCATTCCCCTCCATCGGGACCGCGCGAGTACAGCCGAAGCCCGGGCGCGATGCAAGCCTGCCCACGGTCGCAGGCATTTGCCAAGCGAAACGCATGGGTTAGCTTGGCCGCCATGACCGCGACCCAGGCCGCCGCGACCGAAGTGCTGTTGTGCGAGGATCGCGGCGCGGTGCGCCTGCTGACCCTGAACCGCCCCCAGCGCCACAACGCCTTCGATAGCGCGCTGACCCGCGCCTTGGTCGAGGCGCTGGCGGCGGCTGGCAAGGCGCCGGAGATCCGCGCCATCGTCCTGACCGGCGCCGGCAAGTCGTTCTCGGCCGGGGCCGACACCGGGGAGTTTTCGGCCCTGACTCCGGCCGCGCCCGAGGCGGTGGCGGCGCGGGCCGAACTGACCTCGCGCCTGCACGCCATGATCCGCGACCTGCCCCAGCCGGTGATCGCGGCGGCGCGCGGGCATGCGCTGGGCGGCGGCGCGGGATTGCTTTCGGCTTGCGATCTGGTGGTGGCCTCCGAGACCCTCAATCTCGGCTATCCCGAGATCGGCCATGGCATCGTGCCGGCGGTGGTGATGTCGGCCTTGGTGCGCCAGCTTGGATCCAAAGCCGCGTTCGAGTTGGTGGCGCTGGGCAAGCCGATCGACGCCGCCCGCGCGCTGGCGCTGGGCCTGGTCAATCGCGTCGTGCCGGACGCCCAGCTCCTGCCGGCGGCGCTGGAGATGGCCGCCGATCTGGCCAAGGCCTCGCCCCAGGCGATGGCGGCGCTGAAGGGCCTGTTCTATCGCGCGGCCGAACTACCCTTCGAGGCGGCGATGCAGGCCGGGCGCGAGGTCAGCATCGCCATGCGCGGCTTTCGGAAAGCGCCATGAAGCCGCTGGCCGGATTGCTGGTGGTGGATTTTTCGCGCGTGCTGGCGGCGCCGTTTTCGACCATGATCCTGGCCGAGCTGGGCGCGCGCGTGATCAAGATCGAGCACCCCAAGGGCGGCGACGAGACCCGAGGCTGGGAGCCGCGCCTGAGCGAATCCGAAAGCGCCTATTTCTTCGCCTTCAACCGCGCCAAGGAATCGGTGACCCTGGACCTCAAGCAGGCCGAGGCGCGCAACCTCGCCCGCGCCCTGGCGCTGCAGGCCGACGTGCTGGTCGAGAACTTTCCGCCCGGCACCATGGCCGGCTTCGGTCTCGACTATCCCGCGCTCGCGGCCGAGAACCCGCGGCTGATCTATCTCGCCAATACCGGCTTCGGCCAATCCGGCCCCTACAGCGATCGCAAGGGCTACGACACCGTGTTCCAGGCCATGGGCGGCATGATGGGCCTGACCGGCGAGGCCGGCGGCGGCCCGGTCAAGGCCGGGCTGCCGACCGCCGATTTGACCTCGGGATTGTGGGACGCCATTGCCGTGCTGGCGGCGCTGGCCGGGCGCAATCTCTCGGGCCATGGCTGCCTGATCGATCTGTCGATGTTCGATGCCCAGGCCAGCCTGCTGACCATCGCCGCCGCGCGCTGGTTCGCGCTGGGCGAGGTGCCGGGGCGCAGCGGCACCGAGCATCCCGGGCGCGTGCCCTCGGCCGCTTTCCGCTGCGCCGACGACAAATGGCTGCACATCACCGGATCGGACCAGCACTGGCAGCCGCTGTGCGCGGCGCTGGGGCTGGACGCGCTGGCGGCCGATGCGGCGCTGGCCAAAAACGCCGAACGCGTCCGCCAGCGCGAGCGGGTGATGGCGGGGCTGCGCGAGGCCTGCGCACGCCGCAAGCGGGCCGAGGTGCTGGCGGCGCTGGAGGCGCGCGAGGTGCCTTGCGGCCCGGTCAACGCCGTCGACGAGACCCTGAGCGACCCGCACATTCGCGCCCGCGGCGTGGTCGGGCGGTTCGATCATCCCACCGTCGGCCGCTTCCCGGCGCTGGCCCTGCCGATCAAGTTCGCGGGCTATCGCGATCCCGAGATCGGCCGGCCGCCGCTGCTGGGCGAGCATACCGAGCCGGTGCTGACCGAGTTCTTCGGCTTCGATGCCTCGGATTTCGCGCGCCTGCGCAAGGCCGGAGCGATCAAATGAGCACCGTCCGCATCGAGACAAGCGGCGCCGTGGCGACGCTGCGCCTGGCCCGGACCGAGGCCCGCAACGCCGTCAACCTGGCGCTGTGTCTCGATCTCAAGGCGGCGATGGAAAGTCTGGCCGCCGACGCGGCGGTGCGGGTCGTCGTGCTGGCGGCGGACGGCCCGGTGTTCTCGGCCGGGGCCGATCTCAAGGAGCGCGCCGGCAAGGACGCCGCCTGGGTGCGCGAGCGCCGCCTCGCCGCCTTCGCCGCCTACCAAGCGATCTCCGACTGCCCCAAGCCGGCGATCGCCGCCATCGACGGCGCGTGCATCGGCTCGGGGGCCGAGATCGCGACCTCGTGCGATTTCATCCTGGCCTCGGAGCGCGCCGTCTTCCGCTATCCCGAGGCGCAATGGGGAACGGTCGGCGCCACCCAGCGCCTGCCGCGCATCGTCGGCAAGGCGATGGCGAAGGAGCTGATCTTCACCGGCCGCGAGCTTCCGGCCGAGGAAGCGCTGCGCATCGGCCTGGTCAATCGGGTGATCCCAAGCGACCGCTTCGCGGCCGAGGTCGCGGCCACGGCCGAGAAGATCGCGGCCGTGCCGCCTTTGGCGCTGTCGCTGATCAAGCGCGCCATCGACCGCGGCACCGAGATCGACCTGAAGTCCGGGCTCGCGGTCGAATTGGAGGCCATCGACCGGGCGCTGGCGGCGCGCGAATGGCAGGACGGCGTCGCCGCCTTCGCCCGCCGCAAGGGCAAGCCGGAATGAAACTGGAGCCATGGTCGCCGCGGGCCTGGGGCGAAGTGCTGGCCGAGCGCGCGGCCGAGCGCCCCGCCGCCGAGGCCTTCGTCTGCCTCGAGGCGCGGCTGAACTGGCGCGCGTTGTGGCAGCGCGCCCAGGCCCGCGCCGGCGCGCTGGCGGCGCTGGGCATCGGCCCAGGCGATCGGGTCGCGCTGTGCCTTCCCAACGGCGCCGCCTGGATCGAGCTGTTCTACGGCGCTTCGCTGCTGGGCGCGGTCACCGTGCCCTTCAACACCCGCTGGAAAGACACCGAAATCGATTACGCCCTGCGCCAGGCCGACATCGTCGCCCTGATCGGGGTCGAGCGCTTTCTCTCCCAGGACTTCGCCGGCATGTTCGGGCGGCTGGATCGTGCCGGCCTGCCGAAACTCCGGCATGTCCTGCTCGATCCCGATCGAGTGCTGGGACCGCCGCTCGCGCCCCGCGCCATCGACCCGAGCCGCACCGGCCTGATCCAATACACCAGCGGCACCACCGCCCAGCCCAAGGGGGTGATGCTCAGCCAGGACGCGATGTTGCGCAACGCCGCCAACGTCGCCCATCGCCTGGGGGCGCGGGCCGAGGACCGCTACTACAGCGCGCGGCCGTTCTATCACGTCGCCGGCACCACGCTCTCGATCCTGGTGGCGCTGGCGTCCGGCTGCACGCTGTTGACCGCGCCGGTTTTCGAGGCCGAGGCGGCGCTGGAGACGATGGCGCGCGAGGCCTGCACCCTGACCTCGGGCAACGACACGCTGTTCCTGGCGATGATGAACCATCCGCGCTTCGCGGAGTATCGCCTGAGTCTGCGCGGCGGCTGGGCCGCGGCCGGGCCCGAGGTCATGCGTCAGATCCACCACCGCATGGGCATGCGCGACCTCTGCTTCGCCTATGGCCTGTCCGAGGCCGCGCCCAATGTCGTGCTGTCGGCGCACGACGATCCGCTGGCCGACCGCATCGCCGGGCTGGCGCGGCCCCATCCCGGGATCGAGCTGCGCATCGTCGCGGGCGAAATCCGGGTCCGCGGCTGGAACCTGATGCAGGGCTATTGGGCCAAGCCGGCCGAGACCCGGGCCGCGTTCGACGAGGAGGGTTTCCTTCGCACCGGCGATCTCGGCGCGCTCGACGCCCAGGGCCGGCTGCGCTTCATCGGCCGGGCCAAGGACGTGTTCCGGGTCGGCGGCGAGAACGTCGCCCCGGCCGAGATCGAGGAAGTCCTGCACCGCCATCCGGCGGTCAAGCAGGCGCAGGTGGTGGGCGTGCCCGATGCGCGGCTGGGCGAGGTCGCGGCGGCCTATGTCGTCGCCAATCCCGGCCACGCCGTCACCGCCGACGACCTGATCGCGCATTGCCGCGCGGCCTGCGCCAATTTCCGCGTGCCGCGCTATCTTCGGCTGGTCGAGGGCTTCGAGGGCATCGGCATGACCGGCAGCGCCAAGGTGCAGAAGACCAAGCTACGCGCCCAGGCGCTGGTCGATTTCGGGTTGCGGGACAAGGGATGAGACCATGAGCGGCGGCGCGTTGGACGGACTCAAGGTGATCGATCTGTCGCGGGTGCTGGGCGGGCCCTATTGCACCCAGATCCTGGGCGACCACGGCGCCGATGTGATCAAGATCGAGCCGCCCCAGGGCGACGAGACCCGCGACTGGGGCCCGCCCTTCCAGGACGGGCTGTCGGCCTATTTCTCGGGGGTCAACCGCAACAAGCGTTCGCTGGCGCTGGACGTGGGGAGCGAGGCCGGCCGCGCCGTGCTGTTGCGGCTGCTGGACGGCGCCGACGTGCTGATCGAGAACTTCAAGTCGGGGACGATGGAGAAATGGGGCCTCGGCTACGACGCGGTCCTGGCCAAGCGCTTCCCGCGCCTGATTCATTGCCGCATCACCGGCTTCGGCGGCGATGGGCCGATGGGCGGGTTTCCCGGCTACGACGCCATGGTCCAGGCCTGGACCGGGCTGATCGCGGTCAACGGCCCGGCGGCAGGCGATCCGGTGCGGCTGGGCGTGCCGGTGGTCGATCTCGGCACCGGGCTGAACGCCGCCATCGGCATCCTGATGGCGGTCAACGAGCGCCATCGCTCGGGCAAAGGCCAGTTCCTGGAAGTCACGCTCTACGACGCGGCGATCGCGCTTCTGCATCCGCACGCGCCCAACTGGTTCATGTCGGGCAAGCCGCCGCGGCGCGCCGGCAACGCGCATCCCAACATCGTGCCCTACGATCTTTACCCGACCAAGACGCGGCTGGTGCTGATCGGCGCCGGCAACGATCCCCAGTTCCGCAAGCTGTGCGAGGTGCTGGGCCGGCCCGATTTGGGCAAGGATGCGCGCTTCAAGACCAACCAGGACCGCAACGCCAACCGCGCCGCGCTCGACAAGGAGCTGCGCGCGCTGGTGGCCGAGACCGAGGGCGAGGAGCTGGCGATGCGGCTGATGCAGGCCGGCGTGCCGGCGGGCGCGGCGCTGGAAGTGCCCGACGTGCTCGAACATCCCCACGCCAAGCACCGCGAGATGACGATCGCCAAGGACGGGTATCGCGGCACCGGCATGCCGGTCAAGCTGGCCCGCACCAAGCCCAGCCTGCGCCGCCTGCCGCCGCAATTCGGCGCCGACGGCCGCGCCGTGCTGGCCGAGGCCGGCTACGCCAAGGCCGAGATCGACTCCCTGATCGCCGCCGGCACCGTCGCCGAGACGCGACGAACAAGGTAGGCGGGGTAAGGGCATGATCGTTTCGTCATGAACCGGGCGGTTCAAGACAGATCGATCATGCCCTAGGAATTGAAGGCCGGACCAAGATGCCAGGCCAGCGTCAAACCTGGTCCTTGGGAATCAAGGGTTCCAGCGCGGCGATCAGCGGGCCCAGCCGGTCGCGCACCACGGCATAGACCGTGTCGAGGTCGATATCGTCGTAGCCGTGGATCAGTCGATGACGCATGCCGATGATCTCGCGCCATGGCACGGCCGCGTGCTTGGCGCGCAATTCAGTCGAGACCCTGCCCGCCGCCTCGCCGATGACTTCCAATTTCCGAATCACCGCGCTTTGATGCAGCGCGCTGGCCAAGAAGGCTGCCTTGTCGACACCGGACAGGAATCCCCTCGCATCGCGCGCGGCCAGAACCATGTCCAACAGCAAGGCCGCGTCGCGGCCGGGGTCGGCCTTAGCCAAATACCGCCTCGGCTTCGCCCAGGATGCGGCGGCGACGGATGTAGTTGCGGCTGGCCTCGATCGCACGTCGCTCGATCAGGTCGACCGGCCGTCCCAGCAGGGCCTCCAGCCCCTCCTTGAAATCGAGGTAGGCGGTCAGATCGTCGCGCGAAGCCGGCTCGAAACTGACCAGAAAGTCGGCGTCGCTGCGCGTCGGATCGAAGCGTTCGGTCCGCGCCGAGCCGAACAGTTCCAGCCGCGCGACGCGGTGGCGGCGGCACAGCGCCGCGATGCGTTCGCGGGTATCGTCGGACAATGCCAGCATGATCGGCCTCGCCCGCGATCATACGCCAATCCGCCCGGCCCCGCCATGCAAGGGGCTGCGGGCGATGCTGCGCAATGCGTCGGCCGGCACCACGCCCTTGGCCTTGTTCGCGGCGCCGATGGTCAATCGGCGTGTGCTTGACAAGTTCTGCAATGTTCGCTATATATACTGTTCTTCTACCAACCTATCGAAGGACCGCCCTACCCTATGGCCTCCCTTGCTATCCGTCCCGCGTTCAAGTCCGGGGCGGAGGCAGGGGTTAACGGCCAATTGCGGCTCTTGCACCCGACATACCTTAATTCATCAATACAATCAAAGACATGGGTGGTTAAAAATTGGCCGTTTGCGCGCATTTCCGCGCATTTCCGCCTCGGCTCCGCGCCTTTGGGGACTCGTTCCGCGCTTAATAGTGCCGAACCGGCGTTTTTTCGCGCCGTTCCGCGCGGGCATGCGCCTTTCTCACGCGGTTTCTTCGAACAGCTCGCGCCCGATCAGCATGCGGCGGATCTCCGAGGTGCCGGCGCCGATCTCGTACAGCTTGGCGTCGCGCAGCAGGCGCCCGGTCGGATAGTCGTTGATGTAGCCGTTGCCGCCCAGGCACTGGATCGCCTCCAGCGCCATCCAGGTGGCGCGCTCGGAGGCGTAAAGGATGGCGCCGGCCGCGTCCTTGCGCGTGGTCCGGCCGCGATCGCAGGCCTTGGCCACGGCGTAGACATAGGCCTTGGCGGCATTCATGGTGGTGTACATGTCGGCCAGCTTGCCCTGCATCAGTTGGAAGCTGCCGATCGCCTGGCCGAACTGCTTGCGTTCGTGAAGGTAGGGCACCACCACGTCCATGCAGCTCTGCATGATGCCGAGCGGCCCGCCCGCCAGCACCGCGCGCTCGTAGTCCAGCCCCGACATCAGCACGTTGACGCCGCGGCCGATCTCGCCCAGCACGTTCTCGGCCGGCACTTCGCAGTCCTCGAACACCAGCTCGCCGGTGTTGGAGCCGCGCATGCCCAGCTTGTCCAGCTTTTGCATCTGGCCGAAGCCCTTCATGCCCTTTTCGACCACGAAGGCGGTGATGCCGCGCGGCCCCGCGGCCGGGTCGGTCTTGGCGTAGACCACCGCCAGATCGGCATTGGGGCCGTTGGTGATCCAGAACTTGGAGCCGTTGAGGACGTAGCGATCGCCCTTCTTCTCGGCGCGCAGCTTCATCGACACCACGTCCGAGCCCGCGCCCGGCTCGCTCATCGCCAAGGCGCCGACGTGATGGCCCGAGATCAGCTTGGGCAGGAAACGCCGCTTCTGGGCCTCGCTGCCGTTGCGGCGGATCTGGTTGACGCAAAGCTGGGAATGCGCGCCGTAGCTCAGCCCGACCGCGGCCGAGCCGCGGCTCAGCTCCTCCATCGCCACGACGTGTTCGAGATAGCCCATGCCGGCGCCGCCGTATTGCTCCTCGACGGTGATGCCGAGCAGGCCCTGCTCGCCCAGCTTGCGCCACATGTCGGCCGGGAACTCGTTGTCGCGGTCGATGGCGGCGGCGCGCGGCGCCAATTCCTTGGCGGTAAAGGCCGCGACCGAGCCGCGCAGCAAATCGGCGTTCTCGCCCAGATCGAAATCCAGCGTCGGATAGCTGTTGGGTCGCATGCGGTTTCTCCGAACTCAGCCCTTGGCCGCCTGGTCGAGCGCTTCCAGCGCCGCCACCGCGGCGATGTTGACCAGGCCGCGCACCGTCACCGCCGTGGTCATGACATGCGCCGGCCGCCTGATGCCCAGCAGCATCGGCCCGACCGACACCCCTTCGCCCAGCGCCTTGATCAGGTTGAAGCTGATGTTGCCGGCGTCCTTGTTGGGCATGATCAGGAGATTGGCCGGGCCCTTGAGGGTCGAACCCGGATTGACCCTGGCCCGCACCTCGGGCGACAGCGCCGAATCGGCGTGCATCTCGCCGTCGACCTCCAGCCGCGGGTCGAGCCGCTTCAGGATCTCGGTCGCCTCGCGCATCTTGACCGAGGAAGGATGGTCGTTGGTGCCGAAATTGGACGAGGACACCAGCGCGATCCGCGGCTCGATGCCGAAACGGCGCACCTCCTCGACCGCCATCAGCGCGATGTCGGCCAGTTGCTCGGCGCTGGGATCGTCGTTGACGTGGGTGTCGCACAGGAACAGAAGCCCGCTGTCCAGCACCATCAACTGCAACGCCGCCGTCTGCCTGACGCCGGGCTTGAGGCCGATGACGTCGAGCACATGGCGCACCTGCCTGAGATAAGGCGAGTCGACGCCGCTGATCATGGCGTCGGCGTCGCCGAGATGGACCATCAGCGCGGCGATGACGCTGGTGCGTGTGCGGACCAGGGTGCGGGCGCGGTCGGGCGACACGCCGCGCCGCGCCATCAGGCCGTGATAGGTGGTCCAGTACTGGCGGAAGCGCGGATCGGATTCGGGATCGGTCAGTTCGACATCGCCGCCGATCTGGATGCGCAGGCCGAGCGACTTGCATTTGCGCTCGACCACGCGGCGGCGGCCGATCAGGATCGGCCTGCCCAGTTCCTCGTCGACCACGATCTGGGCGGCGCGCAGCACACGCTCGTCCTCGCCTTCGGCGAAGGCCAGCCGCACGCCCTTGCCGCGCACCTTGAGGAACAGCGGTCGCATCGCCATGCCCGAGCGGTAGACGAACTGGCTGAGCTGCAGGCGATAGGCGTCGAGATCGGGCAGCGGCCGCGTGGCCACGCCCGATTCCATCGCCGCCTTGGCGACCGCCGGCGCCACCTTGACGATCAGCCGCGGATCGAACGGCTTGGGGATCAGGTATTCGGGTCCGAAGCTGAGACCCGACTCGCCGCCATAGGCCGAAGCGACGATGTCCGAGCTTTCGGCCCAGGCCAGCTCGGCGATGGCGCGCGCCGCCGCCAGCTTCATCGGCTCGTTGATCACCGTCGCGCCGACATCCAGCGCGCCGCGGAAGATGAACGGGAACACCAGCACGTTGTTTACCTGGTTGGGATAGTCGGAGCGGCCGGTGGCGATGACGGCGTCGGGTCGCGCCGCGCGCGCCTCCTCGGGCCGGATCTCGGGCTCGGGATTGGCCAACGCCAGGATCACCGGCCGCTCGGCCATCTTCGCCACCATCGCCCCGCTCAGCACCTTGGGCGCCGACAGGCCGATGAAAAGATCGGCGCCGCCGATCACCTCGTCCAGCTTGCGCGCCTTGGTGTCGACGGCGTAGCGCGCCTTGTGCGGGTCCATCAGCTCGGCGCGGCCGCGATAGACCACGCCCAGGATGTCGCACACGGTCACGTTCTCGCGCCGCGCCCCCAGCGCGCACAAGAGATCGAGCGTCGCCAGCCCGGCCGCGCCCGCGCCCGAGGCGACGATGCGGACCTGGCCGATCTCCTTGCCCACCACCCGCAGCGCGTTCATCACCGCCGCCGAGACGCAGATCGCGGTGCCGTGCTGGTCGTCGTGGAACACCGGAATCTTCATGCGCTCGCGGCACAGCCGCTCGACTTCGAAGCATTCCGGCGCCTTGACGTCCTCGAGATTGATGCCGCCGAAGGTCGGTTCCAGCGCGGCGACGATCGCCGCCAGCTTGGCGGGGTCCTTCTCGGCCAGCTCGATGTCGAACACGTCGATGCCGGCGAATTTCTTGAACAGCACCGCCTTGCCTTCCATCACCGGCTTGGCGGCCAAGGGGCCGATGTCGCCCAGCCCCAGCACCGCCGTGCCGTTGGTCACCACCGCCACCAGATTGGCGCGCGCCGTCAGCCGCGCCGCGGCGTGGGGATCGTCCTTGATCGCGGTGCAAGCGAAGGCGACGCCCGGCGAATAGGCCAGCGTCAGGTCGCGCTGGTTCTGCAGCTGCTTGGTCGGCGCGATGGCGATCTTGCCCGGGGTCGGGTGCTGGTGATAGTCCAGCGCCGCCTCGGCCAGGCTCTTGGTGCTGTCGCTGTCCATGCCGGTCCCCTCGCCCGCAGAACCCTAAACCATGACCGGGCGGGAGGGAAACCGGGATACCAAGGGCCCTTGGTGCGGTCGAGAAGACTCGAACTTCCACGGGGTTGCCCCCACAGCGACCTCAACGCTGCGCGTCTGCCAGTTCCGCCACGACCGCAAGGCGGCTGCGGTATAGCAACCGCGCCCGGGCCGGGCAAGGCCCGCAGGACGAAGCTAGAACTGCACGCCCTTGATGACTTCGGTGATCGACACCGCCACGGTGTCGCCGACCAGCACCACCTCGCCGCGCGCGATCAGCGTGCCGTTGGCGTAGATCCAGGCATGATCGTCGACCCGCGCCTCGAGCTCGATCACCGCGCCGCGGCCCATCTTCAACAGCTGATGGACCGGCATGATGGCCTTGCCCAGCACGACCGAGATGTCGATCTTGACCTTGTCGATCGACTTGTCGACTTGCGGCAGTTCGGACATTGCGATCTCCGCCTCGGGGGCGAGTCTACGCCGTTTCGCCGCGCCATGCTAGGGAAGGCCATGGAACGCGACGGGATCGAGTGGCGAATAACGGATCGGCCGGTGGAATATTCCGTGGCGCTGGCGGCGATGGCCGAGCGCCAGGAGGCGATCCGGGCCGGTCGCGCGCCCGAGTTGATCTGGCTGTTGGAGCACCCGCCGCTCTATACCGCCGGCACCAGCGCCGATCCCAAGGAGCTGCTGAACCCGGCGTCGCTGCCGGTGCACGCCGCCGGCCGCGGCGGCCGCTACACCTGGCACGGGCCCGGCCAGCGCGTCGGCTACGTCATGCTCGATCTGCGGCGCCGCGGCGAGGACGTGCGGCGCTATGTGCGCTGGCTCGAGGACTGGATTATCCGCGCGCTCGACCGGCTCAACGTCCGCGCCTTCACCGCCGACGATCGGATCGGGGTCTGGACCCGCGATGGCGGCGCCGAGCGCAAGATCGCCGCCATCGGCGTGCGCATCCGCCACTGGGTCACCAGCCACGGCTTCGCCGTCAACGTCGATCCCGACCTCGCCGCCTATGCCGGCATCGTGCCCTGCGGCATCAGCGATTACGGCGTGACTTCGCTGGCCGATCTCGGCCACGGCACGACGCTGGCCGATCTCGACCTGGCGCTGGAGGCCAGCTTCATTCCGTTGGCAGTTGGCGAAAGCCGGGTTCGGCCGGAGGCCGGTCATGCGCGCTGACCACGTCCTCGACCCGCGCCGCCGGCGGGCCCTGGCGCATGGCCGCCAGCATCGCCGCGACCGCGGCCTCGGGTCCGGCCAGCAGCGCCTC
>Ga0194120_10002093_pt1 | contig 34947 bp, 35 predicted proteins | sample TA2MahCa65mmetaG_FD_148642 | JGI IMG/M metagenome (GOLD analysis project Ga0194120, IMG submission 148642) | Freshwater microbial communities from Lake Tanganyika, Tanzania - TA2015019 Mahale Deep Cast 65m | ecosystem: Environmental > Aquatic > Freshwater > Lake | place: Tanzania: Lake... | reverse complement strand
TGGAGGATGGGGTGGGATTCGAACCCACGAGACCCTTGCGGGTCTTCCGGTTTTCAAGACCGGTGCCTTAAACCGCTCGGCCACCCATCCGTATTGCCAAATTCGGGTAGTGCCTCGATTCGGTCCTCATGCTTCGACAGGCTCGGCATGAGGCCTTGAATATCCGCCTCTCCCTGAGCTTGTCGAAGGGTGAGGCCGTGAAGCTGAGGCACTACCCAAATTCGTCTGGGCGCGCGGCGTAGCACGCCTTGTCGCCGGTCGGCAACGCGGGGCGCGCGCGGGGGTGCCGCGACTCTGGGCTGGTATGGGGGCGGCCCGGAGAGGGGGCTCGGCTCACGGTAATATTCGTTAGCAAACCCTAATATTGTCGGAATGACACTCATAGGTAGTAACCCTTTTAATATCAATAGGTTAACAAAAAAGCGCATTTACCCGGTTGGGCGCCTCCCCAAGGACGGAAATATCCCCAATAAACAATGAATTTGGCTTGTAGACGCGGACAGTTTTGGTGTACTATCCGCTCGCTAGGAGTGTACTCGGCACAGAAGCGTGCAGGAGATATCGGTGTTAGAAAACACTGGTCATACGGAAACGAAGGTTCCGAATACTCTCGCCATCGTCGCGGCGCAGGCTGCGGTTGAGCAAGCGAAGAAGTATCAGGAGCAGATTCGCGAATCGGTTGAACGCGAACGCGCGGCTGAGCGCGCGCGTGCGCACGAGTCCGAGCGCACATCTCGCGAGGATGCCGTGCAAGTATCGATCAGCGACGGATCCGCTCCCGCTGCCGCCCCCGCACCCGCAGCCCAAGTCGACGCCGCTCCCCAGGCGAGCCGTGGAGCCGCCGTGGATCTGAACGCCTGACCGCCGCCGTCGCGACCCGATGCGATCGAGGAGCGAAACCGGCGAGGCCGGTTTTTTTGTTTGCGGAAAGGCTTCGCCGTTCCGGTTCCGGCGTTTAATCTCTCGCCCTGATGTTCTTCGAGTTGTCCAAGACCGCGGGCGCCTTTCTCTCCAATCCCGGCAATCTTTTTTTTCTCGTTCTGCTCGCGGGCGTCGTCCTGCTGTGGGTCGGCGCGCGGCGGATAGGGCGCGCCCTGGCGACGCTGGCGCTCCTGTTCGGCGTGTTGGTCGCCACGGTTCCGGCGGGACGCACGGCGCTGCTGGTCCTCGAAGACCGCTTTCCCGTGCCCGACCGGTTGCCGGCCAGGGTGGACGGCGTCGTGGTGCTGGGCGGGATGATCGATCCCTTCGTCACCCGCGCGCGCGGCCAGCTCGCGCTCGGCGGCGCGGTCGAGCGGCTGCTCGCGTTCGCCGAATTCGGGCGGCGCTATCCCGACGCCAAGCTGGTGTTCAGCGGCGGCTCCGGCGTGCTCGGCCGCCAGGACGCGACCGAGGCCGAGGCGCTCCGGCCCCATCTCGCCTGGTTCGGGCTCGATCCGGCCCGCGTCGTGTTCGAGGGCCGCTCGCGCAACACCCACGAGAACGCGACGCTCACCCGCGACCTGCTCCGGCCCGCCGCGGGCGAAAGCTGGGTGCTGATCACGTCCGCGTTCCACATGCCGCGCGCGGTCGGCGCCTTTCGCCGGGCGGGCTGGACCGTGATTCCCTATCCGGTCGATTACATGTACGAACCGAATCCGCCGATGACTTGGGGATTCGAATTCTTGAGCGGCTTTTCCAGCCTGCATCTCGCGCTGCACGAGTGGACCGGCCTTGCCGTCTATTGGCTGACCGGCCGCACCGATGCACTGTTGCCGGCACCCGCGCCGTAGGGCATGCGCCCGGCGTTGCCGCGGCGGCGCGCCTGTGGCACAAACAGCGCGAGTTGATTCAATCGTCGCGGAATCGAAATGAAAAAACGGCGGATGTGGTTGTGGGCGTGGTTTGGGGTTTTCGCGCTGGCGCTGGCGGCATCGCCCGCGGCCGCGGATCCCGCGCGCCCGCCGTTCGCCGAATGGCTTAACGGCTTGCGCGCGGATGCGCGCGCGGTCGGCATACGCGACGCCACCTTGGATCGCGCGCTCGCCGGAATCGAGCCGATACCGCGCGTGATCGAACTCGATCGCCGCCAGCCGGAATTCACCCTGACGTTCCAGGAATACATGGCGCGCGTGGTGCCGCCGGCGCGGATCGAAAAGGGCCGCCAGCGCCTCGGCGAAAACCGCGAACTGCTCCAGGCCATCGCCGCCAAGTACGGCGTACAGGCGCGCTTCCTGGTGGCGTTCTGGGGGGTGGAAACCGACTTCGGCCGGCAGACCGGCGGCTTTCCCGTGGTCGCCGCGCTCGCCACGCTCGCTTACGACGGCCGCCGCTCCGCCTACTTCCGCAAGGAGCTGATCCATGCCCTCGAGATTCTCGACGCGGGCCACGTCACGCCCGAGCGCATGATCGGCTCGTGGGCGGGCGCCATGGGCCAGACCCAGTTCATGCCGTCGTCGTTCCGCTCCTTCGCCGTCGACCACGACGGCGACGGGCGCATCGATCTGTGGAACAGCCGGTCCGACGTGTTCGCGTCGGCCGCCAACTACCTCAAGCGCTCGGGCTGGAAAGGGGACGAAACCTGGGGCCGCCCGGCGCGCCTGCCCGAGGGGTTCGACGCGCGCCTGATCGGCACCGGGGTGGTCAAAACGCTCGCCGAATGGAGCGCGCTCGGGGTCACGCGCGCCGACGGCAGCCCGTTGCCGGCGCGGCCGCTCAAGGCGTCCGTGATCCTGGCCGAAGGGACCAAGGGGCCCGCGTTCCTGGTCTACGACAACTACCGCACGATCCTGAAGTGGAACCGCTCGACCTTCTTCGCCATCGCCGTCGGCTCGCTCGCCGACCGCATCGGCGACGGCTGAGGCGGCTTATTCGTTCCGGTAAGCATTTCTTAGGTGTTTTCCTCCAATTCTCGGCCGTTCGCCGACGCGATAGGATTCCGCCCGTGCACCCCTGGGCCTTGCCGCGCTTTTTGACGTTGCTGACTCTCGCGCTCGCGCTTTCCGCCTGCGCCGAGACCAATTTCTTGCTGCACACGGCGAAGAAACTGCGCGACGGCCCGCCGGGCGGCGTCTACAAGGTGGGCGAGCCCTACCAGGTGAACGGCGTCTGGTACACGCCGGCGGTCGATTACACCTACGACGAAACCGGCATCGCGTCGTGGTATGGCGCCGACTTCCACGGCAAGCTCACCGCCAACGGCGAAACCTACGACATGAACGAGGTCACGGCGGCGCACAAGACGCTGCCGATGCCGAGCCTGGCGCGCGTCACCAATCTGGAAAACGGCCGCAGCCTGATCGTGCGGATCAACGATCGCGGCCCCTTCGTCGCCGGCCGGATCATCGACTTGTCGCGCCGCAGCGCCCAGCTGCTCGGCCTCGAGGGCAAGGGCACCGGCCGGGTGCGGGTGCAAATTCTCGCCGAGGAAAGCCGCGAGATCGCCGAACAAATGATCGCGCGCGGGGCGGTGGTCAACGCCCGCGCCCTGCCCAGGCCAGCCGACGTCAAGGACGGGACGCTGACCGTCGCGCAACTGCCCAAGGCCGGGGTGGCGAAAGAAGAACTGGCGCCGCCACCCGGCGCGCGGATCGCGCCAGAATCGAAAGACCCGGCGGCTCATTCCGCGCCGGATTCTTCCAATTGGCGGCCTGCGCCGCCGGGCGCGCGGATCGCGCCCGCGTCGCAGTCGGCTGCCCTGCAACCGACCGCGTCGCGCACCGTGACCGACGCGCCGCCGGCCGAAACGTCCGCGCCACGCAAGGCGGCCGCGGTTCAGGTCGGGGTCTTGACCCAGGGGGCCGCCCGCGTGACCAAGATATTCATCCAGGCCGGCGCCTTCGGCCATTTCGAAAACGCGCACAAGACCAGCGCCAAGCTCGCCGGCGTCGGGCCGGTCGCGGTCAGCCCGATCCTGGTCAACGGCAAGGACTTGTTCCGCGTCCGCATCGGCCCGATCGCCTCGGTCGAGGAGGCCGACCGTTATCTCGACAAGGTGATTCGCTCCGGCTATCCGGAAGCGCGCATCGTCGTCGACTGACGCGGAACGCAACCCGATCGGGATGCCGCCTTTGTCCCCTTGCCGAACGCGCGCGCCTTTGCCAAGGTTCGGATCATGATTTTCCGGCCGCATCGCGCCGCCGCTCTGGCCGCGCTCGTCGTCGTCGCCCTGGCAACGACACCGCCCGCGCGCGCGTTCGAAACCGTGGCGCGCGAGGCGATTCTGATGGATTTCGCCACCGGCCAGGTGTTGTTCGAAAAGGACGCCGACAAGCGCATTCCGCCCGCGTCCATGAGCAAGATCATGACCGCCTACCTGGTCTACAAGCGCCTCGCCGAGAACCGTATCGCACTCGATGACGCGCTGCCGGTTTCCGAAAACGCCTGGCGCAAGGGCGGGGCCAAAAGCGGCGGCTCGACCATGTTTCTCAATCCCGGCGAGCGGGTGAAGGTCGCCGATCTGCTGCGCAGCGTGGTGGTGCAGTCGGGCAACGACGCCTGCATCGTGCTGGCCGAAGGCCTCGCGCGCAACGAGCGCGCCTTCGCCGACGAAATGACCGCGCTCGGCCGCGAACTCGGGCTCAAGGGATCGCAATTCACCAACACCACCGGCTGGCCGGACCCGGACCATTACATGACCGCGCGCGACCTGGCGGTTCTGTCGGCGCGCCTGATCCGCGATTTTCCCGAGCACTACAAGGTCTACGCCGAACGCGAGTTCGCCTACAACGGCATCAAGCAGGGCAACCGCAATCCGCTGCTCTACAAGGACATCGGCGTCGACGGCGTCAAGACCGGCCACACCGAGGAATCGGGCTACAGCCTGACCGCGTCGGCGACGCGCGGCGATCGCCGCCTGATTCTGGTGGTCACCGGCATGAAGTCGATGAACGAACGCTCGCGCGAATCCGAACGCCTGCTCGAATGGGGCTTCCGCGAATTCAACAACTACGCTCTGTTCAAGGCGGGCGAACAGGTCGCCGACGCCGAAGTCTGGCTCGGCGAGAAGGCCAAGGTGCCGCTGGTGATTGGCGAGAACGTGACCCTGACGCTGCCGCGCGCCCAACGCCGCGACATGAAGGTGAAAGTCTCCTACGACGGGCCGATCCCGGCGCCGATCGTCAAGGGCCAGCGGCTCGCCACCCTGACCGTCGCGCTGCCCGACCGCCAGCCGCTCGAAATTCCCCTGGCGGCGGGGGAAGCGGTCGAACGCCTCGGCCTGGTCGGCCGGCTCAAGGCGGCGTTCCGCCACATCGTGTGGGGCGAAACGGGCTAAGCGCCCCATGCCGCCGATGACGCCCGGCAAACTCATCACCTTCGAAGGCGGCGAGGGCGCGGGCAAGTCGACGCAGGTCGCGTGCCTCGCCGAACGGCTCCGCGCCTGCGGCATCGATCCGGTGACGACGCGCGAGCCGGGCGGCTCGCCGGGCGCCGAGGCGATCCGCGCGCTGCTGGTCCAGGGCGATCCCGGCCGCTGGACGCCGACGACCGAAGCACTTCTTCATTACGCCGCCCGGCTCGATCATCTGGAACGCACCATTCGGCCGGCGCTTGGCCAGGGGCGTTGGGTGATCTCCGATCGGTTCGCCGATTCGACCATGGCCTACCAGGGCTACGGCCATCGCCTGGGGCGCGAGGCGATCGCGAGCCTGCACCGGTTGCTGCTCGGCGACTTCGCGCCCGATCTGACGGTGATCTTCGACATTCCGGTGGACGTCGGCCTCGGCCGGGTCGGTGTGCGTTACGGGAATAGCCATGAAAACCGCTACGAGCGCATGGACGGCGGCTTTCACGAGCGGATGCGGCAAGGGTTTCTCGAGATCGCGCGCGCCGAGTCCGCGCGCTGTGTGGTGGTGGACGCGAACCGCGACGCGGAGGCCGTGGCCGCCGACGTCTGGCGGGCGGTCGAAACCCGGCTGCTGGGGAAGGGGTAAATCATGATTCGTTCAATCGAAATCGTCACCCCGGGCAAGCCGCATCGCGGCGCGACCCGGGGTCCATCTTTGGCGAAACCTGGATTCCCGCTTGCGCGGGAATGACACAATGGGCTCTTCCGACAGCGATTCGATCCCGCCGCCCCGCGCCAATCCCGACCTGGTCGGGCACGGCGCGGCCGAGGCGCTGTTGAAAGAGGCGTTTGCGCGCGGCCGGCTTGCGCACGCCTGGTTGATCGCCGGCCCGCGCGGCGTCGGCAAGGCGACGCTCGCCTATCGCTTCGCGCGCTACGTTCTTTCCCAAGGCAAGCTTCCGGCAATGGCGGAACCGTCCTTATTCGGCGCCACCGCAACCAAACCGACGGGAGAAGGGCTTTATCTCGATCCCGCCGATCCGGTGTTTCGCCGCGTCGCCGCCGGCGGGCACGCCGATTTTCTCGCCGTCGAGCCCGCGTTCGACGACAAGAAAGGCGCGCGCCGCACCGAAATCGTGGTCGAGGACGTGCGCGGCGTCGGCGCGTTCCTGGCGCTGACCCCGGCCGAAGGCGGCTGGCGGGTGGTGGTGGTCGACAGCGCCGACGACATGAACCGCAACGCCGCCAATGCCATCCTGAAGGTGCTGGAGGAACCGCCCGCGCGCGCTTTGCTGCTGCTGGTGAGTCACAATCCGGGCGCGCTCTTGCCGACCATCCGTTCGCGCTGCCGGCGGCTTTCCTTGCGCGCGCTCGCCGAGGCCGACGCCGCCCGGGTGATCGGCGGGCTGGCGCCGTCGCTCGGCCGGGACGAAGCGCTCGAACTGGCCCGTCTCGCCCAGGGCAGCCCCGGTCGCGCGCTCGAACTCGCCTCCGAGGACGGGCTTGCCTTGCAGCGGGAACTGGGCGGCCTGTTGGACGCGCTGCCCGATCTCGACGGGATCGCGCTGCACCGTTTCGGCGACAAGGTGGCCAAATCCGGCGCCGAGGCCGCGTTCCGCATCGCAACCGACATTCTGTGCCGACGCCTCGACGGCTTCGCCGTCGGCGATCCCGGCCGCTGGCTCGCGACCCGCGACCGCGTCGTCGAAATGCTGGCGCGGGTCGAGCCGCTCAACCTCGATCGCAAGGCGGCCATGATGGATGCGGTGTTCCAGGCGCAAGCGGCGGCGCGCGCGCCTTGATCAAAGGTCGGAGCCGCTTGCCGCTCCGTCATGACATAGCTATAATAGCCATATGCAAAAGGCCACCATAGCTGAGCTGAAGAACAAGTTGAGCGCTTACTTGCGCAAGGTGCGCGCCGGCGACACTGTGCTGGTGCTCGACCGCAAGCGGCCGATCGCCCGCATCGAGCGGATAGGGCCGCACGACCGCCCGCGCGAACGATCGACGCGCGAACGATTGGCCCGGCTTGAAGCCGCTGGGTTGATCGCGCGGCCCGCGGCGGCGCTGCCGTTGAAGGCACTGCGCGCGCCGCCGCCGCGTGCGCGCCGTGGGGTGCTCAAGGCGCTGCTCGACGAGCGCGCCCAAGGCCGCTGACGGCGCGGTCATGAAATTCTGGGATTCGTCGGCGATCATACCGCTCTTGGTGCGCGAGCCATCCCGCGCGCGCCTTCTGAAGCTGCTTGCATCCGACGGGGCGATGGTCGCGTGGTGGGGCAGCGCGGTCGAGTGCGCCTCGGCGCTGGCGCGGCGCGAGCGAGAAGGGCATATGGATTCCGATCGGGCGAACGAGGCGCTCGCGCGGCTCGCCGCCCTGGAGCGCGCCTGGGTGGAAGTGAACCCTTCACGCCCATTGCGCGATCTTGCCCGGCGCTTGGTCCGCACCCATGACCTGCAGGCGGCGGATTCCCTGCAGCTCGCGGCGGCCCTGACGGCTTCGGAATTCGAGCCACGCGGCTTCGGCTTCGTCGTTCTCGACGAACGCCTAGCGCGGGCCGCCCGGCGCGAAGGCTTCGCAGTGATGTGATGAACGCCGCCGACCGAGATCCGATGACCCCGCCCCGGCATTTGTGGTGGCCGGGCGTTCCGCTCGCGCTCGCCTCCGCCGCCCTGTTCGGGGCGAGCACGCCGTTCGCCAAGCGCCTGCTTGGCGACATGGATCCGTGGCTGCTGGCGGCGATGCTGTACCTCGGCGCCGGGATCGGCTTGTGGACCGTCCGGCGCTGGGCGCGGGTGCTCGGCGATCCCGCGCCCGAGGCACCGCTACGCATGGCCGATCTGCCGTGGCTCGCGGCCGTCATCCTGTTCGGCGGGATGGCGGGGCCGCTGCTGTTGATGTTCGGCCTCGCCCGCATGGGGGCTTCCGGCGCGGCGCTGTTGCTCAATCTCGAAGGCCTCGCCACCATGGCGATCGCCTGGCTGGTGTTCCGCGAAAACGTCGACCGGCGCCTGCTCTTGGGCGCGCTCGCCATTCTCGCGGGCGCGGCGCTGCTGGTGTGGGAGGGCGATGGCGTCGCCCTTGATCTCGGCGCTTTGTTGGTCGCCGGGGCCTGCCTTGCCTGGGGCATCGACAACAACCTGACACGGAAACTGTCGGCGGCCGATCCGGTGCAGATCGCCATGATCAAGGGGCTGGCGGCGGGCGGCGTCAATTTCGCGCTCGCCTGGGGCTGGCGGCAGGTGGAACCGCCGCCGGTCGAAACGTGGCTGGAAGCCGGCCTGGTCGGCCTGTTCGGCTACGGGATCAGCGTCGCGCTGTTCGTGGCGGCGTTGCGCCATCTCGGCGTCGCGCGGGCGAGCGCCTATTTCTCGCTCGCGCCCTTCGTCGGCGCCGTGCTGGCGCTGGTGATCCTCGACGAGCCGCTCACGCTCAAGCTGCTCGCGGCGGGCGCGCTGATGGCGCTCGGCCTTTATTTCCACCTCGCCGAGCGCCACGAGCACGAACACGTCCACGAAGCGATGGAGCACGAGCACCGCCATACGCACGACGAGCATCACCGCCACGCGCACGACCCCGGCGCGCCGCCGAGCGAGCCCCACAGCCACCGCCACCGGCACGAACGGCTGGTCCACCGCCACGCCCATTACCCGGACCTGCACCACCGGCATGGGCACGGAGAGGGGGGAGAGGGGCATGGGGAAGGGAAAAGATAAATTTCATATTTATCCGGATGACACCACATGCCCCACCTGTGTGCCGTTCCGGATCGCCATAGTACGTCCGTAGGACCGCCCTCCTTTACCCAATCCGGGGCGCCCGGTAAAGTTGCCGCCAGCAACCGAGGGAGGAGGTCAATGGCGAGTAAGCCGCTGGACATCGATGAGTTATTGCTTGATCTGCAAAACCCACGGATCAGCAAGGCGAGCAGCCAGCGCGAAGCGCTCCAGAAGATCATCGAAGATCAGGATGTGAAGCTAGTCGTCCTCGCGGAAAGCATCGTGACAGACGGCCTCAATCCTATGGATCGCTGGCTCGTTCTGAAATCAGCTGACGAGCGCGGGAAGTACATCGTCCTGGAGGGCAATCGCCGTCTCGCGACGATTCGATTGCTTCACAACCCGGCCCTGATGAATGACCTTGAAGTGCGTGCTCCGGTCAAGAAGCGTCTTGAAGATTTGGCGAAGCAATTCGCCGTTAAGAGTATTGAACCGATAGATTGTTTCGAGATCGATGATCGCGCTGATGCCGCCACGTGGCTCACGCAGCGCCACACCGGAGAGAATCAGGGTAGTGGGATTGTGAATTGGGGCGGTATGGCGACCGCGCGGTTCCGTGGTCGCGATCCGGCCCTTCAGGCGCTCGACCTCGTGACCACGTATGGTTCGCTGAGTGACGAAGAAAAGGGTGCAATTGAGTCCTGGTTTCCGATCTCGACCCTGGATCGACTTCTATCGACGCCCGCAGTGCGCGCCAAGTTTGGCGTCGATATTGCCGATTCGAAATTGAAAACCGATTTGTCCGCAGCCGAAGTGATCAAACCGCTACGCCGTGTCGTCCTTGAGCTTGCCACCGAAGCGGTGAACGTCAGCCAGCTAAAGAGCAAGGAGCAAATGGTGGCATATGTCACCAAATTAGGCAAAGACTTGCCTAATCTCGCCAAGAGAACCGGCAAAATGAAGCCGGTTGATGAATTGGGTGAGCGCGACTTTAAACCGGTGCCAAAGCCGAAGCCGAGACCTAAGCCTGCTCCGGTTCGCAAGACACTGATCCCGCGCGACTGCTATCTCACGGTCACGAACGCCAAGATCGCGGAGATCACAAAAGAATTGCGTACGCTGCTTCTTTCGGAATACCCGCACTCGATTTCTGTCCTGTTTCGCGTTTTCCTCGAACAGTCGGTGGATCATCATCTTACTGCGGCAGGGATTCCACTCACGGTGACGATGGGTAGGCGCCAGCAGGACAAGAATCTTCGGCAAAAAGTCAGCGAGGCTATCGCCGAGATGGTGAAAAAGGGTGTGCCGAAAAAGAATCTCGATGGCGTTAGCAAGGGGATCAACGACAAACATAGCCCACTATTTACGGGCACCTTACATAACTATGTTCACAACCGCTTCTATTCGCCGCAGGAACGCGAACTCAAAGTTGCTTGGGACAATGCGCAACTTTTTTTCGAACACATTTGGCACCCATGACGCGAACCGAGCCATCGCAGCCGCGCCGACTCATCCACTACACGCCCCTCCGATATCCCGGAGGCAAAGGTAAGCTCGCGGGGTACGTCAAAGAACTCATCAAGGAAAACGACCTTTTAGATGGCGAATACGTCGAAGCATATGCAGGTGGTGCCGCAATTGGTCTCGAACTCCTGTTTCATGATTACGTTTCGCGTATTCATATAAACGATCTTAGCCGGCCGGTTTATGCATTTTGGCATAGCGTCCTCAACAAAACAGATGAGCTCTGTAAACTGATCCGAGACATACCTCTCACGCTAAAATCCTGGGACAAGCAAAAGCGCATTTTTGGACATCAGCGCGACCACGATAATCTTGAGCTTGGATTTGCGACGTTCTTTCTCAATAGGACGAATCGATCTGGCATCTTGAACGGAGGCGTCATTGGTGGTCGGAGACAAACGGGCGAGTGGGGAATTAACGCTCGGTTTAATCGAACGGAATTGGTCTACAGGATTGAATCAATCGCGAAGATGAAGCGGCGCATCAATCTCACCAGGATGGATGCGCTGAAGTTCTTGAAGGCGAAAGTTGCTGATTGGCCAGCAAAGACATTGATCTATCTTGATCCCCCCTATTACATACAGGGCCGGAATCTTTACTACGACTTCTATCAGCACAAAGACCACGCGGATGTTTCGGAGTTTGTTCTTGGCAAACTCGTTCGGCAGCGGTGGATCGTGTCGTATGACAACGCGCACGCGATTCGCGAGATGTACAAGGGCTGCCAGAGATTGACATATAGCCTTGGCTATAGTGCGCGGGATACACGCGAGGGCTCCGAAGTGATATTTTTTAGCGATTCACTTCGCGTATGCCCACTTACGGGTCCATTCAAGTTGATCCGAGGCCGTTATATGAAGAAAAAGGAAGACGAACTATGCAGTCCAGAAGAAGTGCAGCGGCGATTTGAGGCTGCATTACGCGGTGCGCGGAGTGTTGGCCCTAAACCGAAGCTCGCGGCGCCGCAGCGAAAGAAAGCCGCCGCATGGCAGAGAAAGTCAGCGCTTCGATCCAAATAACTTTTTTCGAAGCCACAACATTCTCGCGGCCTTGCGGCGGAAGTCAGGCGCTACTAGGTTGACGATACCTGAGGCGCTTGCCAGATGTGTTTGCAATGTCACGAGCCCCACAGCCACCGCCACCGGCACGAACGGCTGGTCCACCGCCACGCCCATTACCCGGACCTGCACCACCGGCATGGGCACGGGGAGGGGCAGGGTCGGGACGAGGGCGGGGTCGATCAGACCTGACCGAACGTCCTACCGCTCCTCGCGCGTATGCCAGACCCTGAGGACGAAAATCGTCGCGTCCCGGACCTCGTAACGAATTTCGTAAGGCCCGGCGAGGATGCGCCGCACCTCCCTGGGTGCGAATTCTTCCAATTTCTCGCCAAGGCGCGGATGCGCGAGCAGAGTCTCCGGCGCGGAGACGAGCGCTTGCACGAGACGTGCCGCCGCCCGCCGATCGGCCGGGGCGAGGAATTCATAGAGTCGCGCGAGGTCGGCGAGCGCCGCCTGCGTCCACTTCAATTCCATCAGCGGGGCGGCAGCGGTTTATCGGAATCGAGACTTTCCGCCCATGCCCGCGCGGCGCGATGGTCGGCGACGCGGCCCGCGTCCACGTCGGCGAGCGCTTCGAGGGTGAGGCGGCGGCGCTCTTCTTCCTGGTCGATCCAGGCGGCGAGCGCCTGCTTCACGATCCAGGCCCGCGAGCGTTCCAGGCGCGCGGCCATCTGGTCGACTTTGTTCGCGAGCTCGATTGGTACATGGGCGGTCAGGACCTTGCTATCCATTGATCAGCCTCGGTTGAATCATATTTAATCAAAAAGATTAAGAATGATAATAAACGATTAAAACCAAATCAATGCATGCCTGTTAAAGACTAATTTCCGTAATTTCAGAAAAATATTGACTTAATACATATAATAGGATATATAGCCTATCAACTCGCTAAAATTAACGCAACCGGGACCGGTGACAAGGTCTGGGGCGCCCCACAACGAGCGCGGCGTTTCCCCGCGCGAAGACATGCGATGGATATAGCGACGGATGGCGACAAATGATGAGATTTGACGACAAAAACGATTTCTCGGACGCGGGTTTGCGGGCGAATCAACGAGTTGGTTCCGATTCGCTTGCGCGAATCCCGTCCGAATACCGTCCCGATCCGGGCTTTTGTCGCGCAGGGATCGCATCGGCGCGCGACAAGCGCGCGACGAATGCTTTATGGTCCGGGCCCGCGATAAGGAACCGCAGACGATGACCGCGCGCACGTTCTACGTCACGACTCCGATCTATTACGTCAACGACGTGCCCCACATCGGGCACGCCTACACGTCGCTCGCGTGCGACGTGCTCGCGCGCTTCAAGCGCCTCGACGGCTTCGACGTGCGCTTCCTCACCGGCACCGACGAGCACGGCCAAAAGGTGGAGAAATCCGCCCGCGACGCGGGGATGGAGCCGAAACCCTTCACCGACAAGGTGTCGGAGAACTTCCGCGCCCTTTGCCGGGCCATGAACTTTTCCAACGACGATTTCATCCGCACCACCGAGGCGCGGCACCTCCGTTCCTGTCAGGCGCTGTGGGAGAAACTGAAGGCCAACGGCCACGTCTATCTCGGCGCCTACAAGGGCTGGTACGCGGTGCGGGACGAGGCGTTCTACGACGAAAGCGAGCTGACGGCGAGCCCGGACGGGAAGAAACTTGCTCCCTCCGGCGCGCCGGTCGAATGGGTGGAGGAGCCGAGCTATTTCTTCCGGCTCTCCGCCTGGCAAAAGCCGTTGCTCGATTTCTACGAGGCTAATCCGGGCTTCATCCTGCCGCTCAGTCGCCGCAACGAGGTGGTGAGCTTCGTCAAGTCCGGGCTGCAGGATCTGTCCGTTTCGCGCACCTCGTTTCGCTGGGGCATTCCGGTGCCGGGCGATCCCGCGCACATCATGTACGTGTGGCTCGACGCGCTGACCAACTACATCACCGCCGTCGGCTATCCCGATTTCGCCGGCGATCCGCTCGGGCGCTATTGGCCCGCCGATCTGCACATGGTCGGCAAGGATATCCTTCGCTTTCACGCGGTTTTTTGGCCGGCGTTTCTGATGGCCGCCGACGTCAGGCCGCCGAAGCGCGTGTTCGCCCACGGCTGGTGGACCAACGAGGGCCAAAAGATTTCCAAGTCGGTCGGCAACGTCATCGATCCGTTCAGGCTGATCGAGGAATTCGGCCTCGATCCGGTGCGTTATTTCCTGCTGCGCGAGGTGCCGTTCGGCAACGACGGCGATTTTTCGCGCAAAGCCATGATCAACCGCATGAACGGCGAGCTCGCCAACGACTACGGCAACCTGGCCCAGCGGGTTCTTTCGATGATCGGCAAGAACTGCGCCGGCCAGGTGCCGGAGCCAAGCGGCGGGCTTGCGCGCGCCGAGCGCACGAAAGAAGACCATGCCTTGCTCGAAGCGGGCGAGGGGCTTCTGGTGAAACTCCGCGCGGCGATGGACGTCCAGGCGTTCCACGAGGCGATCGAGGCGCTTTGGGTGGTGATCCGCGCCGCCAACGCCTATGTGGATCATCAGGCGCCGTGGAAGCTGGCCAAGGAAGATCCGGCGCGGATGGGAACCGTTCTCTACGTGCTCGCGGAAACCGTGCGCAAGCTCGCGATCCTGACCCAGCCCCTGATGCCGGAATCCTCGGGCAGGCTTCTCGACCAGCTCGCGGTGCCGGCGGAGGCGCGCGCGTTCGATGCCCTCGCGCCCGGGCGCGAACTCAAGCCGGGAACGGCTCTGCCTGCGCCGCAAGGGGTGTTCCCGCGCTTCATATTGGATGCGGGAGGCATCCCTTCCGCCGAGGCCTTCGGCCGGCCGACGGTGACGTCAGCCCCCTTTAAGGGGCCGGGCGGGAAGGGGAAGTCATGACCGCGATTACTGCGGCCCTCCTCCCCCTAACCCCCTCCCGCAAGGGGAGGGGGGATTCATTTAAATTCTCCCTCCCCCCTTGCGGGGGAGGGTTGGGGTGGGGGGAATAATGACCGAAAACTCCCTCTCCGCCGATGCTGGCGCCGTTCTCGCCTTCTGGTTCGAGGAGCATAGGTCCAAGGACTGGTTCGCGAAGAACCCGGCCTTCGACGCCGAGATCAGCCGGCGTTTCGGCGCGCTGCACGCGCGCGCCACGCGCGGCGAACTCGATTCCTGGGCCGAAACGCCCAGGGGCGCGCTCGCGCTGATCATCGTGCTCGACCAATTTTCCCGCAACATGTACCGCGACAGCGCCCAGGCCTTCGCCTGCGACGCCAAGGCCCGGGATCTGGCGCGCCGGGTCGTGGATCGGGGTTTCGACGGCCAACTCGACGACCGGGAAAAGACATTCCTCTATTTGCCCTTCGAGCATTCGGAAGACCCACGCGATCAGGAATTGTCGATTCGCTGTTTTGCCAGACTCGCCGACAAGTCCTTGTTGGGCTGGGCGGAGAAGCACAAGGCGATTATCGACCGCTTCGGCCGCTATCCCCACCGCAACGCGGCGCTTGGGCGCGCCTCGACGCCCGAGGAAATCGCGTTCCTGGCCGAGCCGGGATCGAGCTTCTAGGAAAGGGGGTGCGATGCTCGTCGACAGCCATTGCCATCTCGACTTCCCCGAGTTCGCCCCGGATTTGGACGCGGTCGTTGCCCGCGCGGGAGAAGCGGGGGTGGGGACGATGCTGACCATCGGCACGCGGCTCGACCGGTTTGCCGGCGTGCGGGCGGTGGCGGAACGCTTCGCCAACGTCTACTGCACCGTCGGTATCCACCCACACGAGGCTAAGGACTGGGCCAAGGACGCCCCCGAAAAGGTCGCGGACGAACTCGCCCGCCTCGCCGATCATCCCAAGGTGGTCGGGTTCGGGGAAACCGGCCTCGATTTCTATTACGAGCACAGCCCCAAGGCCGACCAGGAACACTCGTTCCGGGCCCATATCGCGGCGGCGAGGGATGCGGGTCTGCCGCTGGTGGTCCATTCCCGGGACGCGGATCAGGACACCCTCCGCGTGCTCAGGGACGAATACCGGCAAGGGCCGTTCGCGGGGCTCTTGCACTGCTTCAGTTCCGGCTGGGAACTGGCGGAGGGAGCGCTTGCCCTCGGCCTCTACATCTCCTTTTCCGGGATCGTGACCTTCAAGAAAGCGGACGAGGTGCGCGCGGTCGCGGCCAAGGTGCCCTTGGACCGGCTGCTGGTGGAAACCGATGCGCCCTATCTCGCGCCCCATCCCAACCGGGGCAAGCGCAACGAGCCCGCCTTCACGGCGCTGACCGCCGCCCGGCTGGCCGAGGACCGCGGGCTCGCGGCGGAGGCGTTCGCGGAAGCCACCACTGCCAACTTTTTCCGGCTCTTCGGCAAGGCGAGGAAGTAATGAAAATAACGTTTTTGGGCACCGGATCATCGACGGGGACTCCCGGGGTGGGGGTCGGCTGGGGGGCGTGCGACCCGGCCGAGCCCAAGAACCGGCGGCTTCGACCCTCGATTATGGTCGAGGAGGGCGAGACCCGCATCCTGGTGGACACGTCGCCGGACCTGCGCGAGCAGCTGCTGCGGGAAGGCGTGAGCCGGATCGACGCGGTGCTCTACACCCACGCCCACGCCGACCACCTGCACGGGATCGACGACTTGCGGGCGCTCAACCGGGCCATGGACGCGCGCATACCCGCGTACGCCGACGCCGCCACCCTCAAGGTGATCGGCGAGCGGTTCGGGTACGTGGTGGCGCCGCTGCGGCACGGTTCGACGAATTTCTATAAGCCCTGCATCGACCCCCATGAGATCGTTCCCGGAAGACCCTTCCGGGTGGGGTCGATCGAGGTCATGCCCTTCGACCAGGACCACGGGTTTTCGCGCACCCTCGGGTTCCGGTTCGGGCCGATCGGCTTCTCGACCGACCTCGTCAATATGACCGAGGAAGCTTACCGGACCCTTAACGGAGTCGAGGCCTGGATCGTCTCCAGCTTCGGGGCGGCGCCGCACCCGACCCACGCCCATGTCGACCGGGCGCTCGAATGGATCGCCCAGGTAAAGCCCCGGCGGGCGATCCTGACCCACCTCAGCGTCGCCCTCGATCACGCGACCCTTGAGAAGAGGGTGGCGCCGGTCGAAGTCGCCTACGACGGCATGATCGTCGAAGTTCCGTGAACCTCGTTGTTACACGCGGCTTCGCCGCTAACGCATTGATCGAAAATAGCACCTATGATTTATCATAATATACATTATGCGACTTTAGGATGGCGCGGGCGGCGGGTCGGCGTTCGGATCGGCTCCGTCCTTCCCCCTCGTGGCCGGTCGCCGTTCGGGAGGTCCGATGGCCGGTAAAGCGAGCGATAAGTTCGACCGGCTGGTGGCCATCATGGCTAGGCTCCGCGATCCCGACGGTGGCTGCCCGTGGGACCTGGAACAGACCTTCGCCACCATCGCGCCCTATACGGTCGAGGAAGCCTACGAGGTCGCCGACGCCATCGACCGGGGCGACCTGGAGGGTCTCAAGGACGAGCTCGGCGACCTCCTCCTCCAGGTGGTCTTTCATGCCCGCATGGCCGAGGAAGCCGGACGCTTTTCGGTCGCGGACGTGATCGACGCGATCAACGCCAAGATGGTCCGCCGTCACCCCCATGTGTTCGGGGACGCGAAGGTAAAAGACTCCGCCGACCAGACCCGCAACTGGGAGAACCTGAAGGCCGAGGAGCGCCGCCGGACCAACGGCCCCGCCAGCGCTCCCGCTAGTGCCCTGGATGGGGTCGCGGTCGGCCTTCCCGCCCTGATGCGGGCCCTGAAGCTCCAGCAGCGGGCGGCCCGGGTCGGATTCGATTGGACCGAGGCGGTCCGCATCCTCGAGAAGCTCCGCGAGGAAACCGCCGAGATGGAGGCCGAAATCGAGTCCGGCGCCCCCCGCGAGCGGCTTATGGACGAGGTCGGCGACCTCCTGTTCGTTTGCGTCAACCTCGCCCGCCGGCTCGACCTCGACCCCGAATCGGCGCTCCGCCACGCCAACGCCAAGTTCGAGCGCCGGTTCCGGGCCATGGAGGCGCTCCTCGCCCAATCCGGCCGCAAGCCCGAACAGGCCAGCCTCGACGAGATGGAAACCCTTTGGCAGCAAGCCAAGAAATCCGACCCGGCCAAGGGCGGCGGGAGGAGCTAGAATAGCCCTGACCACCATGAACCCCCAGGCCGCGGCACCCGCCCGTTTTGCCCGCCCTCGCCTCGCCGGCCTTCGCCGGCTGCCGGCGATCGTGGCGCTCGCCCTGCTCGCCGGCAGCTGCTATCTGCCCGTCCGTTTCGACGCCGAGATCGAGGTGCGGCGGACCGGCCATTACGGCATCGAGTTCGACGGCTACATCGTCGATCTCCCCCTCTACGAGGCCCTCTTCAAGCAGAAGGTCGGAGGCCGGGAGGAGGAACAGAAGGTCGAGACGATCAAGGCGGACTTCAAGCGCGACCGGGGAACCAAGGACATCCAGTACCACCGCCGGGGGATTTTCCGGGTCAAGTGGCAGGATCAGGGCGACCTGACCCGGGTCAAGATGGTGACCTTCATCCGGCGCAACGCGGCCATGCTGACGGTCAGCTATGCCGACACCACTGGGCTGGTGTCGATCTACGGCGCCTCGCTGACCAAGGAGAATATCGACCGCGTCGCCGCCCTCTCCCTCGGCACCGAGGGCGAACTCCGCGTCTACACCGACGCCAAGGTGGTGGCCCACAACGCGACGTCGGTCGCCGACAATCCGAAAAAGGGCCCGAATTTCAAGACCTACACCTGGAAGGTCGCGGGCTTCCAGAACCCGCCCAAGCTGACCATAGCCCTCAGATAGGGGTCGCCCTGCGATGCCGCCGCCCCTACTTCCGCCGCGACCGCGCCTTGCGCTTAGGTCTACTAGTAGATTTACCTTTCGTCTTGGATTTTTTGGCCTTGGCCGGGGACGTCGCGGCTGGGAGCTTGCGCGCGAGCAGCTTGATCAGGCTCGACGTGTCGTAGCGGTTTCCCCCCAGGCTTTGGACCCGGCCGTAGAACTGGTTGACCAAGCTGGTCAATGGCAACAGCGCGCCGTTGCGCCGGGCCTCGTCGAGACAAATGCCGAGATCCTTGCGCATCCAATCGACCGCGAAGCCGAAGTCGAACTTGTCGGCGAGCATGGTCTTGGCGCGGTTGTCCATCTGCCAGCTTTGCGCCGCGCCCTTGGAGATGACCTCCACCACCCGGGCGGCGTCGAGCCCGGCCATTTCCGCGAACGCGAGCCCTTCGGAAAGGCCCTGCACCAGCCCCGCGATGCAGATCTGGTTGACCATCTTGGTGAGCTGCCCGGCGCCCGCCGGCCCGAGCAGCGTGACCGCGCGGGCATAGGCTTGGATCACCGGCTCGGCCTTGGCGAAAGTGGCGGCATCGCCCCCGACCATGATCGTCAGCGCGCCATTGACCGCGCCCGCCTGGCCGCCCGAAACGGGCGCGTCGAGAAAGCCGATGTTGCGCTTTTTGGCTTCGGCCTCGATTTCGCGGGCGACGTTGGCGGACGCCGTGGTGTGATCGACGAAAATCGCCCCCGGTCGCATGCCGGCGAGGATGCCCTGGGCGCCGTAGACGACGCTCCGGAGATCGTCGTCGTTGCCGACGCAGACGCAGACCACGTCGGCGCCCTTGGCGGCTTCGGCCGGGGTCGGTTTCCAGGCGCCGCCGTATTCCTTGGCCCAGGCGCGGGCCTTGGCCTGGGTGCGGTTGTAGACGGTGACGGCATGGCCGGCGCGCTGCAGGTGCCCGGCCATGGGATAGCCCATGACGCCGAGGCCGATGAAGGCGGCCTTGACCGGGTTGGCGGCGCGCTTCGGCGCCGGTTGGGACGCGGGTTGTTGTGCGGTCATGATCGGGCCTTACGGATGGGTGAGAAGCCGGATGAGAGCGGTGTTATCGAGCCGTCCCTCGCCGCGCGCCTGCAGGCGCGAGAGGAAATCGGCGATCAAGGCGGTCGCCGGCACGGTTGCGCCGTTCAGGCGGGCTTCCTCTAGCACGATGCCCAGGTCCTTGCGCATCCAATCGACCGCGAAGCCGAAGTCGAACTTGCTGTCCAGCATGGTCTTGCCGCGGTTTTCCATCTGCCAGCTTTGCGCCGCGCCCTTGGAGATGGTGTCGACCACCTTGTGCCCGTCGAGCCCGGCGCGGGCAGCGAAGTTCATGGCTTCCGCCAGCGCCTGGATCGCGCCCACGCAGCAGATCTGGTTGACCATCTTGGTGAGCTGGCCTGACCCGGCCGGGCCCATCAGGGTGACGGCGCGGCCGTAGGATTTCATCGCCGGTTCGGCCCTCGAAAACGCCTTAGCGTCGCCGCCCACCATGATGGTGAGAATGCCTTTTTTGGCGCCCTCCTGCCCGCCGGAAACGGGCGCGTCCAGGAACGACACCCCGGCCGCCTTGGCCTTGGCCGCGATCTCGCGCGCCACGGCCGCCGACGCGGTGGTGTGGTCGGCCAGCACCGCGCCCTTCTTCGTACCGGCCAGTGCACCCTGGGGCCCGAATACCACGGCGCGCAAATCGTCGTCGTTGCCGACGCAGATCCCGACGAAATCCGCGCCCTTGGCCGCCTCTGCCGGAGTCGCGGCAGGACTTCCGCCGTATTCCTTGGCCCAGGCTTCGGCCTTGGCCCGGGAGCGGTTGTAGACGGTGACGTTCCAGCCCGCCTTGTGCAGGTGCCCGGCCATGGGGTAGCCCATGTTGCCAAGCCCGATCCATGCGGCTTTCTTCGCGCTCATGGGATGTCGAACTCCTTGGATTTGGGGCGCGGAAGCGGCCCCGAAGGAAAGGCGATTTTAGAGGGCGGCGAACGCGGCGGAAAGGGATTCCCACGAGGCGCGGTCGGGGGTTAGCCGCATGTCAACGGCGCGCCCAGACTTTGATATCCCCCGTTTTCGGCGTCATCATCGCCCACTGGAAGGTCTCGCAATTCCAAACGGGGGCTTTCGAATAGGCTTCAACCAGGGTTTCCTCAAGGGTCTTTTGGCTACCCTCGTGGTGTTTGAGTGCTTGCATTACGAACTCCTGTCTGGCCCAAGACGTTTCGGTGAGTTCGAAACGGTCCCAATTCACACCCGGTCCCTCGGGGGATGGCGAGAGGCGGCAATTCCATTCGGATAAAGACGTGCCCGGCCGATAATGATTGGTGCCGACGAGATGGGAGAGCCCCGTTTCGCTCATGCGGATCGTCCTGGCCATGGCTGTTCCATCCTTCTCGCGGCCAAACTCGATAATACATCCATCCCCTTCATCGACCCCACATAGGCTGATGAAGACTGGTGCAACAGTATCTTTCCAGGTCTCAACGGCCGTAACCGCCTGTCTATAGTTGGCAATATGGGGGTTCTCCATCAGTTCACGCAGCATGAAGGTCGGGTCCGCGGCACCCAAGGGAACGCCTCTGTTCGTGGGTGTGTAATTGATGACGACGGAAAATCCATTTTTGCGGACAGCAGTGAGCAATCCGACCATGCCGAGAATGCCGGCAGCGGAGAAATTTTCCCCTGGCGTCGCTCCCTCAAAATTGAGAATTCGAGTCGCTGCCGCGAGTTCCCTGGTCATGGGGGCCCAATCGAGACTACGAAAATGAACCATTTGCCCTTTTTCCTTGTCCCAGGCGATGGTTGTCGTGCATCGGACCTGAGAGAGGGAATATTGGCGCTGGAGCAAGACCATTTGCGCCCGCGACACGATATCCTCACCGAACGTGTCGGCGAAAAAATCGGATTCTTTTTCAAGATGGGTCGGGCCTTCATAGAGAAAAGCGCGGGCAACCGGTGCGCCAAAATTCCAAGTTAGGCTATCGAAGAGTTCCTGGCGGACGGCTTGGCTCGAAGCCCATAGCAAGCCGCGAATAGCGGCGGCGTCGCTTGGATCCTTCAGAATGTCGGTCCACGTATTGCCAGGATTGTTCCGATCGATTCGGATCATGCGCCGGGCCTTGTCCCCGAGGAGAAGCATGTGTCCTCCGCTCGGGCCATCGGCGTTCCTATCGGTGACGGCGTCCAGCCTTGAAGTCAGGCCCTGCCGCCAACAAGACTTAATATCCTCTTGGCGTTGTTTCACGGGCGGGCATAGCGCCGCAGCACATCCGGGCAGTCCGGCAAATAGTCCGACCGAAGCGGCCGCCGAGAGTATTCGCCGGCGCGAAAGCATGACATGCTCGAGCGTTTGTTGCATCGACGGTGAATTATTTATGCGTCGTATCGTCGTACGAAATGGAACAATGACCAGGCTGCGGTTTAAAACATGATGATGGTTTAGCCTTTGATTTTTTCAGTTTGTACACATTGGGGGCATATTCTGGCGGCTTGGATGTCTCCGAAAGGTCGGGAAGATTGACATTACTTCCGGTCAGGACAGCATCGAAAAATTTGCAAACGTTTTCCTGCTTATGTTGATTTGATTTTGGAAACACTCTGTGTGTGTCGTCGATCAATCCTGTTAGAACAACATAGTTCGCATTTGAGGCAACTGATGATTTTTCGGGGAAACGCTTGCCAAGTCGTCGAGCAAACCACCCCTCGGACCAATCAAGAATCCCATCGTTTTCGTTAACCGTAATGAAGATTCGATCAGAAAGCCTGTTTAATTTCCCAACCCATTCAGCATGCCCTCGCTCATCAGCATCCGCTCCAGTCAGAACAACGGTATCAAAAAGTCTGTTCTCTGAAAACGCAAGTGCTTCCTCCCAGCCTCTGATTTCCGTCATAGCCTCCAGCACGATGGTACCCATACTGTGAGCTAGCAAGACGAATCGATTTTTAGGTTTTTGCTTATTTTTGAATTCGGAAACCCAGATCAACAGTTTAAGTAAATCGGGCGCCGCCCGCTCCGCCCGTGACACGGGCCGACAGATCGGACAGAAAGAATCCCAGTTGAACATCAGAAAATTCACACTGTAATCAGTGCCAATTTCACAATCGGTTCTATAGTTAATGGACTTCTTAGGCTCGTTCCCTCGTCCATGGACATAAATCATGATTGGTTTATCGGAGGATTGGGAAAAATCAGCAAGAGTCTTATCCACGCTTTCCTGAATCAGGGGCATTTTATTATGGATTAACTCATCTTCCCGTGTGTCAAAAATAAACGTGTGGATTTTAAACTCTTCTTGATAGCTGCTTCCGAAAGCCGATTCAGGCGTGAAAAAAATAAGTATTGCTGCGGTTAGCAGATGGACAACAATTAATCGGATCATCGCAGTTCTCCTATGTTGCAGGAAGAAGAATCGGAATTCGACCGTAAGCCATCGCACCAGAATTCAGATCGCCAGTATAGGAACCTGGTATCGTTGAAGTCGCCGTGCTTGGTGGGATCAGCATTGGAAAAGCCGAAAATTTTAAAATGGATTTTATCTCTGATATCTTCCTCGAAGATATGTTTGGCGAGGCGCACGTTGCGCCATTTCCCGAGAGTGCGGTCGAGTGGTGTCACCGACGGCTCGTACATCTCGTCGATCCATTCGAGCAGAGAACCGCTCGGCGCGATGCCTCCGCCGAACCGTTCGCGGCTTTCGGCCAGGGGATGGAGCATGAGGCTGTGGACGGACAAACCCGGGTTGCTTCGCATCAAGGGCGTGATCGCGTTCGTGAAGTGGCGAATATTGGCCGCCGCCGCCATGTAAATAATCTTTTCATAGGGAATATCGGAATAAAGACTAGCCAGTTGATTGAACACGATCGTGCCCATGCTGTGGCCGACCAAAGTGACCTTGACGCCCTTTTGCAGGGCGGCTTTCTGCTCGGCTTTTAACGTGCATGGAGGGCGCGGTCGGGCTGCGCCTTTGTTCACGGCCGCGCCGCCGGCCTGGTTCGAAGATGGCGCGTCCTGCTCGGGCGTCATGCAGGATTCCAGCGTTTGGAACAGCTTCGAGAAACCTCCTGTGCCGTGGGGATAGTTTTTTCGATCCGACTTGAGCCGCTCGCAAAGTTTCTCGTCGGCCGGGTTACCCTCCTTGCCATCGCAGACTTTGAATTCGTTTGCCGAATGAATGCCGGTCATGGCGCGCCGTACCATGTTTTCCCAGGCCGTCGTGCCAAGCGGATCGACAAAAAAAGTAGTGGCTATGCGTGCCGGCATGAGCGCGGCGTAAAGGGCATCCTCCAGCGCGCTTTCGGTAGTGATTTCCCGCTCGTTCGTGAAATTTTTGGATAAAGTCACATTGTAATATAGGGATTCCTTATTGGCGCTGTTTCCAACTGCCGCATCCTTGTCAATTACGAATTCTTTGTCCCGATCGATTTCCGAGCGCCAAAAGCGCTTGACTTGATTTTTGAAGTTCACGGGGGCGCGTGCCACGCCCTGACCAAAATCACCGGTAATGTAAAGCGGCGTCGTTAGGCTCGGAGAGTCTTCTACTTCGCCCGTTCGGACGTGCGCGACTTGTTCCCAATACGTCTCGAGCGCGCTTGTCCGCCAAATCAGAAAGATGGGATAGTACCCATCCGCGCGCAACAAAGCGGTTTGCTCAACAACTTGTTCATGTGCCACGCGGCGGCTGTTCAATCCGCCGTGAGCGAAAATCAAAAGTTTGGCATCGGGAAGATTGGGATTGAGAAACTTGATCTTGGACCATTCTTTTTTGTATTCGGCGAATCCGTGTAGAATATCTCCAATTCTTTTTGCGAAATAATCTTCGCCTTTCTTTCCGGGATAGGGGTCATCATTAACCGTAACGCCGCGTTTATCGATTTCAAGCGCATGATATTTGAGAATATCCCGATGGTTACGGGTGTTAGCACAGGTGGCGCTACTGAAAAACTCGATCAGAAATTTTTTGTCCCCGGATGTGCCTTTAGGCGGAGACTCCTTAAAATCCAAACAAAAGGATTTTGTGTCTTCGTTGTAGCCAAGAACGTTGGTGGGGTCGCCGATGAGAGATTCGGCATCCATCTCCGTGCTCGCGCAACTCCACAGCAGTCCGCACGCAAAAACGATACTCGCTGCGCGCGCGATCGCTCTGTTGACAACGTGTCGTCGCATACCTTCCGCTCCCCATTGGGGATATTTTTATTCGTTTATTCTCCCCATAGTTGCAACAACTTTACTAAAGTTTAAAAAACCATGTGAAGAGCCTCCCACGAGGCGCGGTCGGGGGCGAGCAGCAGGGTTCCGTCCTTCGCGCGCGGCTTGGCGAGCCGGTAGGCCCCCTCGCCGTCGGCGAGTTGCGAATAGCCCCCGGCCTCGGCGTGGATCAGGACGCCGGCGGCGTGGTCCCAGGGCTTCAGGCGCCCGACGCAGCGCATGTAGGCGATTTCGCCCCGTGCGAGGTCGAGGTATTCGAGGGCGATGGTGCCGTAGCGCGCGACCGTTCGCGGCAGGCCCTTCGCACCCATCTTGCGTCGGCTTTCCAGACGTTCGCGCGCCCGCGGCCCGGCGGTGCCGGTAAGTTCCGCCACCGGCGCCGGGCGGCTTGCGGCAAGGCGGGTTCCGTTCATCCAGGCGCCCTCGCCCTTGGCCGCCCATACCAGGCGATCCTCGAGCGGATCGAGGATCCACCCCGCGAGGGTTTTGCCCCGGTGCGCGAAGGCGACGATCATGCCGAAGCGCCGGTCGCCCTTGGCGAAGTTATCGGTGCCGTCGACCGGATCGACGATCCACAAGGGATCGAGCGAGCCGAGCCGGTCGAGCAGCCGGGGGTCGGTTTCGATTCCCTCCTCGCCCACCACCGCTGCCGGAACGATTTCGGCGAGCAGGCGGGCGAGCATCGCCTCGGCCGCGGTGTCGGCCGTGGTCACGGTTTCGCCCGGGCGCTTTTCGGCGACGTCGGCGGGGGCGAGCCGGCCGAACCGTGGCAGCACCTCGGCGGCGGCGGTCGCGCGCAAGGCGGCCGCGACGCGCGCGGGATCGGGAATGGGGAACGGGTTCACGCGAGAGCTTCAGGGCGACAGCATGTCGCGGTCGCGGTGGTAGGCATTGCGGATGTCGTCGAGCATGCGGGCGGCATCGGCGCTGTAATCGGCGCGCTGGATCAGGGCCTCGGTCACGAAGCAGGCGAAGGTCACGGCCTCCGCCTTGCCGCGCAGGCCGAACAGGCCGGCGAAGCCGTCGAGGTTCTGGTGCACGCGCTTGCGCGCGGTGACGTTCAACTGGCGCTTGACGAAACGGTGCTTGCTTCGCCACTTGCGCTGGGTTTCGGCGCTGGCCATGGCATCCTCGGGGGCACGGAAGCCCAATGACGATGAAGGGCGATTATTCTACTAGTAGAAGGCCGGACGGTAAAGTCCCATCGCGCCGGCTTTTTCGGCGGCCATGCTAGAGTAAGGACGCGTGGTCGAACACCGCAGCCCCTTGAAAGACATGCGCTTTAACCTCCGCACCCTGCGCCGGAACCTCGGCAATCTGGCGGTCATCACCCTCAACCGCCTGCGCGGGCGCAGCTTCGCGCCGGTGCCGCGCCGGGAGCTGTTCGTCGAGACCTCGCAGCGATGCAATCTGACCTGTCGTTTTTGCGCCTACGACCCGCATGGACCGTCCGCGCTGATGGACGCCAAATCCTTCCGCGACGTGATCGGCCAGGCCGAAGCCATGGGTTACGAGTCGGTCTGCCTGACGCCGATGCTCGGCGACTTGTTCGCCGATCCCGGCTGCTTGGCGAAATTCGAGATCCTGGAATCGAGCCCGGTCATCCGGCGATTTTTGTTCTACACCAACTTCATCCTCGCGCGCGAAGACACCATCCGCGCCCTGCCCCGCTTCGCCAAGCTGCACGCCATGTTCATCAGCGTCTACGGCTGCGATCCGGACACGTTCGCCCGCGTTACCGGCAAATCGGCGCGCCAATACGACCGGCTGATCGCCAACCTCGGGATTCTCCACGAAGTTTCCGGCGCGATGCGGCTTGCGGGCGGACTGCATTTCAACATTCGCACCGTCGGCGGCACGAGCCTGGACAAACTGCCCGACACGCCGATGACCGAGATCATGCGCGCGCTCGCGCGCGACCGGGGCGCGAGCCTGTCGATCGCGGAGGATTTCGATACCTGGGGCGGCACCATCACGGAGGCCGATGTGGCCGGCCTCGGTATCCGTCTGATCGACGGGCGGGGCGTATACCATCGCGGCGCATGCACGTTTTTATTCGCCACCCCGCAGGTGATGGCCGACGGCACCGTGCACGCCTGCGCCTGCCGCGACGTGGACGGCACCCTTCGCCTCGGGCACTTGGCCGAGCGGCCGCTGCGCGAAATTATCTCCTGGTCGAACCCCAGATTCCGTCGGATCGTGGAGGATCACGAGGCCGGGCGTTTTCCGGCCGTCTGCCGGTCGTGTTCGCTCTATCGCAGCATCTACGACCATCGCGCGTCGGCGCACGATCCGACGTTCAAGGTCGTATCCTTGGCGGAAGCGGTTCGGCGGTTGGACGGTTGATCGGCCCGCTCTTACGCCTTCCGCCACACGGTCGCGAGCCAGGGCTGCTGGTCGCGCGGCAATCCGGTCGGGCGGTAGTAGTGCTTCAACTCCACGAAACCGGCGGCGGTGACATAGCGGCGCCAGGTGTCGAGGTCGAGAAAGCAGCAATAGCGGTCGCCGTCCATGCCCTCGGAATTGTCGCCGTGCGGGTTCGAGCAGAAAAGCACGCCGCGATCCTTCAGGGCGTCGCGCAATTCGCCGAGAACCCGGGGCAATTCCGCGGTCGGCACGTGAAACAGCGAGGCGTTGGCGAACACCCCATGGAAACGCGCGGCCGGCAGGCGCATGGCCAGGAAATCCTGGTGCAGCACCTCGCAACCGGAATGGGCGCGGGCCATGGCCGCGAATTCTTTCGATCCGTCGAGCCCCACCGGTTCGTGCCCGAGGGAACGAAAATGGGCGAGATCCCGTCCCGGCCCGCAGCCGAGGTCGAGGATGGCGAACGGCGGCGTGTCCTCGATCGCCTCGATCAGGGCTTGAATGTTCTGGCTGACGTCGTGGTCGAGGGTGCGCGCCCGGAAACGCTCGGCCACGCGATCGTAGTGGGCGACCGTGGAGTCCATCTCCGGTTCCCACCGCCGCGCGGCGGCCGGTGCGGACGGACGATCCGGCGCGCTCATGGCGACGGTCGCCGCCGTCTTCGGAAGCGCGCCGCGTGCTCGGGGTCGAGGCGAACCTTCAAGCGGATGGCGTCCTCGAAATCGCGGCGCTCGACCACCTCCCCGTGAGCATAAAGCCACGCGAGGTCGGCGCCGTCCTGGGGCGCGAGCGTGATCTCCTCCAGCGCGAATGCCGCCGACAGCCGCTGGTCGAGAAGGGCGAGCAGTTCGGATATGCCCTCCCCCGTGACCGCCGAAACCGCGACCTGAGCGGCATTGGTGCGGGCCAGGCGCGCGCGCAGGGCCTCGCGATCCTCGGGCGAGAGCAGATCGATCTTGTTGAGGGCTTCGATGATATCGTCACTCTCCTCGCCCCCTATGTGGTTTGCGCGCCCGATTTCCTTCAGCACCATAAGCACATCTTGCTTCTGCGCCTCGCTTTCGCCGTGGGCGGCGTCGCGCACGTGCACCAGGGCGTCGGCCTCGCGCACTTCTTCGAGGGTCGCATGGAAGGCGTTGACCAGCTCGTGTGGCAGATCGGAGATGAATCCGACCGTGTCGGACAGGATCGCCGTGCGCCCCGAGGGCAGCGCAAGACCGCGCATAGTCGGATCCAAGGTGGCGAACAATTGATCGCGCGCGGTCACGTCGGCGCGGGTCAGCGCGTTGAACAGGGTCGATTTGCCGGCGTTGGTGTAGCCGACCAGGGCGACCACCGGGTACGGCACCCGCTTGCGCGCGGCGCGATGCAGGTGGCGGGTCCGTTTCACGGCGTCGAGCTCGCGCTTAAGGCGCACGATGCGATCCCCGATCAGGCGGCGGTCGGTCTCGATCTGGGTTTCGCCGGGGCCGCCGAGGAAGCCGAAGCCGCCGCGCTGGCGTTCGAGGTGGGTCCAACTGCGCACCAGGCGGCTCCTCTGGTACGTCAGCGCGGCGAGTTCCACCTGAAGCTGGCCTTCGCGGGTGCGTGCGCGCGCGCCGAAGATCTCGAGAATCAGGCCGGTGCGGTCGATGACCTTGCATTTCCAGGCGCGCTCCAGGTTGCGCTGCTGCACCGGCGTGAGCGGCGCGTTGACCACGGCGAGCGCGACGGTGGGCTCCTCGTGCGGGGCCTTGCGGCGTTCCTGGCGTGCTTGCTTGGACGACTTCTTTTCGCCCTTGGCGGGTTGGTCTCGTTCAATATGCCCCGGCAACACGATTTGGCCGATGCGCTCGACCGTGCCGCGGCCGAACAAGGTCGCGGGCACGTGGCGGCCGAGATTGACGATTTCGGCGTGGCGGACGTCGAGGTTGATGGCGTGGGCGAGACGGACGGCTTCGGCCAAGCGCGCGTCGGGGTCGCGATCGGCGCCGTTTTCGCGCGCGGGCGCGTGCCGGTGCGGATGCACGATCAGGCACGCCTGGCCGCGCGCGCCGTAACTCCCTTCGCGTCCGGGTAAAACGGGGACGTTCAACGCGAAACCTGCGGCACGATCAGCCCTGCGGCTCGGCGCTTTCGTTCTTGTCGGGCTCGAACAACTGGATCGGGCCGGTCGGCATCACGGTCGAAATGGCGTGCTTGTAGACGAGCTGGGTATGGCCGTCGCGGCGCAGCAGCACCGAGAAATTGTCGAACCAAGTGATGATGCCTTGCAACTTCACGCCGTTGACGAGAAACACCGTGACCGGCGTCTTGTTCTTGCGGATGTGATTGAGAAAAACATCTTGGACGTTCTGCGACTTTTCTTTTTCGGGTGACATGCGGTCGAGCCCCCTTGTTCGTTGTGTTTTGCGCGTTTTGCGGACGTCCCCGATCCGGATCGTCCGGTCCCGCCTTCGCAGGCAATGCCCCCGAGGCGAGGATCATGAGGCGTCGGCCGCTCCCTGGAGATTTCGGCCGGGCGTTTGTGAACTTCCGGGTCCCGCCTTCCGGCGGAACGGGAAGATTAGAGCGATTCCAGGGCTTTGGAAAGTGCCCGGCAGTCGGCGAAATGCCGGGCCGGAGGATGGCTTGGAAATTCGCCCGCTTCCGGGGGGTGTTCGCGCACCAGGATCGGCACGCAACCGGCATTGCGCGCGCATTCCAGGTCGATATCGGCATCGCCCGCGATCCAGACGTCGGCGCCCGGGGCGATCCCGCTGCCCTCGAGGGCCAGCAGCACCGGTTCGGGCGCGGGCTTGTCGCGCGCGGCGTCGAGCGCGCCGACCAGGCGGCCGAAGTGACGCGCCCAGCCGAGGTGTTCGGCCTCGCGGCGCAGGAATTCGCCCTTCTTGTTGCTGATCACGGCGAGATAAATCCCGGCGCCGGCGAGTTCGGCGATCGCCTCGGCGGCGCCGGCGATCGGCGTCAGTTTTTCGACGTGGATCCGGTTGTAGCGTTCGTAGAACACCCGGCCGGCCGCTTCCCATTGGTCGCCGAACAGCTTGGGAAAACTGTCGCGCATCGACTTGCGCACGCGGGTTTTCACTTCGTCCTTCGTCCACGGCGCGTGGCCGAAGGTGGCAAGCGTCAGGTTGAGGGCGTCGGCGATGGTCGCCCAGCTGTCGACCAGGGTGTTGTCCCAATCGAGCAGGACGGCGCGCGGCCGCGTGAGGGAACGGATCATGGGTGAACGCGCCGCGGGAGAATCAGAAGAATTCGAGCTGAACCGAAAACATCTGCTCGACCTTGCGCACGGATTCGGCGGCGGCGAACAGAATGACACGGTCCTTGGGTTTGATGACGGTGGTCGCGCGCGGATAGATCATGGTCCCGTCGCGCACGATCGCGCCGATGAGGACGCCTTGGGGAATCTTCGCGTCCTTGAGCGGCGATTCGACGAGCGGCGAGGTTTCCATCGCTTCCGCTTCGATCAGTTCGCCGAATCCCTCGCGCAAAGCATGGGCAGCGTGGATGCGTCCGCGCCGGACGTATTGCAGGATGCTCGACACCGTGATGATGCGCGGCACCACCACCACGTCGATGCCGAGAGTCATCACCAGCGGTTCGAACGCCAGCTTGTTGACCAGCGCGATGGTGCGCGCCTTGCCCCGGCTCTTGGCGAGCAGGCACGACAGGATGTTGGTTTCGTCGTTGTTGGTGACGGCGACGACGGTTTCCGCCGTGCCGACGCCGGCTTCTTCCAGGATCTCGGAATCGAGCACGTCCCCGCGCAACACGACCGTGCGTTCCAGCATGCCGGCGGCGCGTTCGGCGCGCTCGGGGCTGGCCTCGACGATCTTGGTCCGCATCCAGGGATGGTCGCGTTCGATTTCCTGGGCCAGGAACATGCCGACGTTGCCGCCGCCGAAAATAAGCAGGCGGCGGGTTTCGCTTTCCTCGTGGCCGAACGCGCCCATGGCGCGCGCGATTTTGGCGGTTTCGACGACGAAATAGACCTCGTCGCCGGGCAGCATGGAATCGTCGGCGGCCGGCACCATCGCCTTCCCTTCCCGGATGATGCCGACGATGACGATGTTGAGGTCGGGGAACAATTGCGTGAGCTGGCGGAGCGGCGTGTTAAGGATAGGGCACGTATCCGTGCAGCGCACCCCGATCAGGCGGATCATGTCGCCGGCGAGCGGGATCATCTCGATCGCGCCGGGGACCTTGAGGCGCCGCGCGATCGAACGGGCGACCTCGATTTCGGGCGAGATCACCACGTCGATCGGCATGTGATCGGGCGAAAACAAATTGGCGTAGAACGGCTGCAGGTAGCTCTGCTGGCGGACGCGGGCGATCTTGGTCGGCACCCCGAACAGCGAGTGCGCGACCTGGCAGGCGACCATGTTCACCTCGTCGGCGTAGGTGACGGCGATGATCATATCCGCGTCCTTGACGCCGGCTTCTTCCAGCACTTCGGGATTGGAGGCGTGGCCGACGATGCCCTGGACGTCGAGGGTTTCGCTGACCCGGCGGATCAGGTCGGGCATCTGGTCGATGACGGTGACCGAATTGTTTTCCTTCGCCAGATGACGGGCGATGTTGAAGCCGACCTGACCGGCGCCGCAAACGATGACTTTCATGACGGCTGCTTTTCTTCGGTGTTGACGCCGAGCGAGCGGAGCTTGCGATGGAGCGCCGAGCGTTCCATGCCGACGAACGCCGCGGTGCGCGAGATATTACCCCCGAAGCGGGCGATCTGGGCGAGAAGATATTCCCGCTCGAAATTCTCGCGCGCTTCGCGCAACGGCAGGCCCATGATCTCCCCGCTTCGGTCCAAGCCGGCGGCCATCGACGCGGCCGCGCCGATCTCGGCGGGGATGTTCTCGGCGCGGATGGGTTGGGCGGCTCCGCCCGGCGCCAGAATCAGCAGCCGTTCGACGATGTTGCGCAGTTCGCGCACGTTGCCCGGCCAATCGTAGGACTGGAGCACGGCGACGGCGTCCTCGGCGAAGTCGCGCGGCGGTTGTCCGGACGCGCCCGCGGCGCGGGCCATGAAATGACGGGCGAGAATCGGAATATCGCTGCGGCGGGCGCGGAGCGCCGGCAGCGCCACGGGCACGACATTGAGGCGGTAGAACAGATCCTCGCGCATTCGGCCCGCCTTGACCTCTTCGCCGAGGTCGCGGGTGGAGGTCGCGAAAACCCGCGCGTCGACCTCGACGGCGGTCTGCCCGCCGACGCGACGGAAAATCTGCTCCTGGAGAACGCGGACGATCTTGCCCTGGGTTTCGAGCGGCATATCGGCGACCTCGTCGAGCAGCAAGGTGCCGGTGTGGGCGCGCTCGAGGATGCCGTGCCGGCGCTGGCCCGCGGAATCGGCCGCGCCGGTGGCGCCGCCCTCGACGCCGAAAAGCTCCTCTTCGAAGTGTTCCGGCCTGAGCGTGGCGCAGTTAAGAACCACGAACGGGCCGCCCGAGCGGCGCGAACGGGCGTGGATCATGCGCGCCGCCACTTCCTTTCCCGATCCGGCCGGGCCGGTGATGAGGACGCGGCTGTTGGCGGGGGCCACGCGGTCGATCGCCTGCAGCACTTCGCGGATGGCGGCCGATTGGCCGATCAGTTCGGTTTCGGCGCCGGCGCGCAGGCGCAGCTCTTCGACCTCGCGCCGGAGCCGGGCGGCCTCGATCGCGCGCTCCACCGCCACCAGCAGGCGGTCGGCCTTGAACGGCTTTTCGATGAAGTCGTAGGCGCCGAGCTTGATGGCCGAAACGGCGATTTCGATGGTGCCGTGACCGCTCATCATCAGCACCGGCACCGTCGGGTGCTCGCGCTTGACTTCCCTCAATATGCCGAGCCCGTCCAGGTCGCTGCCCTGCAGCCAGATGTCGAGCAGCAGCAGACTCGGCCGGCGCGATCCGATGCTCTGCAAGGCGGCGGCGCTGGTGGCCGCTTCGCGTACCCGGTAGCCCTCGTCTTCCAGGATGCCCGCGACCAGGGTCCGGATATCGGCTTCGTCGTCGACGATCAGGATGTCATGCGCCATGGCGAACGTTGATCCTCAGGTACTCTTGGCGGATACGGCGGCCTCGCCTGCGGGAATGCGCGCGAGCGGGCGGCCGCCGACGGCGGCAGCCGGCTCCTTTTCCCTGGCGGTCGCGCCCCTGAACACCAGCGAAATCCGCGCGCCACCGCCCTCGCGGTCGTCGAGCAAGATTTCGCCGTTATGATCTTCCATGATCTTGCGGACGATGGCGAGACCGAGGCCGGTGCCTTTGGTGCGCGTCGTCACATAAGGTTCGGTCAGCCGATCGCGCTGGTCGGCGGGTAGGCCGATGCCGTTGTCCTCGACCGCGACGATGGTGGCAAGCCCGCGGGCCGGATCGCCGGGCGTGAGCTTGAGGCGCACCCAACCCTTGTGTTCTTCGCCATTTTTTTCCCCCGCGGCCTCGACCGCCTCGGCGCCGTTCTTGAGGACGTTGACGATCGCGCGGCTGACTTGGCGGACGTCGCAGAACAAGGGCACGTCGGCCGGGGGCAACTCGAGAATGTAGTCGATCGTCGGGTGCCGCGCGCGCTCGAGAAAAATCGCTTGGCGGCAGATTTCGCTCAGGTTCTCGGGTTTGAGCGAGGGCTGCGGCATGCGCGCGAAGGTCGAGAATTCGTCCACCATCCGGCCGATATCCTCGACCTGGCGGATGATGGTCTCGGTGCAGGTCGCGAATGTGTCCGGATCGGTCGCGATTTCCTTGAGGTACTTGCGCTTGAGCCGCTCGGCCGACAGTTGGATCGGCGTGAGCGGGTTCTTGATCTCGTGGGCGATGCGGCGGGCCACGTCGGCCCAGGCGGCGGTGCGCTGCGCCGACAGCAGATCGGTTACGTCGTCGAAAGTGACGACGTAACCGATCACGTTCCCGCCGACGCGCTCGGCCGAGACGCGCACGTGCAGGGTGCGCGTCTGCCCCTGGCGGGTAAAGCGAATCTGGCCCTGCACCAGACGTTCGGGCCGGGCGGCGGCCTCGTCGAGCAGCGGGATCATTTCCGGCACGAGCGCGCGCAAGGGCGAGCCGATTTTGGTCGTGAGGTCGACGCCGAGCAGGTCGGCGGCCGAACGGTTGGGCAGATTGATCGCGCCGGCGGCATCGAGGCCGATCACCCCGGCGCTGACGCCGGTAAGAACGGCCTCGGTGAAGCGGCGGCGTTCGTCGATCTGGCGGTTGGCCTCGATCAAACCCAGGCGTTGGTTCTCGATCTGACTCGTCATCCGGTTGAACGCGCGGCCGAGGCGCGCCACCTCGTCGCCGCTGCCGCGCGCGTCCACTCGTGCCGTGAGATCGCCCTCGCCTACCCGTTCGGCCGCGTCGATCAGCTTGACGATCGGCTCCGCCATTTGGGTCGCCAGCGTGAGTCCGATCCATACCGCCGCGAGCAACAGCAGCACCGCCACCAGCACGAACATGGCGACGAAGCTGATCTGGATACCGCGGCTTTCCCGCTGCGTCGCCTGGTATTGGGACACCGCGCGCTCGACCCGCTGGATGTGGTCGATGATGCGCGAGTCGACGAAACGGCCGACCAGCAGATAAGCATCGACGAAGCGCGCCAAGCGAACCAGGGCGCGCACCCGGTCGTCCTGGTCGCCGGTCAGGACCACCACCTCGCCGAGGCGCGCGGCGTCGATCGCGTCCGTCGGCACGCGGTCGAACTCCAGCGACAGCGACAGGGCCGAACGCGCCACCACGCGCCCGAGCCCGTCCATCACCACCGCCTCGGCGAGCGTGCGCTGTTGGGCGGCGTAGGACAGCAAATCCCGGATCGCCGCGGGTTGTTGGGCCAGCCGGGCGGCGTTGTCGTTGAGGTCGGCGGCGATGGCGAGCGCGTCGCCGCGGATGGTGTTGCGGTGCTCCTGCAGATAGGCGCGCGCGACCGTGGTCGAGGCGTTGAGGGCGGTGGAAACTCGTTCGCCGAACCAGCCCTGGATGCCGACGTTGAGAAAGATCGCCGAAAAGGCGACCACGAGAACGGCGGGCATGACGGCGACGGCGCTGAACAGGACCGCGAAACGCACGTGCAG